>Ga0172375_10008092_pt1 | contig 14214 bp, 13 predicted proteins | sample LakKiv1m_FD_114537 | JGI IMG/M metagenome (GOLD analysis project Ga0172375, IMG submission 114537) | Freshwater microbial communities from Kabuno Bay, South-Kivu, Congo - kab_092012_11.1m | ecosystem: Environmental > Aquatic > Freshwater > Lake | place: Democratic Republic of the Congo... | reverse complement strand
TAGTTCCATAATCTCAGCCTGCAGCAGGATCATTTCAAGCAAATTATCTATGCCTTCTCCGGTCTTGGCAGAAACAGGCACAGTAATAGTCTTTCCTCCCCAATCTTCCGCGTTCAAACCGACTTTTGATAATTGCTTCTTAACCATATCAATATCTGCCTGCGGTTTATCTATTTTATTTATGGCAACGATAATAGCTACTCCGGAGGCAAGCGCATGGTCAATCGCCTCCTGGGTCTGCGGCATAATCCCATCATCAGCAGCAACCACCAGGACAACAATATCGGTAATCTTCGCCCCTCTGGCACGCATAGCAGTAAATGCTTCATGGCCGGGCGTATCTAAAAAGGTAATCTCTCCTCCGGGAAGACTGACCCGGTAAGCTCCGATATGCTGAGTGATTCCTCCATGCTCGCCTTCGGCCACCTTGGTTTTACGTATAGCATCCAAGAGAGAAGTCTTACCGTGGTCAACATGCCCCATAAATGTAACTATTGGCGAACGTTTCTTAAGCTCTGCGGGCTTATCTTTTTCATTATGCTCCTGCAAAGCTACCTCTTCGGCATTAAGCGCTTTTTTAATCGCGCAGTTATATTTTAAACACAATTTGCTTACGGCTGCTTCATCCAGGGCCTGGTTAATCCCGGCCATTATGCCCATACTCATAAAATGCTTTATGAGCACGCTTGATTTCTCCTGTAACTTAATCGCTAAATCTTTAAGCGTAATCGGAAGCTCAATCTCAATTGTCTTGCTTGGGGCAGGCGCGACCTTGGCTTCAACAACAGGCTCTGCCTTTGGCTCATGGGCCGGCTCTGCCTTTGGCTGAATTACAATCTCCGGAGCATGGGCTGGTGCGCGTTTATGTACAACAGTAGTATCCGCCGGATGAATCGGCGCATGCTTGTGCGCCGTCGTCTTAACCTCTGCTTTAACTTCAATCTTTGGTTCATGCTTTAGCACAGGCTTAATTACCGAATGTATTTCTTCTTTCTTCTTTTTAACAACAACCTTGGGCTTAGCTGCAACCTTAGGCTTTGAAATATGAGGCTTGGAAACAGCTTTCTTAGCCTTAGCTTCTGCTTTAGGTTTAGCTGTCTTTTTTACTGCTGTTTTTTCTTTTTTTACCTTGGTGGGCATAATCTCTCTCCCTAAACTGCCTGCAACAGGCAGGATTTTATATTAAAAACTAGGCTAATTTTTTCGCCTCCGCGAATATCTTTTGGGCCTTCTTCTCTCCGATACCCTTAATCTTTACCAAGCCCTCTTCTTTAATCTTTATTATATCTTCAATACTTTTAACGCCCGCCTCTTTCAGGCTTTCTATAATCTTATCGCCTACGCCGGAAAGGTCTTCCAGGTCAGCCCCTTCTTTTTTGGCCGTCTTCTTGGTTTCTTTTTTGGCTTCTTTCTTAGCTTCCTTCTTAGTTTCTTTCTTTGTTTCTTTTTTAGCCTTCTTTGCCTTAGGCTCTTCCTGGGCGGCTTTCTCATCTGCCTGGGCAGTTTTATCTTCTGGCTTACCGCCTAAAGCCTCAGCAGCAATCATACTCTTAGTGCGGATATCCAGCTCCCAGCCTACAAGCCTGGAGGCAAGGCGCACATTCTGGCCGTGTTTGCCGATACTCAAAGAAAGCTGATCGTCATCCACAATAACCTCTGCCTTCATCTTCTCCCTGTCTAATTTTATTTCAGAAACCTTGGCAGGAGAAAGAGCGGCTTTGATATATTCACGCACATCGTCATTAAAACGCACGATATCAATCTTCTCCCCCTGCAGTTCATTAACAATATTCCTTACCCGGTTACCGCGCATTCCTACGCAGGCGCCTACCGAATCAACCTTGTCATTCTTTGAGCAGACCGATATCTTGGTGCGCTCGCCGGCCTGACGGGAGATTGCTTTTATCTCAACGATGCCTTCGTAAATCTCAGGTACCTCTAACTCAAATAATTCCTTAACCAGGTTGGGATGCGCGCGTGATAAAATAATCTGCGGGCCCTTAACATCTTTCTTTACTTCAACAACATAAGCCCGGATACGCTGGCCCTGTTTAAATTCCTCCTTAGGGGACTGTTCGCGTTTAAGCAAAATCCCTTCGGCCTTGCCAAGCAGGTCAACTACCACATTGCCTTTTTCAAAACGGTAAACTGTCCCGCTGACAATCTCCCCTACCCTGCTCTGGAACTCGCCGAAAACTACATCCTTTTCCGCCTCGCGCATCTTCTGGATAATTACCTGCCGGGCGGTAGAAGCGGCAATCCTGCCAAAATCAATATTAGTTACCTTTTCATTATTGCGAAAGGCGCGGATCTCGCCTGAGGAGCGGTCAATCTCAACCTTAAACTCTTCATCAGGCTTTAAATCAATCACCCTCTTGGCAGCGCTGAGCATAGCGCTCTCCACTGCCTCAAGCATAACCTCTTTCTTAATTCCCTTCTCACGTTCAATTTGTTCGATAATCGCTAAAAGTTCATGACTCATTTCAATTCTCCGTTATTTTAGAAAACCAGTTTTGCCTTGTTTATTTTAATTAAGGGGATCTCCATGACTTCCCCATCTCTAGTGATAAATACAGATGCCTCATTGACCCCGCTGATTTCGCCTTGCCATTCGCATTTTCCGTTTATTAAACCATTCAGGAAAAATACTGCCTGCTTATTCATATAGCGGATGAAATCAGCTTTTGTTTTTAACGGCCTATCAAGCCCGGGAGAAGAAACCTCCAGGCTAAACTGCCCGGATAATATATCCTTTTCATCCAGGGCCTGGCGGAGCAGGCGGTTTAATAAAGCGCACTCATCCAGATTAATGCCTCCCTGCGGCCTGTCCGCAAGCAGGCTGAATAATAATCCGGAACCATCCTGCCTGGAAATAATATCCACCAAAACAAAACCCTTTGAAACAAATATTTCTCCGGCCAATAAACCTATCTCTTCTTTTAATGCCTGAAGATTCATCCGATATTAATCAAACGCTTGATTTCATCCAGCGCCTGGCCCTTAGGGCAGATTATTTTTTCTTTGCTTCGGCGTAATTTTATTTCAACAGTATTATCTTTAATACACGAACGGCCTATAGTCACCTGGACAGGGATCCCCAGCAGGTCGGCATCTTTAAATTTAATTCCCGCCCGCTCATCGCGGTCATCTAAAAGCGCTTCTTTACCCAAGCCGGCAACCTGCTGATAAATATCCCCGGCTAAGCCCATAATCGCAGTATCCGTTACATCCAGAGGAAGGATAACTACGTCAAAAGGCGCTACCTCAGGCGGCCAGATAATCCCGTCATCATCATTATTCTGTTCAATAACCGCAGAGACCAGCCGCGATACTCCAATACCATAACAACCCATAATTACCGGTTTTAGCTGCCCCTTAGCATCGGAAAAATTAGCCTGAATTGCCTGGCTATATTTTGTCCCTAATTTAAAAATATGCCCGACCTCAATGCAATTAAGCTTATCCATTCCAGTTTTGCATTTCAGGCACTCCTGGCTCTCATCTTCCTTAAAGGCCCTGGCGGCACAACATTTCGGGCAGGACAAAACTACATCCTCCCCATCCTTACTAGGGACCATAAATTCATGCGATACCTTGCCGCCCATAACCCCGGAATCTGCTTCGGTAATCAGGATCTTTAAGCCCAGGCGCGAGAATATATTTTTATACGCCCCGAACATCGCCTGATAATTCTTATCCAGGCCGGCTTCATCCTGGTCAAAACTATAGGCGTCTTTCATAATGAATTCACAGCAGCGGATTAATCCGAAACGCGGCCGGATCTCATCGCGGAATTTAGTCTGGATTTGGTATAAAACCAGAGGAAGTTGCCTGTAACTTGAAACCTGGCTCCTGACTAAATCCGTAATCGCTTCTTCATGAGTCGGGCCCAAACAAACACTCCTGCCGCGGCGGTCCTTAAACCCGAACATCACCTGGCCTAAATCTTTATCCCTGCCGGTCTTCTGCCAAAGCTCAAGCGGCTGTAAAGCCGGAAGCAGCAACTCATTCGCCCCGCAGGCATTCATTTCCTGGCGGATAACCTCCTGGATATTCTCCAGGACTTTTACCCCTAAAGGAAGATAAGAATACACTCCGGCCATAAGCATACGGACCATCCCTGCGCGCAGCAGAAGTTTATGGCTTACGGATTCGGCCTCCTGGGGCGTTTCTTTTAAAGTAGGAATAAAACTTTTACTCCAAAACATATCAGTCCTTGTTAAAAATTTCTTTTGGTAAAACTATCCCTCTCTTAGAAAAAAGCGAGTAAAATGACGGCTGGATTCCCGTAGCCCTGAAACGCCCGCTCACCTTGCCATGTTCAACAACATCGTCAATCTCATAATAAAAAAGGTCTTCCAGGTTAGCCCAGCCATCCTTCAGGCCGTTTATCTGGGTAATCCGGGTAATCTTACGCGAACCGTCAGCAAGCTGATCCTGTTGAATAATTAAATGCAGGGATGCGGAAATCTGACGGTGAATCGCCTCTAAAGATATCGGGATACCCGACATTAAGATCATCGTCTCTATGCGGTGCATAACTTCCTGCGGGGTGTTTGCGTGGATAACTGAAAGGGCCCCGCTGTGGCCGGAACACATAGCCTGAAGCATATCCAGCGCCTCAGCGCTCCTGATCTCTCCCAGGATAATCCTCTGGGGCCGCATACGTAAAGAATTCTTAAAAAGATCCCTGATGGTAATCTCCCCTTTTCCTTCAATATTGGGGGCTTTTGCCTCAAGCCTGACTATATGGTCCTGGGCCAGCTGTAATTCGGCTGTATCTTCAATAACAATAGTCCGCTCGTCATTGTCGATATAACTGGAAAGCACGCCGACAGTCGTAGTTTTACCGCTTCCTGTTGCGCCGGCGAATATCATATTTACTTTACTTTTTATACAGGCGACCAGGAAATCCGCCATCCGTTTATCTATTGTCCCTAAGCTGACAAGGTCTTCCGCTCTCTGGATTACCCTGAGAAATTTACGGATAGTTATTGTCGGCCCGTCCAATGCTAACGGAGGGATAATAATATTCACGCGCGAGCCGTCCGGCAGGCAAACATCAGTATACGGCTGAGTCTCATCCACCCTTCTTCTGGTAGGCGCCAGGATCTTCTGGATAACATACATAAGCTGCTGGTCGCTGTCAAATTTTATATCGGTCATTACCTTCTTGCCGTTTTTCTCAACATATACATTTTGCGTCCCGTTAATCATGATTTCCGTGATCTCATGATCCATCATCAGCTTTTCAATCGGGCCGAGACCGGTAAACTCATCCACCAGCTCATTAATAATATTTTCCCTGTCCTGTTCTTTAAGCACCCCGCGCGGCTGGCTCAGGATTCCTTCCAGGATCTGCCTGATCGTTGACGCTACTTGCGTTTTATCCCCGGAGCTCCTGGACAAAACATTGCTGAATCGAGTTATGAAATGCTCGCGTACTCTATCTTTTAGCGTTTTATTGGCCACTTTTTCTCCTTGGTTTTAAGTTCCCGCAAAACAATCCTCACGCAATCTTTCGGCGCGATTTTCCTGACTATCTTGCCATGCTCAAATAAAACCCCTTGCCCTTTTCCAAAAGCAACCCCGATATCCGCTTCTTTAGCTTCGCCGGGGCCGTTAACCACACAACCCATTATAGCCAGCTTTAGCGGACGGCTGAGCTGAACATAATTACGATCCGCCAGCTTACTCTCCAATTCCTTTACTATACCTACTAAATTTACCTTACAACGGCCGCAAGTAGGGCAACTGATTACCTGGGGGCCGAAACTGCGCAGGCCCAGAGATTCCAATATGCATTTGGCCGCCCTTACTTCTTCTATGGGTTTTTCAGTCAAAGATACCCTTATTGTATCACCAATACCCTCTAAAAGTAAAGCCCCTAAAGCTACGCTGGATTTAATAATCCCGTTATAGACAGAACCGGTAGCAGTCAAGCCAAGATGCAAAGGGTATTCGCAAAGCCTGGAAATTTTACGGTATGCCTCAAGCGTATCCAGGACATTGTTGGCTTTAAGGGAAATTACGATATTATTAAATTTTAACCTCTCAACCATCTTAATGTAGCTCATACAACTGGAGACCAACCTGTTGCTCATTGTAGATTTCTTCACCCCCGCGCCGCCCTTCACCGATCCGGAATTAAGCCCGATACGCAAAGGTATCCCGGCTGCTTTTAACGCTGAGATGACTGCTTCAATTTCCTGCTTTTTATCAATATTACCGGGGTTCAGCCTGATTTTATCCGCCCCATTTTCAATAGCGGCAATTGCCAGGCGAAAGTTAAAATGGATATCCGCCACTAAGGGCAGTTTTACCCGGGGTTTAATCTTTTTCAGGGAAACAGCATCATCAAAATCATTGATTGCCAGCCGGACAATCTGGCAGCCTGCATCCCCTAACTGGTTAATCTGCCTGACAGTATTTTCTATATCGGAAGTCCTGGTCTTGGTCATTGACTGGATAGCTACGGGATTGCTCCCCCCGATCAAGACATTCCCGATTTTAACCGCCTTGCTTTTTCTTCTTACGATTTCCATATTAGCCGCCCGCGGCTTTGCTCAGCTTATCGCCGTAAAGCCTCAATATATCATTATAAGTAACCAAAAGCGCGATTGTAATCATCAGGGTAAAACCGATATTATTGATTACCTGCTCCGCTTTAACACTCAGCGCTTTTTTTCTAAGTTTTTCCAGGCCTAAGAGGAAAATGTGCCCACCGTCAAGAATAGGCAAAGGCAAAAGGTTGAATATTGCCAGGCTTATGCTTAGCACGGCAATCAAATGCATAATCGCGGTTAAGCCTAACTCCGCAGTTTTGGAAGTAATGAAGAATATCCCAAGCGGACCGGTCATTGAATCGCGCATAGACATCCTGCCGCTGACTAACCTCCATAACCCTTTATAAGTTAAAATGGTTAAATCAATGGTTTTTCTAAAACCCAGGTAAGCTGATTTTAAAAACCCATGCCTGACCACAATGACTTCTCCGAAAGGCGCGATCCCGGCAATTCCCAAAGATCGCTTCTTACCTAGTTCATCATCCAGTATTTTATCTTTAATCAATACCTTGAACTTCAATTCCTGGTTATCCCGCAATACATCAAGCTCCACACTCTCGCTTATTTTTCTTTTTTGGATCTGCCGGTGCAAGTCTTCCCATAAATCAACTTTCTTGCCGTCAACGGCAATGACCTTATCCCCTGCGGCTAACCCCGCTTCCTTAGCGCCATAGCCATCAATCAACTCGCCGACTTTAGTGGTTAAAGTAGGGTAACCCGCGAAGAGGATGTACCAAAAGAATAAGAAACCAAGCAGGTAATTTAAGAGCGGGCCGGCGAAAATAATCTGAAAACGCCTGCCGATGCTCTTGGAAAAATATTCATCGGTTTTGCCTTTATATTCCGACTGGCTGTCTCCCGCCATTTTTACATAACCGCCCAAAGGAATCAGGCTTATGCTGTATTCCGTGCCGTTTTTCTTCTTTTTAAGAATCTGGGGCCCAAACCCCAAAGAAAAATTCTCAACACGCACGCCGTTTAGGCGCGCGGCGATAAAATGGCCGAACTCATGGACAATAATCAGCAGGCTCAAAATTAAAATAAAAATAATTGTAGCAATCATATTAACTCCAAATTAACTGCGCATACAACCAGCCTCTACCCTCGCCCAGGAATCAGCCGCCATTATATCCGATAAATTCGGGCTGGCTATATTTGTATGGCGCCGCATAACCCTCTCCACTATTCTCGGTATTGCCAGAAAACTTATTCGTTTATTCAGAAAGTTATTCACGCTTACCTCGTTTGCCGCGTTTAAAACCGCCGGCAGCGTACCTAAGCCCCTGGCTGCCTGGTAAGCTAAAGCTAAACAGGGAAATTTTTTCAGGTCCGGCTTTTCAAAATGCATTTTATGCAAGCGATAAAAATCTATACCCGGCAGTTTATTAAACAGCCTATCCGGATATGACAAGGCATACTGGATAGGTATGCGCATATCCGCTGCTGAAAGCTGGGCCATAATCACCCCGTCGTTAAATTCAACCATTGAGTGGATAAGCGCCTCAGGGTGAATTAGAACCTTGATCTTTTCCGAGCCTAAATCAAATAAAAACATTGCCTCAAGCAGCTCTAAACCCTTGTTCATCAAGGTCGCTGAATCAACTGTTATCTTTTTTCCCATCTTCCAGCGGGGGTGGCGTAAAACTTTCTCCAGGCTTACCCTTTTAAACTGGCTGGCCGGAAGGTTTCTTAAAGAACCGCCGGAAGCAGTAAGGTATACCCGCCTGATATCAGTTTGACGAAAACTTCCTATGCTTTGCCAGATAGCCGATTGTTCGCTGTCTACCGGCAGGATATCAGCTTTATATCTTTTTGCCAGGCGCATCAGCAAAGGCCCGGCCATCACCAGGGCTTCTTTATTAGCCAGGGCAATATCTTTGCCGCTTTTAATCGCGCTAAGCAACGGATTAAGCGCGGCCGAACCGGTAATCGCGAACATTACCAAATCAATCCGGCTCTCTTTAACCATCTCGCTTAAGCCTTCTTCCCCGCAAAAAACCTTTAGCGGATAACTCAAGCCAAGGCCAAGCTTAGAATACGCATTCTTATCTCTTACGCATACAAACCGCGGCTTAAATTCTTCTATCTGTTTTCTTAAACTGTAAATATCGGAATTAACACTTAGGGCCTCAACCTTAAACTTATCCGGCAGGCTTCTGATTACCGAAAGCGTACTCTGGCCTATTGAACCGCTGGAACCTAATACCGCAATTCTCTTCATTATTTTATAATTACGCTGAGATAGAAATAAAATACCGGGGCGGTAAATAATAAACTGTCGATCTGATCCAGCACTCCCCCCATCCCCGGAAAAATGCTTCCTGAATCTTTTATCTGACAGTCCCGTTTAAGCAACGACTCGGAAAGATCCCCCAATTGGCCAAGAACTCCTAAACCAAGCGCACTTAATATCAACTGCCCGTAACCAAAAGGTAAAAATGACTTGCAGGCTAAGGCGCCTAAGACGCTGAATAACAGGCCTCCAAGCGAGCCTTCAACGGTCTTCTTTGGACTTATATGCGGCATTAACGGCCTCTTTCCCCAGCGGCTTCCCACTAAATACGCGCCGATATCGCCTAACTTAATCATTAATAAAAGGGCCACGAGAAAACCAAGCCCCCCGTCAAGATAACGGATCTTTATAATAAAGCTGAAGAACCAGGAAACATAAAGTATCCCGAAAAACGTGGTGGATATATCCACAATTACCCCGGAGGAATCCCTGCGCTTAAATTGCATTAAAAGAATAAAGAATAAAGCCAACACGATAAAAAGCAGCTCCCAGCTCTTGGTCGGCTCAAACCTGAGCATAATTGACAACGGGATAACCGCTCCCATGCCAATCCCGAAGTATTTATATATATTAATCCCCTTCTTCTCAAGCATCACAAAATACTCATATAACCCGGCGATAATAAAAACAATGGCTGTCAACGCGCAGAGCCAGTCAATAAAAATAACCACTGAAATAATACTAATGAGCACGATAGAGCTGATTATCCGTTTAACTAGCATTTAATCCTCCGAACCGGCGCTCCCTTTTCTGATACTCTTTAATTGCCTCTTTTAAATCATTTATCCCGAAATCCGGCCAGTATTTCTTAGGAAAATAAAACTCAGAATATGAAAGCTGCCAGAGTAAAAAATTACTGATGCGCATTTCTTCGCTTGTACGGATCAGAAGATCCGGATCCGGGATGCCCGCAGTGTAAAAATAACTGCTGAAGAGCTTTTCTTCCAGATCGTCAATACCAACTTTGCCGGCTGATACATCTTTGGCGAATTGCCTGGCGGCATCCATAATTTCCTGCCTGCCTCCGTAATTTATTGCCAGCACAACTTTCAGGCCGGTATTGCCAATTGTCTTTTCCTGGGCCTTTTTAATCTTTGCCTGGAGGTATTTCGGAACCGGATCGCCACGGCCGATAACCATAAAACGCATATTATTCTTATGCAGTTCGTTAATTTCTTTGCCCAGAAAATTATCCAGGTAGCGCATCAAAATAGTAACTTCATTTTTCGGCCGGGACCAATTTTCCGTGGAAAAAGCGAAAAAGGTAACCACTTCAATACCTAATTGCCCTGAGCCGCGGATAATTTCTTTTACCCGCTTAACCCCCTCGCGATGGCCGGCAGTACGGTTTAAGCCTCTTTGTTTTGCCCAGCGGCCGTTGCCATCCATAATAAAAGCTATATGCTTAGGGATTTTTAAGGAGTCCTGCATACTACTGATGCACCTGGTAATCTATATTAGGAAAGAGATTGTCCTTATATTCAATATCTGAAAGCCAATTCTCATTAATACTATTGGACTTGATATCCTCATAAATCCGGTTAAACCTTAAAAGATGGTCTTTTGTCCGGCGGACCGCATAACTGGTATGCGTACCCGTCCCGAGGATAAACGCCCAATCAGAACTTTGCGCCAAAAGCAACTCGCGTAATGCCTGGTTTAACGCTCGGCGCAATAAACCTTGAGCCCGGGGGTAACTCCTTGTCAGCTCGCTCATCCGGCCTGAAGCCGTATGCAGGTGGCGGTATATCCAGTCATTTGTCCCCTGCAGCCACATCTCCGAATACCCTTTATAACCCCAGCTGGAAAACGAAGGAGTAATCACCTGATTGCGCGGGTTCTCAGCCAGGTATTCCGACGGAGTAATCATGCGTATTTCTTTCTGATCGCAGGCGACTTTGCGGAAAAGAAAATCCAGCCACATCGGCCCTTCATACCACCAGTGCCCAAAAAGTTCAGCGTCATACGGAGAAATAATAATCGGCGGCTTGCCCATAAGTTCATTAAGATAGCCGGCCTGCTTCTGGCGGTTGAACATAAAATTACCGGCATGTTCCGCCGCGCGGTCTCTGGCCCAATCCGCCACATAAGGCTGCTTATGGTTGCCTGTGCCGGTAATCCGGTAATATTTTATCCCTGTGTTAATACGCACCCCATCAGGATGTATATAGGGCTTAATATAATCAAATTCCAGGTCAAAACCGACATCCCGGTAAAATTCCCGGTAGTTATAATCCCCGGGATAACCTTCAATAGAGCTCCAGACCTGTTTTGAAGATTCCAGGTCCCTGCCAAAAGCAGCTACCCCTGTCCCTTTACAATAAACCGGAGCGAACACTCCGTATTTAGGCCGGGGCGTGCCGTGCAGCAAACCATGAGAATCAGTGAAAAAGTAACGAATGCCGGCTTCGCGAAGTATTTCATCATGCCCGGGGCAAAAACCGCATTCCGGAAGCCAGATACCGGACGGCCTTCTGCCGAATACGCTTTCATAATGATCAGCCGCCACTTTTACCTGCGCGCGCACCGATTCCCGGCAAACATCCATAAGCGGGAAAAACCCATGAGTAGCACCGCAGGTAATTATCTCAAGCTTGCCTAAATCCTGGAATTTCTTAAAAGCATATACAAGGTTATTATTATATTTCTGGAAAGTATCCCTGGCATATGAGAACTTGTGGAAATACATTTCCGCCAGGCGCCTGAAATCCTCCTGCCACTTTGTCCTCTCCATTTCCTTCTCGGATAACTCAATAAGCTTATTTATATGTTTTAAATAACGCTCTTGAAGCAGCTGATCCGAAAGCATAGAGATAAGCGTGGGACTTAAGGTCATAGTAATCCGGAAGTCTATATTGTCGCGGACCAGCCCCTCAAAAACAGAAATCAGGGGCACATAAGTCTCAGTGATTGCTTCGTAAAGCCAATCCTCTTCCAGAAAATTCTCATGTTCCGGATGGCGTACAAAAGGCAGGTGTCCATGCAAAACTAAACAAAGGTATCCTTTAGGCATAGTTTATCTGGTTTCCCGGGTTACGATTGGTGTAATGGTGCGCTCTTCTAATTTATCCGCGGAAACGGCCTTAACCGGAATTACCTGCTTGCTGTCCGGCAAATAATAGCGCAGGGTAAAAGTACCGTCGGGCCTTAAATTAATCGGCTGGCCCTGGACCGTAACTTTCGCGTCAGGCTCAGTCGCTCCGTAAACGATTAATTCGCAATCTACTTTCATCCAGAAACTTCTCTCCTTAACCGCTTTTCTTACCGGGCTTGAAGATACCCCTGAACTAAACAACCCCTGCTTCAGCCGCTGCTGCCAGGCGCCTCCTACCGGAGAGCTTTTGCCTAAGCCAAACCCCATTCCATAAAGCCTGGCAAATACATCTTCGGGGATCATCCACTCCTCGTCGGTAATCCATGACGGACCATCCAAAGGAGTAGAGACAACATTAGAACGCAAAATAGTAATAAACCTGCCGTCGATTAGCATCAACCCCAGGTCTACGCACCAGGAACGGCCCGGGCCTGCCGTATCAATATACCAGCTGGTGGCAAAATCATTATACTGGATATCAAAGAAGCTATTAGCGTTAGAGCCGTTAAAAATAATATTGGTGACATCGTAAACTCTTAAAATCTTTTTCGCGCGGTAAAATTCATCGCCCAAAGAACTTTTTAAGCCTTCAATAGTCTGATTTCTTAATTCCCAGTAAGTATGCAGCCAACGCGGGTCGCGGACCTGCAGGACTATCTTATCCTGGTCGTAAGAAACAGGAAGCTCATTAGGCATAGAACTTCTGGGGCGTGTATCTTCCGGATGAGAAAACTTTGTATTAACGGCAATGGTCTCCTGGAATCCGGGTATATCCTTAGTAGTTACGCAAGCCGCCGGGGATTTAGCGGAAGCTTTCTTTTTCTTTGCTTTTAAAGACCCAAGCCTGGAAGGGACAATTTTTTTTAGCTTATCTTTTATTTTTCTTAGTATTTTCACGACCCACCTCCCTCTAATAAAAAAGGGGGATTATCTCCCCTTTTCACAAAACAATTACTGCGCCATTAAAAACTCCTCTTATCTCATTTTTGAGTTGCCTTTTGCAGCTGATCTTTAAGGCCTTGGCTATCCAACTGCTCCTGCGCTAGAACCTTCTTGGTTTCCTCCAGCGCCAGCCTCGCCTCTTCTGCCTCTTTTTCCTTCGCCTTAACCCTTTCTTCTAAGGCCGATCTTTCTTGGGAGAACTTATTCATTTTCTCTTCCAGCTGAAGGCGCTCGGCCATCTCTTTATCCCGGCCTGCCTTCTGGCGCATCGCGTTATTACATGAGCTAAGCGTACCGAAAAAGAAAACTACAGATATTATCGCCAGTATAATTACTATACGGTCTTTCAAACTATCTTCCCTGCCTTAGGATAACCAGGCATTTTAAAACTATATTTATTTGAGATTCTCTTGAGGCTCTTTAAGCCCGGAAGAATCACTGGAATCGCCTTTAACTTTAGTAACGTTGGGCAAAATCACAATTTCTACCCTGCGGTTCTGTTTGCGTCCGTCGGCAGTCTCGTTAGAATCTACCGGGCGGTACTCCCCATAGCCGATAGCCGATAAACGCTCGGGGGAAATCCCCTGGTCATTAACTAAATAGTGCAAGACACTTAAGGCCCGGGCGGTGGAAAGCTCCCAGTTTGATTTCCATCCGGAGAGCTTAATCGGGACATTATCGGTATGGCCTTCAATACCCACGTTAAACTGGGCCATGTTATCTTTTAATATGCCGGAGACCTTGTCTAACAAAGGATAAGCCTCAGACCTGATCTTGGATTTTCCGGAATCAAACAAAAGGTCGCCTACTACGGTAATCACCAGGCCCTTTTCCATCATCTGCAGCTTTATCTGTTTATCATTTATCTCCTGCCCGAATTTCTGTTCAAGCATGCTCTTAGAACGCATAAGTTCATCCAGCTGGGCGTTTAACTCCTGGATTCTCTGAGCGTCAGAACGCCTGCCTTTTTGAAAAACAAAACTGCATCCGGACAACCCTAAGATTACGAATAAAATTAACGCGGATTTAAAAAAATTATTCCTCATTTCACCTCTCCTTGGCCTGCGGCCTATTTACTTGAAATTGAAATTTAAATATAACATAAGCCCTTACCCTAGTCAAGAGTTTTATCATCAAAAAGGGTGTCTTTTCTCGCGGAACCTATTGAAACCATTGTTATTTTCGCCTTCAGCCGGTTTTGCAACTCCAGCAAGTATGCCCGGGCATTAGGATGCAACTCCTTAAAAGATCTGGGCTTAACATCTTGATTGGGCCAACCAGGCATTTCCTTATAAACCGGGACAGCTTTACTGAGTACC
>Ga0172375_10008091_pt1 | contig 14217 bp, 10 predicted proteins | sample LakKiv1m_FD_114537 | JGI IMG/M metagenome (GOLD analysis project Ga0172375, IMG submission 114537) | Freshwater microbial communities from Kabuno Bay, South-Kivu, Congo - kab_092012_11.1m | ecosystem: Environmental > Aquatic > Freshwater > Lake | place: Democratic Republic of the Congo... | reverse complement strand
TTGAAGAAAGCACTGGCCGAAATCAGATAAAGTTTCTATACACAACAAACCACAAACCGACACGACGGCCATATTCAGACGTTATGTCGGTTTTTTACTAGGCTCACTGCAAAACTCGGGTGATGATCTACTACGGTTACGTTCCCGCCGATTTCGAATGACGGAATCAAGTCAAGGTGTGTTTGTTAACACACCTTTTCTTTTTGTCCGGGACGGGTTTGTGGTGGACACGGCTCGCACGCGTATGGTATAATAACCATTATGATACGGTTTACATAGTCGGAAAACGCGTTGTTTTCCGAAACAACGGGAGGGTTCCCATGAAACTGAAGCGTCTCGTCAAACCCCTGATCCTGATCGCGACGGCCGTCGTCCTTTTCGTGTTCGTCTTCGACAATCCGTTCGAAGCGACGGACTACGACCGCTGGAAGGCCGAAGTCACCGACGAACAATACGCCGAAGCGCTGGCCCTGATCCAGGGGTCGACCGATTACGTCACCCGCCGCGACTACGTCAGCTATCTCGGCGGACGCGAAGTCGCATACGGCCTGACCGATGCGGCGGCGACGCTCCTTTCGGCGCACGCCGCGGCGGACGAGGGATATGACGGCGACGCCGCCGTGGATCTCGAGGAAGAAGGGACCGCGACCTATACGGTCGACGTTCCCGCCGCCGGCCTGTACCACATCCGGCTCGACTATTACGTCGGCGGCGACGTGCTCAACAACCTCACCGTCGCGGTGCGGGTGAACGGCGCCCTGCAGTTCGACGAGTCGGCGACGGTCGACGTCCCGCTCGTCTGGTCCGACGCCTCGAAGACGTTCGTCCCCGACACTTACGGCGACGAATCCCTCCCCGAACAGGTGCGCGTCGTCGGCTGGCGGCCGATGACCCTCTGCAACAACACCTATCCGACCACGGATCCGCTCTATTTCGAATTCCTCGCGGGCGAAAACGAAATCACGATCGAAAACGTCATGGACGGCGACATCCTGCTCGGCGACCTCACGGTCCTCGCACCGGTCGCCAAACCGTCCTATGCCGCCTACGCCGCACTCCACAAAGACGCCGCGGAACCGGCCGGGACGATCGCGATCGACGCCGTCTCCTACGTCGAAAAGAACTCGTCCTACGTCCGCCTCTATGCCTTCCAGTCGCCGTCGGTCGCGCCCTTCGACGCCGTCGACAAGAAGCTGAACGTCATCAACGGCGGTGCCTGGTACCGTTCCGGCCAGGAAGTCACGTACGAAGTCGATGTCGCCGAGAGCGGACGCTACGACATCTCGCTCCATTACCTGAACGACAAGAACGAATTCTCCGTGTTCCGGGCCGTCTACGTCGACGGCGCCATCCCGTTCGACGAATTCACGGCCTACGAATTCCCGCAGACGGGGGCCGACGAATGGGAGAACGAGGTCCTCGGCGGCGCCGACGGCGCCTACGGCGTCTATCTCGAGGCCGGCACGCACACGATTTCCTTCCGCGCCGTGTCCGATCCGGTCGCCGAAGAGCTTCGCGACATCCAGCTGCTCGTCGACCACATCAACGCGTTCGCCCTCAACATCCTCAAGATCACCGGGGCGAACATCGACATCGACCGCAAGTGGGAATTCACGAAATACATCGCGGAGACCCCCGCCTATCTCGAGGCCTACCTGGATATCGTCAAGCACGACGTCGTCACGCTCGCGGACTACTCCGCGGAAAAGGACACCTCCGCGACCCTCTCCTATCTCAAGTCGGCGGTCGCGCTGCTCGAACAGATCAACGAGGAACCCGACCGCATCCCGCTCTATCTCGGCACCCTTTACAGCGGCGTCGGCTCGGTCACCCAGATGCTCGGCGATTCGCTCACCCAGCTTTCGCGCCAGCCGATGTACCTGGACGGATTCGTCGTGTTCAACGACGCCGCGCTCGAGAACCCGAACGCGAACGGCTTCGAGAAGCTCGGGAACGCGATCCGCTCCTTCACGTCCTCGTTCACCGAACAGAAGTACGTGACCCAGGACGATCCCGAAGCCGTGAACGTGTGGGTCAACCGCTCGCTCATCTACGTCGACCTCATGCAGAAGATGGCCGACCGCGCGTTCGCCGACTCCGGCATCAAGATCAAGATCTCGATCATGCCCGACGCCAACAAGCTGATCCTCGCCAACGCCGCCGGCAAGACCCCCGACGTCGCGCTCGGACTCGCCTCCTACCAGCCGTTCGACCTCGCGCTCCGCGGCGCGCTCCAGGACCTGACCGAATTTCCGGATTTCTGGGCGACCGCGGCCGGATTCGCCCCCGGCGCCTTCATCCCCTATGTCATCGAGGACGGCGTCTACGCGATGCCGGAGACGCTCGAATTCCACGCCCTCGTCTACCGCATCGACACCATGCGGGCGCTCGGGCTCGACGTCCCCGACACCTGGGACGACGTCATCGACATGCTCCCGACGCTGCAGCGCTACGGCATGAACTTCTATTATCCGACGTCGGGTGGCAGCTCGCTCAAATGGTTCTACCAGACGTCCGCGCTCATCTACCAGTGCGGCGGCTCGGTCTATGCGCCCGACGGCCTCTCCACCACGATCGACTCCGAGGACTCGTACGAGGGACTCAAGCTGCTCGCCGACCTGTATACGACCTACAGCCTGCCTTCCTTCGTCGGTTCGTTCTACAATTCGTTCCGCTACAACACCCTCCCGATCGGCATCATCGACTTCGGGACCTACCTCACGCTCAAGAACGCCGCACCCGAACTGACCGGACAATGGGCGCTCGCGCTCTACCCCGGCGTTCCCGACGAAGACACCGGCGACATCCAGCGGTGGTACATCGCGAACGGCTCCGGCGCGGTGATGTTCAAGACCGACGACGCCGCGAAGAAGGCCGACAGCTGGGAGTTCCTCCAGTGGTGGCTGTCCGCCGCGACGCAGACGGAATTCGCCTTCGCGCTCCAGTCCACCTACGGTCCCGAGTTCGTCTGGCTGTCGGGCAACATCGAGGCGGTCCGGAACTCGCCGATCGATTCCGTCGACAAGGCCGTCATCCTCGAGATGGTGCAGTGGCTCGCCGACATCCCGCGCACGCCGGGACAGTATCTGCTCGAACGCGGTCTCTCCGACGTGTGGAACACGGTCACGTTCGACGGCACACCGGTGCGGGTGGCGATCGACGACCAGGTGCTCAAGATCAACCGCGAAATCAAGAAGAAGATGGTCGAATTCGGCTACATCGACGAAAACGGCAACGTGCTCGTGCCCTACACGGTGCGCGACGCCGCGTGGATCGCCGCCCAGATCGAAGCATACGGAGGGGAGGGAGACTGATGGCTGAGACGCTGCTGAACCGGATCAACGGATCCAAGGCCGCGAAGGTCTTCCGGGCGCGGATCAAGCGCCCCGACGTCCTCAAGGACAAGGCGTCGACGGCGCTCCTCCTCGCGCCCTACGTGCTGCTCTTCTCGCTCTTCATCATCATCCCCGTCGTCGCCGCGATCGGCCTCTCGTTCACCTACTTCAACGGCATCGAGGCGCCCGCGTTCGCGAAGATGTTCGGACTCTACAACTACATCATGATCCTCACCCAGGACGAAGTCTTCCTCCGCTACGTCCTGCCCAACACGCTCAAGTACGCGATCATCACCGGACCCGGCGGCTACGCGCTGTCCTTCATGATGGCGTGGATGCTGTCGCAGATCCAGGCGAAGCCGCGCAAGTGGATCGCGCTCGCGCTCTACACGCCCTCGATGCTCGGCGGCGTCCTCGTCGGCGTCATCTTCCGCACGCTCTTCTCCGGCGACAAGTCGGGATACATCAACGCCATCCTGCTGGACTGGGGCCTCGTCAACATCCCCGTCGATTTCCTCCAGTCGGGCGACTACCTGATGCAGATCATGATTTTCGTCACGCTCTGGAGCTCGATGGGCATCGGCTTCCTGTCGATGCTCGCGGGCATCCTCAACATCAACCGCGAGATGTACGAGGCCGCCTACATCGACGGCATCAAGAACCGCATGCAGGAGATCTTCTACATCACGATCCCGTCGATGAAGCCGCAGATGCTCTTCGGCGCCGTGATGGCGATCGTCGGCGCGTTCAACGCCGGCGGCATCGGCGTCGCCCTGTCGGGATCGAACCCGACGCCGCAGTACGCCGGCCAGCTGATCGTCAACCACATCGACGACTACGGCTTCATCCGCTACGAGATGGGATACGCCGCGGCCCTGTCGGTGATCCTCCTCCTCGTGATCCTGTTCTTCTCGAAGATCGCCTACCGCCTCTTCGGGGAAAGGGACTAGGTGGCACCATGGCGAATTTCCTCGGCACCCAGATCAATCCCAAGAGCTTCCATCCCTCGCAGCTCAAGTTCTACCTGTTCCTCGTCCCGGTCGGGCTGGTCATGATCCTGCCCGTGTTCTACGTCGTTGGCCAGGCGTTCAAGCCGCTGTCGGAACTGTTCCTCTTCCCGCCGCGCTTCATCGTCTCCAATCCGACGCTCGACAACTTCGCCCGTCTCTTCCGGACCGCGTCCGGCACCGGCGTGCCGATGACGCGTTATCTCTTCAACTCGCTCATCGTCACGACACTCACGATCCTCGTCACCCTCCTCGTCACCCTGATGACGGGCTACGCGCTGTCGAAGAAGAAGTTCGGCCTCAAGAAGGCGATCTTCTCGATCAACCAGACGGCGCTCATGTTCGTCGCGACCGCGGTCGCGATTCCGCGCTATCTCGTCGTCACCGGACTCGGACTCACGAACAGCTTCGCCGCCCACATCATCCCGTATCTCGCGATGCCGGTCGGCCTGTTCCTCGTCAAGCAGTTCATCGACCAGGTCCCGGACGAGCTGATCGAAGCCGCCAAGATCGACGGCGCGAACGACTGGCACATCCTTACCAAGATCGTCGGGCCGCTCGTCAAGCCGGCGCTCGCGACGGTTGCGATCCTGTCGTTCCAGATGATCTGGAACTCGACGGAATCGTCCAACATCTACGTGATCGACGAGACGAAGAAGACCTTCGCCTTCTACATGAACACCCTGACCGCCTCGTCCGCGGGGCCGGCGGGAGCCGGGATCGCGGCCGCGGCCGGCCTCGTGATGTTCATCCCCAACCTCGCGATCTTCATCATCATGCAGGGGAACGTGATGGACACCATGAGCCATTCGGGCATCAAGTGAGAGGGGGACCGACGATGCGAATGCTCAGAAAAACGGCGCTTCTCTCCCTCCTTTTCGTGGTTTCCGTCCTCTCCGCCGCGATCACGCTCCCGCGGCTCGCGGCGTCCTCCTCCACCACCTACACCTACGCGTTCGACGACGACTACGACTACGTCCAGACGCAGGACGCCTATCTCCCGGGACAGACGATCACCAATCTCGGACTCGACAGTCCGTCCGACGTCGTCGTCACGAACGACGGCACCCTCGTGATCGCCGACTCGGGCAACGCCCGCGTCCTCGTCTTCGACCCCGTCACGGGACAGATCGACCTCACGATCACGCTCGATGCGACGGACGATCATCCCGCGATGTTGAATCCGACCGGCGTCTTCGTCTGCCGCGACGCCTCCGCCTACGTCGACGAGGGCGACATCTATGTCGCCGACCCCGCCGCGCAGCGCGTGTTCCGCTTCGACGCCGCCGGCATCCTCGTCCAGTCCTTCGGGAAGCCGGACGCGATCATGTACGAAACCCTCGCCTTCGAACCCGAGAAGGTGGCCGTCGACAAGGCGGGCATCCTGTACGTCGTCTCGAAGGGATCCTCGGACGGCATCGTGCAGCTGTCCAATACCGGCGCCTTCCTCGGCTTCTTCTCCTCGAACAAGGTCAACCTGACCCTCCGCCAGCAGTTCCAGCAGCTCATCTACACGCAGGAGCAGCTCGACAACCTCAACATCAACCTCACGCCGCCGGTCTTCACCTCCGTCTTCATCGACGACGGCGGGATCGTCTATTCGAGCTCGTCCGGACTCCGCGTCGAGAACATCAAGAAGCACACGACGCAGGGCACGAACATGCTCGCGGAGATGTACATCTCGTCGGCGAAACTCGTCGACATCACGGTCGACGACGCCGGCATCATGTACACCGCCGACCAGAGCGGCTGGATCGACGTCTACACGAACGATGGCGACTTCGTCTTCACCTTCGGGTCCTACCTGGACGCCGGCATCGCCGGCATCTTCAAGAGCCTCGCGGCGATCGCCGTCGACGCCGAAGGGTCGATCTGGACCATCGACGCCGAAAACAGCTACCTCCAGTCGTTCGTCCCCACGGAGTACGCATCGACGATCTACCGCGCCATCACCCTCTACGACGAAACGCGGTACGACGAGGCCGTCGACCTCTGGAAATCGGTCTTGCGGCTGAACCAGATGTCGATGCTCGCGCACAACGGGATCGCCAAGAACTATCTCCAGCTCGAGGACTACGAGCTTGCCGCCGAGCACTTCAAGATCGCCGGCAACCGCGCGCTCTATTCCGAAGCGTTCTGGGAACTTCGTAACGTCTGGCTCCAGGCGAATCTCCTGCCCCTGCTCGGCGTCGCCTTCCTCCTCGGCGTCGCGGCCCTCGCGGTCCGGCTCGCCGACCGCAGGACCAAGTTCCTCGCCCCCGTCCGCGCCCTGGGCGCAAGGATCGGGGAGCGGAAGGTCCTGGCGGACGTGCTCTACGCGAAACGGGTCGCGACCCGCCCCGCCGACTCGTTCTACTACCTGAAGAAGAAGCTCCACGGGTCCTATCTCGGGGCGTTCCTGATCCTCATCCTCACCTTCGGCTGCTATCTCCTCTTCACCGCCGGGAAGGGCTTCATCTTCCAGCAGACGGATCTCGAGGACATGGACCTCTCGTCGATCATCCTCGGCTTCGTCGCGATCATCGGCCTCTTCGTCCTGTGCAGCTATCTCGTGACGTCGATCCAGGACGGCGAGGGGACGCTCGGCGAGATCTTCAAGGGCGTCGCCTATTCGATGTATCCGTTCATCCTCGCCTGCCTCGTTTCGACCCTCGTTTCCTACGTCGCCACCACGAACGAGCTCTTCCTGCTCAACGTGATCTTCGCCGTCGGGCTCGCCTGGACGCTCCTGCTCGTCTTCATCTCGATCTCGGAAATCCAGAACTACACGTTCGGACAGACCGTCAAGAGCGTCCTGATCACGGTCCTGTTCGTCGTCGTCATCCTGCTCGTGCTCGCGTTCGTGCAGATGACGATCCGGCAACTGTTCACGTTCCTGATTGAAATCGTGAAGGAGGCGGTCCGCCATGTCCTTGGTTAAGAAGATCTTCGTGGTCGTCGTCCTCTTCCTCGCGATCGCGCCCGTCGCCGTGCACGCCGCCTGGGTGTCCACCGGCCGCGACACGCAGGAAAATCCGGATACGCTCACCGACATCCCCGAACAGGATTTCGACACCGGCGGGTACGCCACGCTCCATGAGAATGCCCGGTTCGTCTATCGCTGGCAGGAGGACCGCGACGTCCTCGTCATCACCGACAAGCGCAACGGCTATACCTGGAAGACGGGTCTCGACATCGACCCGAACCGGACCAAGACGGAGCAGAACTCCGCCTGCCGCGACGCCCGCAACGACTACAACGACGACCTGATCGATTTCGCGACGTTCGAGGATCTCTGTGAGATTCCGGTCGATTCGCTGACGGCGATCGTCCCCACCGGGCCGCTGATCGCCAACTCGCTCCTCTATTTCGATTATTACAACAAGGGCGCTTCCGACGCCGTCTATTCGACGTACACGGTCTATTCCAGCTATCTCAAGCTGACGCTCTACGACGTCACGTCGACCCTCCAGAACATCGATTCCGACCCGACCCGCTGGCGCTTCACCTTCGAGACGACCGCTCTCGGCGTCGACCGGGACCTGACGATGACGATCGTCGCCGACCTCGACCTGACGACTGACGGATTCGAGATCGACATCGTCGAGGACCTCCTCGCCGGCAGCTGCCTCCCCTATCTCGCCAAGATCGGCGTCGCGCCCTTCATGGGGGCCGTCGGCGGCGTCCGGACGATCTACACCGCCTACCCGAAGGACGGCCTCGAAGAAGGCTACTACGAGGACGAGTCCAACATCCAGGCCGACATGATCGGCGGCTACGCCTTCGTCCCCGACGGCTCCGGAGCGCTCATCCGCTTCCGCGACAACACCGTCCCGCTCTCCGCGTTCACCGCCACCGTCTACGGCGACGACCCCTCGCAAAGTTATCAGAACTACCGTACGGCGCTCGGCACCTACGTGCCGTTCAAGACCGCGTCGATTCCGGTGTTCGGCGTCGCCCACGGCAACGACCAGGCCGCCTTCGTCGCTTATGCGACGTCCGGCGCCGAATACATGCAGGTCGTTTCGATGCCGGAAGAAAACGGCACCTTCTACAACTATACCTTTGCGGAATTCAAGTACAACTACAAGTACAATCGCATCTACACGCTCGACGGCGACAATCCCGTGCCCTCGATCGGCGATGAGTTGAACGCGTTCGACGCCGTCCTGCGCTACGATTTCCTCGCCGGCGACGGCAGCGTCGACGGCCTCCCGGCGAACTACGTCGGGATGGCCCTCAAGTACAAGGAACATCTCCTCGAGACCGGCGAACTGACCCCATCCGATGCGGCTTCGGAGTCGATCGGGATCCGCATCGACTTCCTGATGGCGGACTCGGAAGACTCCATCGTCGGCTACCAGACGCGCGTCGCCACCGGCGTCGGCGCCGTCCGCGACATCCTGTCGGACATCATCGGCGGGGGCATCACGAACGTTTCCTCCGGCCTGATCGGCTGGCAGGCGAAGGGCGTCACGCTCGGCGATCCGTCGCGGGCGGTCTTCTCCGCCGGCATCGGGACGAAGGCGGCGTTTTCCGACCTCGTCGGCGATTTCGCGGAGCAGGGCGTCGACGTCTCGCTCTACCAGGACTACTACACGATCAACGAAGAGCAGATTTCGCTGTATCGGAACGCGGCGAAGCATCCCGCGGGCTGGTACGGCAGGCTGCTCTCCTACGAGGAACCGATCGACACCTTCTACTACGCCCGTCCGGTCCGCAGTGCGGAATGGCTTATGCGGCAGGCGAAGACGTTCCTGGCGATGGGCGTCCTTTCCCTCACCGTCGACGGCATGACGGATCGGCTCGTCACCGACTTCACCGGCGAGGGGACGAGCCGCACGGAGGCGATCGCCCTCTATCGCGACGCTTTCGGCACCCTCTCCGCCGACATCCTGCTCAATCTCACGAAACCCAACGCGTACCTGTTCCGCTATGCGGACCGGTACCTCCAGATGGACGTCTACACGACCCAGTACCTGATCGAGACGGACACCGTGCCGTTCCTGCAGATCGTCCTCCAGGGCACGATGGAGCTCTATGCGATCTATTCGAACTTCTCGTTCTATACGACGAAGGACGTGCTCCGGATGATCGACTACAACGTCTGGCCGTCGTTCGTGCTGACGGACGAACCGTCCTACCTGTTCTCCGACACGAACTCGAGCGACTACTATTCGACCGAGTACGAACTGTACAAGGAGACGATCGCCGCGATCTATGCGGACGTCAACGCCGCCCTTTCCCCCGTCATCGGCACGACGTGGACCGATCGCGACGTCCTCGCCGCGGGCGTGATCCGCAACACCTATGCGGACGGCACACAGATCCTCGTCAACTATACCGACCGCACCTACGATTACGGCACGGGCGTCATCGCGCCCGAATCCTTCGTCGTGCTGGGGGGTGACTGAGTTGGCGAAGAACAGGACCCTCAAGGCGCTCACCGGGGAGTCCCGGATCGAGAACCAGAACAAGATCGCCTATCTCTTCATCCTGCCGTGGCTCCTCGGCTTCCTCGCGTTCGTGATCTATCCGCTGTTCCAGACGATCTACAACACCCTCTTCAAGATCACCACCACGAGCCTCGGCCTCGTCTACGACTACAATCTGATCGACAAGGGCGGCAACTACGGCACGGCCTTCCGCAACCTCTATTTCTTCCCGCAGATGCTCGATTTCGTCATCATGGAGGCCACCTACGTCCCGACCATCATCATCGTCGCCTTCATCCTCGCGATCCTGCTCAACACCGGCGTCAAGGGACAGGGCTTCTTCCGCGTGATCTTCTTCCTCCCGGTCATCATCATGTCGGGGCCGATCACCGGGATCCTCTACTGGAACGGCGCGGGGGGGCTGCTCACCTACGAGGACAACGTCATCTTCAAGATGATCCTCTCGTACAGTCCCGGATTCGCCGAAGCGCTGGCGGGACTCTTCGCCAACTTCACGATGGTCCTCTGGTTCACCGGCATCCCGATCATCCTCTTCATCAACGCCCTCCAGAAGATCAACGTCAACCTCTATGAGGCCGCCCGCATCGACGGCGCGAACAACTGGCAGATCCTCTGGAAGATCAAGGTCCCGATCGTGCGGCCGACGGCGTTCGTCACGGCCATCTTCACGATCGTCCAGCTCGGCACCTACACCGGCAATCCGGTGTTCTACCTGATCCAGAACTCGATCTACGACCGCGGCGCCGGCATCGGCCTGGCTTCGACGTTCGCGACGATCTACTCCCTCGTCGTGTTCCTCCTCGTGGGCGTCGCATATCTCCTCCTCGGCCGGCCGGAGCGGACGAAAAAAATCCAGCTCTCCTCGATTCAGCGCGACCGGATGGAAGCCCTCGCGGTCCGCCGGGCGAAAGCGAAGCAAAGGACGGCGACGACGCGATGAACGCCATCCTCGTGAAGCCGCGCGCGGCCGTCGCCGCCGCGAAGACGTACTACCGCCACCACAAGTCGAGACTCAACCGCATCGTCGCCCAGGTCGCGATCTACGTGTTCCTGATCACCATCAGTTACGTTTTCCTCTATCCCATCCTCAGGATGGTGTCGATCTCCTTCATGTCGGCCTCCGATCTCGTCAACCCCGAAGTCGACTGGTTCCCGACGAAGATCACGTTCGCGAATTACGGCGTCGCCTGGACGGTCCTGAAAGGCGAAGTTTCGCTTTTCAACTCGATCAGGTATTCCGGCCTGATGGCAATCTTCCAGACGATCGTCTCGGCCCTCACCGGGTTCGCCTTCGCCCGCTACGAGTTCCGCGGGAAGAAGCTCCTGTACACGATCCTGCTGTTGTCGTTCATCATCCCGGTTCCGATCCTCCTCATCACCCAGTACAACATGTTCAACTCGTTCTTCCAGTCGATCGGCTGGACCGGCGAAGGCAAGGGCATCGGCACCTACGACGCGCAGCTCGTCATGGCGTTCTTCGGCCAGGGGGTCAATTCCGCGATCCTCATCATGATCTTCGTGAACTTCTTCAAGATGATCCCGAACGACCTCTACGAGGCCGGCAAGATTGACGGCGCGAATCCGTTCCAGCTCTTCTGGCACATCACGATCCGGCTCTCGCTGTCGACGATCGTCGTCGTCTTCCTGTTCTCCTTCGTCTGGAACTGGAACGAGGACTACGTGACCAAGTTCCTCGTCGGCGACGGGATCCTGCTCTTCACCAACCAGCTCGGGAAGTTCGACTCGCTCTTCCAGACGCGCACCACCGGCATGACCCATCCCGACGCCGGCGGCGAAATCCAGCTCGTCGAGTCGTTCAAGATGGCGGCGACCGTCGTTTCCATCATCCCGCTCCTCCTGCTCTATTTCGTCGGCCAGAAATCGTTCGTCCAAGGCATCGAGAAGACCGGCATCACCGGCGAATGAGGCCTATGTATTCCCATCGATCCATGATATAATAAGAATGCTGACGCGAGTCGGCATTCCGTCTTTTCAAGGGAGGCGAAGCCGTGGAGCTCACACGCACCGAACTCAAATTCCTGCTCTCTCCCGACGAGGTCGTCCAGCTTCAGAACCAGCTCCGGCTGGTGATGAACCGGGATCTCCACGCCGATGCGAAAACCGGAGAATACGCGGTTTCCAGCATCTATTACGACGACCTCTACTGTTCCCGGGTCGGCGAAAAGGCGGATGGCGTCGAATACCATCAGAAGTACCGCGTCCGCAGCTACGCGGGCGGCCGGAGCCGGCTCGAATTCAAGACCAAGATCGGCAACCTCACCGCCAAGGAGACCGTCTGGCTCGACGCCGACATGAAGGACGCGCTCGTCGCGGCCGATCCGGAACGCGTCGGCCGCTACGCCTCCATCCGCCTGATGGCGGACGTGCTCGTGCGGATGAAACTCGATCTCCTGCGCCCCGCCCTCGTCGTCGACTACGTGCGGGAAGCCTACACCTTCCCCCAAGGGGACGTCCGCGTCACCTTCGACAAGGATGTCGAAGCCAGACTCTGGGAATCCGATCCCGCCTTCTTCCGCCGCGTCCTCGAACCGGGCATGACCGTCCTCGAAGTGAAATACACGGGCTACCTGCCCGAAACCCTCCGCAAGATCCTGTTTTTCAAGAACTACCAGGTCGTATCGTATTCGAAATACTATATGGGTTGGGTTCTGCTCAACCAATGAGATCGCGAGATGATTGCCGTGCTTACCATCCTGTTTTCGCTCGTTGAATTCTTCGAAGACTGGTCGGTCCTCGAACTGACCCCGGCCGAGATCGCCTTCAACCTGCTCGTCGCGTTCGCCCTCAGCCTGTGGGTCCTCTTCATCTACAAGCTCTCGTACCAGACCACGGTCTACAACAAGAGCTTCTCGATGACGCTCCCGATCTCGGCGCTCGTCACCTGCATGGTGATCATGGCGGTCGCGTCGAACGTCGTCCTGTCCCTCGGCATGGTCGGCGCGCTCTCGATCGTGCGTTTCCGCACCGCGATCAAGAATCCGCTCGACACGATCTTCATGTTCTGGACGATCGGCATCGGAATCACCGTCGGCGCCGGCTCCGGCCTGCTCGCGGTGATCGGCTCGGCGGTCGTCGGCCTCGCGATCCTGCTCGTGCAGGCGCTCGAGATCTTCACGACGCCGTACATCCTGATCGTCCGCATCGAAGGCGCCTTCGACGAGGACGCCCTCCTCGCCGAGGCGAAGAAGATCTACTCCCGCTTCGCCGTCCGCAACAAGTCGGTGCAGAAGGACAAGGCCGAGTTCACCTTCGAGGTCCGCGGCCAGAAGGACCTCACGAAGAAGATCGAACCGCTCAAGAATCTCGCCGGCGTGCAGTCGGTGATGCTTTTGTCGTACCGCGGCGACTACGTCGTCTGATCCCGTTCACGGAGATGATCGCATGAACGCGCGTGAAGCCTACGTCTGGATGAAAGGCGCCGACCATGAGTCCATGGCCGCGTTTTTCGCGGCGTACGGCGACATCGGCGTGTTCCCGGCCGCGGCCGACCTCGTCCGCATCGTCGTCCCCGCCGACCACGACGCGGCCGACTTCCAGCGCCTTCGCGAACTGGCGGTCCAGGAATTCATCCTCGACTTCACCGCCTTCATCGTCCCGGAGTCGCCCGGCTATCCGGTCGACGCCGCGCTCCGCGAGCTTCCCCGGCTCGGACCGGGCGTCTTCGGCGCGACGGAACTGGCGATCGAAGCGGTCCTCCGCAACCTCGCCCCGCTCCGGGCGATCCTGCGGAAGTACTATTACGACCTGGTCGGGACCGAAACGGTCGACACCGCCGTCGGCTTCATCCGCGCGGATCAGAACGCTTCGCGGGCGTCGAAGCGGATGTACATGCACCGGAACACGCTCAACTACCGCCTCGACCAGTTCACCGCCAAAACCGGGATCGACATCCGCTCCTTCACCGGCGCCCTCGCCGCCTACCTGCTCTTCCGCGCGTGATTTGTGCATTTTGCCTATTGGAAATCGCCGGCGGTGCGGCTATAATGGAACATGAGCAAAAATAAGACACAGGAGGATTCCCATTCATGGCAACTCTCACCTTCAAGAATCTGGACAAGGTCTACGACAACGGCGTGCAGGCGGTTTTCGACTTCTCGCTCGAAGTCAAGAACAAGGAATTCATCGTCTTCGTCGGTCCTTCCGGCTGCGGCAAGTCGACGACCCTGAGAATGGTCGCCGGCCTCGAGGAAATCACCGCCGGCGAACTCTACATCGACGACGTGCTCGTGAACGACGTGGCCCCGAAAGACAGGAACATCGCGATGGTGTTCCAGTCCTACGCCCTGTATCCCCACATGTCGGTCTACGACAACATGGCCTTCGGCCTCAAGCTCCGCAAGATGCCCAAGGACGAGATCGAGCGCCGCGTCAAGAACGCCGCCGACATCCTCGGCCTCACCGGCTATCTCGACCGGAAAC
>Ga0172375_10008089_pt1 | contig 14217 bp, 9 predicted proteins | sample LakKiv1m_FD_114537 | JGI IMG/M metagenome (GOLD analysis project Ga0172375, IMG submission 114537) | Freshwater microbial communities from Kabuno Bay, South-Kivu, Congo - kab_092012_11.1m | ecosystem: Environmental > Aquatic > Freshwater > Lake | place: Democratic Republic of the Congo... | reverse complement strand
GACCGCGGCCCTTCAGGACCGACTTGAGCGCGTGGTAGACCTCGGCGCCCTGGCGCAGGGCGTCGCGGAAGGTCGGCGCGCCGATCGGCGCGATCATGAACTCCTGGATGTCGACGTTGGTGTCGGCGTGGGCACCGCCGTTGAGGATGTTCATCATCGGCACCGGGAGGACGTGAGCGTTCGGGCCGCCGACGTAGCGGAACAGCGGCAGGTCGGCGGAGTCGGCCGCGGCCTTGGCCACCGCCAGCGAGACGCCCAGGATCGCGTTGGCTCCCAGCGTCGCCTTGTTGGGCGTGCCGTCGAGGTCGAGGAGGATCTGGTCGACCAGGCGCTGCTCGGAGGCGTCCATGCCGATCAGCTCCGGGGCGGCCTTCTCGAGCACGGCGTCGACGGCCTTCTCGACGCCCTTGCCGAGGTAGCGGTCGCCGCCGTCGCGCAGCTCGACCGCCTCGAACGCCCCGGTCGAGGCGCCGCTCGGCACGGCCGCGCGAGCCGTGGAGCCGTCGTCGAGGAGGACCTCGACCTCGACCGTGGGGTTGCCGCGCGAGTCCAGGATCTCGCGTGCTCCGACTGCCTCGATGGACGCCACTGCCACTCCTCGGATCGGTTCGGACCGGGGGTCGCTCCCCGGCCGCGGTCGAGCCTAGCGAGCCCGGTCTGCCTCGTGCTCCCGGACCTCGGCGCTGATACGACGGACGGCGTCGCGCAACGCCTGCTCGGGGTCGACGCCGGCGGCCCGCGCGCGGGCGACGGTCGCCAGGAGGTCGTCACCCACCTCGGCCTCGGTCGGCGCTCCCTCAGGGGTCGGCACGGGGGTCCGCGCGGGGCGTACGCCCACCCGCTCGGCGCGACCGAGGACCTTCTCGGCCAGAGTGAGCGCCGGCAGCGTCGGCGCGATGCCGTCGAGCACGGAGGCGCGCTGCTTCTCGGCGGCCTTCAGCTGCTCCCAGTTCCGCTCCACCTCGGCCGCGTCGGCGGCATCGACGTCGGCGAAGACGTGGGGATGGCGCCGGACGAGCTTCTCCACGATGCCGGCCGCGACGTCCTCGACGTCGAAGGCGTCCTCGTCGCGCTCCTGCGCCAACCGGGCGTGGAAGTAGACCTGCAGCAGCAGGTCGCCGAGCTCCTCGCGGAGATCGGCGGCGGTGCCTCCGGCGTCGAGGGTCTCGATGGCCTCGACCACCTCGTGGGTCTCCTCGAGCAGGTAGCGCACCAACGAGCGATGCGTCTGCTCGCGGTCCCAGGGGCACTCGCGTCGCAGGCGGTCCATGACCGCCACCAGCTCGAGCAGCGGGGAGCCCCCGGTGGTCACGAGCCGCTCACGAGCAGAGGAGCGAGACCGGGAGGCTCGAGACGTACGACGGGTCCGGCTGCGCCGCGTCGGCGTCGACGGCGCGCTGGCTCTGGGCGACCGAGAGGTCGGTGTCACCGGGGACCAGCTGGCCGTCCACGATCTCGCCGAAGCGCGGGTCGACGCGGACGTCGATCTCCTCGGCGAGGTAGGCGGCCTGGATGCGGGTGCCCTCGGCGAGCGCCTCGTCGTCGGTGACGTCGGTCTGGCCGACCGCGCCGAGTGCCGCGCGGCCGACGCCGATGAGGATCAGCTGACCCTCGGTGAAGTCCCGCAGCGTCTCGCGGAAGACCTCGCGCCGGTCCGCGGGGAGCGCCGCGATCCCGGCGTCGTTCTGCGCCAGTGCGGCGGACAGCTCGCCCGGCGCGGCCTCGATGTCGAGCGCCTCGCCGAGCTGGCGCGACACCTCGCTGCTGATCAGCACCTGCAGCGCGCCGATGCGCGGCCCGGCCGTCGGGATCTCCTGCGCCGGCGCACCCTGGGCCTCGGCGGCCGACAGGTTGGCCGCACAGATCGCCGACGCCACGGCGTCGACCCGCTCGACCGAGATCCGGGTGTCGCCGACCTCGGCCGCGACGCCGGGGCGCAGCTCGCACCCGGCCGCGGCCAGGAGTCCGACGCAGGCCAGGGCGGCGGTGAGGACACGGACGGGTCGTCGCGCCGTACGGGGATTCACGCCGGTCATCGTAGTCACCCAGCCGCCGGGGCCTCGACGGGGTCGATGACCGCGTCCACGAACACGTGCGCCCAGGCCAGCAGCTCCTCGTCGCGCAGCGGCTTGCCGCCGATCGGCGCGGTCGCGGGTCGCGGGACCAGGACGGTGCCGGTGCCGGGCTTGAGCAGGCTCTTGGGGTACATCCGCTGGAGCCGGACCTGGCGGGAGTCGGGCAGGTCGACGGAGGCGAAGCGGACGTGCTTGCCCTGGAGCGTGACCTCGGAGAGTCCGGCGCGGCGCGCCCGACCCCGGAAGCGGGCGACCTCCAGCAGTCGGCCGACCGGCGCGGGCGGGGTGCCGTACCGGTCCTCGAGCTCCTCCCGGAGGACGGCGACGTCGTCGTCGGTACGGACCTCCGCGAGTCGCTTGTACATCTCCAGCCGCAGGCGCTCGCTCGGGACGTAGTCGTGCGGCAGGTGCGCGTCGACGGGCAGGTCGATCCGGACCTCGGCGGCCTCCTCCTCCGCGTCGCCGCGGAACTCCGAGACCGCCTCGCCGACGAGGCGGACGTAGAGGTCGAAGCCGACGTCGGCGATGTGGCCCGACTGCTCGCCCCCGAGCAGGTTGCCGGCGCCACGGATCTCGAGGTCCTTCATCGCGATCGCCATGCCGCCGCCGAGGTCGGAGTGCTGGGCGAGCGTCGCGAGCCGCTCGTGGGCGGTCTCGGTCAGCGGCTTGTCCGCCGGGTAGAGGAAGTAGGCGTACGCCCGCTCCCGGCCACGGCCGACCCGGCCGCGCAGCTGGTGCAGCTGCGAGAGGCCGAGGGTGTCGGAGCGCTCGATGATCATCGTGTTGGCGTTGGAGACGTCCAGCCCGGACTCCACGATCGTGGTGCAGACCAGGACGTCGAACCGCTTCTCCCAGAAGTCCAGCATCACCTGCTCGAGCTGGTGCTCCCCCATCTGGCCGTGGGCCGTCGCGACGCGCGCCTCCGGGACGAGCTCCTTGATCCGGGCGGCGGCCTTCTCGATCGACTGCACGCGGTTGTGGATGAAGAACACCTGGCCGTCACGGAGCAGCTCGCGGCGGACGGCCGCGATCACCTGCCGGTCCTCGTACGCCCCCACGTAGGTCAGGACCGGGTGGCGCTCCTCGGGCGGGGTCGTGATCGTCGACATCTCGCGGATGCCGGTGATCGCCATCTCGAGGGTGCGCGGGATGGGGGTCGCGGACATCGCGAGCACGTCGACACTGGTCCGCAGCCGCTTCATCTGCTCCTTGTGCTCGACGCCGAAGCGCTGCTCCTCGTCGACGATGATCAGGCCCAGGTCCTTCATGCGGATGTCGGGGTTGAGCAGCCGGTGCGTGCCGATGACGATGTCGACCTCGCCGGAGGCGAGCCCGTCGATGACCGCCTGCGCCTCCTTCTCGGTCTGGAAGCGCGAGAGCGCCTTGAGGGTGACCGGGAAGGCCGACATCCGCTCGGCGAAGGTGGAGTAGTGCTGGGTGACCAGCAGCGTGGTCGGGACGAGCACCGCGACCTGCTTGCCGTCCTGCACCGCCTTGAAGGCCGCGCGGACCGCGATCTCGGTCTTGCCGTAGCCGACGTCGCCGCACACCAGACGGTCCATCGGCACCCGGCGCTCCATGTCGCGCTTGACCTCGTCGACCGTGCTCAGCTGGTCGACGGTCTCGACGAAGGGGAAGGCGTCCTCGAGCTCGCGCTGCCACGGACTGTCGGGCCCGAAGGCGTGCCCCTCGGTGGCCTGGCGGGCGGCGTAGAGCTTGATCAGCTCGGCCGCGATCTGGCGGACCGCCTTGCGCGCGCGGCCCTTCCGCTTGGCCCAGTCCGCGCCACCGAGACGGTCGAGGCTGGGCTGCTCACCGCCGACGTAGCGCGTGACCTGGTCGAGCGCGTCGGCCGGGACGTAGAGCCGGTCGGGCGGGTGTCCCTTCTTCGAGGCGCCGTACTCCAGGACGAGGTACTCGCGCGTCGCGCCGGCGACCTCGCGCTGCTTCATCTCGACGTAGCGACCGACACCGTGCTGCTCGTGGACGACGTAGTCGCCGGGCTTCAGCTCCAGCGGGTCGATCTGCTTCTTGCGGCGCGTCGGCATGCGCCGCATGTCCTTGGTGGAGCTCTTCTGCCCGAGGATGTCCTCGCCGGTGAGCACCGCGAGGCACTGCGCGTGGTCGACGAACCCGTGGTCGAGGCGACCCGTGGTCGCCACGACGACCGACTCCGGGGCGTCGTCGGGCGTCGCGATCTCCTCGACCACCCGCACCGGCAGGTCGGCCTCGCGCAGCAGGGTCGCGAGGCGCTCGCTGGTGCCGTGACCCTCGCTCACGAGGACCACCCGCGAGGAGTCGCGCAGCCACGACCGGATATCCTCCAGGGCGCGCGGGACCTCGCCGCGGTAGGCCTCCACCGGGTCGATCCGCACGGTCCGGGACGTCTCGTCGGCCTCGCCGGGGGCGTCCAACCCGAACGGGCTCAGGGTCCACCAGGCCTGGCCGCGGCCGCGCGCGTGGTCGCGGACGTCGCCGAGCGAGCGGTACGAGGCCGCGCCGAGGTCGACCGGCGCCTCCCCACCGCCGGCGGCCGCGGCCCACGAGGCCGCGAGGAACTCCTCGCTGGTCGCGACGAGGTCCTGGGCCCGCGTGCGCGCCCGCTCGGGGTCGAGGACGAGCACGGTCGCGTCGGCGGGGAGCAGGTCGACCAGGAGCTCCATCTCGTCGACCAGCGCGGGCGTGAGGGACTCCATGCCCTCGACCGCCTGACCCTGCGCGATGCGCTCGCAGATCTCCGCGAGCTGCGGGACCCGCTCGCCGAGCTCGGCCGCGCGTCGGCGCACCTCGGGGGTGAGCAGCAGCTCCCGGCACGGCGGCGCCCACACCCGTGGGACGGGCTCGAGGGTGCGCTGGTCGGCGACCGAGAACGCGCGGATCTCCTCGACCTCGTCGCCCCAGAACTCCACCCGCAGGGGGTGCTCCTCGGTCGGCGGGAAGACGTCGACGATGCCACCGCGCACCGCGAACTCACCGCGCTTCTCGACCATGTCGACGCGGGCGTACGCCGCCCCCGCCAAGCGCTCCACGACATCGTCCAAGGGCGCCTCGTCGCCGGGCGCGAGCTCCACGGGAGCCAGGTCGGCCAGGCCCTTGACCTGCGGCTGGAGGATCGAGCGGACCGGCGCGACCACGACCTTGAGCGGCCCGTTGCTGGCGTCGGAGCCGGGGTGGACCAGCCGGCGCAGCACCGCCAGCCGCCGGCCGACGGTGTCGCTGCGCGGCGAGAGCCGCTCGTGGGGCAGCGTCTCCCAGGACGGGTAGTAGGCGACGTCGGCGGGGTCCATCAGGTCGCCCAACGACGCCACCAGGTCCTCGGCCTCACGGGCCGTCGCGGGCACCGCCAGCACCGTGCGGCCCGCCTGGACGAGCCCGTGGACGAGGAACGGCCGCAGCGCCGGCGGCGCCGTGAGGTCGTACGACGGTGCGGACGGCTCGGCGATCGCCGCCGCGAGCGCGGGCTCGCGCAGCACGATCTCGGACAGGCCCCGCAGGCTCACAGCTGGTCTCCCGGGTCGGACGGCACCACGACGGACCCCCGTCGCGTCGCGGCCGGGGGTGCCGTCGTCGAGTCTACGGACGGCCGGTCGGCGCCCCGCGCGGGGCGCCGACCGGCCGTGCCGGGTGCTGCGGAGCGGCCGTCAGCGGCGGACGACCAGGCGCACGCGGGTCGTGGCCGCCGCGACCCTGGGGTTGCCGACGTAGCGCACCGTGACCGTCCGTCGGCCCGGCTTCAGGCCTCGCGGCAGGACCACCGTCGCGCGGCCCTTGCGGACGACCGCACGGACGACCGTGCCCTTGCCGAGCGCGACCCGGACCCGGCCGGTCGGCGCCAGCGCGGAGCGCACCTGCACCACGACCCTCGCCTTCGCGCCGGACCGCGTCGTCCACGGACCCTTCGCGACGACCCTCGCGGTCGCCTTCTGCACGGTCAGCGGCACCGTCGCGCTGGCCGGCCGCGTGGCCGCGTCGCCGACGTACTCGGCCGTCAGCGTGACGCGCCCGGGGGTGCGGAACGGACCCACGGTGAGGGTCACCGATCCCGCGGGGTTGAGCGACCCGGTCGCCAGGACGCGGCCGCCGTCTCGCAGCCGCACCTGGCCCGACGGGGTCGTCTCGCCCGCCGACGTCACCGTGACCCGCACCGCGACCCGACCGGCGCCGGCGCGCACCTGACGCGGTGCGACCGTGGCCGTCAGCTCCGCGACCGCGGGCTCCGGCTCCGGCTCCGGCTCCGGCTCCGGCTCCGGCTCGGGCTCGGGGACCACGCAGTCGAGCGTGCCGGACCGCAGCGCGTGGCCGCCGGTCTGGCTGTCGTCGGACCAGAAGACCGGCTTGCGGCCGTCGACGCACTCGCTGCCGGGGGTGATGGCGAAGCCCTCGTTGTTGAGGTTCGGCATCCCCGCCGGGCGCTCGTAGATCGCCGTGGCGACGAAGCGACCGGCGTCGTCACCGGTCTCGGCGATCTCCAGGGGCGCGGTCCGACCGAAGCAGGTGTCGTCGCAGACCGCCCACAGTCGACCGGTGTCGCCCTCCCACTCCAGCTCCATACCGGTGGCGAACGGCGTCTCGATCGTCGCCACCCGGTGGAACGTGCCGTCGGCGAGCAGGGCGTAGGCCAGCACCCGGCCGTCGAGCACCGTCGACTCGGCCACGACGAAGGTCAGCCCACCGCCGTTGCCGGCGTAGTCGGCGGGGTCGTAGGTCTTGCCGAGCCGCTCGTCGCGGAAGCCGCGCTCGACGAGCTCGGCGTCCGAGACCCAGGCGATGCCCTCCAACCCGAGGTTCGGGCCCAGGACCGGGAGGTCGGCGGCGAGGTTCCACTCACGGGTGGCCGGGAGCTCGGCACCCGCGGCGGTGACGTCGTAGCTGAGCACGCTGGGCCGGCTCACGCCGGTCTGGTCGCGCTCGATCGCCACGTAGGCCGTCGTGCCGACCATGGCGACGCCCTCCGCGTCCAGGGTGCCGGTGCCGCCGGCGAAGCGCAGCGGCTTGCCGGTGCTCCAGCCGTCCGCGGTGTCGGCCACCCAGCGACCCTCGGCGTCGGGGACGAGGCGGAAGAGCCGCCCGTCGCCGTTGCGGACGCCCCAGAGGACGTCGGGCTCGCCCGGCGCGAAGGAGAGGCCACTGAGGTCGGAGCCGAAGAAGTTCGCCACGCCCGCGTTCGCGACCTCGGCGCCGCCCGGCCACGCCTCCGGCGTGAGCTCGCCGGGGCACGCGTTCGTCGTCCCCGCGGTGGCGCGGGACGTCTCGGCGAACTCGCCGACGGAGTCGGGACAGCGGCCGTACGACGTCGTCGCCCGGGCCGTCCAGGCGTAGGAGTCGACGAGGGTGGTCCCGCCGGGCTCGAACAGACGCACCGAGTCGGCGGCGTCGAAGGTCAGCGGGGTCGGGAGCGAGGCCGTCGACACGTCCACGGCGAGGCGACCGCCGGCCGGGACGACGGTGCCGCCCGCGACCGCGACGCGCGTCTCGCCGGCGTCACCGATGAGGAAGCCCGACACGTCGGCCGGCTGGCTGCTCGGGTTGGCGAGCTCCACGAAGTCGGTCGCCGTGCCCGTGGTGGTCACCTCGTTGACCACGACCGGGCTCGCGCAGTCGTTGGCCGCTCCCTTCGTCGTGGAGCGGGTGGTGACGAACGGCCCGACGCCGTCGGGGCACCGGCCGTACGACGTCGCTGCGTGCGGCTCCCACGAGTAGGAGTCGACGAGCGTCGTGCCGTCGGCGCGGTAGAGCCGCGCCGAGTCCGGCGAGCCGAGACCGAAGTTGCCGGTCACCGCGGGGTCGTTGGTGTCGAGCGTGAGGAAGGCACCCGGAGCGAGGACCGAGCCCTCGGGGAAGGCGAGCCCGTTGGCGTCGTTGTTGTCGCGGACGACGTAGCCCGAGATGTCGATCGCGGCCGCGCTGGTGTTGGTCACCTCGACCCAGTCGAAGATGTCGCCGTTCGACTCGATCTCGTTGATGACCACGCCGCGGCAGGCGTTGGGCGCACCCGGCGTGGGGGCCAGACCCTTCACGAAGTCACCGAGACCGTCCGGGCAACGACCGTCGACGGCGGCGTGACCAGTCCAGGCGTACCGGTCGATCAGGGTCAGCCCGCCCGGCTCGAACAGCCGGAACTCGTCGGCCGAGCCCAGGCCGAAGAAGAAGTGCACGCCCTCGGAGAGCTGGAGGAAGCCGCCCGGCTCGACGATCGTGCCGGCCGGGAGCGCGTCGGTGCGCGTGTTGTTGTCGTCGCGCATCACGACGCCCGCGAGGTCGACCGGCTCGGTCCCGACGTTGGTGACCTCCACCCAGTCACCGGGAGCGACGTTGGAGTTGACCTCGTTGATCCGGATGTCGCCGTACAGGTCGGGGCAGTCGTTGGGTGCACCCGGCGTCGGCGGCAGGCCGCGCTGGAACGGACCGAGCCCGTCGGGGCAGCGGCCGTCGGTGATCGCGTGGCCGACCCAGCTGTGCCGGTCGATCAGCGTCGTGCCGTCCGGCTCGAACAACCGGAACTCGTCGGTGCCACCGAGCCCGAAGGAGAAGTGGGTGCCCTGGCTCAGCTGGAGGAACGCGCCCGGGGCCAGCGTGGTGCCCGCGGCGATCGCGTCGGTCCGCGCCGAGTCGTCCATGAGCACGACGCCCGACAGGTCGACGGGGGTGTCACCGATGTTGGTGACCTCCACCCAGTCACCGGGCGCGAGGTTGGAGTTGACCTCGTTGATCCTCAGCCCGTCGTAGGGCCGGGGGCACGCGTTGGCCGCACCCGGCGTGGGAGCGAGTCCCGTGACGAAGTCGCCGGTGCCGTCCGGGCACCGCCCGTCCGTGATCGCGTGCCCGGTCCAGGCATAGCGGTCGATCAGCGTCGACCCGCCCGGGGTGAACAGGCGGAACTCGTCCGCGGCGCCAAGACCGAACGAGAAGTGCGTGCCCTGGCTCAGCTGCAGGAACTCCCCCGGCTCCAGCACCGTGCCGGCCGCGATCGCGTCGGTGCGGGCGTCCGAGTCGTCCTTGAGCACCACACCCGACAGGTCGATCGGGCCGTCCCCGATGTTCGTGACCTCCACCCAGTCGCCCGGCGCGAGGTTGGAGTTCACCTCGTTGATCCGCAGACCGTCGTAGGCGGGGTCGGCATGGGCGGCCGCGGGGACGGCGAGCACCGTCGCCGGGAGCAGCAGTGCGAGAGCGCGCGAGAGCACGGGATTCATGGGATCTCCGGGGTCGACAACAGGTGTCGCCACCCCATCGACCGCGGGCGAACTCCCGCCGTGCCGCCGCGCAACGCGAGCACAACCGTCGGTGACCAGCACCGCGGAACCGGACGAATCGGACACGCCCGGCGGGCCGGGTCAGCGGCGCACGATCACCGAGGAGCCGTGCCCGAAGAGACCCTGGTTGGCCGTGATGCCGACCCGCGCGCCCTCGACCTGGCGGCCGTCCGCCTGCCCCCGCAGCTGCCAGGTCAGCTCGCAGACCTGCGCGAGCGCCTGGGCCGGGACGGCCTCGCCGAAGCAGGCCAGACCGCCGGACGGGTTGACGGGGATGCGGCCGCCGATCGTGGTGTCGCCCGCGCGCAGCAGCGCCTCCGCCTCACCCCGCTTGCACAGTGCGAGGTCCTCGATCCAGTCCAGCTCGAGCGCGGTCGAGAGGTCGTAGACCTCGGCGACGTCGACGTCCTCGGGGCCGATCCCGGCCTCCTCGTAGGCCGCGTGCCCGATCGACTCCTTGAAGGTGCGCTCGGGCGCCGGCACGACACCGGTCGACTCGGTGGAGAACAGGGGCATGTCGATCACGGTCTGCGGGAAGGTCGGCGTCACCGTCGACACCGCGGCCACCCGGACCGGCTCCGCGATGCCGTGCCGGCGCGCGTAGTCCATCGAGGTGAGCACGACGGCCGCGCCGCCGTCGGAGGTGGCGCAGATGTCGAGCAGGTGCAGGGGGTCGGAGACCACCGCGGACCCGAGCACGTCGGCGACCGAGACCTCCTTGCGGTAGCGGGCGTACGGGTTGTGCAGGCCGTGGCGGGCGTTCTTCACCTTCACCTGCGCGAAGTCCTCCGGCGTCGCGCCGTAGAGGTCGATGCGGCGGCGGGCGTACAGCGCGAAGTACGCCGGGTTGGTCATGCCCATGAGGCGGAAGCGCAGCCAGTCCGGGTCGTCCCAGCGCTCGCCCGCGTTGGGGGCGAGGAAGCCCTTCGGCGTGGTGTCCGCGCCGACGACGAGGGCCACCTCGCACAGGCCGGCGAGGATCCGGGCGCGGGCGGTGTCGATCGCCTGGGCGCCGGTGGCGCAGGCGGCGTAGGAGGTGGCGACCGACGCGCCGTTCCAGCCCAGCGCCTGGGCGAAGGTCGACCCGGCGACGTAGCCGGCGTAGCCGTTGCGCACCGTCTCGCCGCCGACGATCAGGTCCACGTCGGACCACGGGACGCCCGCGTCGTCAAGCGCGGCGCGCGCGGCGGCCACGCCGTACTGGACGAAGGGTCGTCCCCACTTGCCCCACGGGTGCATCCCCACCCCGAGGATCGCGACCTCGCTGCTCATCGCTCCTCCTGGGTCTCGACGGGCTCGACCGACGTGCGGGGCTTCCAGCGCCACACGGTGCGCTCCTCGCCCTCGTCGTCGACGTAGAGCGGCTCGACGACGAGCTCCACCTCCGCGCCGACCCGCAGGTCGGCGACACCGAAGCCGTCGGCGACCTGGCCCAGCACGACCAGGCCCTCGGGCAGCTCGACCGCGGCGAGCGCGAAGGGCTCGTACGGCTCGGTGCGCGGGACGTACGGCGCCGGCGGCTGGTACTGCGCGTCGGTGTAGGACCACACCCGGCCGCGGCGGGAGAGCTTGACGTCGGCGAACTCGTCTCCCGCGCAGGCGGGGTTCTTGCAGAAGGTGGTCTCCCGGGGGAACGCGACGGTGCCGCAGGAGCCGCACCGGCTCCCCACCAGCGCCGGCTCCGCGCCGGTCGTGAACCAATCGACCGCGGGCCTCATCGCCACCTCCACGTCGGATGAACTAGAACGTGTTCTCACAGTACCTGTGGACGGCCCCGGCCGTCCTCGCCGTCTGCGAGGTAGAACGCCCCGGTGGTCGGGGAGGTGCTGCGCGAGGCGGCACGCCTGGGCGGCACCATCTCCCACACCAGCGCGGCGCTGCGGCACGGCTGGGCGGTGAAGGCCGTCCCTCGACTCCCCCACATCACCGTGAGCCGCGGGCGGCGCATCCCGGCCCGACCACCGGCCATCGTCCATCGGGCCGAGGTCGTCGGGGTGGTGACCGACCCGGAGACGACGCTCGAGCAGTGCTGCCGGCGCCTGCCCTTCGACGAAGCGCTGGCGATCGCCGACTCGGCGCTGCGCGAGGGCTTCCCGGCCGAGGTGCTGCGCTCGCTGGCGCGCGACGCCCGCGGTCCGGGCAGCCGTCGGCTGCGTCGGGTGGCGGAGCACGCGACGCCGCTGGCGGCCAACCCGTTCGAGTCGGTCCTGCGCGCGATCGCACTCGAGGTGCCGGGGCTGCGGGTCCGGCCGCAGGTCCGCATCCTCGGCTACCGCGTCGACCTCGCCGACGTCGGTCGCCACCTGGTCCTCGAGGCGGACTCCTTCGCCTGGCACGGTGACCGCGCCGCCCTCGACCGCGACTGCGGCCGCTACAACGACCTGGTCGTCGACGGATGGCGGGTCCTGCGCTTCTCCTACGAGGCGGTGATGCGACGGCCGGCGCAGGTCCGATCGACGCTGGAGAGCGCGGTCGCGACCGAACTGCTGAACGAACGAGGACTGCGCGGCGGTCGCGCCGCCTGAGCCGGCGACCGACCGGCCCGTTCAGTCAGCAGTTCGGTCGGCGGCGCCGTCGCGCTCGTCCCGGTCGGCCCACTCCAGCAGCGGGGCCGGGTCGAAGACCGCCTCGCCGATGCCGGCGTGCAGGTCGCCGAGCTCGGCGAAGCGCCCAGGCACGGTCGCGATCGTGAAGTCGCCGGGCTCGCACTCGTCGACCTCCTCCCACCGCACGGGGGTCGACACGGTGGCCTCGGCGTTGCCGCGGACCGAGTAGGCAGCCGCGATGGTGTGGTCGCGCGCGTTCTGGTTGTAGTCGACGAACAGCTGCGCGGGGTCGCGGTCCTTGCGCCACCAGGCGGTGGTGACGTCGGGCGTACGACGCTCGACCTCGCGCGCGAACGCCAGCGCGGCGCGGCGGACGTCGGCGAACGGGTGCGGCGGGATCCGGACGTACACGTGCAGGCCCGCCCCACCGGAGGTCTTGGGGAAGCCGGTCGCGCCGAGCTCGTCGAGCACCTCGCGGACCACATGGGTCACCCGCTGCACGGTGGCCCAGTCGCAGTCCGGGCCGGGGTCGAGGTCGATGCGCCACTCGTCCGGCTCCTCGACGTGACCGCGGCGGCTGTTCCACGGGTGGAACTCGACCGTCGACATCTGGACCGCCCAGGCGACCTGCGCCCGCTCGGTGACGCACAGCTCGTCGGCGGTGCGCTTCCACCGCGGGAAGAACACCTCGACGGTCTCGACCCAGTCGGGCGCACCCTTCGGCAGCCGCTTCTGGTGGACCTTCTCCCCCGTCACGCCGGTCGGGAAGCGGTGGAGCATGCAGGGCCGCTCGCGCAGCGCGTTGACGATGCCGTCCCCGACGGCCAGGTAGTACTCGACCAGGTCGAGCTTGGTCTCGCCCCGGGCCGGGAAGTAGACGCGGTCCGGGTTGGACACCCGGACCACCCGGTCGTCGACCTCGAGCTCGATCGCGGCACTCATGGGGAGGGGAGTACCCAGATGTCGTCGCCCTCCGCGCTCGCGATGGCCACACACCGGGCGTCCGGTACGACCTGGACGTCGAAGATCTCCTCGACCCCGCTCAGGAACTCGAAGGTCGCCACGGTCCGCCCCGTCGCGATCTCGATCACGCCCACCCCGCACTTGAGCTGGTCGTGGTACTCGGCGAGCGGGACCTCCCCGAAGACGACCGTCTCGCGGATCCGGGACAGCCCGACGAACGCGTAGCCGTCGTGGAGACCCAGTCCGCGGGTGAAGCCCGGCATCGGCGCGATGGTCTCCCGGCCGCCGGTGTCGCGGTCGACCACCTCGAGGCAGCCCATCCCGGAGTTCAGGACGAGCAGCTGGTCGCGGTACCAGCGCGGCGAGTGCGGCATGACGAGACCCTGGGTGACCACGGAGCCGGACCCGACGTCCATCACCAGTCCGGAGCTCTTGGGCAGCTGGCGCCACCCCTTGGCCTGGTCGGTCCACGCCATCGCGGTGACGTACGCCGGCAGGCCGTCTCGCATGGCCAGGCCGTTGAGGTGGCAGCGGTCCTCGGGTGCCAGCCCGGAGATGAAGGGCGGACGCCAGCGCGGGACGAAGTTGTGCTCCTCGTCGAGACCGACCAGGCAGGAGAAGGAGGTGTTCACGATCCAGAGGTCCGGGTCGCCGGCGATCGTGCGTCCCCAGGCGATCTCGTGGCCCTGCATCGCCCCGGTGAAGGCGCTGTGCCGCGGGAGGAAGCACCGGTCGTAGCGGCCGGCGGGCTCCAGCCGGGAGGCCAGACCCTGCTGCTCCCGGAGGAACCACACCTGGTCTCGCGACCCGACGGCGATCGAGGGCCCTCCGACCCCCACCCCCATCGCCTGGTCGTAGCGGCGGAAGTTCAACTGCAGCCGACCCTCGTGGGTGCCGATCGCGGCGAGCTGTCCGGCCTGGTAGGTCGAGACCAGCAGGCTGCACCCGAGCTCGGCGAGCAGCTCGGGGAAGGAGCCGCTGGACGTCCAGGAGACCTCCCGGACGGGGCGACCGTGCTGGTCGGCACTGCTCTGCTGCTCAGCCAGCACGGCCGCCACCTCTCACCGGTCCATCAGCGTCATCGGAGCTTCACGCGGTACGTCGCGTTGACAGTACGCGCCGTGCCCCCCGCGGGAGTGAAGGTGAGGGACACGTCAACCGGCAGGACACCGACCTTCTTGCCCTTCTTCAGCGCCGCCGCGCGTGCCGCGCGCAGCTTCTTCATCCCGGCCTTCGTGAGCGAGACCGTGACGGTCCGCTTGCCGGCACCGGTCACGGCGACGGTGACCTTCTTGACCGGCGACTTCGCCCGGGGGGCGAGCACCAGGGTGCCCGGCCCCGGCAGCGTGACGCTGACCGTGACCGTCCCCGCCCTGGTGT
>Ga0172375_10008088_pt1 | contig 14218 bp, 10 predicted proteins | sample LakKiv1m_FD_114537 | JGI IMG/M metagenome (GOLD analysis project Ga0172375, IMG submission 114537) | Freshwater microbial communities from Kabuno Bay, South-Kivu, Congo - kab_092012_11.1m | ecosystem: Environmental > Aquatic > Freshwater > Lake | place: Democratic Republic of the Congo... | reverse complement strand
ATGTCCCCCGAGGATGCAGCCACCTGGAAAGAAATGAACGACAAGTATGGCGACGTAGTCAAGGACATGCACAAAGTCGCGGGTCGGACATGGATGGCAGTGATGCTCCGGCGCAACCCCACATTCGGAGCAAAAGGGGATCGTGTTCAAATCACAGAACAGGGTTCCGTATACGTGTTCGAGAACATCGATGACTACCGAAGCCACGAACGTAACGAGGCCACTTTCGACCCAGTGATGCGTGTTCGTAAGGACGAGTTCGATCCAGAGACCGGGGACAGTATGTTCAAAATGATCGCTTCGAAGCATGCACGGGTCGTCCTTCGTACTTCACCGACTGACAGGTCCAAAATGAAAAGAGCCCGGCAAATGGGGGCGGAAGCTTTTCGTTCGGGGAAACCTAAAAATCCGACACTCAATCACGGGTTCATGGATTTCGTGAAAGCCACTACACATAACCCCGAATCTGCGATCGGATACCTCGATGCCTATACTGAAGGTTGGCGTCGAGGAGACTCTGGTTCATTTGTTCATGTCGCGTCTCACCAGATTGCTGGGGAAATCAGGGCCGATTGGGGATCCAAACATGCAGGAGGATCACCCCTGGTGACTCGGCCAAATTACGGTTCCGGCAATTCTGCCCTTCCACGAGGAGCAGATTTTGAACCCGGCCATGTGACCGAAGAAGGCTATGAAGAAGGTCACAAAGTGGGTGAACGATTCCGGCTTGCCTGGTTGGTTGGCGGCGGCAAAGAAAGCAAGTTCGAAGAGGGTGTACCGGCGGACCCGACTAAGAACATGAGCCCCGAGGACGCCGCCGAGTGGAAACGACAACATGAGGAACACAAGGATGAGTTCACAAAGAACGCCGCCACCCCCCGATCCAAACAAGCAGTTGTCGAAGAGCACCCGACCGAGACCGCTTCTCTTCTCCCCGGGGACATCAGTCCTGAACGGGAAGCCAAGTTCGAAGAAGGGATCCCTGCAGATCCGACCAAGAACATGAACGAAGAAGAGAAACGGAAATGGGACAGATATCACGGCAAAGTGGATGAACTCCGTAAAGAGGCCGCCGATAGGATTGCGGATGAATGGATCCAGGATGCCGTGAAACATCCTGGTTCGCTTCGCAAACACTATGGCATTCCCGAAGGGGAAACCATTCCGGTCGAGAGACTCAGAGCGGATCAGGAACGACTCCGGGACAAGGACGACAAAACCGACGATGAATCCCATCTCTTGAGACAGATCAACTTGGCTTTGAATCTCCGGGATCAGAACAAGACTGCCGCATATGGTGACCCCTACTGGATGACCACCAAATACCCCGGCAAATCTCACGATGGGAAACCCATCAAACCCGGCACTCGGGTGTTTTACTACCCCAAGACGAAAACGATGCTCGTTGGTCCCGAGGCCGAAAAAGCGGCCAAGAATTTCCAGGCATATGCCTTTGACGAGGACATGTACAATCACAAGTCCGCGGCCGCCGGCCTCTATGGGTTCGCCAAGTACATCCAGGCCGACTGCGACGGTGCTTGCAAGAAGCTGGCAAAGGCCGCCGAAGCCATCGCACGTACCGTGTATGCCCGAGATGCCAAAGTCGCGGACTTCCTTTCAACCCATGCAACCCGGACGGAAAGTGTCCCGGCGCACCTCCTTGTGGCCGCCATGAGGGGAATGGCCCCCCGAATTGCCACTCATTTGAATGAACTCCGGACGATTCAGGCGGATTTTAAACTGACGGACGCAGACAAAAAGGTACTGGAGGCTTTCATTGACCGGCGGGTTGCTGCCTCCAAAGCATTGTCTTCGGACGGCAAAACCCTTGACGGTCTGTGGATGGGCGGCAAAAAGATGGCCGAATGGATGGGCGGAAGCTGGATCCAAATCAATGACAACGGCGGGAAATCCAGCGACGTGATCGCCCGGTACCTTCGGGCACATGCTTCAAAGGGAATGCTGAAAGCCGCTGGAACCAAACAGGGCCTCTATGGATTCGCGGGGCGAACTGCCAAACTGGGGCTCCAAGCCTGCACAGAGCTCAGACACGAAGCGGGACGCATCGCCAACGATTTGCATACCCGACGTGCAGACCGGCATGAGAAGATCACTGGGTTCTTCCTGAAACATGCTGATGAAGGCGGATGCAAGTATTCCCAGCTTCTGCATGCTTCTTATCCCGATGCCAAAACCCGATTGGCTTCAACGACTCCCACCACGGTCGATGGGTGGCTGAAGAAGGAGATCTGACATGGCCGTACTCAAGTTGACTCCGGAGCAGCGGAAACTGGACCAACAGGCCCGTACTCTGTTACCCCCCGTTGTTTTGCAGCAGATCAGAAGAATCTTCACCCCCAGGGGAATGCTGTTCTTCCAATTCTATGCTGATCTCAAAGCTTACGAATTGGGAGCCAGGCCCGTTCCAGATGACATCCGGCAGCAATTCCAGCGTCTTGCAAACTACTTGGCCCAGATCACAAGCCCCGTAGATCAACGGCCGCTCTCTCCTTCCGTGATCAACCATCTGGCAGCCGTACGTCCCCAGATGGGAATGCTTTTGGGTCGTCTAGCGGCAGGTAGATTGGATGACAACCAAACCTGGGGCAAAATCAACGACGTAATGGTCCCACTCATTCTCGAGGCCACTCGGGACAAGGGACTCTATCTCGCGGCTCGCCAATATGGATCCCGACGTTGGGCCACCTTCCGGAAAATCACCGGACGCCGGGAACAAGTCGAGCAGCTCAAAGATACCAACCCCGATGCCTATGCTATTATCCACAGGTACAATCAAACTCTCGAAGAGATTGATGAACACATTGAGAAAACTGTACTCAAAGCCGGTCTCACTCCGGAACGAACCTTCATTGCTGGGTCTCCTGTCACTGTTGCTGCCGACCCACTGACCAAAGAACGAATGGTTTACGACCGGGACGGGGAAGTTCTCTCTGTCCAATCGTACATCGAAAAACGTAGAGCCAAGGCAGAAGCGGACAAATTGCTTGCAGCGGTTCCCGAGAAAACCCAGGTCCCAATCGCGGATCTCCGTAAAATCGATGATGAAGAGATTGACAATCTTGGGGGGGATACCGAAATGGTGTCCCTTACAGATGACCGTGCCAAACAAGGTCGTTTGACCCGAATCTTCCCGGTCAAACGCAAATCGGTTTTCATTTCTGATGCTGAGGGAAACACTCGAATCGAAGCCCATCAGATCATCGTGTCCGGCCGGTTCAAAGGAGTATTTCTCGATGACATGGTGAATGGTGAGGGCCGGATGATCGAGGGCACAGCCTATTCCTTCAACCCGACCACCAGCCGAAGCCAGGCCGTCCCGGTCAGAATTGATCCGGCTCAGAGGGAACCGTATGCTACGGTCTGCACCATTCCCACGACATACAACATCAATGGCCGGGTCATCAAACGGAACGAGACCCGACTCTATGTCAAGATTCCGTCAGACCGCATGTACGCTCCGGTCCGACAGCAGCTCAGATCCCTGTCTTGCAATTCATGGAATTCCGAGAAAGGTTGCATCTCGAGCATAGTTTGGGATGAACACAAAGGTCATGCAGCGGGTTTCTATTTTGATCCCAAGGATTTCGGGGTCATCCAAGAAATCATTCAAGGAATGTCACTTTCATCAGGGGCTTTGGCGGTGGTTCAGGACTATTACAAGGATCTTGGCACCGCGGAGGAGGCCACCGCCAAAGAGAATCTGGCCCACTACTCGGCGGCCCAACTCGGAGGTTTCAAAACCCATCTCAAAAACCGTGACACTGGGACCATGGAACCGTTTGACCTCCTGACGGTCCAGAAGAAAGTCCTCGCCTGGATGGACGCCAACGGGAACAAAGGTGTATGCGCACTTGGGACCGGGATAGGCAAGACTCTGGCATCGATTGCACTTATGCAGAAGATGGGGCGAGATGGTTTGGATGCCCCGGATGGTTCATACACAACCCCCACAGGCAAAACCGTCAAAACCAATGGTCGGTACCTTTTCGTATGTCCTCCGGCTTTGCGGGGGAATCTCCCCAAAGAAATTCGTTCCTTCCTCCATGAGCCCGATACCCTGCTCCGCAAAGTGGATATCATGTCGTACTTCACATTCAGCGGGGCGAGTCGGACCCAGATATGGAAAGACAAACCGTGGAATCCTGCTGAGTACGTAGCCATATTCTTTGATGAATCTCAAAAACTTTTAAGGTTGTCGTCGAAGGTCTCTCAGGCAGCCCTGAAACTGTGGCATCCCCGGAAAGTGTGCATGACGGCTTCTCCCATGGAAAAGAACCCCATGGAGGCTTACGTCATGGCCGCCATTTCAAACAACATCCCTTTGTTTGGGAAAGGATTGGGGGCCCGTAAGAATCGGTCTGAGATGCGGCGATTCAAGGATCGTTTCTGCGAGGTGATTGGGGGCAGGATCGTCGGAGTGAAACAGGACCCAGTGGTGAAACGCGATCTCCACACTTGGGTCCGAAAGAATATCTTCTATGCAGACAAACGCCAAGTGGAAGAGTTTGCCCTTCCGGCTTTGAACACTGAGACCGTAGCCGTTCAGATGCACCCAATAGTAGAGAGCGCCTACGAGACGGTTACAACTCGGTTCGCCAAAACCATGGGTGGAATGGTTGCCAAGTTCCGAGATCGGGGAAAGGTCACAGGTCCGGACATTCCCAGTGCCCGAGACAAACAAGTGGAACGGGCATTTACCCTGGCTTTCCGACCAATCATCCACCTCATGAACGATTTGGCAAATGCCCCCGAGAAAGCTTTGAATACGATGGCGGACATAATCGAAACCAGGACCATCCAGACAACCACGGGTCCAAAACCCATTCCCCCCGGTATGCGGGCTTTGCTTGAGACCTGGACTGCGCGTTTCAGTCCCGCTGACCTCCGCAAAGCATCTGTTTCAGTGGGCAATCCCAAACTCGATATGGCCGAGGATCGTATCCGGGCCAAGCTCGACAAAACGGATGGATCCAGCAGAACCATCCTGTTTTCGGACGACAAAGATTTGTGCCGCCGGACAGCCCTGCACATGTCCCAAACCATCGTGGGACAGCATGCCGTTGGACTCCCAGGTGAGATCCAAATCTACGACGGGTCAGGCCCCGTGCAGGAAATTCAGTTCGAGATCGATCCAGTGGTGTTGGCCAAACTCATCAAAGACCCCGCCGAACAAGAAAAAATCCTTAGACGGACTGGGGGTATCTCCAGACATACTTTGCCGTTCGTTCCTCGTCCAATGCGCAGATTCCCCGAACTTCCGGCCGGCACTGGAAACGCACACTATCGCAAAGATCAATGGCAGAACTTTGTCCTTGGGCAGATTATCAGTCCCAACCGGGCGATTCGTACGTTGACCTTGTATGGCCCCATCTACTCATTGGGACAAAATCTCCAAGCATTCGATACGGTCATTCACTTGGATCGGGATACTTGGAATGCCGAAATGATGAAACAACGGACTGCCCGATCCTGGCGTCAGGGCCAGAAGCAACCCGTGGACGAGATCACTCTGGATGCAACCTACTCCGCGACCACAAAAGACGGAATGCCTCGGGGGGATTTCGACAAAACCCTGGACGAAATCCGAAAGTATTTCCAGGAGATGGATGCGGATCTTTTCAATCAGATCATCGAGGAATCCATGGACGTGGATCTCGGGGCCGAATGGAAATCCATCAAACATCGATTGGCCTCCAGTTATCGGTTGGATCGCAAGATGATGGACCTGATGGTTTCACCTCACGTGGGACGATCTGAACCCCCGGGGATGTGACATGTCTGAGGCATCCAAAATTGCTGCTCGGTTCATCCGGAAATTGGCATCCGGAGAAATAACCCCCGAGATGTACGCTATCCTGATGAAGGCCCGACGCGGGGTGATCCCTCAGGACGTGCCTTTTTTTCGGCTGGTAGAGACACTGAAATTCCTGGGGTGGAAAACTGAACCGATTGTTCTTCCCATGGTTGTAGACAATCGGGCATTCATTCAAATAGACGAACCCGACCCGAAAGCTGCTGAGCAGCTCTATCAACAAAAGATGCGGGAATCAGGGATGCCCCCGCACCCCCCAACTGTGGGGGCCTTTGCTATCTCCAATGTGCAGAAACCCAAAAAACAGCATTTCATCGGGGGCAAAGAGGGGTTCACGGTGTTTTACCGCCTGTGGAGGTACGTCCCGGCCATCCGGATCACGGATTCTAAAGGACATGAGATCGAGGCCCTGCCCGATCCGTTCCTGGCCAAGCAATGGCGTCCGGGCCAAAATCTGTTGCCCAAAATATCGTTCATCCTGAAATGGTTGAAAGACACTTCTACATTCCAAGAAGATGCAATAAAGGTTTTGGACATGGGGGAATACACCCCACGAGCCCAGACTGTATTCGATTCCAAACATGGTTCGGGAACCTGCCCCGCATGTTTCCAAGTGTACAAACTCAAACCGGGGGGCTCCGAAGGGGTAATCCTGGTGCTCCACGGCTATCAACGCCCGGGATGGGGATCCACCATTGGGAAATGTCCGGGTGTTGGTTATCCCCCCTACGAGTACAGTCCGGAAGGAACCATCGCCCAAGTGAAACGCCTGAAAACCATTCTGGAGTCTGACCGTGATCGAATGCAAGAGTTGAGGACCACCACTAAAGACCTGCATTGGGTGAATCCCCGAACCCGAAAATCCGAGATTATGACGATCTCTCAATCCCAATGGGAAAGTGTCAGGATCTACCTGATGCATCAAGAGGAAACGGAAATACGCTCCTTGGAAAAGGACATTCCCGCCCTCCAGAAGATGGTTGATACTTGGAAACGCAGGCCGTTGACCGAAGCCGGCAAAATCCGGCCTAATTGGAGATAGAGGTCATGAATCAAACAGATCGTTTGGCCGCCCGGTACCTTCGTATGAAAACCGCCGGGTTCCCCACTTCGATATCCGAATGGGAGACTTACATCGGCACCCTCACAGGGGACGAGCTCTATTCCAAGGCATTCGCGGCCAACACCCAACGATTTGCAGATACCCTGCGCCAGGACGGCCACTCTTTGGCCGATGTCCAAAAAATCCTTCTGTGGTTCGTCCGACGACTTGTAGCCCTGGGCATCCGAATTCCCCGAGACGGGGCCTATGACCTCGTTACGTGGGCTCGTAGTGACCCCGTGGCCCGTCTCGGGCCGACAACAACTTCTGCCATCTCAGTAGTGAATCCAGTAGTGAAAGTTCCGGATGATGTGGATCGGGAGTTGGATCTCCTGGAAAACACCGACTAGATGAAATCGAGTTTGCCTTCTTCTTCTGCTTCTCGAACCACCCGACGAGCCTCCGCGATGATCGAAGCCGCCCGGTAAGGTGAAACGTTTTCGCCTTCGGCGATCTCTTTCACCCGGAAAGCCTCCACTCTCTGTTTCAACACCTGGACGTACCGGCGCCAAGCATGGGGCTTCTTCTCCCGGACGATGGCTTCGATCTTTTCCCAGCATTCCTCAAAGTAGATGGCGTCTTGAACGGCTTCAGTAGACATTGGACTCCCCGTGTCTTTGATTTCCGTGATCGTGGCAGTGTCCCACCGGTCTGAGTTCTTGGCCCAGATGACCCGGGAATCCGCCACAGGACCCCGTTTCACTCCGGTTGCCCGTTCTTTCTCGGTCAACGCCCCGTACATCTCCCGTGACGTTGGTTCCGTACCTTCATCCCGACAATCGTTGTACGCACTCCTCAGAATGTAATTCGACAGCTGAGTGTCTTCGACTGCCTGCCCCGACATCAATCGCTCCCGAAGGGCATCCCTCGAAATCAGTCTCATCAATCCCGTCTGGATATGATCATCGATCCTGTCCGTTGTATCCGAAATGGTCAGGTGAGCCTTCAAGGTGGTGCGGAAGAGATTCCACAGATGACCCTCAATGCCCCCAGTTGCCTTCAGACGACGTTCAAGGAATTCAGCTGTGATGTTCTTGGTCTGTTTCTGGGGCCGGGCTTCTGTAACCAATCTGAGGGCTTCTTTGGCACCTTCTTCTGTAAGACCCCAGAAACCCCTTCCACGGGGAACCGTAAGAGGGATCGTGATCTTGGTCCCTCCCATTCGGTAGATAGTCCCATAGGCAACGTCTCTCAGTCCCCCTTTGCCTTCCAGGATCCATCCATCTTCGGGAGTCCCCCGTTTATCGAGGTTGGCAATATCGATCCCCGCTCGTTTTAGGATGTCATCCAGGAGGGTCTTGTTGTCAACGAACACTCCGATTTTGAAATGAGTTGCTTCGCCCAAAACCATCAAAGCCGCATCTCGGAAAAACACAGGGGTGGGGGTTGAACGAGCCACGAGAGTTTCCTCCTTCAGCCAGGCAACAGCCACAAAGGGCGTTTTGCCTCGGTATTTGAATTCACGTCTCAGTTCGGATAGGGCTTGTTTCCAGCAAAGTCCGTACTGCGACCTTGTAATCGTACCCCCACAAAAGCGGTTGTCAAGAATTTTCCGACCCCCGCGTTAGGAAAGTTCCCTACAGGTTTTCGACAACCACCCCGAGGGAGCGCCGAGTTGCAATTTTTGCGGTGATGCGTCTATAACGCTCCACTGACGGGAGGTGCCCGAACTTGGGAGATAGGCGAATGAACATCAGAACTGCCCGTCAAGCATTGCGATCCCTGGAGGCCTCCAGGGACCTCACGGCGGAGACTAGAGTGGCTTCGAGGTGGGTTCGAGCGGCGTTGGCTGCCGAGTACGACCTCATGCTCCGGCTCCAGATTTTGGAAGGAGCCGCGGGGGTCCCCGTGGACTCTTGGTGGAAGAGAGGACGAGCCATCCTTCCCCGGGTCAAAGCCTTTTTCGAGAAGGCGGAGGTTCTCCCCGCTTGGTTTGCAGAACGATCCGTTGCCGTTTACAACGTGCTCAACCGAGCACTTGCGGGGGCGTTGCGTTCCTATCATGTGAACCTCGAGTCCTTCGATGTACTCAACAACTCTTTGATGGGTATCCCTCTTGATCCCAGTAGGGACGAACAAATCCTCCGGCAGCCCTACCAAGCTGGGAAATTCCTCGCCAAGAAGATCAAAGACGGCGAAGAGACTCCCGAGTCCGTGGCCAGGGGTGTTCTTTCAAACATGCTCAAAAGGAAAGTTGTGAACCTCTCCCGTCACAATCTCGAGCAGTTGAGTGAAGACGAGGAAGGTCGAGTCCGAGATGTCTCCGAACGACCTGAAGGATGGGGAGCTGACGACGAAACCAGCTCCGGAGAATACCTCTCCAAAGTAATCTTCCACGCCGGTGGAGATCCCCTCGGGAAACTCATTCGTTCTTTCATGCGGAAGGTATGGACTCGGGATCCCAAACTTGGAAGGGCTCAGTACATGACCTACTGGCTGAATGCTTTCGAAGCCAATCACCCAGTAGACATGATCGACGTTGCCAATGAGTTCGGGATTACCCCTCAGTCTTTCTACTCCCGCCACTGGATCCCCGCTTGGCGTGACTTCTTTGAAGCCCTCTGGCGCAACCCCGAACTCATGAGGAAGATCAACCAAAGACTCCAAGCCGAACACCTCCAACCTTTGCCCAAAGAACTTCCTCAAAGCATCATCAACGTAATCCTTCCCCCTCGAAAACGAGTTGCGCGCTCTGTTTCTGATCCCACCGATCGTGTGGTTCTTCGTTTCCTCAGCACCCTCAAAAAATTCTCTTGACATTCAGTTCTGATTTCGTAGGATCTCATCCTGAGTTCTTTGACTTGAGTTCTCTCGATCCCCCAGCGGGGAGGATCGAGCGTGCCGGATCACCCCGGACGGGGAAGAATCTCTCTTTCCAAGGAAAGATGAGAGGAGTACCTTTCTTTAAGGGGGATGAGCGGATTCTTTGCTAGTCCCAAAGAGTCCACGATGAGAAGGCATCCGGGAAACCGGAGTGGAAGCCATTGAGCTAAGCGGGCGCCACCTGAGCTCGAGGTCTGGTCTTTGGCAAACAGCAAAGGCTGGGGCTGGAAATGCCTCAAGATCCGCTGCCTTGAAGATCTCACTCGATCCCTCAGGCAGAGGAGGCCGCAAAAACGATGGGCTTATCCCTAACCAGTCTCCCAAACGAGGAGAGGTTGGAGGGAACAGGGAAAGACTCGTGGAGTGAAGAGTGGATTCACTCTGGTGACGAGGCTCTCTGGGCTCTAGGGGATCCTATCCGCTTAGTGATAGGACTCACTCCTGTATAGAGAAGGACTCTCTTCTGTAAAAAGAAGTTCTCTGTACAGGAACCCGAAGGGTTCCCCTGAACCAATAACAACCACCAGTTCTAGTAATTGTTACGTAGTGAACGTGAACGTAGTGAACGTAAATGATCTTTCTAGTTCTAGTGTTTCTAGTTCTTGTTACGAAGTGAACGATGTTCGTTGTCATCTAGTTCGTGATCGTGCTCATTGAAGTTCTCGTGTTCGTTGTTCTCATGTAGGTCTCTGATTCGTTGGTTTTTGGTTCGCGTTCCGGGTTCCGGGTTCCGGGGAACGTAAGATTCCCCTAAGAGCTCGTGAAAATCCGCTTCGACTGAGCCCCGGGGAAACCCGGGGCTGGCTTCGAGAAGCTCCGTTTCCATATCCAAAACCCATTGGGTTAAGGCAGAGGTGTGGCTGCTGCCTGCCCCAAAAGAAAGAACAAAGAAAAGGAAAAGGGAACAAGAACAATAGAAAAGGACTGTCTGTAGCCATAGAGAGAAATGACTGTCTGTCAGGATAGAAAAGAGAGGGTGAGTGTATCCCTATACTGGATGAGAGCGAGAAGCGGTGGTTGTCATCCTATTGAGAGAAGATCCTTCTGTGGAGGGGGTGAATGCAACCTTCTGAGCTGAATCCCAGGACGTTAGCGATCGGGTGTGCTTGTTACATTAAAGGGTGGGCGGTACTCAATTTCCCACAGAGTACGAGAGCGCATCCTTCCTATTGGGTGATGGTATCGAGGTCAACGAGCACGCCTCGTAATCTCCCTATTGGAGATTCGTTTGGTTTCCCTTTGGGGGTTGCTTGGGATGTTTGGCAAGGGGTCGTGGTACCTACCCTTACTGGACTCCGAGAGAACGTGATGCTGCCTTTCGGGTCTTTGGTGAATGTCTTGGAGGCCAGTCTGAGAAGTAGAATGCAACAGGTGGGACTCATTCTGTGAGTCTCCTTTGATGAGGAGAGAGGACATGGTTGAAAAAGAAGAAACAGAAGAGAAGAAGGTGTGGATAGCTTGTCGAGCGAAAGAGGGTTGTCCTGGGACCTATGCTGAGATCATCATGGTTAGGAATCAGGCTGGTGGTCCTGGGACCATTGGGGCTTTCAATGCTTCGATGGGAGGACGTTTTGTTCGCTATCGTTGTTTGACGTGTGGCGGAATCTTCAGCATCTCCTCCTAGAGCTTCTCTCGGTAATTCGTCTTTCAAAAGTTGCTCCTGTTGGAAGGGACAACAATGCGAGAGGAACCACCTTTTGAACCAAACACTCCTGGATTCTCAGCCCAGGTTTTCTCGCCCCAACGGATTGATGAACTAGTGCCCCTGCGTAAACAATCTGGGTAAATTCCCTTGCAAGGAGGGAAACCCGGTGTCATCTTGCCAGTTGTTTCATGGTCCTGGTGCTAAAGAAAGCGTTTTGAGGCGAGTACGGGAGATAGGCCGCCTCGTTGTGCCCCCTATCGGGGAAGAAGGTCTTTCGGTCCAGGATGCCCGGGATGCAGTACAACTCCTGCTCTCTGTCCCGGTGGGGGACAAAACAGGGGTGATCATCATCGGGCCTTTGGATGACGCCCGGTCGTTGAATGCCTTGGATGCTCTTTTGAAGAGCATCGAGGAGATTCCTTCCGAATTCATGTGCCCCCTTCTGTGGGCTCATGACATTGGGGGTGTTCCTGACACCATCCGTTCTCGATGTTTCGAGGTTTGGGCCCCTGGCCCCCTTGAAGGGGCCAATCCCGAACTGGCATCCTTGGCCCAGGGGATCATCGAAGATGTCTTGGCTAACCGGTTGTATGCTCTTCCTGACGCTTTCAGGGGGAAAAATGAGAAAGACACCGAAAGCAAGCTTTCGATGCCAGACCTTCTGGGAGCCTTGGCCGAAGAGTTGGCCCTCGATTTGGACAATCCGGTCAAACGGGCTTTATGGGATCGAGTACGAAAGGTAGCCCGTTGGCGGAATCCTTTGCCTGTAGAGGTTGTGGCCGCGTTGATGGGGGATATCGACTGATGGTTTTTGTTGTAACCGGGGGAGAGGAGTTCCTCCGTCGTCGTTTTATGACCAGAGTGATCCGAGGCCATGAAGGCCGGGGTTGGACCGTCGAATATGTTGACGGAGAAGATGTCCGGGGTTTGCGGTCCGCCATGACCATTGGGGGATCGATTTTTGATACGGAGGAGACTGAACGCAAAGTCTTGGTCGTCGTGTCCAACCCGGACAAAGTGGACATTGATCTTCTGAAAAAAGCCAAGGACGAATCCGATGTGGCTCTCCTCTTGGATTATCCGGGGGAACCCAGGGGGAACACTCGTTTTGGGATTTTCGTCAAATCCTTGAGCAAGGAGTATCATTCCAATCATCCCAAACCAGCAATATGGGACGCCGAGAAAGTTGCAGCGGGCTTCTGTGTTTCCGAAGCCAAGGCTTTGGGGAAAACTTTGGATCCCCAATTGGCTATGGCATTAGTCCGGTGTGTGGGAACGGAGTTGGGATTTTTGGCTTTCGAGATTCAGAAGATGGTTTACCTGGCGAACCATGACAAGTCAGATGTCGTCACTGACGTTCATGTTCGAGAGGCCATGGCGCCTTTGACGCAGGCGTTGATCACGCCGCTTTTGGATGCCCTGGTGGCCAAGAACCGGGGGAAACTCCTGCGGGCCTTGGATCGGGTGAAACACACATCGAAAGACGACCCCACTGTCCGGACGGTTGGTTTCTTGTGGGCAACGGCAGCCAAGTGGTTGTCCGTGACAGATCTCAGGGATAAGGGGATATCCCCCGAGGATGCCGCCGCCAGGTTGAAACTGAACCCTTGGTATTACCGGAACAAGCTTTTGCCTCAGGTCAGCCGATGGAATCGGAAGAAAGTGATTCGGTTGATTTCCATTTTGGCGCATTCAGCACGAACCAAACTGAATGGGGGAGTTGATGCCTGGGCGGTGTTGGTGGCCGGCCTGATGCGTTCGGTTTCTGTTTGATAGGGGGCACCTATTGCGGGTGCCAACGGTAGAGTCCCCCGTGTCGGTGATGGGTCCAGAGTTCAACGAGAGACATTCTCGTCGAAAGAAAACAGTGGAGCAGTGAGATGATTTTCGATCCTACGGCGTCAGACCGGAAAGTCCGTGTCTTTTCTCTGTCCCCCGGGTTTGTGGATCAGTTCAAGGACCGGCAGCCCAACTGGGGCTATCAGGGATTGGGGTGGTTCACATTCAAACGCACGTATGCGAGGGACTTGCCAGATGGCACCACTGAGGATTGGTGGCAGACTTGCCGTCGAGTAGTTGAAGGTGTGTACAACATCCAGAAAGTTCATTGCCGTAATCTCGGATTGCCCTGGGATGAACCCAAAGCTCAGAAATCAGCCCAAGAAATGTTTCACCGCATGTGGGATTTTAAGTTCCTCCCCCCTGGGAGAGGACTTTGGGTGATGGGCACAGATCTGATCTTTGAACGAGGTTCTGCCAGTCTGAACAATTGTTCGTTTGTCAGCACCGAGAGTATTGATGTCGATTTCGCCGCCCCGTTCTGTTTCCTCATGGACATGAGTATGTTGGGGGTTGGAGTGGGGGGTGACACTCGCGGAATCGGGAAGATCAAGATCCAGATGCCACGGACGACCGACAAACCTTTCGTGGTGGAAGACAGCAGGGAAGGTTGGGTGGATCTCATTCGCACCATCTTGAATTCATTTGTGGGTAAGGGGCATTACCCCCTAGTGGTGGATTTCACTCAGGTACGTCCAAGAGGTGCGCCTATCAAGACTTTCGGGGGCATTGCCAGTGGGGCTGCTCCTTTGGTCAAACTGGTTGAATCATTGACCCGACTTCTCATGCCTAAAAGCGTGGGGGTTGATTACCAAGTCCAATTGGGCCCCGAGGACAAAGTGCTTTTCGGGGTGTCCAAAATGACTGGGTCGGGCGATCCCTACAAGATCGGGTCAGTTATCATCGTGGACATTTTCAACCTGATCGGGCGATGCGTGGTTGCTGGCGGAGTGCGGCGCTCCAGTGAAATCATGTT
>Ga0172375_10008086_pt1 | contig 14219 bp, 11 predicted proteins | sample LakKiv1m_FD_114537 | JGI IMG/M metagenome (GOLD analysis project Ga0172375, IMG submission 114537) | Freshwater microbial communities from Kabuno Bay, South-Kivu, Congo - kab_092012_11.1m | ecosystem: Environmental > Aquatic > Freshwater > Lake | place: Democratic Republic of the Congo... | reverse complement strand
TGGGTGAATTCGTTTTAACTCCTTCGTCTCAGAATTCGCTACAGAATCCAGGGACAGGTCTCGCTAATGCATTATTCGGCTTAGAGTTATTGGAGAACTGTCCCTCGTGGAAATACGCATAGATTGCTGACTGGAATCTGGGGGCTCGGCGACATGCTTGGTTTTAGGGGACAGTTCTCGTGTAATCTACTGTGACGCAAAGGGATACTGAGACCTGTCCCTGTATTTGAATAGGAAAATCTCTATTTCCTAGTGTTCCCTCTATTTGCAAGGGAAATGCATTATGCTAAAATAAGTTACAGAAATGAGACAAGTTATGACGATTTTAAAGGTAAGAACGTATCCCGATGAAGTGCTTGCGCAGAGATCGGCGGAAGTGGAAGGTCTCTGTCCAGAGGACTTGAGTTTTATCGGGGATTTGATTGAGACGATGTACCAGTCGGACGGCGTCGGGATGGCGGCTCCCCAGGTCGGCGTTTCGAAGAGAATCATTATTATCAGTCCCGAATCCAAAAAAGGGAAAGAAAAGGTATATATCAATCCGGAAATTCTTTCGCAATCGGGGACACAGGTGAAGGCGGAAGGCTGTCTGAGCGTTCCGGGAATTACGGCGGAGGTCCGCCGCGCAAAGACGGTGAAAATCCGTGCCCGGGATTTAAACTGGAAGGAGCTCATTTTTGTGGCCGAGAATTTGGAGGCCCGGATTTTCCAACATGAAATTGATCATCTGGACGGAAAGCTTTTTATCGACCGCCTCGGATTTAATCAGCGGCAGGAGATTCTGCCGGGTCTTAAAACCCTTCGCGAAAAATCGTGAAAATCCTTTTTTGCGGTTCATCCGAATTTTCAATGCCGTCGCTTGAGCGGTTGGTTTCAAGTCATGAGGTTGTCGCGGTGGTGACAGTCCCTCCGAAACCCAGCGGCCGGGGGCTGGATGTGATTCCAAACTGTGTCCAGGCTTTTGCCCGGTCGAAAGGCATTTCCTGCAAAACCCCCGAGAAATTGAAGAATCCGGAAGTGATCGAAGAACTAAAGGGACTTGATTTTGATGTCTTGGTGATTGCCTCTTACGGCAAAATCCTGCCGGCAAGTTGGCTTGCGCTTCCCGCGCGTGTTGCGCTCAATATCCATCCCTCGCTTCTCCCGAAATATCGCGGCGCGGCGCCGATTAACTGGCAGATCATTCATGGGGAGAGGCGGGGCGGGGTGACGATTTTCAGAATGGACGAAGGCCTGGATTCCGGAGATATCGCCGCGTGTGAAGAGATTTTGATTGCCGGCGAAGAAGATGCGATAGCTTTGTCGAGAGGATTAAGTCTGCTTTCGGCGGATCTTATTATCAAGGTTCTTGAGGAAATCGAGAAAGGTGGAGTTTCCTTCCGGCCTCAGGAGGCTGCGTTGGCGACCTATGCGCCGAAACTGAAGAAGGAAGATGGCCTCCTTGACTGGACGAAACCGGCTCAGGATATTGCGAACCGGGTCAGGGGCTTGGTTCCGTGGCCGTGCGCGCATACTTTTTTTTATGGGGAGTCTCTTCAGGTGCTGAAAGCGAAAGCGGAAGATTTGAAGGCGGACGGTGAACCGGGTGAAATTCTTGAAATCGATAAACGCGGTTTTCTGAAAGTCCGCGCGGGGAAAGGGGCTCTTTGGGTGGAAAGGGTCAAGCCCTCGGGAAAGCGCGAAATGAGCGGACTTGAATTTGCGAACGGTCGCAGAATTCATGCAGGGATGCATTTCGGATCTTTGTAAAAAAGCCGGATTTTTCGGTTAAATGCGGTGTTTTCCCGCTGTGGGACTTGACAACAAAAGGCGGGACACTATAATCAGTGCCTTTAGCAAAAGAAAGTTTTTTAAAACCATTCAGCGAAATCGTCTATGCATTGAAAGGGAGGTAATGAAATGGCAATTCGCGTTGGAATTAACGGATTCGGACGTATCGGAAGATTGGTGTTTCAGGCTATTTGCGATCAGGGGCTATTGGGCAAGACACTGGATGTAGTTGCGGTAGTCGATATCTCGACCGATGCGGATTATTTTGCTTACCAGCTTAAGTATGATTCCATTCACGGGAAATTTAAGCACGATATTTCTACCGAGAAAAGTGATTCTGCCAAAGCGGAAGCGGACACTCTCGTTGTGAATGGCCATAAAGTCAAGTGTGTGCTCGCGACCCGGAGTCCGGCTGAACTGCCGTGGAAAGCCCTCGGCGTGGATCTTGTGATTGAGTCTACCGGATTATTTACGGACAGCGAGAAAGCTTCCGGACATTTGCAGGCCGGCGCGAAGAAAGTGATCATTTCGGCTCCTGCCAAAGGTGAAGTGAAAACGATTGTTATGGGCGTTAATGAATCCGAATACGACCCGGCGAAACATAACTTGATTTCCAACGCGAGCTGCACCACGAATTGCTTGGCTCCTCTTGTTTACGTGCTGCTCAAAGAAGGGATTGGAATCGAGACCGGTCTTATGACCACGATTCATTCCTACACAGCGACTCAAAAAACGGTAGATGGGCCCTCCAAAAAGGACTGGCGGGGAGGACGCGCGGCGGCCGTCAACATTATTCCATCGACGACCGGAGCGGCCAAAGCGGTAGGGGAAGTTCTTCCGGCCGTGAAAGGCAAGCTGACGGGAATGGCTTTTCGCGTTCCGACTCCCGATGTTTCGGTGGTGGATTTGACTTTTAGAAGCGTAAAAGACACCTCGATCGAGGAGATCGATGGTTTTTTGAAGAAGGCTTCGCAAACATACCTCAAAGGGTACTTGGGATACGCGGCAGAGGAGCTGGTGTCCACGGACTTCATTCACGACGAGCGTTCTTCCATTTACGATTCGCTGGCTACGAGGCAGAACAATTTAAAAGGCGAAAAGCGATTTTTTAAATTGGTGTCATGGTACGACAACGAATGGGGATATTCGCATCGTTGTGTTGATCTTGCGATTTTCATCGGCAAGAAGCTGTAAGGTTTCAGGAACTGCTCGACAGTTTTGGGAACTGATTTGAACCAAAAGCCGGATTTGCGCTTGATGTAAGCCAAGAAGCGCGAATCCGGCTTTGTGTTAAATGAGGCCAGAACTTACGACGGGCAGGCGCGGAAGCGCTGACCGGAGTCAAGTTCTCCGGCCGAATTTATCCCAGCAAATTGCGGCCTAGCGATTTGCGCGGGATTTTTTAAATGAGGCCAGAACTTACGACGGGCAAGCGAGGAAGCGCTGACGTGGGATTTAGCGAATCGTTTTAACTCCTTCGCCTCAGAATCCGCAGAAAGCGGCGGATTAATTCGTCTCCGGAGTTAAAACGAATCTTCGGAGAAGGTTTGCAAGTGAGTTCGCAACTTACGGAGGTCGAGACGATCAGATTCCGGGGAAAAATATGAACATTCTCGGCATTTCCGCTTTTTATCACGATAGTGCCGCCTGTTTGGTTCAGGATGGGAAAATCGTTGCGGCGGCGCAGGAAGAGCGCTTTACACGCAAGAAACATGACTTTGCCTTTCCCACTCATGCCATTCGTTATTGCCTCTCCGAAGCGGACATTGGCGGGGATGAACTGGATTTTGTCGCTTTTTACGACAAGCCATTTTTGAAATTCGAGCGCATCCTGGAAACGTATCTCTCCTATGCTCCCCGGGGATTATTTTCTTTCCTGAAGGCCGTTCCCCTTTGGATCAAGCAAAAGCTTTGGATTAAAGATCTGATTCAGGAAGAGCTTTCCTGCAAAGGGAAAATTCTTTTCACGGAACATCACGAATCTCATGCCGCCTCGGCTTTTTTTCCTTCACCTTTCCGTGAAGCCGCGATTCTGACCATGGACGGAGTCGGAGAATGGGCAACCGCGAGCTATGGAGTCGGGAATGGAAATGAGATCGAGCTCTTGTCCGAAATTCGTTTTCCGCATTCTCTGGGACTTTTGTATTCCGCCTTTACTTATTACACGGGATTTAAAGTTAATTCGGGCGAATATAAAGTTATGGGACTTGCGCCTTACGGCGAGCCTAAATACAAAGATTTGATCCTGAAAGAACTGATCGATTTGAAGGAAGACGGTTCTTTCAGAATGAATATGGAATATTTTGGTTACGGCTCGGGCCTGCGGATGACAAACCGGAAATTCGATAAACTTTTCGGGGGGAAGCCGCGGAAACCGGAAAGCCGCTTGACTCAGCGTGAGATGGATCTCGCCCGTTCGATCCAGGAAGTTACCGAAGAAATCATGCTCCGGATGGCGGGGCACGTTTTCAGAGAAACGGGAAAGAAGAATCTTTGCCTTGCAGGCGGCGTAGCCTTGAATTGCGTGGGGAACGGCCGTATTCTGCGCGAAGGTCCTTTCGAGCGCTTATGGATTCAGCCGGCTGCGGGGGACGCCGGCGGGGCATTGGGCGCGGCGCTGTTTATCTGGCATCAGTGTCTGGGGAATGCTCGTGAGGCAGGCGGGAAAAAAGATTTTCAGCAGGGTTCCTATCTGGGGCCTCGCTATGAGCGGCAGGAGATTTTGCAATTTCTCGAAGAGAGGCATATCCCTCACACCGAAATTTCTGATGCGGATATTCCCGAGAGAATCGCCGATCTCATCGCTCGGGAGAAAGTCATCGGCTGGTTTGAGGGACGGATGGAATTCGGCCCGCGCGCGTTGGGCGGGCGGTCGATCCTCGGAGACGCCCGTTCTCCGAAAATGCAGGAAATCATGAATCTTAAAATTAAATTCAGGGAAAGCTTCCGGCCCTTCGCGCCTTCGGTCCTCCGCGAAAAGGTTTCGGACTATTTCGAGATGGATTGCGAAAGCCCGTACATGCTTTTGGTCTCGCCGGTGAAAAAGGAAATCCGTCATTCCGTGAGACCGGAGGATGAAAAGTTGTTCGGGATCGCGAAGCTGAATGTGCCGCGGTCGGAACTTCCGGCGGTGACGCATGTGGATTATTCAGCGAGAATCCAGACGGTCGTGAGGGACGATCATCCTCTTTTTTACGATCTCCTCGCTAAATTCGGCGAGAAATACGGCTGCTACGCGATGATCAACACGTCGTTCAACGTCCGGGGGGAGCCGATTGTTTGTACTCCTGAAGACGCCTATCGCTGTTTTATGCGGACGAATATGGATTATCTCGTGATGGGGAACTTTCTTCTTGAGAAAAAAGAACAAAAACCGCTTGAGAAAGACATCGATTGGCTGCGTGAATATGAGCTGGATTGAGGAATTTCGAAAAATTAAAAGCAGTCCAAAAGAACTCCGGGAATTCGGGGTTTTGGTCGGTACGGTTTTGGGAGTTCTTGGGGCGTTTTTATGGTGGCGAGGGAAGCCCGTTTTTTTACCTTTCTTGGCAGCGGGGTTTTTACTTGTTATTGCGGGGGTTACGGTTCCTAAAATCCTCAAACCGCTTCAAAAAATTTGGATGGGCCTCGCGCTCGTATTGGGAAGCGTGATGACTCGCGTGATTCTGACCGCGGTGTTTTGTTTGGTTTTGACTCCGATCGGCATTTTGATTAGATTATCCGGGAAAGATCTTCTGAACCTGAAGAGAGAAGGCGGGTCCGCCTCTTATTGGAAGAGGAGAGAGAAAAAAGATTCCAGGGAAAACTACGAAAAGCAATTTTAACGGTATGGAATACGGCGGAAGCCGGCGTGAAGGAGGAAAACGATGAGTAAACTTTCCATTTTGAAGGAATTTTGGGATTTCTTAAAAGTGCGTAAAAAATGGTGGCTGACGCCTATTGTGCTGACCCTGCTTCTTTTGGGCGCGTTGATTGTTTTCACGCAGAGTTCCGCGGTGGCCCCCTTTGTCTACACTCTTTTCTAACCTGTGAGCAACCGGCTTTCATGAAAGAATCACGCCCATGACGGGAAAGGAGGACGCTCTTTTTCCGGTGAGTGATCCCGGGAATCGCTTGCGCGCGGTAGCGATTTCACTGGGATTGTGCCTTTTTCTGGGGTTTCTGATTTATTCCAACTCCTTCACCGCGGGCTATCATTTTGACGATCAGCAGGCGATTGTCGGGAATGAGGCATTCCGCGCGATGCAGGGGAAACCGCTGCTTGAGCAGTTAACCCTGGTGTGGAATTTCTCGAGACCGCGTTTTGTTTCCTATTTATCGTTTGCGATCAACTACCGCCTTGGAGGGCTGGATCTTTTCGGCTATCACCTGGCGAATCTTCTGATTCATATCGCGTGCAGTGTTCTCCTTTGCTGGTTTGTCCTTCTGACGTTTTTGACTCCGCGAATGCGTTCTTTTCCCGCCGCCCGCTATGCGGAAGCAATAGCGGTTTTTTCGAGTCTCATATTTCTCGCCCATCCGGCTCAAACTCAGGGTGTGACGTATATCACTCAGCGCATGGCTTCTTTGGCGACGCTTTTTTATCTTTTGGCCATGATTTTTCACATTAAGGGCAGGTTGGAAAGGAGGGGTTGGTATTTTGCCATATCCTGGGTGAGTGCTTTTGCCGCGGTTTTTACAAAGGAGCTTTCTTACACGCTTCCGGTAGCGCTTTTTGTGTATGAATGGGTTTTCTTTGAGCCGGAGAAAATGAGGAAAAGGATTCTTTCGTTTTTACCGTATTTGTTATTTGCTTTTTTTGCGATTTTCATCAGTTTCCGCGCGCATTTTGTCGTGACGGAACAAAACTTTTTTGCGAAGGGATTTGAGGGCCTTTCGCGATTCCAGGCGGAGACTCCGCGGGCGCATTATCTGCTGACGCAGATCAACGTGCTGAGAACCTACCTTAGGCTGTTTATCTTTCCGATCCGTCAGAATCTGGACTACGACTATCCCATCGCCCGGTCGCTGTTTGAGCCCGTGACACTCGTTTCGTTCGCTTTTCTTGCGGGCGTTTTCCTTTGGGCCGTCCTGAAGCGGAGGCGATATCCGATTCTTGCCTACGGCATCTTCTGGTTTTTTCTTGTTTTGAGCATTGAGTCGGGGGTGATTGTGGTGAAAGATGTTATTTTCGAGCACCGCATGTATCTTGCCATGGTTGGCCTTTCAATGTTTTTTACGGCGGCGTTGGCGCTGCTTTTCAGGGATGAAAAGGAATATTTGACTGTTCTGGCAGTGGTGGTGATGGTGTTTTCGGGACTGACGTATGTTCGCAACAATGTTTGGAAAGATGAAGTCACTTTATGGGGGGATGCTGTTAAAAAATCGCCTCAAAAGGCGAGACCCAATAACAACTACGGAAAGGCGCTTGCGGATTTTGACCGGTATGAAGAAGCCGTTCCGTATTTGGAAAAGGCGATTGAGATTCAGCCCGAACAGGCTGAATATTATGACAACCTTGGGTTGGCTTATAAATATCTCGGTAGTTATGAAAAGGCAATCGAATCTTACAAAATAGCGATTGAGAAAGATCCTAAGGGAGTGGATCCGTATAAGCATGCCGCATTGGCCTACAGTGTGAAGGAGGATTTTCAACAGGCCGAACGCTATTTAAAGAAGGCGATCGAGTTGGATCCTCGAAACTCCGATCTCTACTATTCTCTCGGCAGTTTTTACGAAAAACAAAACCGGTATGAGGAAGCCATCGGAGCTTTCGAGAAATCTTTTGAGCTAAAACCGGATCAGCCGGACGTTTGTCAGAGTTTGGCTTCGCTTTATCTGAAGATGAATCGCTTGGATGATGCCGAACGGTTTACGCTGATGTCGGCGGAACTTGCGCCTCAGGATGCAGTGGGGTATTACAATCTCGCCCATTTGTTTTCGGTTCAAAAGAAATATGAGAAGGCCATTGAACTTTATCAGATCGCAGTCCGTCTTGATCCTGTTTTTGTTGAGGCGTATAATTCTTTGGGCTGCGCCTATGATGAAACAAGCGAATATGACAAGGCGATCGAAGTGTATCAGCAGGCTTTGAAAATGAAACCTGAACATGTTGGAGCCAATAACAATTTAGGAATTACCTATCTTAAGAAGGGCGATAAGGAGTCGGCGCTTAAACAGGTGGAGGCGCTGAAGAATATCAAACAGGAAGCGCTTGCGGAACGGTTGAAACAGCGCATTGAAGGCGGCGGGCGGCGTTTTGCAGGGCCCAGGAAAGTGGTGACACGCTATGATCCGGCTACCGGGCGTGTTAAATCGGTGGAAGTGTTTGAAGGAGGCAAAAGGGTTTCGGTTGAGACGCCTCCTGTGGCCGAGAGCACGGTTTGAACTGATTCGGGCGCGAATGCGGGAAGAACCGAACTTCCTGCGGAGATGGATTTTTGAAAGAATTTTTTGATTTTAATTGCCCGCGAAAGCGGGTTTAACGGGAGAGGCTTGAAACGTGACCACTAAATTAGAAACAGAGTTGCATGGGAAAATAAAAAGTCGAAAATTAAAAGCGGGTATTATCGGGCTCGGATATGTGGGGCTTCCTCTGGCGGTTGAGTTTGCGAAAGCCGGAGTGGAAGTGCACGGAATCGACATTGATTCCAGGAAAGTCGATGCCATCCGGAAAGGGAAGTCCTATATTCAGGATGTTCCTTCTCGGGAGGTCGAAAAGCTGGTTTCGGAAAAGAAACTACACGCGACGAGCGATTTTAGCGTGCTCCGGGAGCTTGATACGGTCAATATCTGCGTTCCGACGCCTCTCAGGAAATCCAAGGATCCGGACATTTCCTATATTGTTTCCGCGGCGCAGGAAATCGCGCGTTATTTCCACAAAGGAATGCTGGTGATCCTCGAGAGCACGACGTATCCGGGAACAACGGAGGAAGTGATTCTCCCCATGCTGGAAGCGAAAAGACTTAAAGTCGGCAGGGATTTCTTTCTGGCTTTTTCTCCGGAACGGGTCGATCCAGGCAATCCTCAATACCAAACGCGCAATATTCCGAAAGTGGTGGGAGGCGCAACTTCCGCTTGCACCAGGCTTGCCGCCGCTTTTTATGAACTGGCGATTGCGAAGGTCCATCCGGTTTCTTCCTGTGCCTCTGCTGAAATGGTGAAGCTTCTTGAGAATACGTTTCGCAGCGTGAATATCGGTTTGGTGAACGAGCTTTGCCTGATGAGCGAAAAGCTCGGCGCGGATATTTGGGAAATTATCGACGCGGCCGCGACTAAACCTTTCGGGTTTATGCCGTTTTATCCGGGGCCGGGATTGGGCGGGCATTGTATCCCGATCGATCCGCATTATCTTGCGTGGAAAGCCAGGATTCACGGTTTCAATCCCCGTTTTATCGAGCTTGCGAGTGCGGTCAACGCGGAGATGCCTGAGTTTGTGGTCCGCAAGGTTCAGGCGATCTTGAATGAAAAAGGCAAGGCGATTAAAGGCGCGAAGATTCTGGTCCTTGGTCTGAGTTACAAGAAGAACGTGGACGATATCCGGGAATCGCCGGCTCTTGAAATCCTCGAACTTCTCGAGAAAAACGGGGCCGCGGTTTCCTACTCGGATCCTCACGTTCCCGAGCTGACGCTTCATGGACGGACGCATCGATCCGTTTCTTTGACTTCCGCTAAAAAGAAATTCGATATGGCGGTTTTGGTCACGGATCATTCCGGATTTGATTATGCGGCGATTGCCAAGAGTTTTCCGTTGATCCTTGACACGAGAAACGCTTTTCGGGGAATTGCCGCGAAAAATATCAGGCGGATTTGAGAGGGGATCTCAGGACCGAAAAGTAGATCTTTAGCGTGGGCAGAGACCTCACGCTTTAAAGGTTTTACGAACGTTTTGTTTTCACTCCGCAAAAGCCTTCAAACTATTCAATAGATACGTCGGGCCGGTACTGTTGAATCCTCCTTATTCCGGCATAGAGATTTACCGGGTGCTGCAGGGCGCATGTTTGCTGGGAGTCAAATGCAGAGGTGAAAAGAAGAATGCATAGAGGGAAGTGGGTGGCTGGCTTGATTTTCTGCGGCATCGTTTGTTCGGCTGCGGTTGCTGTTATATTTCAGATTCGTGCGGGAAAAATCGCTCCTGTGAAAAAATTTTGTGATTATGATGCGATGATGCGGTTCGATCCCTCGCGCGAAGGCGGGCATCTTCTGCCGGGTCTCAATATGCTCGTGCAGAGCGAAAAGCGCGGGCAGGGTGTTCGCGTTATTACGAATTCCAAAGGGTTCAGGAATGACCGGGAATTTGATTACGCTGTTCCCGAAGGGACGCTCCGGATATTGTTTCTCGGAGACTCTTTCGTTGATGGGATGCGGACCGGCCAAGACAATACGATTGGCTGTGTTTTGGAACAATTATTGAATGCCGATTTAAAAAAGACGCATAGTCCATTCCAGCAAGTTGAAGTCATGATCGCGGGGAATAATAATCCGGCGAACGCTTGGTATTACTATCAGGAGCATGGCTCCAGATATCATCCCCAGCTTGTAATCCTTGGCATTACTTTGGGCAATGACATTACCTGGAACAGTTATAAAACCGGCATGATTCCGGCTGGCTCCGGAGACGGCACAAGAACGCTTAAGATTGCGCCCGACGCGATTCAAGACGGAGTCGCCGGAATGCCGTTACCTTTCCGAAAGATACTGTTACCCAAGGATGCTTATAGCCCGGGAAATTCTTTCTGGGAGAAAATTCAGGATAAGGAATTATCCGTTCGTAATGAGCTTGCCCGGAAATCCTATTGGTTTGGTTACGGGATCCCTCCCGAACTGGGGCCCTGGCCGAGTGCAAGGAGGCGCGTGTATGCCATGGACTTTTTTAATTCGCTGGGGCTTTATTATCAGCCGCCTTTGCCGGAGATCGAGAGAATACTGGGAGATTTTGAAGAAATTCTGTCAGGTATTCAGGATTCGATAAAAGCGCAGGGCGGCAAGTTGCTGGTTGTTTTGTTTCCGGTGCGAATTCAAGTGTCCGAAAAGGATTGGAATCTTCTCTCGCGGTTTTATTCACTGGACAAGGCAAAATTTGATTTGAGTTATCCGAACCGGCGGCTGACCGCATTCTGTAAAGCGCATGAAATCGATTCCCTTGACCTGCGTGTCCCGTTCAAACGCCGCGTTGAAAGGACGCGTGAAAAATTATATCGTGCCAACGGGGACAGCCATTTGAACGAAAGAGGACAGGCGCTGGCGGCCCGTGAAATAGACAGCCATGTGCGGAATTGGATAGACGGGGAAGATGTGAAATGAAAATTTTGTTCGTCTATTCCCAGGAATACGGCCTGCTACCTAACGGTTTGCTGGATCATCAGGAGCGGATGCAGTTCGGTATTTCCTACATTTCTTCGGTGTTACGGCAGTACGGCCATCAGACTGAATTGATCGTTTTGAGCCGCATATTGAGGCGAAAGAACTCCGCTATTGCGGAAGATTGCCTGAAGCGATTCAAACCGGGACTGATTTGCATGACGGCTGTGGCGACACAATATCCGTTCCTTCGGGAGATTGCGAAACGCATCCGGCGCCTGTATCCGGAAATCTATCTGGTAATGGGCGGCACGCATGCCACTTTGTACCCGGATGAAATTCTGAAGGATGATTTTGACGCGATCTGCATCGGCGAAGGTGAAATGGCAATCCTTGAATTGGCCGCACAGCTGGAGAAGGGACAAGTTCCGTCCGGGATCTCTAATCTTTGGATCAAGCGAGGTTCCGCAATTGAACGAAACGCGCCGGAGGAATTTTTCCGGGACCTGGACGCTCTTCCGTTTCCCGACAGAGAAATGTGGCAGAAATGGATGTTTCAGAAAACGCCCGAGAGATGCTCACTTCTTTTGAGCCGCGGCTGTCCTTTTGACTGTACCTACTGCAGCAATCCCGCGCTTAAAAAATCGGCTCCGGGCCTTTATGTGCGGTATCGGTCACCGGACAATATCGTGGCGGAAATCAAGGGGATCCGAGAAGCGTTTCCCTCGATGCGGGAAATATACTTCGAGACGGAATCGATCGGCATGAATTTGCCGTGGTGCCGTGATCTTTGCCTGGCGCTGGAGAGGCTTAACGCGTCTCTGGAGACGCCCTTGACTTACGGTGCAAATATCCGGATTGTTTCCGGCGTCGGTCAGGAAAATATTTTCCCGGCGCTGCAAAGAGCGAATTTTAGATTCGTGAATATCGGGCTTGAGTCGGGCAGTGACCGAATCCGCCGGGAAATTCTCGGAAGAAGTTATTCGAATGATGATATCGTGAATGCTGTTCGAATCGCCAGAAGGCACAATTTGAAGATCAGCCTTTTTAATTTGATCGGCGTCCCCGGGGAAACCCTTTCCGATTTCAGGGAAACCGTAAAAATCAACAGGATTTGCAAGCCGGACTGGCATTTTACTTCGATTTTCTTTCCGTATCCGGGAACGGACCTTTATCGCGTGTGCGGGGAAAAGGGGCTGTTGAACAAACCGCTTGATCCGGTAGACGAAAGGAGAAGAGCGGTGCTGGATCTTCCCGGATTTTCCAAAAAACAGATTCAGGAATGCTACGACTTTTTTGATTGGTACATTTACAAGGGGTTCGATCCTGAAGACGGGTTCCGGATACGGCTTCTCAAAATGAAAGAAGCCGCGTTGAAATTATTACGGCAGCTTAAGGAATATCCGCGTTTCTTGATATCTCGAGCGCGCGCAATCGCATTTAAATGACTCCCCGGTTTTTTTTGAGGGAGTCATCCTGGGCGGAGCAACGCACGTGCGAAATCGAAGAATCTCATTTCGCAATTATTACCGAAGGCCAAGAAACTTTTTGTATTCTTCCGTGATCTTTTTCGCGACGCTCGCTGAAACCTCGGGCCCGGGCGACAAATTCCGGGAAGATTTTTGATTCCGAAACTTTCGGGGTTCCGCATACCGTTCGAATTCGGAAGAGGAAAGTGTCTCAGCCCGCAGCGAGCGGGCGCGATGGGCCACGGAGTTGTCGTTAGTTATCACGGTGACCGGGCTTTTGCCGGTATGAGCCCGGAGGATTTCGATGATTCGGTCATCCGCGTCCTCGCCTGTGGGGGTATAAAGGATGCTGATTTTGGGGTGAGGGTTTTCTTCGGAGCAGTACAAGTCGGAAGCTCCGTCAAATACGATGCAAATTTTTTCGATGTCGTGTCTGGTGCTGAATAACTGTACGCAGAAAGAAATGAGCGAAGCGCGGGCGTCTTTGAGTCCGCGGCTGAGCGCGAGTTCTAATTTTTTAATTGCGCGGATAATGTTGTAGCCGTCGATAATCAGTATCATTTTTTCTCTTGGACTAATCTATACTTAAAAACCACCAAGTTCAAGGAATGCACGGGGACGGGAAGGAATCGTTCATGAAGGGTTGGCCATCAGGTTGGGAAGTCGCAAGGTGTGCGGGAGGCGACATTTCCGTGCGACAAAAAAAATAAAATCTTTTCGACAATTTTCGAAACTGTATTGTATGATACTGATCACTAAAAGCCGTGGGGATGGGCCCGGAAGTCCGGACTCGGTAACTCGGTTCAAACCAAAAGGAGAGAGTATTATGGCGAAGGTGAAAACGAAGTCAAAGGCGAATTCAGCATTTATGAAACCCATGAAGATCAGCGAAACGCTCGCGGCAGTGGTCGGAAAAGGCCCGCTTCCTCGCAGCGGAGTCGTCAAGAAGCTTTGGGCCTATATCAAGAAGAACAAGCTCCAAGACACAAAGAACAAGCGCAATATCAATGCGGATGCCTCGCTCAAAGCCGTGTTTGGAGGCAAGAAGGTCGTCAATATGTTCGAGATGACCAAGCTCGTCAGCAAACACCTTTCTTAAGGCATCTTTGTCGTGTTGCTCGCCACCGCGAGACGGTGGATCGAGACCAGTATTAATTTGCATAGGGGGCTGCGGCAAATTGCCGTAGCCCCTTTTGCATGTCACGATCTTGAGATTGATTCGTGGCAAAGGAGGTTTGATCATGGAAGATCTGATTTACATCAAGGAAGCATCCGGTAGGGGCTCGGGGGTATTTGCCACAAGGGGCATCCTGAAAGATGAAATCATCGCTGAATTCAGAGGCCCATGGATAAAAATAGAGGACATGAAAGGCATTCCCGACGAAGTCTGGAGCCACCTGTTCAATGTGGGCATTGATGAATACATCATGGCCAGGGAGCCCGCCGTCCGCACCAACCATTCATGCGACCCGAACGCTGGCATTGCGCGCAATGTCTTCCTGGTGGCCATGCGGGATATAGCAAAAAACGAAGAAATCACGTTCGACTATTCAGTGGTCACCGCCGACAACTGGAAACTCGAATGCAAATGCGGTTCCCCGTTCTGCCGGAAGATCATCGGAAACTACATCGATCTGCCCGAAGCGGTCAAAAGAAAATACGAAAAATACACCCCGGACTGGATCAAGGCCCTTCGCAAGT
>Ga0172375_10008084_pt1 | contig 14231 bp, 13 predicted proteins | sample LakKiv1m_FD_114537 | JGI IMG/M metagenome (GOLD analysis project Ga0172375, IMG submission 114537) | Freshwater microbial communities from Kabuno Bay, South-Kivu, Congo - kab_092012_11.1m | ecosystem: Environmental > Aquatic > Freshwater > Lake | place: Democratic Republic of the Congo... | reverse complement strand
TTTGAAAGAAAAAAAGGGATATCCCTTGAAAGATAAAAAGAGGATATTGCCGTAATGATATTGCTTAATATCAGAAAACCAAGAAGGCTGAAGAATGTCATGGAGAAAAGCCTTTTAGAAAGCACCTCGCCAAAAAAAGCAATATCCCTTATATATGAAAGAACCTTATACGTACCGATATAAAAGAGTATCCAGAATCCTATTCCTATCGCAATAAACGGCAGCCTCCGAAGCACAATCCTTGCGCTAATCGAATTTTTTACTGAGAGAATCTTTGGTTTTAAAAGTAATAGCGTCATCATCTTTCAATACATGCAGACAGGGAATAGCATTTGAGCGGTTTTATCCCGCTCCGTTTCAGGCGGACGGGATACCTCGGAGTCCCGATTTGTCGGGACGAGAATGAGCGAAAGTGCTATGCCCTGTCTGCTTAGCATATATCCATTTCAGCTCCCTAGCTTCAAAAATAACCCCTCAAGCCCCCCTTCTATCCCCTTTATCTCGTCCCTGTTCTTTACTGCCACAAGCGCGCCCTTATTTATGAACCCTACCCTGTGGCAAAGTTCCTCGGCAAAATGAAGGCTATGCGTTGCAAGAAATATCGTGACGCCTTTTGCGCTTAAATCTTTTATTACCCCCTTGAGCATTATAACCCCGAAAGGATCCAGCCCCATAAACGGTTCGTCAATCAAAAGCGCTTTTGGATTATGGATCAAGGCAGATGTAAACAAAAGCCTCTGCCTCATGCCCTGCGAAAGGCTTTCAATTAGTTCGTCCTCCACATCTTTAATGCCGAATAAATTAAGAAGTCTCTCTATGCCTTCCATGGCTTCGGATTTCTCAATGTTATAGATTGATGAGATAAAAATTAAAAATTCACGGGCAGTCAGCTTTTCATAGAGAAATGCCTTATCAGGCACATAACCGAGAATGGATTTAGCCTTTATCGGCTCTTTAACAATGTCGTGCCTGCCAATAAGTATCTGCCCCTCGTCAGGCCTCAAAAGTCCTGTCATCATTTTTATCGTAGTTGTCTTGCCGGCCCCATTCGGCCCGACAAGGCCGAATATCTCGCCATTATCAACATCGACAGAGAGATTTCTTACCGCGTATGCTTCATTAAATGATTTGCTGATATTATCAAGGGTTATCATTATTTGCCTCTTATGTCTCTTATTCTCTGGACGACCGGAGGGTGTGAATAATAAAAGCCCGCGTATATTGGATGGGGATGAAGGTTTGAGAGATTGTCTTTGGAGAGTTTTATTAAGGATGTGGCCATAGCCTCGGGGTTTTCCGTCATTTCAGAGGCAAACCTGTCCGCCTCCCTTTCATGCCTTCGCGAAAAATAACTGAAAACAGGAGTAAGTGGAAAAGATATTATCCCTCCGATTAAGCCAAGCATAAGAAGATTGGCAAAGATAGTATCGTTTTGAATCTTAAAAATCTCGGCAAGGATTCCGGATTTTATAATCATGAATGCCGCATAAATGCCTATCAGGGACATGGCCTCAACAACAATTAGCATCTTAATCACATGCTTTTTCTTCCAGTGCCCTGCCTCATGAGCCAGGACGGAAAGTATCTCGCCTTTTTCCATCTTGTGCAAAAGCGTGTCATAAAGCACAATCCTTTTTACCTTTCCGATACCTGTAAAGTAAGCGTTCGTGTGCGCGCTTCTCTTCGAGGCGTCAATCTTGAACACCCTGCTTATCTTTATGCCGGCTTTTTTCATTATGTCCCTTATCGAACTTTCAATCTCCTCGTTCTCTATGGGCGTGAACTTGTTGAACAAGGGTTCTATGACATACGGGGAGATATACATCATGAAGATACTGAACAAAAGAAAAAAGAGCCAGACGAAAAGCCACCAGAGATCAGGGCTTGCCTTCACCAGATAAAGCGCGCCTGCTGTCATGATGCCGATGAATATGGTCGAGAGTATTATTGATTTTATGAAATCGGTTATCCAGAGCTTCGCTGTCATCTTATTAAAGCCGTATTTATTTTCAATCTTGAATGTGGAGTAAAGGTCAAAGGGGATTGAGATAATGGTATTCGCGTAATTAAGGAGAAGGAAGAATACAATGCCGGAGAAGACAAAAGGGAAATTATAGGATGCAATCCATGAGTTATAAATGTTCAGCAAGCCAGCAAAGAAGAAAACAAGGACAAGGATATTTCCGAAGATGGATTCAATAAATCCGAATTTGCTGTGCTCTACTGTGTAATCCCTTGTCTTCTTCAGCAAATCCGCGTCTATGTAATCCTTGAATTCCTCAGGCACAACATCGCCGTATTTTTTCAAATGGCGCAGGTTCAGGAACTTAAGCCCGTAGCCGAATGCAGTCACAAGCAGAAAACCAAATAGTATGATGAGTTGAAAGGTATTCATTATGAAATCCTTTAATCATAATATCATAATACCTTACAAATTTAAGAGAAATCATTGACTTGATATGCGTGAGATTTTTTCTTTATCGCCGGATATCAATGTGCTAACATATCACCAACACTGTAAGTTAAAAGAAAGCTCATGAAAATAGGACGTAACCAAATATGTCCGCTATGTAATAGTGGGAAGAAATATAAAAAATGTTGTGGCAATCCGCTCCTGAACGAAAAATCGTCTGTTATTAAAAAATTGTCACCTGATAAAATTTCTTTCGATATAAAAAAAGCATTTGAGAGATTCAAGGCCGACGAATTAATCAGACAACAACAGCAAGGTTTAGGAAAACCAATTATTGCGGCTAAGTTTAAAGATCAGCAAGTGGTGGCTGTTGGTAACACTGTTTATCTTTCTCCCAAGTGGAAAACATTCCCCGACTTTCTATCAGACTATCTTGTAAGTACAATAGGAAAAGAATGGGGCAATTCAGAAATTAAAAAAATATTTAAAGAACGTCATACAATATTGCAATGGTACGATGCATTCTGTAAATTAAAACAAAAATATCTTGACGAGTCCGGTAAAATAAAAGCGATTCCAGCAAGTGGTGTCGTTTATTGTTATCTCGGGTTAGCTTATAACTTATACCTCTTAAAGCATAATGTTGAATTGCAACAACGTTACATTGAAAGGCTCAAAGATATAAACAATTTCCAAGGTGCATATTATGAACTTATTGTTGCTAATTGTCTTATACGGTTAGGATTCAAACTTGAATTAGAAGATGAAACTGATGAACAAACAAAACATTGTGAGTTTTCTGCCGTTTCGAAAAAGACCGGGAAAAAATATTGGGTTGAAGCAAAAATGAGGGCTGTAGCCGGCATTCTCGGCAAAACAACAAAAAATGGAACAACATCAAAAGACCCGACATGCATGCTATCAAAACATCTTAACAATGCATTTGAGAAACCTGCAAGCAATGAAAGACTTATATTTGTTGACGTAAATACAAGTTTTGAAAATGACGTCGTTCCTACTTGGATTGAAAGGGCCGGGAAAAAACTTGATATGAAAGAAAAAGACCTCAAACATGAGCAAGCGGCATATGTATTTGTAACAAATACAGGTTTTCACTGGAACTTAGATAGCGAAAATAAAGGGAACGCAGTTTTAGCACATGGGTTGGGTATATCAGACTTCGGTAAAAAAGGGTATTTCAGATTAAGCGAACTCTACAGAAAAAAACAGCGTCATATTGATGCATATGCGATCATGGAAGCATTTAAAGACTATCCCAAACTGCCATCAACTTTTGATGGGAGCCTACCCTCGGCAACCCTTGGTGATAATCCGCAACATCTGAAAATTGGAGAAACATATTTCTTTGAAGGAATTGATGATAATGGCTTAGTAGCAACTGTGACAAGCGCAATCGTGAGCGAAGAAGAAAAACTTATTTATATGGGCACAGATAAAGGGTATGTTTTAACACGGCCATTATCTGATAATGAATTAGTAGATTATAAAAACCATCCAGATACCTTTTTTGGCATTATAAATAAACAGGGAAAGAAAACTAATGATGAGTATGAATTTTACGAAAATATGGTTGAGATACATATGTCATATCCAAGGGACTACATTCTTAAACAGGTTGAAACTTGGAGTAATGCTGATGAATTAAAAAAACTAAGCCATGAAGATTTGATTTTGGAATATTGTGAAATTATTATTGCACAAATTAGAGAAGAAAATTTAAAACAGAGAGGCAATAAATAAAAATAAAATGGGACGGTTCTATTTAAATAATATGAAACGAATAATTCTCTTCACATTACTTTTCTACTCTATTATTTTATGCTGCTTCCCATCGGCATCCATTGCCGGGAATGGCAAGCTGCGTAATATTCAATAAAAAATATTGACAAGTCCGGATTACAATTGTACAATAAAACATGGAAATCGTAGCGGATGCAAGCGCATTTCTTGCGGTTATACTAAACGAAGGCGACCGCGACTGGATTATCCAAAGAACTGCCGGAGAAAGCATTGTTTCGCCCGAAGTTCTGCCGTATGAGATTGGCAATGCGTTAATCGCAGTAAAAAGGAAAGGCCGACTCGATGATCGAGAAATCCTACGGGCGTTTGACTTATCGCAGCGAATAGCAGTTAGATTGATTCCGGTAAAAATTCATGATGCGATAAAAATTGCTCTGAGATTCAATATATACGCTTATGATGCGTATTATTTGCAGTGCTGCATAGAAAATAAATTGTCTCTTATCAGCCTTGATGACCGCATGTGCGATGTTGCGGAAAATCTCGGAATAAAGGTGGTGAAATAGATGAAGACATACACTTACTCTCAGGCGCGCAATAGATTGGCAAACATTCTGGAAGAATCTAAAAAAGAAGAAATCATTATCCGCCGCCGCAAAGGCGATATGTTTTCTATTTTGCCGAAAACACCTTCTCGCCGTTCACCCTTTGATGTGCCGAGTTTGGGCAAAAAGATTTCTCGCAAAGAGATATTAGAGGCAATACATGAATCCAGAGAACGGGTATAACAAAGCACTCGTACGGATGGCGTTCTTCACGCTACTTTTTTCCCTTATCATTTTATGTTCCTTTCCACCCGCATCCATTGCCGGAAATGGCAAGCTGCATGTTGTCACCTAGCCTGAAGGATCTGATGTTTTTCTTGACAACCGCTTGGAAGGACAAACGCCTATTACTCTTGACCTCGCTGTCGGCTCATACACGCTTAGAGTAGAGAAGAAAGGCTATGCGCCTATATCTCAAGAAGTCACTGTCAATGACAGCGAAACAACCGAGATAAAAATAAAACTTGAAAAAAAAGTAAGGCAAAGAGTTAATTAGGAACACATGTGAATGCTCATCGGCTGGAAAACTGAAATTAAAATCTGCCGGATAAAAATACTCCTGCTATCGCAAGAATAATTAAGACAGCCGCTCCAATCGCTATTGCCTTTAGCATTGCGCCATCGCTTCCTGAAGGAGCCAGATATATCATCTTTGCCTGAGGCCTTATATCCGAGAATCTATCTCGCGCTGATTTTGAAAATAACAGCCTTTTATCCGCTGAAAGCTCCACATCCTTTTTTTCTTCGACAGGAGGCGCGGCTTGTTCGCTTGCCTCTCTTAATCTAAAACTAATGTCATCATTTTCCGCAGTAAGGGCCTCTGATACAACCTGCGGCCCTATGCCCCCCTCTTCCATTTCCCGTGTTGGTATTAATACCTCACTCATATCATTTTTCAGGGAAACCCCATCATTTGTCTTTTTATCTACTGCCGCTTTCAAGTCAGGAATTACATTATTGAGTTCTTCAATCCTGTTTTGATATTCAGGCGCTATCTCTGCCTTCTGCCTCAAACCCTGCATCTCCTCCTTAATATCTTTCTTCTCCTGCTCGCTGGCATCATACCTGGCCTCAAGATCTTTATACTTTGCTTCGATTTCCCTCATCTTCTCGGCTGCCGTATAGAGATTTGTCTCTGCCTCCCGAAGCTGAACATCTCTCTTTTCGACAACATATTTAAGGTCATCAATCAATTTGTCTTTTTTAAATGTGTCGTTCATAAGGCTGTTATTTTCTTTTAACAGCAGGTCTCTTTCTCTGGACTGCTTATCAAGGCCTTCTTTAAATTCCAATATTTCCATATTTCTCACTATGTCAAAGTCCGCAAGCCTGTCATACAATTTTTTCTTTTCCTCAACGGCATTGCTCAAGGCATGCGTAAGCCTGTCTTTTTCTTTTGCGGATTCCGCCAGCAGGCTATTCTTCTCTTCAATTATTTTCTCAAGATTCGCTATTTCTTTCAGTGCCTTCAGGAATCTGTCTTTAATATTGGCGGCATTCAGATGCCCTGCATCGGGTTTATAACCGGCATCATGAGGCTGGGGCTGGATGCCTTCCTCGGCAAGGCCGGAATTTATGTCTTCAAATTCTCTGTAATTCATGCTTTCATATCTCCCTGATAAGTCACAAATCCATATCGCTAAAAAAGTATAGCCTATCCATTCTGCCATGTCAACAGGGCAGCCGCTGTCTATGCCGCTGCCGCTTATTTTAGAATTTTACTGTTTTAACTGTTAAAATTGCTATAATTATCTTATGAAAAATTTTTTAAGCGGCCTGCTGAATACTTTTATCCCTCTATTTGTGGCAATTGATATCTTTGTTGTGCTCCCGATTTTCATCTCTGCCACAGCGGATATATCAAAGGCAAAAAAACAGGTAATACTCAGGGAATCCGTGTTCACGGCGGCAATTGTCAGCATGGCATTTGTCGGGCTGGGAGAAGCGGTTTTCAGAATACTCGGCATCACCGCTAACGACTTCAAGATTGCAGGCGGGCTCGTGCTTCTCGTCTTTGCAATACTTGACATTGTGAAACACAGCGAGCAAAGGAGAATGCCTGTGGGGAAAATGGGGGTGGTTCCCATAGGCGTCCCTTTGATCGTAGGGCCTGCGGTGCTTGCCACCCTCCTGGTTCTTGTTGACCATTACGGCGTCATACCAACGCTTATCTCTCTGATATTAAACCTTATCATCGTTTATCTCTCATTCATTAATGCCGAGAGAATCGTAAAGCTATTCGGACGCGGGGGCATTGCCGCATTGTCAAAAATAATGGCAATCCTGCTTGCATCAATAGCCATAATGATGATACGCATCGGGATTGAGAATACTATAAAATAGCATATAAGGAGAATCACGCATGCTCATAGGGATAATGGCTGATACGCATGACAACCTGCCGATGACAAAAAAGGCAATAGATCTTTTTAACAGCAGGGATGTCGGCTACATGATACACGCGGGAGATTTCACATCCCCGTTTACAGTAAAACTGTTCAAAGAACTAAAATGCAAATATGCGGGAGTATTCGGCAATAACGACGGGGATAAGATCCTTCTGCAGAAAATATCGGAAGGAAATATACAAACCCAGCCTCTCATAACTTCCCTCCACAACAAAAAAATAGCAGTAGTGCATGAGCATCATACAGTTAACGCGCTTGCCGACAGCGGGCATTTCGACATTGTGATATACGGCCACACACACGAACCATTGATAAAAAATGCGGGCGATGCGCTGCTGATAAATCCCGGCGAAGCCTGCGGCTGGCTCTATGGAAAATCAACGGCAGCGCTGTTGGACTTAAGTAAAATGGCGGCAGAGATTATCGAACTTTGATCTTATCCCTTGAAAATAACCGCCCCTGTTTTTTCTTTGGAGCGGATGCTTTCGGCCTGTTTTGCAGCCGCTTTCCTGCTTTCAAATTTGCCGATTAAGACTCTGTATATAGTTCCCTTGTCCTTCATTCCCTTCTGAACAAAGGCGTCATATCCTTTGCCCTTATACTGCTTTGCAAGGGCTTCGGCATTGGCCGAATTCATGAACGCTCCTATCTGAACTGAATAAACAGCCTTAGCCGGTGTTTTAATCGCAGCTTTAGACGGAGCTTTAGGCGCCGGAACAGCCTTAGGTTTTGCCGATGCTGAAGGAGCAGGAGACTGAGTCACAGGCTTCTTCTCCATGGTTTTGTCTATTGGTTTTTGCTCTGCCTGAGGAGGCTGAGACGGAGCAGTTTTTTCAGCTCCCTGCTGAACGGGCTGCAACGGCTTAACTACAGCAGTTGTTTGAACCTTCAGCCACGGTAACAGGTCTTCTTTATACAGAATCAATCCGACACCGGCCGCGCTGACCACAACAATTGCGGCAACGACAATAAGCGGTACAAATAATCTGCTTCCCATACCTCTTCTCCTTATATTTTTAAGTGTATAAGTCCTGCCATGTTCTTTTCTTAACGCTTCCTCGGACTTCCCGGTATAGTCCTCCTCTGAAGCCGTCTTATCGGAAAATTCCCCTGTTTTTTCTTCCATCATCACTGCCGTCTTATCAAAAACATCTAACTTTTCTGTCGTATCCTTCTCGATTTCAGGCATCATCGCCTGATTTGTCATTATTTTAGTTTGATCCATTATCATGGTTTCATCCATTTCGCCAATTTTAGTATCGTCTTCTACAGGTGACAGGGCATTAACATCTTTCATGGACAAAACATCCCGTGTCTTTGAAACGATATCTTCAGGATTAAAGGGTTTCTTAAGAGAATCGACAATACCGTATAAAGCGGCATAACGTGGATTCACCGCCCCCTCAAAAGAGGAAATAACGACAATAGGCACATTATCGAGAGTCCCGGTATTATGGATTGTTTTACAAACCTCTAATCCGCTTGAACCCGTCATGGCAGGATTAATAAATATCAAAGATGGATTTACTTTTTTGGCCATTGCGATGCCGACATCGCCGTTTGGCGCCGTAAAGACCAGATAGTCCTCGGATTCGAGCGTTGACACTATCTGGTTGACCGTCTCAGTGTCTGTATCAATTACAAGAATCGTCTCGCCAGCCACAATAAATCACTCCTGTTTACAGCGGTTCCCAGTATTTCGCAGGCATATCCTTGGCAAGTTTGAATGCGCCGTCCGACCCGGCAAACAGAGGGTCCTCCACGCACGCCACCCTGCACGGCCCATACTCCTTAAGCGCATCCTGCAGATATTCGCGCAACCCCCTGATCAGGCTGCCTCCTCCTGCAAGCACAATGTTGTTCTTTATCTTCATCTGAAATTCGGGGTCGAATCTTGCAATAAGTTGCGTAGTTGTTTCTACCAGCGCAGGCAGGATACTTTCGCACGCGCGCTTGACCTCATTTTTGATGTCATGCATCACAGGCTTCCCGTCAACAGGGATTTCTACCTTAATATCGTCAGGCACATCTCTTACAAAACTATACTTTTCTTTAAACTGGCGCACCATATTTTTATTGAACTTCGAATTGGGATATTTCTCGTTCAAGTTGCTATACAGCTGCTCATCGATATAATCACCGGCAGTGACTATGGTTCTCTGGTCTTCCTCCGATGGGATAGTCCCATGCATTATGCAGAAGTCAGCAGTGCCCGCTCCTATATCTATCACCATGGAATTGTTCAGCAGGTTCATGCCGTAAGCCACCGCGAATGGCTCTGATACAACCATCAATGAATTTGCAAACCCTGCTACAGCCCTTCTGATCGCGAGCTTGTTCACCTTCAGAGTGTCGGCCGGCACCCCGACCACAGCGAATATCTTCTGGTCCTGAGCCGGCTTTGCAAGGCTTATGAGATGTTTAATAATCTCCTTAACCGCTTCTTCGCTTTTCTCTATGCCTTCCTTTATTACTCCATGTTCGAGAGGACGGCACAGGTCAAGCGAAAGCCTGTGTTTAAGCGCCTCCGAGCCGAAAAGAACGGGTTTGCCCACAACCTGCATGGAAATAAAATCCTTGGGCCAGCCCACATAACTCTCTATCCACTGCCTTGTGCCGTTGCTCGCGGAGATTGAACTCCTCGATGTTCCGAGGTCAATTCCGACAAATAAGATATTACCTTCTTGCTGTGTTTCTTTTAGCTTCATAGCCTGCCTCTCCTTTATTTAAATAATCGAATATCCCTGCCTCGATATAACGAGCAATATTTTCTCTGTGGCTTTCTGTGCCGAGTTCCGCCTCTTCCTCCTTGTTGCTGAGGCATGAGACCTCTGCAAGGACCGCAGGGACATCCACGCCCAGCAGGACAACAAACGGCGCCCTTTTTATGCCAAAATCATGCACGTTCCCGTTTTTCTTTTTGCTGTTCAGAAAAAGGCTCTTTTGTATAGATGACGCAAGCTCCTCTGATTCCTGAAGCTTTAATGTCTCGCCGATTTTTTCTATTATCTCCTTAAAATCACTAAGCCCGTATTGCGAGCCTTCATTCTCCCTCTCGGCAAGTTTTAATATTTTCGCGTCGGAAGACGGGCCGAAATAGTAAGTCTCGATAATATTTATCGGCCTTGAAGGCAGATAATTAAGATGTATCGAGATAAAAATATCCGCCCTGCTCGAACGGGCTAATTCCACTCTCTGATTCAACGGGAGCGTTACGTCATGTTCCCGCGTCATCAAAACATTATAGTGCCCGTATTTCTTAAGCCTGTCTCTCAGGCGTTTCGCTATATCCAGCGTAATATCTTTTTCCATGGTGCCCATTTTCCCGATAGTGCCGGAATCAGAACCGCCGTGCCCGGCGTCTATCATTATTGTCTTTACCTTTAGCCCGAACATGCGGCTTAGGGGAATTTCCGAGCTTCCAAAGAACCCTTTATAGTCTGATGGGTTTACTGATTTTTCGGGGGCATGAGAAGACGGCCTTTGCGCTATAAGGCTTGCGGCCATCTGTCCGTCGGACAATAACGAGAGATTCAGATAATTTCCATATCCCAAAACAGTGAACAATATTACAGAAAAGAATAAAAACATTTTTTTCAGAGGGATTGGCAGCTTCCATGAGTTCGGGCCAAAATGTTTCCCGACTATTCTCAGGTTATCTTCATAAACGCCCCTGAGAATCGCTTCTCTTGCCCTTACCTCTCTTTTTTGAGAAAACATGGATGACATAATAACAGCATCACTTTACCAATTTATTTAAGAAAATTCAATCAGGCATCGCCATGTTAGGGGCCTTCGGCGTCTAAGGGTTTATACTGCGGCCGGCTCATCTTTCTTCTGAGGATTTATGAGCCATATATTTCCGAAGTCTTTCTCCTGATATGCCCTGAGAAGGCCGAGCCTTACCAATTCAAGGAGAGCGACGAATGTGACTACAAGCTGAGACCTTGATTTATCTTCCGCAAAAAGGTCTTCAAACCTGATAGTCTCTTTATTTTCGAGCATCTCCATTATTAGAGCAATCCGGTCCTTTACAGTAAGGACTTCCCTTGTAATTTCAACGACCTCGGGAGGCGCATTGTCAAGCATCTTTTTAAATGCTCCAAGAAGGTCAAAAAGATTTACATCGAATAGCGATAATTCCGGTTCTTCTGTTTCGGAGGCCTCTTCCTGCGCAGGTTCCCTGTGAAATACATTAACCCACTCGTCTTCCTTTTCTCTCAGGACAAGCGCGGCATCCTTGAATGTCTGATATTCAAGCAGTCTCTGCACGAGTTCAAGTCTCGGATCCCCCTGTTCTTCGGCAGTAACCTCCTCGTCGGGAGGAAGCAGCATCCTTGATTTGATATGGATAAGGGTTGCCGCCATTACAAGGAATTCCCCGGCGATTTCAAGATTAAGCTCTTTCATCATCTCGATATACTGAAGATATTTGCCTGTAATCAAGGCAATGGGAATATCGTAGATGTCAATCTTGTCTTCCTTGATAAGGTGCAAGAGAAGGTCAAAGGGGCCCTCAAAAACAGGGACCTTTATATTATAGATATTGACTGCTTCTGTCTGGTTTATACCCGTTGAATCCATGATGTTTCAGTTTAGCTGATTTGAGCCTTAAAACTCAATCAACTTTCTATATCTATTTTCCGATAGAAGCCCGGTTATCCGATAGCGCTTTTAATGTTGTAAATAGGGGCTAAAAGTTATTATTATAAAAGATAGGCTTATATGAAAGAAATCTCGCCATGGAGGGCCGTTGTATACCATCTTGGATAAACAGACATTGAGCAGCGTAATAAAGCTCATGGATATAAAGGCGCCGCATGTTGCGAAAAAGGCAAAGGCAGGCCAGTTTGTAATAGTCAGGATAAATGAGTTTGGCGAGAGGATACCTCTTACAATCGCGGATTTTGACAGAAAAGCAGGCACAGTAACAATAATATTTCAGGAAGTAGGAAAATCAACCAGGCATCTTGGAACCCTGAATCCCGGAGATAAAATTGCCACATTCGCAGGCCCTCTCGGCCATCCAACTGATATAAAGAAATACGGGACAGTCGTATGTGTTGCGGGAGGTGTTGGCATTGCGCCCGTCTATCCTATTGCAAAGGCGCTTAAAGGGGCAGGGAACACTGTTATCTCAATAATGGGAGCGAGGAATAAAGACCTCCTGTTCTGGGAAAATAAGATGCGGGCTGTCTCGGATGAGCTTGTTATATGCACAGACGACGGCTCTTACGGAAAAAAGGCTATTGTCACAGAGCCGTTAAAAGAAATCCTCGGCTCTCAAAAAGTTTCGCATGTCTGGGCAATCGGGCCCGCAATAATGATGAAGTTTGTGTCCAGGCTTACAAAAGAGTTCAATGTCCCCACAGTCGTAAGCCTGAACACCATAATGATTGACGGCACAGGAATGTGCGGAGGATGCAGGGTGCTCCTTGAAGAGGGCGCGAAATTTGTCTGCGTTGACGGCCCTGAATTCGACGGGCATAAGATTAACTGGGACAGCCTCCTTTCAAGGCAGAGGATATATCATGAAGAAGAACGTAAGGCTTCAGAGAGATGGGCTCATAAATGCAATCTTGAGGCTGCGATAGCAAAGGATACAGGCAGATGACAAAGCAGGAACGGATGAAGATAAAGAGGCAGGATATGCCTGTTCAGAACAGCAATGAAAGAAGGGGCAACTTTGAAGAAGTAGCCCTTGGTTTTACAAAAGAGCTTGCGCTCAAAGAGGCAGAGCGCTGCCTTCAGTGCAAGAAACCTAAATGCATAGAAGGATGCCCTGTAGGCGTTCTCATACCCCAGTTCATTAAGGCTCTTCGTGAAAATAATATCGAAGATTCTATAAAGATAATGAAAATAAAAAATAACCTCCCTGCCGTATGCGGACGAGTCTGCCCGCAGGAAAATCAATGCGAAGGCAGCTGCCTGCTTGGAAAAACAGGCGAGCCTGTTGCCATAGGAAGAATTGAAAGATATATCGGAGATTATGAACTAGCTCACAGGACATGCCCTCTGAATAAACCAAAAAATACAGGCAAAAAAGTCGCCGTAGTCGGCTCTGGCCCCGCAGGACTTGCCTGCGCTGTGGACCTTGGAAAAGAAGGCCATAAGGTGACAGTATTTGAATCGCTCCATTCAGCCGGAGGGGTTCTCGTTTACGGCATACCTGAATTCAGGCTTCCAAAGACTGTTGTGCATTCAGAGATAGATTATGCGGTTAAGTGCCTTGGCATAGAAATAAGAACAGACCACATCATAGGAAAGACAATGACTCTGGATGAACTCCTTGATGAATATGATGCCGTGTTTATAGGCACAGGCGCTGGCCTTCCGCTTTTCATGAAGGTTCCGGGAATAAATTACAGCGGCGTCATGTCAGCTAACGAATTTCTTACAAGGATCAATCTTATGAAGGCATACCGCTTTCCTGAATATGATACGCCCGTGAGAATTGGCGAGCGTGTTGCAGTGATAGGCGCCGGAAATGTTGCAATGGATTCAGCGCGCTGCGCAATAAGGCTCCAGAAAGCCTTTGGCATGGAATCGGGAGAGGTCCATGTTATTTACAGGAGATCCCGCGATGAAGTCCCTGCAAGGAAAGAGGAATTTCATCACGCAGAAGAAGAGGGAATAATCTTTGATTTTCTTACAAGCCCGGTAGCGATACTCGGGGACGGCAACGGGATTGTTAAAGGGATAAAATGCATTAGAATGAAACTCGGAGAAGCTGACGACACCGGCAGAAGAAAGCCGGTTGCTATAGAGGATTCAGAGTTTGAAATAAAAATAGACACAGTCATTATGGCGCTCGGCACAAGCCCGAATCCTGTTGTATTCACTGATGACGGAAATTTACGGAGAACAAAAAAGGGGACTGTTGTTGCTGACAATGAAACAGGAAGGACATCAAAGAAACAGCTATGGGCCGGAGGGGATGTTGTAACAGGCTCTGCAACTGTCATAAGCGCAATGGGAGCAGGGAAAAGGGCGGCAGCGGATATAAACAGGTTTTTAGCCGGCAAGAAATAAGTTTTTTCTTGC
>Ga0172375_10008082_pt1 | contig 14236 bp, 15 predicted proteins | sample LakKiv1m_FD_114537 | JGI IMG/M metagenome (GOLD analysis project Ga0172375, IMG submission 114537) | Freshwater microbial communities from Kabuno Bay, South-Kivu, Congo - kab_092012_11.1m | ecosystem: Environmental > Aquatic > Freshwater > Lake | place: Democratic Republic of the Congo... | reverse complement strand
GGTTGCGGGGATGCGATTTGAACGCATGACCTCAAGGTTATGAGCCTTGCGAGCTACCAGGCTGCTCCACCCCGCGAAATTGAGCACCATAAATTTTTTATCTAGCGAAATCCTTGATTGAACAATAGTGAAATCAAGGATAAGAGCACCATAAATCTTTTACCGTTTCTTATCAGAGAATATCTTAACCGGGATTTCGCCTTTTCTGACTACACCCATCTTATCCCGGGCCATTTTTTCCTGATAAACAGGGTCATTCTCAACCCGCCTGAGTTCCTGCTGCAAAAGGTAATTTTCAACTGCCATTTTGCGAAAACTATCTTCTAACTGGCGGTTCTTGGCTCTTAACCCCTGTAATTTTATATAACCCGGCAGAAACAAGGCTAAAAGTAAAACCGTAAAACCAAAAAGCCAAAAGGCCTTTCTCAATGTAGAGAGCATTTACTTCTTCCAGGATCTCCCCGCATAAACTGCCCTTTTGCCTAATCCCTCTTCAATCCTTAAAAGTTCGTTATATTTGCAGATCCTGTCGGTGCGGGATAAAGAGCCCGTTTTGATCTGCCCAACGCCGCTTGCCACCGCCAGATGGGCAATAGTGGTATCTTCTGTTTCTCCTGAGCGGTGCGAAATCACGGCGTTATATTTATTCTTTTTGGCAATAGCAATAGCCTCAAGAGTCTCTGAAAGCGAACCAATCTGGTTTACTTTTATCAGTATAGCATTAGCAATCTTTTCCGCAATCCCTTTTTTGAATATCTTGGGGTTAGTGACAAATATATCATCTCCTACCAGCTGAATCCTGTCTCCTAACTTCCGGGTCATCTCGGCCCAACCGCTCCAATCATGCTCAGAAAGCCCATCCTCAATGGAAAGAATTGGATAGCGCCCAAGCCAGTTTTCGTAAATAGCTATTAAATCCGCGGAAGATTTTTCCGACCCTTCAAAAGTATATTTTCCATCCTTACAAAAAGAGCTGGCAGCACAATCCAGGGCCAGGGAGACATCTTTCCCCGGGGCATATCCTGCTTTTTCAATCGCCTGGATAATTAAGCCTAATGCCTCTTCATTGGAATTAAGGCTGGGGGCAAATCCCCCTTCGTCCCCGACAGAAGTAGAAAGTTTTTTGGATTTTAAAAGTGCCTTAAGGTTATGGAACACCTCTGTTGCCATGCGCAAAGACTCCGAGAAACTTTTACCGCCGACAGGCATAATCATAAATTCCTGGATATCCAGGTTATTATCAGCATGCATACCGCCGTTTAAAATATTCATTAACGGAACCGGCAGGATACTTGCTTTTTCTCCTCCTAAAAATCTATAAAGCGGCTGCTTCTTAGTCAGGGCCGCTGCCTTGGCAACAGCCATAGATACGCCAAGTATAGCGTTAGCTCCCAGGTTAGACTTAAATTCCGTTCCATCTAACTTAATCAATACGCTGTCTATTTTCTCAAAATCAGCGGATAAACCCTTTATTTTGGCATTGATTACCGTATTAACATTATTTACCGCCTTTAACACTCCCTTGCCCATATAGCGCTGTTTATCCCCGTCTCTTAGTTCCAGGGCCTCGTTATCTCCGGTAGAAGCTCCCGAAGGGACAGCGGCGCGGCCCAATATGCCATTTGTTAAGAGGCAATCTACTTCAACTGTTGGATTACCGCGGGAATCCAGGATTTCGCGGGCTAAAACTTTCTTGATTTTTGCCATTTAATTCTCCTCTTTTTAAGTAATTTTTCAGACAACTTCATAATTATACACGCAAAAATTATCAAGTCAAGGGAAGAAAAGGTTTGACTTAGGATAAGGTATATGTTATTTTCTATATGTTGAATTACTCGCCTAAACCAATGGGCAGGAGAACCCTGATGTATTTAAATAAGCAGGGTTTTTTGAATAAAGGGTTAAGGAAAATTTATGAACTGGAAGAAAGTTAGGTTTTACATAAAACTGCACTGGTTAAAAGCCCTTCTTTTTATTTTCTTAACCGCCCTGGCAATATCCCTGGTCTTTCTTGTAATTATCGGCCTGCGCGCCTGGAATGAATCAGAATCCTACTTAAGGCAATCGCAATTAGCGATGATCCCGCTGCAGCTATACCTGCAGATCATCATGGCCCTTATTTTCGGCTTTGTATACACATACCTGATGTACTGGCTCTATTTTAAACGCGGGGCTTCATCGTTTTCCCAGACCAGCAAGAAATCCATCGCAGGGGAAGAACTCGGGATTACCTGGAATGACGTTATCGGTATGGATGAGGCTAAGCAGGAAGCCCTGGAAATAGTTAAATTAATCACTGACCGTGCCAGCCTGCAGCGTATCGGCGGAAAAATCTTAAAAGGTATTCTCATGCTCGGGCCTCCGGGCTGCGGAAAAACTTATTTAGCCAAAGCCATCGCCACAGAAACCAAGCTCCCTTTTATATCTATGTCAGGCTCGGAATTCGTAGAGATGTTCGTGGGAGTCGGAGCCGGGCGCGTGCGTTCGCTCTTCAAAAGGGCGCAGCAACTGGCAGAGCTCGAGGGCGGCTGCATAATCTTCATTGATGAAATTGACGCCGTGGGCGCGCAGCGCTCTATGGACCGCGGGTTCGGCGGGACGACCGAACACAACACCACCTTAAACCAGCTGCTGGTTGAAATGGACGGCTTAAAAGATAAGGATTACAACATCGTCCTAATCGGAGCGACCAACGCGCCAGAAACCTACCTTGATCCTGCTCTGCTAAGGCCCGGAAGATTTGACCGCAAAATCATTGTGGACAAACCCAACCTTGAAGACCGGCAAAAGCTTTTTGCCTATTACCTTAACAAGGTAAAATATGACCCGGCTGGAGTAAAAATTGACCGGCTGGCCCGGATTACCGTAGGCCAAAGCCCTGCGGATATTGCCAACATTGTGCGCGAGGCCGCCTTAATTACCGTTCGCAACCAAAACGACTTAATTTCCATGAAGGAAATTGACGAAGCCAGGGAAAGGATCGCCCTAGGCATAAAACGCAGGATCAAATTAAGCGAAAAAGAAAAATGGCAAATCGCCTATCACGAAAGCGGCCACGCCATTATCACTTACCTGCTTGCCCCGACTAAAGATGTCTTTAAGATAACTATTACCCCGCGAGGCCCGACCGGAGGAGCAACCTGGATTCCGGAAAGGGAGGATACCTTTATTGAAGACTCAAATGAATTGCTTAGTAAAATAAAAATCAGCCTGGGCTCATACGCCGCCGAAAAAATCAAATATAACGCGACTACCTCCGGGGTATACGGCGACTTTTCCAACGCTATGCACCATGCGCACAATATGGTCTGGGTCTGCGGCATGGGCAAAAGCGGGCTTTTAGGCAACTGGGAAATGCTTAATAAAATTTCTGAAGATACAAAAGCTAAACTGGATACCGATGTACAGGAAATATTAAATACCTGCCTTAATGAGGTAACCGCCTTGCTAAAAAAAGAAGAACCGCTGATGGACCGCTTAGCAAAAGAACTGGTAGCAAAAGGCGAACTTAACTATGATGAAATCGAAGCCATCTTCAAAGAGTTTGGCAAAAGCCGGCCTTAAACTTATCCCCTTAATTTTATTTTTGTCCGCCTGCACCTCCTCTACTGCACCTACATTCCTGAAAGAAGACATTTCTAAGGCAGTAAAAGATATTTGCAAGAAAGAATACCAGCTTGATGTTGTAACCAACCTTACAGGCCGAACTTTCTGGGTATATATGCCGCTGGAGAATATTATCACAAAATCCCAAAAACCGGAAAAATATACCGAGAGGTTCCTGGTTGAAGACAGGAAGAATCAGTTTAACGAAAGAGTATTAAGAATTAACTACTTGATTAAACCTGTCCCGGAGACCGAAAAGCAGCAGGATATGTCCTTAGACAAATCCGTAAATACGAAGATATTTAATGTATTGCAGGTAATCCGCCGAGTGCTCTTCAGTATGGATAATAGCGAGGTTAAGAATAACCCTCTTTTTTTCTGTATTGTTACCGCAGATATCGCCAATGGCTTTGAATTAAAACAAACTTTTCACTGCCTGGATTTGAAGAAAATATCTTACGGTTTCATATCGCAGACAGAATACCAGCACCGGATTGTCCAGGACACAGAGATTTCCCCTCAGATTATCGGCGACAGAGAAGGCAGGCACTTAGTTTATCAGGATATAACCTTGGAGGATTTTCTTGCCGGCCAGATCCAGGGCCGCATAAGGATGAAGTTTCAAAAACCGGAGGTAGAAAAAAATGTGGATATTGACCGGGAGGTCTCCAGAGTCGTCTCTCTTACCTTGAATACTTATGCATTCAAAGACTTTGCCCTTGTGGAAATGACTAACCTGGCAACCGGCGCGAAAATCATCCTCAATCAAACAGCTATCTTTGCCGGGCCTAAAGAATAAAAACCGCCCCTTAATTTCTCTTTGGTCTTATCTTACCGCTGCAGAATAATTTAATTGCCTGAGGATAAAGTTTGTGTTCCAGGGAGTGGATTCTTTTTTCAAGCGAAACAAGGTTATCTTTGCTGCGGATTTTTAACTGCTCCTGTAAAATAACCGGGCCGTGATCCATCTTTTCATCAACAAAATGCACGGTTACGCCGGTTGAAGGCACCTTATGCTCAAACGCATCCTTTATGGCGTGGGACCCCTTAAAAGCAGGCAGCAATGAAGGATGGATATTTAAAATACGGTTGTGGTATCTTTTAACAAAATCAGGGCTAAGCATCAGCATAAATCCGGCCAAGGCAATTAAATCTACCTCATAATAATTCAACCTCTGGATTATCGCTGCCTCAAAATCTTTACGATTTGAAAAATCTTTACGGCTGGCTAAAATAATACGCACCCCTGCCTTTTGCGCGCGCTTAAGCACAAAAGCTCCCGGATTATCGCAAACCAGGACTACCGAACTAACTTTTATCTTGCCCTGTTTGATTGCTTTTATAATCGCCGAGAAATTGCTTCCGTTACCTGATGCAAATATGGCTAAATTCATTCCCGTATCCTTATGGTCTTGGCAGGGCAAACTTTAACGCACTCTTTACAAGAAGTGCATTTATGATAATCAATTACCGCTAAATTATCTATTACATGGATTGCGTCAAATTTACAGGCCTTTTCACATAACTTACAGGCAATACAGCCTACCGGGCAGACTGCCTTTACATCACTGCCTGCATCATGTGAGCTGCATGCAACATAAACGCTATTGGATACCGATACAAGCGAGAATAATTTCTTAGGGCAAGCCAGTACGCATTTATTACAAGAGCGGCATTTAACTTTAGCTACCACCGGCAAACCTTCTGCCGACATGCTGATTGCCCCGAATGGGCATGCCTTTTGGCAGGTACCGAAACCCAAGCAGGCAAAGACACAGGCCTTCTGCCCCCCCAAAACCAGGTTTGCCGCAACGCAATCACTGACTCCGTTATAGATATATTTATCTTTTACCCTTAATCCGCCATTACAGTGTAAAGTGGCAATTTTCTTAGTTTGCTTCTCCAGGGCAAGCCCCATTAGATGAGCAATTTTTTCTTTAATTTCTTCGCTGCAAACCCGGCAGCCGTCTACAGAGCTTTTGCCGCTAAGTAAACTTTCAGCGAAACCAAAACATCCGGGATTCCCGCATGCCCCGCAGTTTGAACCCGGAAGAAGGTGCTGCACTTCCTCTAGTTTAGGGTTAACCTGAACTGCTAGTTTCTTGGAGGCAATAGCTAAGCCTATCCCGAAGAGCAATCCTAAAAAACCCAACACTAACACAGCAATCAATATTTCCAAAGGTTTAACTCCTAGAATTTAAATCCGCTAAAACCCATAAAACTCAAGCTTAAGACCGCAGCAATAATAAATGCCAGCGGGAAATCCCTCATGGCTTTTGGAACATTGCAAAGCTCAAGCCTCTCCCTTATCCCGGACATTAAAAGCATGGCTAAGGTATACCCTAAACCCACGCATATACCCTGAAAAACTGAGTAATAGAAACTTGCGGCAACTGCCTTGCCGTTTATAAAGAACATATCTATATTTAATACCGCTACTCCCAATACCGCGCAGTTTACGGTAATCAAGGGAAGATAAATTCCGAAAGCTCTGTACATCTGCGGGCTTGCCTTTTTTATAACCATCTCTACGAGCTGCACAGAAGTGGCGATAACCAGGATAAACGATATCGTGCGTAAATAAGTAAGGTTAAACGGCAAAAGAAGAAAGCGATAGACAAACCAGGTGATCGCAGAAGACATAATAATAACAAACATAACTGCTCCGCTCATTGCCAGGGCAGGTTTTGTTTCTTTAGAAATAGCAATAAATGAACAAAGCCCAAGGAAGCGCGAAAGGATTACATTATAAATAAATACCGAGGAAATAAATATGGTCAGCAACTCTTGCAGGCTCATGTTCTTTTGCCCTTTAATAAATTAAATAAGCCTAATAATAACCCGATTACCAGCAATGCCCCTGAAGGCATGCCAAAGACAAAAACCGGATGAAAACCTTTAAATAGCGTATACCCCAAAATCTGGCCTGAACCTAAAAACTCTCTTATCGCTGAAATAAGGATAAGCGCCAGGGTAAAACCTACCCCCATGCCTAAACCATCAATAAACGAACGGGTTAAATTATTCTTACAGGCAAATGCCTCTGCTCGGCCCAAAACCATGCAGTTAACAACAATTAAAGGCACATAAATACCCAGGGAACGGTTCAATGCCGGGCTATAGGCCTTCATACACAACTCGGCAATAGTAACGAAAGTGGCGATGATCACAATATAACAAGGGATGCGGATCTTACCAGGGATAAAATCCCTGATTAATGAGACTATGATACTTGAACCCAAGAGTACAAAAGTAGCAGCAATCCCCATCCCTATGCCATTAGCTACTGATACGGAAACTGCCAGGGTCGGGCATAACCCCAAAACTAGGACAAAGGTGGGGTTTTCCTTAATTATACCCTTAGTAAACTCTTTAATTAAATTCTTCATCTTGCGCCGTAAATCCTGTTTTTAGTATAACGATCAATAAAAGGAGTTGCCGCATTCATCATTAATATGGCATATGATACGCCTTCCGGATAACCGCCCCAAATACGGATAATTCCAGTAAGCAGCCCGCATCCCAGGCCAAAGATAATTTGCCCTTTAACAGTTAAAGGCGTGGCCACATAATCAGTAGCCATAAAAAATGCCCCCAGGACCAGGCCGCCGCTTAATATATGAAACAGCCAGTCTCCCTGGAATAACTGTTTAGCCCCGAATATATAGGTAAAAATAGCTGTGGTAAGGATATAAACTACAGGAATATGCCAGGAGATATATCCTTTATATAATAAAATCGCGGCTCCAATTAATAACGCTAGAATACAAACCTCACCAATACAACCACCGCGTTTTCCTAAAAATAAATCCAAATAAGAAATATGCTCTAAGATCTTGCCTTCTTTAAGCGCAGCCAATGGAGTTGCAGAAGTCACCGCGTCATAACTAAGAGGTTTAACAAAGGTAGTCATATATTTCGGCCAGGAAGCCATAAGGAATACCCTGCCTACCAGAGCCGGATTAAAAATATTCTGCCCCAGCCCTCCGAAAACCTGCTTTCCGATAGCAATAGAAAATACAGCGCCCACTACAGGCAGCCATAAAGGCACATTAGACGGAAGATTGTAAGCCAGCAATATACCGGTAATTACTGCTGAGCCGTCCATAACCGTGACTTTCTTTTTAGCCCATATCTCAAATACCGCTTCAGTTAACACCGCGGCAATAACCGCAACTAAAGTTACCCAAAGCGCATCTAAGCCGAATATAATTACCCCAGCAATACCGGCTGGAATAGTGCTTAGTACAACTGTCCACATAATCCCGGAGACGGATTCTTTTTTGTGGATATGTGGAGAGCCTGATACTATAAGGTTATTTCTCATTTTTTATTAATTCCTGTAATCCTTGCGCTTTTTTAACTACTGAATCTATTACCGCCCGGCTGGAAATTGTTGCTCCGGCAATTGCCTGAATACCCGATAAATTTAAGGTATCCTGATTTTTAAACTGGCTGGTAAAGCTATTTTCGGTTACTCTCATACCTAAACCCGGAGTTTCATTTAAAGATACTACCTTTATAGCGCTGATCTTGCCGTCAAGAAGAATCCCGGCTAAAGTCTCAATCACACTGGAATATCCTTTACCGCTGGCCTTAAAAACAAAACCAATCAGGCTATCCTGGCTATCAAACGCCCTATAATATAGTATCTCCTCGCCTGACTTTACCTCGTCAAACTTCGCAGCGCCAGGCATAACCTCTTTAAGGGCTGCCTGTTCTTCTGCTAATGCCTGGGCCATAATCTTGGAACGGGTAAGCGTGTTAACCCCCGATAATAATCCCGCGGCGATTATGCAAATTAAGGCCAGGATAAAACCGTAACGGGCAATTTCCTTCATTTTACTTTACCCCCTCCAGCTTTGCTCTTTTAATCGTTTGTAACAACCTCCGGTTTGCCGGGCAGACGTAATTACATATACCACATTCAATGCAATCGCCAGCCCCATATTCCTTGGTTAATGACCAGAGAGACCTTTCTGAAGCCAAGTTAATCTGACAAGGCATAAGTCCCACAGGGCATCCGCGCACACAAGCGGCGCAGCGTATACAAGGCCCCTCTTCCAGGGCTTTAGCTTCTTTTGCATTCATAAGCAGCAATCCGCCGCTTGATTTTATGATTGGGACCTCATCCGTATACTGGGCAATACCCATCATCGGGCCACCGATAATAATTTTAGCCGGTTCTTCTTTAAGCGGCCCGCAAAAATTAATTAAATCTTTTATCGGAGTGCCTAGTCGCACAAGCAGGTTTTTGGGGTTTTCCAGGCAGCTGCCGGTAACTGTAACCAACCTTTCAATTAAAGGCTTGGCCTTAAATACTGCTTCGTAAACCGCATATACAGTAGCTACATTCTGCACCAGGACGCCTATATCAAAAGGCAGTTTACCGCGGGGGATCTGTTTACCTAAAATATTCTGGATTAATTGTTTCTCCCCGCCTTGAGGATAATCTGACTTTAATACCTTAACTTTAATCCCGGGAAAGGCAGAAAATAACTTTATTGCCTCGGGCTTATTATCCTCTATCCCGATATAGATATCTTTTATCCCCAAACAAGAAGCAATCAACCTGACCCCCTCTGCGATTTCAGCTGTTTTCTCAATCATCAACCGGAAATCCGCGGTCAGGTACGGTTCACATTCTGCGCCGTTAATAATCAGGGTATTCAACGGCTTAGGAGGGTTAAGTTTTATGTGAGTAGGGAAACTTGCCCCTCCCATACCTACAATACCGGCATCTAAAACAATCCTCTTGATATCAGCGGGGCCAAGCTTATCAACCTCCTGCCGGCTCTTTAAACTAAAAACTGTTTCATCGGGTTGGCCATTACTTTCTAAAACAATAGCCTTGGCTCTACCCAAAACAGGATGCGGCCAATCCCGTATTGCGCTAACCACTCCTGATATTGAAGCGTGGATAGGCGCATAAACATTAGCCTGTATACTGGCAATCCTTTGGCCAAGTTTAACCGTATCGCCAACTTTGACCTCAGGGTTACAAACCTTACCCAAATGCTGTATCAGGGGCAAATAAACCTTGGGAGGTACCGGCAATCTTTCAGTCGCTTTATTTTCAGAATAATGTTTATTTTCCGCTAATTTAACCATGCTGCCTTTCGGTTAAAGAATAAATTGACCAGCCCAAGCAGGCTCAATAAAGCGCCTACGATGACTAAAATCAACAAATGAGAAAATCTTTCCGCTAATATACTGCTGATAAACATAAAAACCAGGAAACCCAGGTGCATAACTATCTCAAAGGAGCTGAAAATCTTGCCCAGCATATCATTATCACTGACGCTATGAATAATGGTATTGGAGGCGATCATAATTGGGGCGATAGTCAAACCTAAACACAACGCCAACAACGCAGCCATGGCAAAATTGGGATAATTATATATTCCCAGGGCAAAGATGTCCAGCATTATTCCGCTTAAGACCAAAGAAGTGAAAATTACCTTATAATGCGAAATACGCTGTCCAAACCTGCCGTAAACCAAAGAACCCAGAAATAAACCAATACCTAAGAACATCACCAGTAACCCCAGGTCTTTGGTCGTGGAATGCAGGGTATTTTGGACGAAAACGATGATTACCACATAAACCGCGCCTAATGCCGACCAAAGCGCAAAGATAATCGCGGCGGTGAAGCGGATATCTTTCTTGCGGATGAAGTAAAACACTCCCTCCTTAATTTCCTGGAATACTGATTTTCTAATTACCTCCATAATCTCCTGCCCTACTTTCCTGAAGTCCATCTCCACCACAAACCTTTTAGAGATCAAGAAAATAAGCGTCCCCGAAATTAAAAAAGTAATGGAATTAAGATAAAAACCGCTTTTAGCGCCCAACCATTCTACAAGTACCCCGCTTATTCCAAATCCCAAGGTCGCGGCAATCATCCCGGTTGTATTCACCAGGGAATTTGCTATAAGCAGGTCCTTTTTATCAACTAAATCAGGGATAATAGAAAGTTTGGCCGGGACAAAAAACCTGCCGATAGAGAAAGCGATAAAGATAATCAGGTAAACCGGGGCTAAGCTTTTTGTATAGAATAAAAACAAGGGTATGGCCAGGACTAGTAAACTACGTAAGAGATCACAGGCAAACATTGTCCTGCGCCTGTCCCAGCGGTCTACATAAACACCGGCAAGCGGGCCGATAATAAACACAGGAATTATGGTAAAAGAAAGTATTTTGGCAATCTGCAGGGTAGAGCCTGGAGCGCGCAGGTAAACAAAGGCAATCAGGGCCATCTGTCCAAGCCTGTCCCCCAGTTGTGAAATAATCTGACCCAGCCACAAAAGGAAGAAATTGCGGTTTTTTAGAACTTCTCTGAATCTAGCCATAAGTTAGAGGACTATGGTTTGCCATCCTTTTAGCAAAGCCATAGATTATCCAAAATTAAGCCGATGAGTGGAATCGAACCACCGACCTTGACTTTACGAAAGTCCTGCTCTACCAACTGAGCTACATCGGCAATTTGCCCCACATTATACCAATTCCTAGGCAATAGTCAATTCCCGCTTAAACTTTATGAATCCTTCCCGGGATGCTTAAACAGGGATTATCCGCCACCCTGCCCCTAAGGCAGAGCTTAAACGAAGAAAACATAAAAAATGTTGACAAATAGGCAATTCATGGTATATTTAACCCGTAAGTTAAGTTTAGAGGAGAAGTAAAGAAATTGTTTAGCAACAAGTACAAACCGCAAAGCAGCAACAAATAACAAACCATGCTTTGCGGATTTTTTTTATTCGTAGAGGAGGTGAGAATTAGAAAATGGCAAAAGGTAAAGTAAAGTGGTTTTCCAACCAAAAAGGTTACGGCTTTGTTACTTCTGAAGATGGCAAGGATGTATTTGTGCATTTCAGCGCTATCACAGGAGAAGGCTATAAATCTTTAGCAGAGGGCGATGAAGTTGAATTTGAAGTCACGCAAGGCCCTAAAGGTGACCAGGCAACTAACGTAAAAAAGATATAAGTTTACGTATAGAAGGAAAAATGGACGGATCTAACTGATCCGTCCATTTTTTTATTAAAATGCCGAGAGAGGGAATCGGACCCCCCACGCGTCATTCGCTTACGCTCATTCCCCAAAGGGGCTCTGCCCCTATGGCGCTCTCCGCCTGCGGCGGATCGCTGTTACCCCGGAGACGCGGGGAACATATTCCCCACACCCCTTGGCGTGGGATGCGTATATAATAAAAAATGCCGAGAGAGGGAATCGGACCCCCCACGCCGGCCTTTTCAGGGCCGCGCTCTACCACTGAGCTATCTCGGCTGGAATTAACTATTTTTATATATTGTACACAAATTTCTTAAAAAGAAAAGAAAAATCAAGCACCTTATAGTTTTTATACAGCGCAGTCCCTGATTGAGCGATAGCGAAATCAAGGGCAAAAGCACCTTATAGTTTTTATCCAGCGCAGTCCTGTGAGCGTTAGCGAACAGGAATTAAGCACACTATCTTACCCCGCTGATAATCTTGACAAAGAAATCCTGGGCCAGATCCATATTGGGGAAATGAAACTTCCGCGCGGATATCCTGATTCGGGTAGTGGCCCGGGTTAAGCGTATAAAACGTATCCAAACCTTGCTTGAATCAGAAGTTAATTCAATATAACCCGTAGAAATATTTTCCTGCTGGATTATGCCGTATTGTTTAGAAACATTTAACGCTGATTCCCAAAGCAAATCAAAGTTTTTATCGCTATCCCCCTGCACTGTATCTTTGCTTATAGCATAAGCCCCCAGACCTCCGGCAGCTGCGCCGATAATCAAAGGCGCACAACCGCAAAAAACCGGCAGAATGGATAAAATAAGTAAAATAGGTAAAACCTTCTTCATTTTGTCTCCTTCTTTGAAAAAACCTTTAAAAGACAGAAAATAAACATGCCAATAATCAAACCCCATGAGAAAATCAAGAATACCCATCCGCTGAACTTCATATTTTCATATCCCTATCCCGCCTTTTTCTGTGCCAGGCAACTTTCACTAAAACTACTAAGGTTAAAAATATAAGCAACAAAACTAAGCGTGTGCCGAAAACAAACGGTTTATCTGTGCCGGAAACATTTTTCATCATGATTATAGGCAACCATTCCTGAATAAACCACATCCCCAGAATAATAAATAAAAATAGAGGCGTAATATACTTAATAATAAACTTGTAAACCTTAGGTACAGACATCTCTGCGCCCTTATGTATTTCATCCCAGGCGCGATCCATACCAAAAATCCAGACAAAAAGCACGGTTTCAATTGTGGCAAAAACTACCAGGAAAAACGTCCCTCCCCAGAAATCCAGCTCATTAACTACTCCCCGGCCAAGGAAGAATACTGCCGGCTGGCATAATGCAAATGAAACAATGCCAAATATAGTAACCGCCCGTTTACGGTTAATATTAAATTCATCTTCCAAAAATGCTACTGCCGGCTGGGCCAGGGAGACTGAAGAAGTAATCCCGGCGAGGAATAATAGAAAAAACCAAAGGAACCCGAATACCGCGGCCAAGGGAAGCTTATTTAAAACCAGGGGCATGGTTACAAAACCTAAGTTAAATACTCCTGATTGAGCGATAGATTTAATATCTCCCGGGCCAAAGAACACAAACGCTGCCGGAATAATTATGCTGGCTCCGAATATGACCTCGGCAATTTCATTAGTGGTAGCGGCGGTAAGCCCGCTGAGCACTACATCATCAGCCTTCTTCAAATAGCTTGCGTAAGTGAGAATCACCCCGATGCCCACGCTTAAGGTAAAAAATATCTGGCCTGCTGCCTCCAGCCAAACCTTGGCGGACTTAAGCGCGGAAAAATCCGGATTCCATAAAAAACCAAAACCCGCAAGAATATTCCAATCAGGTTTACTTAAATCCGGAGTACCTAAGGTTATAACCCGGATAATAAGGATTAACCCGAAGATAAACAAAAGAGGGATTGCCAGCTTACAGAGTTTCTCTATCCCGCCTTTTATCCCGTAATAAATCACCCAGATATTCAGCAAGAAAGTAACCAGAAAAAATGCATAAGCTGTTTCTATCCCGCCAAAATACTGATTCCGCTCTAACCCCTGGAAACCGGCCAGGAAGCTGCGCAGGGAATTCTGATCCATAATGCCTGTATATTTCCCGGTCAGGGCGAAAAAACTATAAGCCAGGGTCCAGGATTCAATAAACAAATAATAGATAAAAATTACCAGGGGCCCGAATATCCCGATTACTCCGAAATATTTAATAAAACGATTCTTCTGCCAGATACTGTGGAATATGCCGGGCGCTGTCCCGTGCCCGAAACCCCCGCCATAACGGCCGAGGGTCCACTCAATCCACATAAGAGGAACCCCCAGAAGAAACAGGGAAATAAAATACGGGATCATAAAAGCGCCGCCGCCGTTTGCCGCTGCCTTGGCCGGGAAACGCAAAAAATTACCCAAACCAATGGCAGAACCGGCTACTGCCATAATAATCCCCAGGCGCGACCCCCAATTATCCCGTTTCTTCAGCTGAGCCATAATTTGAATTATTTATTGCATATTCTTCAGGGCTTCCTGAATTAAAGGTAAGACGCCTTCTGCTTCCTCTTTAGTCAACCTGCCTAACTTGGCAAAGGCGTATTCGCCATTT
>Ga0172375_10008078_pt1 | contig 14240 bp, 12 predicted proteins | sample LakKiv1m_FD_114537 | JGI IMG/M metagenome (GOLD analysis project Ga0172375, IMG submission 114537) | Freshwater microbial communities from Kabuno Bay, South-Kivu, Congo - kab_092012_11.1m | ecosystem: Environmental > Aquatic > Freshwater > Lake | place: Democratic Republic of the Congo... | reverse complement strand
CCGGAACGATTCGCGATACTTGATCTTCAGATTCATGATGGATTGCATCTTGGTGGAGCGGGCGTCGCCGATGATGGAGCGGTTGCCCAGCGCGCGGGGCCCGAACTCCATGCGGCCCTGTACGAGCCCGATCACATTCTGCTCGTCAATGACCCGGGCGACTTCGCGCGGCCACTCCTCGTCCGACAGGCGGCGTGCGGGATAGCCTTTCGCCTTGAGGAACGCGTCGATTTCGTCGTCCGGGAACTCGGGGCCCAGATAGGCGCCGCTCATGGAGTCATGGACGCCGTCGGCGGTCCGCGCGTTCCCCTGGACGTGATGCCATACCAGCAGGGCGGCGCCGAGGGCGCCGCCGGCGTCGCCGGCCGCGGGCTGGATCCAGATGTCGTCGAACGGCCCTTCGCGGAGAAGCCGGCCGTTGGCCACGCAGTTCAGGGCCACGCCGCCGGCCAGGCAGAGATGCTTTTCCCCCGTCGTGGTGTGGAGATGGCGCGCCATGCGGAGGACGATCTCCTCCGTGACCACCTGGATGGACTTGGCGATATCCATCTCCCGCTGGGAGATCTCGGACTCCGCCTTGCGGGCGGGGCCCCCGAACAGCTCGGCAAAGGCGTCATTGGTCATGGTCAGTCGGTCGAGGTAGCCGAAGTACTTCATGTTCAAGGCGAACGATCCATCCTCGCGTATGTCGAGCAGGTGCTTATAGATCAGGTCGACGTACTTCGGCTCCCCGTACGGAGCCAGGCCCATCAGCTTGTACTCGCCGGAGTTGACCCGGAAGCCGGTGAAGTAGGTGAACGCGGAATAGAGCAGGCCCAGCGAGTGGGGGAACCGCAGGTCGTCCATGATCTCCAGGCGATGCCCGTTGCCCCGGCCGATGGTGGTGGTGGCCCACTCGCCCACGCCATCCACCGTCAGGATCGCGGCGCTGGGGTACGGCGAGGGATAGAACGCGCTGGCGGCGTGGGATTCGTGATGCTCGGGGAAGAACATGGGCGGCACCGTGACGCCGGCTTTCTCGAGTGCAATCTCGATCTCCATGGGAATCCACAGCTTCTGCTTCATCCACAGCGGCACGGCCAGCATGAAAGACTGCAAACCGCGCGGCGCCACCCCAAAATACGTTTCCAGGATGCGGGCGAACTTGGTGAAGGGCTTGTCGTAGAACGCCACCGCGTCCAACCCGCTGCCGGAGACACCCCCTTCGGCGAGGCAGTACTTGACGGCGTTGACCGGAAAGTTCGCGTCGTGCTTCTTGCGCGTGAACCGCTCTTCCTGGGCGGCGGCGATGATCTTGCCGTCCTGCACAAGCGCGGCAGCCGAGTCGTGATAGAAGGCGCTGATTCCGAGGATGTTCATCAGAATTGTTTCCGGTATTGAGCGGGATCCTTGATCGGCGGCCGGGGTACCCAGAGCGTGGCGGCGGGGGAGGGGAAACGGCGAGTCAGCGGGTCCTTGCCGGTCAGCAGGATCATGAGGTGCCCCGGAATGAAACACAGGTAGTAGAACGGCACGAGCAGCAGCCACGTGACGCCGACGGCCACCCATTCGCCGAACTTGCGGCCGGCCTTCTCGAGCGCAAGGAAGGCGGCGGGAACCAGGCACGCGGCCGCCAGGACGAGAACGGCCAGTACACAGAGAATCGTGCCGGGGACGGGATGCCGGTAGTAGAAGAACGCCCCGGCCACGGCGCCCATGATCAGAATCTGGAGGAGTGCACGGCCTATGACGTTCCCGTGCGAAGCGGCAGCGGGCGCGGCCGCCTCGCGCCAGCGCCAGACGACTTGCGACACGCGAGCGGCATGTGAAGTTTCAGAATTCATCTACTTGATCCAGCCTTGATCCTGGTACCACTGTGCTGTCTTCCGAAGCCCGGCTTCGGTCGTGGTGAGGTGCGCGTAGCCCAGTTTCTCCCTCAGCTTCCTTGTATCAAAAGCGCGGTCCTTAGTGTAGAAGGCCACACGCCGTCTGTAAAGCGGAGGTTCCACGCCAAGAGGCTTGCAGATGGCTTCACACAAGGCGCCGAGCACGAAGAACGGCCAGGCCGGAAGCCGGATGATCCGGAGCTTCTTCCCGAAATGGACGGCGATCATCTCACCCATTTGCATCAGGGAGACCGGCTCGCGATCGCCCACGATGAAGATATCGTTCCGCGCGGCGGGATGCGTGGCCGCCAGGATCATGACGTCGGTCAGATCCTCGACGTGAACCAGATGATACAGGCACTTTCCGTGCCCCAGGATCAGCAGCCAGCCCCGCGACGCCATCGTGAATACCTTCAGCAGGCGGCGGTCGCCCGGTCCGTAGATGGCGCAGGGACGGATGACGGTGAAGGGCAGGCCCTGGGCCGCCGCGAAATCGCGAAGCCACAGTTCCGCGTCGGCTTTCGTTTTCTGGTAGATGTCTCCCGGGTGGAACGGGTAGTTCTCGTCGGCCGGCGGATGCTCAATGTGGCCGTGTACACCCACCGTGGAGACGTGGACAAAGCGTTTGAAGTCCTTATTGGCAAGGACGGCCTTGGCCAGCAGTTGTGTGCTGGTGACATGAACCTTCTCGTATATCTCGTCGGAGGACTTGGCCTCCCGATAGGCGGCCGCCAGGTGAAACACGTACTCCACGCCTTCGCTGGCCTGGCGAATGGTGTCCGGGTCAAAGACGTCGCCGGTGAACCACCGGATGTTAAGATCCTTGAACGCCTCGGCGGCGGACGCGGAACGGGCGATGGCGTGGACCTGGAGCCCGGCCTGGGCCAGTTTTCGGGTCAGAACAGAGCCGGTGAAACCGGTTGCCCCGGTCACCAGGACGCGCGTTCCGCGCGGAATGTTGCAGACGGTGTTGGCCATAGGTTTTGCCGGATAACCTAGGGAAGAACAGAAGGTGAGGCAAGCGGTTATTCCCCGTAGATTAGTCCTCGCCTCGCCCCTGTCGAGTGTGATAGGAGAACCCCCTTGTATGGGCACCGACGACTCAGACTTCCTGGAGACCGCGGACGTTGAAACGTCGTCCGACGGCTACGCCGCCCGGTTCTCCGGAGCCACCGGGGAGTGGATGCTCGCCGTCCAGGAACGTATCGCGGTCCGCTTCCTGGCGGGCGCCACCGCCAGGACCGTTCTTGATGTTGGCGGCGGGCACGGCCAGTTGGCGGGGCCCCTCTGCCGCGCCGGCTACACGGTAACCGTGCTCGGCAGCAGCGATGTGTGCCGGGCCCGCATCGCGGCGATGGTGGACGCCGGCCAATGCCGGTTCCAGGTCGGTGATGTGCTCCACCTCCCGTTCCCCGATCGTTCATTCGAGACGGTGCTGTGCTTTCGCCTGATCACGCACTGCGCGAAGTGGCCCGGGCTCATCTCTGAACTATGCCGCGTGGCGGATCGGAGCGTCATCGTCGACTACCCGACCTCCCGCAGCCTGAACAAGATCGCGCCCGCCCTGTTTGGCGCCAAGAAGCAGATCGAAGGCAATACGCGAACGTGGCGCCTGTTCAGCCACGGCGAGATTGAAGGCGAATTTGTGGCGCACGGCTATCGGCGGGATGCGCGGATCGGGCAGTTCTTCTTTCCCATGGTGCTGCATCGCATGCTGAAATGCAGACCGGTGTCGGCGGCGATGGAAGGAGCCACCCGGCTGGTAGGTTTGAACCGCCTGCTGGGGTCCCCGGTGATCTCGAGGATGGTCAGGACATGAAGAAGATCGTTGCCGACACTCACGTTCACCTCTATCCGTGCTACGGATTCAAGGAGGCGTTTGGTTCGGCCCGGATGAACCTCGGCCGGCTGGCGGGAGCGGATGCCGACACGGTGTTCCTGCTGTTTCTGACGGAACGATCCGGCAGCCGCGTGTTTGAGGAGGTCGTGGAGGGGAAGATGACGATGCCGGATGGCTGGCAAGCCGGCCCGCTGGCGGATGACAACGCGTTCTGTGTGCATTACGCCGACAGCAAAACTCGTCTCTGCGTTTTGAATGGCCGGCAAATCGTAACGCGCGAGGGACTCGAAGTGCTGGCGCTGGCGGGGAACCCCGACGTGGAGGATGGCCAGGAGGTGCGACGGGTCATCGAAATAGCGCAGGAAGTTGGCGCCGTCCCCGTCCTGCCTTGGGCGCCGGGCAAGTGGATGTTCGAACGCGGTCGCGTCGTGGAGGGGCTGCTGAGGGATCTCAAGCCGACCGAGCTGCTGGTCGGCGACACGACTCTGCGGCCGGCAGGATGGGGCGAGCCACGTCTCATGCGTCAGGCTCGCGATCGGGGCTTCAAAGTCATTGCCGGCACGGACCCGCTCCCCTTCGCCGGCGAAGAACTCGGGATTGGCCGCTACGGTGTCGCTTGGAACGGCGATCTTGGCGAATACAGCCTGGTCCGCGAGATCCAGGCGATGCTGCTGGACCCGAAATGCGTGTTGGAGGCGGTCGGTCGCCGGGATGGATTCTTCACTGTCGTTCGCCGCTGGATTCGGAATCACCGGGCCAAAGCGTAGCTATCCCCTATCAGTGATATCCGTGAAATCCGTGGTAAACGGTTATCTTCTCTCACGGCTGCCGACCCACTGGCGCAGCTTGTTGTAGCCCACCAGTTGGTCCACCAGGAAGGTGACCATGTACTGGAACGGCACCCCTCCCACGGTCTTGCGGTAGAGCCGGTCGCACTTGTGGCAGAGCGGGAGCGAGTTGACGTCCGTCTTGAACCGTCGGCGCAGGTCGCGATACGGCTCGCCGTTCCAGATCTCCTGCAGGCTCTGGGTCCGGACATTGCCCATGTTCATTTTGGCCCAGAAGTCCTGGGAGCAGGGCGCCACGGTGCCGTCGGCGCAGATCACCATGGCGTACCAGGGATAGGTGCAGATGGAGCAGGTCCGCGGCTCCTTCATCTCCGGCCCGCGCTCCTCCGTCCAGATGTACTCGTCCTTCTCAATGACCTCGTTGACGCCGGCGGCCAGGAACCGGTTCCACAGTTCGGCGACCTTCTCCTTGTTCTCGGGTATATCGTGGTGCAGGAACCGGATCTTCTCGATGACCACGTAGGGGCGTTTCAGCTTCAGGGCCTGCCGTCGTTCGAGCAGCCGGAGAATGTTCTCCACCGTCTTCTCGAACGTGGCGCCGACCCGGACCTTTTCGTAGATGGACTTCTCGAAGCCGTCGATGGAGAACGACACGTAGTCCGGCCCGGCCTGGAGCAGCTTCTCGGTCTTGGCCTCATCCATCAGCGTTCCGTTGGAGTGAAAGCGGGTCTTGATGACGTTGGCGCGGGCGTAGGCGATCATGTCGAACAGCGCCGGGTTGGTGAAGGGCTCGCCCCGGTGGTGCAGGTACATGTCGTTCACGGTCCCCTTCGCCTCGTCCACGATCTTCTTGAACAGATCGAGGTTCATGAGCTTCAGGTCTTCGCGCCGCATGTCCTTGTTCGGACACATGACGCACCGCAGGTTACAGAGGCTGGAGGATTCGACCCAGAGCCGAATGGGCATGGTCCGCACCACCTCCGCGCGACGCTTGTAATCCGCAAAGATCCGGAACAGATGAAAGGCGTTTTTCAGAGACAGCATGCTCAACTCCTGGGCCGGACTCTAACCGAATCGGTTCGCCGCCGCAAAGTGCAAAAGAGATCGCAGATGGATCCGCGGGCTCAGGGATATTGCGGACGATGAGAAAGAGCGTTAGCATGGCGTCCATGCTGAACTGGCTGAAACAGAATGGCCGGTGGATGGGGGCGTGTGTCGGCATCTTCGCCTTCTGCGTGCATAGTCTCTTCGTTGCGGAAACGCACACGGCCGAGTTCACCACCCCGCTGGTCGACGCCTATGCCTATCACGTCCAGGCGGTTAACATTCTCGACGGGAAGGTGGAGCCGGCGCCATTCTGGCAGCCGCCTCTGTTTCCATACTGGCTGGCGCTGGTGTATCGCCTCATCGGGCCCAGCCCGGCAGCGGCGCGCTACGTTTTGGCGATCTGGACCGTTCTGGCCTCGCTGCTGACCTTTGCCCTGGCCCGGCGACTACTCGCGCCAAGGCTGGCGATGGCCGCCGGTCTGCTGGTTCCGCTTTACGGTCCACTGTTGTTCCTTTTTGCGCAACTCATGCCGACCGGGATGGCCGTGGCGCTGGACCTGGCGGCGCTCCTCGCCTTCGTCCGCCTGCTGGAGGCGCCCACGGTCAGGCGCGCGCTCGTCACCGGCTTGCTGATCGGCGTCGCCGCCCTGGCGGTCCCGCCCATCCTTTCGTTCCTGCTGGTCGTGACAGGATGGGCGCTCGTCCGCGGGTTTGCCGATCGGACGCGTACCCAAGCGGCATTTCTAGGGCTCAGCGTGCTGATGGGCGCGGCGGCTGTCATTGTCCCCGTATCCTGCCGCAATGCCGTCGTGTCGGGTCAATGGGTACCCATATCGACGAACGGCGGCATCAATCTCTATATCGGCAACAATCCGGAGGCCGATCAGACCATAGCCATGAGACCCGGGCCGGACTGGGACAGACTCATTGGCATGCCCACGGCGGCAGGATGGGACGATCGACCGGCGGAGTCCGAGCGTTACTTCGTCGGGCAGGTGACGCGATATGCCATGGAGCAGCCGGGCTCCTTTCTCCGCGGTCTGCTGGTCAAGGGCCGGCATCTCGTCCATTCCGTTGAGATGCCTCGGAACGTGGACCTCTATGTCGTGCGGGACGACTCCGTCATGCTCAGCCTGCTGACGTGGAAATGGGGATCTTTCGGATTTCCGTTCGGCATTCTATTGCCGTTGGCCGTGGTCGGCCTGATCGGAACCCGCGGGCGAAACCGGGAGCGGGATGTTCTCCTGTGGTTCGTCCTTCTCTACGGCGCGGCAGTGATCCTCTTCTTCCCGGCTTCCCGCTACCGGCTTCCGATCATCCCTCCGCTCATCATTCTTGCCGTGGCGGGAATGGCCGGACTGGAAGCGGCTTGGCGTGAGTCGCGACGCCGAGCGGCTGGCGCGCTGGCCATCGCCGCCTGGGTGGGGTGCCTGATCAGTCTGCCGACATCGTTCCCGACCGACCGCGTCGTGTTCGCCGCCGAGATGCATAACGATCTCGGCGTTAGTCTCTTTGAACAGAAACGATATCCGGAGTCACTGTCCCAGTTGCTCGAGGCCTCGAAAGCCGATCCCTCCAATGCCGTGGTTCACTGCAATCTCGGCCGGGCCATGGTCGCGCTGGGCGACTACGGGCGGGCGGAGTTCTCATGCCGCCGCGCACTGCAGGCGAGGCCGGACTATGCGGATGCCTGGGCCGTGCTGGGGCGGGTGCTGTGTTCGACGCGTCGCTACGAGGAGGCGGAGGCGTGCTATCGGCAGCTCGTTCGCCAGGACCCGCACGACGGACTGGCGTGGAACGACCTCGGCTGCACACTGCTCTGGCAACAGCGGGGGGCCGAAGCGTTGGAGTGTTTATCCACGGCCCTGCGCGTCGGCGGGCCTGAAGCCCTGATCATGGCCAATCTCGGCGACACACTGACGGCGCTGAAACGAGACCAGGAGGCGATGCGCCGTTATCGGAAAGCAAGGGCGCTGAGAGCCATCGAGACCGCGCCTACTCCATGAAATGCCGCATGTAGGGCTCCACGGCAAGCAGGTCGCGGCGATGGGGACGTTCATCGAACAGGAGCACGGCGTAGCCGCCGTGCCCGCTCCCGCAGTACTTGGCGGCCTTGGCGGCCAGGTTCGGAAGCTCCTGCATGCCTTCCTTGAGCTGCATCTCGTAAGTCATGCGGACCGCTTCGCAGAGCTTGTCGAAATCGCGACCGAAGGCCGCTTCCCGCGCCACCTGGCCGGCCCGGGCCAGGAGATCGTAGTCGCGGTTCAACTCGGTCAACGCCTGGGTGACGTGCGTCTTCCCTGTCCAGAACAACGCCATCTTGCCGCTCAGGAACGAGGGGTTCATCTTGGCTTCCAGCACGGGCCGCGGACCGGACTTCCAGACGCATAGTCCCGTCTCCATGATCACCGCCGGATCCTGCCACCCGACGTTGTTGTCGAGCTCGGAAGCGACGCCGTCTTTGCCCTGCAAGAGGGCGTAGGCGGCGGAACCGCCAAGCCCGGAGCACTTCTCGTATGGCCAGTCGTACAGGCTGACCATCGGCGAAATAGTGCAATTGACGATGTACCCGTCGGTTCGCGCCAGCCGTGGCACATCGAGCCAGCCGCCGGCGAAATCGACCCGCACGGCGGCCTGCGCCATGGAGCGCGACCGCTCCACGATCTCGGTTGAGGAGATCGGGTCGTAGTTCAGGTTCTTGGGTAGCCGCACATAGTCCGCGCCGACCTTTGCACACAGTTCCCGCTTGGGCGATTCGTATTTGTCATCGTCTGTCACGGCGAGGATTTGCGGCTTGATCCGGAGGAATTGGGTCTTGAAGTTCAGGCCGGGCTCCATGTCCTCGCCGACGACCACTTCGTCCACGGGTTCCAGGGCGCTGATGACGTGGATCTTGTGATCGAGCGGGATCCAGGGCAGGCGTCGCTTGTGCAGGAACAGAGCGGAATCGCTGGGCAGACACACGATCAGGTAATCGCCGAGCGCCTTGGCCTGCCGGAAGAACTCCAGGTGCCCCCCGTGGAGGACGTCATAGCAGCCGGAAACAAAGACCTTTTTCATCCTCGAACTCCTTGGGCGTTGTTCAGGCGGGCTGTCACCCGTCGCCTGGAACGTTGGGTTCGGAGCCGCCGAGTGCTTCCAATGCCTCTACGTCGGCCAAGTCCTTGGTTCTTCCGGACGCCCGCTTGTTGCGGATGAGGTCGGCTACTGAGGGAACGTGCACTTCGATTCCTTCGATATCCACGGCGGCGGAGTTCTTAAAGGCCTTCTCAAACTGCAGGCCGGATGCAGCCGTGATGATGTCGATCCGTCGGGGGGCGACCCCGATCTGGAAAACAGTTCCCTCCTTCTCGAAATCGCTCTTTGTGGCATTGTGGAGGGGGGCGCCAAAGCGGCGAAGTGCCCGCAGGACGGCATCGGCATTGTCGGGCCCCGGCATCACCCAGATGTCGATATCCATGGTGGCGCGAGGATAGCCGTGGGCGGCGAGCGCGTAGGCCCCCACCAGAAGGAATCTAACCTTCTCGGCGGCCAACGCCTGCAACATGTCTCTGTAATCTTCGTTCAACATTGTGGCGTTTGCTCAAAGACGCAACTTCACGGGTGAGAGGCCAGACAAGACCCATGCGTTCTGCGGGAGTCCCGGGGACGACCTCTGGGGACCGTGTGTCCGTCATCCGCCGCGCGATGGTGTGAGCCCTGTCCATCCTCCCAAGGTACCACTTCCGATGGTCGTTAGCAATCAGATTGCTTGCTCTGAGACCGCAAAGGATCATGCCTTCATTTTTCGGCTTCTTTCGGGGCGGGGTTGGGGTAGAGTGTCGGCTGTGAGTCAGGCGCGACAAAGCTCCGCGGCCGTAGGCCGCCTTCTTCAACAACACCGGGGTCACGTCCACATGGTCGGCGTGTGCGGCGTGGGCATGGCCGGCGTGGCGCGACTCCTCAAAGCTCGCGGCTTCACGGTGACCGGCTGTGACGCCCACCTCAACCGGTTGGCGGACTGGCTGAAGGCCAACGGCATTCGCGTATCGGAAGGACACCATCCGGGTCATCTTAGCCGAAAACCCGACTGGATCGTCCGGACTCCGGCCGTGGCGGAGGATAACCCGGAGATCGTCAAGGCGCGGAAGTTCCGCATTCCCATGTTTTTCCGCGGCGAGGTGTTGCCCGAACTGCTCACCGACCGCACGTCGGTGGCGGTCTGCGGTACGCACGGCAAGACCACGACGACGACTTTCATCACGCAACTGCTGCGGACCGCGGGCCGCGATCCTTCCTGGTGCATCGGCGGCGACAATCCCGTGCTGGGCGGTGTGGCCGGCGTCGGCAAGGGCGATGTGATCGCCGTGGAAGCCGATGAAAGCGACGGCACCCTGGCGTTCTATCATCCCGACATCGCTGTCGTCACCAACATCGAGTTCGACCACATGGAGCACTTTGCCAGCGTCAGAGCGTTCGAGGACTGCTTCCGCACGTTCATCGGCAATACCCGCCGACGCGTCGTCTACGGCGCCGAGGACCCCCGTGCCCGCGCCCTGTGCGGGAAACACCCGCTCGCTGTCTCGTTCGGATTGTGCGCCGGGGCTGACATTCGCGGCTCCGCTCTGAAGCTGACTGACGCGTCGCTGAGCTTTGCCCTCCATGTGGCTGGCCGCCGGCGGGGCAGGATCGATCTGCCGGTGCCCGGCCGGCACAACGCCCTCAACGCGTTGGCGGCCATCGCGGTGGGGCTGGAACTCGGACTCTCGCTGGACGTCATTCGCCGGGCCTTGCGTGCGGTGAGCTTGCCGCGCCGCCGGTTTGAGCGGATTGTGGAGCGGGACGGTATTCAGGTCATTTCCGACTATGCGCATCATCCGTCCGAAATCCGGGCGCTGGTTCAGGCCGCCTTGAAGCTCAAGCACAAGCGCCTGCTGGCGGTCTACCAGCCGCACCGCTATACCCGGACGCTGGCGCTGGGACCGGATTTTCCGGCCGCGTTCGAGGGACTCGACGAACTGGTGCTTTGCCCTGTCTATGCGGCGTCGGAGAAGCCGCTGCGCGGTGGCACGATTTGGGATTTGTATGGAAGATTCAGGATGCGCGATCCGGGATACAGGATGCGGGATACAGGAAAGACGATACCGGACGTGGTAGTGGCAACGTCGCTGGAGCAGGCATGGGGATATTTCAGGCACAAGCTGAAGAAGGGGGATGTGTTTCTCGTGGTGGGTGCCGGCGATGTGGAGAAGATCGCGGGATGGGCAAGGCAGGAAATGCTGTCCGAATGCTCAGTCATGCGGCGGCGGGGGCCCGCCGCCCTCCATTCGAATCCTCTGGCATGTCTCGACGTTTCCTGGAGGGCGGTGGGCCTCCACCGCCGTGTGCAAAGCCTTGCTCGTTTTGCCGAAGCCATCGCAGGCAAGACCACTCTGAGAGTCGGCGGCAGTGCGGATCTGTGGGCGGAAGTCGAGACCGTGAAGGACTTGGCGAGACTCCGCCAGTGGGCCTCCACGAACGATGTGCCATTCCATTTGCTCGGGGCCGGCAGCAATGTGCTCGTCAGCGATTTGGGCGTGCGCGGGGTTGTGGCGCGGCTGACGGGGAAGGATTTCAAAACCATCCAGGAGGAGAAAGGCGGCATTCGCGTGGGAGCGGGCGTTCCGTTGGCCCGGCTCGTGGATTGGATGGAACAGCGCGGCGAAGGCGGGTATGAGTTCCTGGCTGGGATACCGGGCACGGTCGGCGGGGCGGTACGCATGAATGCCGGCGCCTGGGGGCAGGAGATCGGGGCGAAGATCCTCTCCGTACGCTGCCTGAATCGCAACGGCTCACTGTGCGTGATCGCCGGGAAGAAGCTGGGATTCCGCTATCGCGGTTGCGACGGCCTGCGCGACCGCGTTGTGGTCGACGTGCTGTTGGCGAAAGGGAAGGCCGTGGGATCGAAGGTCGTTCGTGCCCGGCGTCTCGACATAGCGGCCAAGCGGAAATGGTGGCGGGGCCTGCGTTGCGCCGGATCGATCTTCAAGAATCCGCCGGGCCGGTCCGCGGGACGACTGATCGAGGAGGCTGGTTTCAAGGGCAAACGTGTGGGTGGCGCGTCGGTGTCGAAACGGCATGCCAATGTGATTTTCACGGACCAGGGCGCGCTTGCCTCGGATGTTCGGTGTCTGATAGAAACGATCCGCAGCGAAGTGCAGCGGCGAGAAGGGATTCAGCTGGAAACGGAGGTCGTCTTCCTTGAGTAAGCGATTCAAGAAGGTTGCGGTGTTGAAAGGCGGACCGTCATCGGAGCGCGAGGTCTCCCTGCGGTCGGGTGCGGCGGTGGCCAAGGGGCTTCGGGAGGCGGGATACGACGTGACCGAGCTCGATGTCCAGGGGCACACCGTGGATATTCCGGCAGGTATTGAGGCGGCCTTCGTTGCTCTGCACGGGGAGTTCGGCGAGGACGGGCAGGTCCAGGCGATTTTGAACCAGAAAGGCATTCCCTACACGGGTTCCGGCGTGGAAGCCAGTCGCGCGTCGTTCGACAAGGAAACGAGCAAGCGCCTGTGCGAGAAGGCGGGGGTTCCGACGCCGGCGTACGAGATTCTTCGAAAAGGCGGACGGCGGAGTGCGCCGCTTCCCGTCGTGATCAAGCCGGCATGTCAGGGGTCCAGTATTGGCGTGCACCGGGTGACGGCGGAGGGCGACTGGGCGGCGGCGCTGGCGGATGCCCTGAAGTACGATGAACGCGTCATCGTGGAGGAATTCATTCCCGGGCGCGAACTGACGGTGGGAGTCGTGGGCCACGAGGCGCTGCCGGTGGTCGAGATTGTGGCGCCGGACGGCTGGTATGACTACCAGGCCAAGTACACCAAGGGCGCCAGCCAGTACCTGGTGCCGGCCCCGTTGGAGGACTCCATTCGCCGTCTCTGCCAGGAGCTCAGCGTGAGGACCTTCGATGCATTGGGCTGCCGCGGGTTTGGACGCGTGGATTTCCGCCTGACTCCGGAGGGTCGGCCCTACATGCTGGAATTGAACAACATCCCGGGGTTTACCGAGACCAGCCTGCTGCCGAAGGCGGCCGCCCAGGCCGGCTTGTCCTTCCCCGCGCTCTGCGACCGCATCATCGGCATGGCCCGCACGGACTGAGAAGGCGCGCCGTGGCGCATGACGGAATTCGGGAGGGTTATTGAACCACCCGCTTCTGCCTTCGCCCAAGCGCTTCCGCCTTCGTTTCTCTACGGCGCGACAAGACGGCGGGACAAGCGGAGGCCCCGCTTCGCCGGAGGCTACGCGCAGGGCAAGCACGGAGAAGAGCCCTTTCTCCGGTCCCTCCTCCGGAAATACCGTTGCGCGGATTTTGTGCAGGGCGAAGAAACCTGATGGCGTCAAGTCAAGTGAACGACATAGACGGGATGTTGGGGGACGTATCTCGGCATTGTGCATTTAGGTGCTGCGAGCTGAAGGCGCAGAACGAATATCAGAATCGAAGAAAGGTGGTTCGAGGGATGCCGTGTGAAGAGTTGGTGGCAGTGCTGGAGAGAGTGAGGCGGGGGAAGTGGGAGGATGTTCGGGGCGGGTACGTTGACCGAGGTCGCGACCTGGTTCTGTGGACGGGACGAAGATACTCGGGTCGTGCCCTCAAGGAGTTGGGCGGGAAGACGGGACGAGGTAAGGGTCAAAGCTGATCGATCCCTGCGCATGGATATGAAGAGAAGTGACAAACAATGCACAATGCCGAGATGCGTCGCGAAGTGACCTTTTACGCTTGCGGAGAAATCCGTCTTGTGCTGCAATATGTGCGGCATTCTGGAAAGGCAGGCTGAAATGGAAACGGCGACAATTCGAGAGGTACAGCACAACCTGGCGGCCTATGTGCGCCGCGTCGAACACGGCGAGGAAATCGAGATTCGACGCCGTAACAAGGTTGTTGCACGACTGGTGCCGAGTGGCGAGTTCGCGCAACCCGCGCGGGATCTGAACTGGGGCGAAGTCAGGGAACGACGTGAGCGCCTGTGGGGCAGGAAATTGACGCCAGGCAAACCGGCTTCCGAAATTGTGTATGAGTCGCGCGGGGAGCGCTGAATGAACGCCTACTACGACACGGGAGTTCTGGTGCCCCTGTATACCCAGGAGGTCTTCAGTTCCGCGATCAATGCGTTCGTGGCGGATCGCGGAGAGCCCATTCCCCTGAATCTATTTCAGAGGCTGGAACTCGAGAATGCCATGCGGCAGAAGGTCTTCCGGGGCGAGATCGCGGCGGAGCGTCTGAGCCGGGTGCTCTCGGATGTGGGAGAGGACCTTGATCGCGGTCGCCTTGTCGCTCGCCCCGCGAACTGGATCGGCGCCATCGAGAAGGCGCGTTCCATCAGTGCCGCTGCAACGGCAAAGGCGGGCTGTCGAACGCTGGACCTGATCCATGTGGCGATTGCCGTTCAATGGGGCTGTTCGATCTTCGTCTCGGCCGATGAACGTCAGATCGCGGCCGCCAGGACGGAAGGCCTCCGAACGGTGGATGTGCGCGAGTTGCATCGCCGGGGCGGCGATGACCGGGTCGAACCCGGGGTCGTCAGGGAGTCTCGTGTGCGGTACGGTTCAGGAAAACGCTCGCGTCGGGGCTGAGTTTTCGCTTGTCACTTCCCGCCGTACGCCGTTTACTACGGTCTGAGACTGCCATGTGGTTTGACGACAACAGATCTGCCGGAAAACGGCTGTTCATCGATGTACGGAAGATGT
>Ga0172375_10008077_pt1 | contig 14241 bp, 18 predicted proteins | sample LakKiv1m_FD_114537 | JGI IMG/M metagenome (GOLD analysis project Ga0172375, IMG submission 114537) | Freshwater microbial communities from Kabuno Bay, South-Kivu, Congo - kab_092012_11.1m | ecosystem: Environmental > Aquatic > Freshwater > Lake | place: Democratic Republic of the Congo... | reverse complement strand
GTCAGAGGAGAAAGCTGCCGCGCGAAGCGCGGGTTCGTTCAACAGGGAACGAAACTCCGGTGCTCCTGTGGAACAGGGAATGGCAGGCGGGTCTGGCGAGAGCGGGCAGAGTGGAGCAGGCTGCGAACCATTGACGCAAGGGTCGCGACACGCCCAGAAGCGGGAGTGTCCGACGTCGATCCGGTCGGTGAACGGACGGCGGTCGCTCGCTTTGCCGGGTGTTCCTTTCGAGTTCTCGTGCAGAAAGTTCCCGCCGACGATGAAGATCTGCTGGGCTGAACGGACGGGCCGGGGGACGGAAGCCAAAGTCGCTCATTCGGTTGCTTCCGCCCGTCTTCCTTCAATCAATGCGTAGGCGTCGAAAGAATCAGCCGCTCGAATTCCTCCAGGACCGGCACGGTGACGAAGGGGTTGGTGTTATGGATAGCTCGTGCGACTGCGCAGGATCTCGATCTCCGTCTCGACATGGTCGATGAGGACATTCGCGTCGGCGAGCAGGATCTCGGGCAGACGCCCCACGGGTCAGTGCACCCACTCACCGGCCAGGGTCCGCATGTCTGCCAGCGACAGCTTCAGGATCTCCGCGGCGCGGCCGAGCGAAATGGTTTCCGTCTCCAGAGCTTTGCGTACGAGCCGCGAGAGCCGGTCTCCGATGAAGTCGTACTTGGAAAGCGAATCGCCGAGTTCGCCGGCCCGATTCCAGTTGAATCGAAATTCGCCTTCAGCGAGCGCGTCGGGCTCGTCGACCTTCTTGAGGGTGTGCCCCGCACGACGCTTGTACTGGTGCTGAAAGGTGGCGAAGACGTCGTCTCCCATCCGTCCGGATTCCCGGAGCCGGTAGAGGACCGTCATGTAGCTCACCCGAAAGATTCGCTTCACTTTGAACACCCGCTCCACAAACGAATGGCCGGAGGCCTCGTCCCACTCCTTGGAAAACGCGTCTGCGGGCATGAGGAAGTGGCTCGCAAAACGATCAGCCGCGCGTTCTTCCGGGACGTTCTCCTCGGCTTCTTTCCGGTCATAGGCATTCAGGTGCATGAGGACGTGGCCAAGTTCGTGAAGGGCGGTGAAGATCCAGCGTTCAACCGAGATGCGGCTCCAAGTGTTGACGACGATCGCGGGGCCGCCATCGTTCTCTCCGACGCTGAGTCCGAAGAAGAGGTCGCTCGCTTTTTCGAGCATCAGCATCTTGACGCCGTGATCTTCGAGCAGGCCGCAGACATCCCGCACCGCTTCGGCTGGTTGGAGTCCCAGACCTGCTCGCGCCAGCGCGGCGAGATCTTCTGGTGAGGATGCGTGTCCGACTAGGTGCTGTAGCGCGAAGGGACGCTGCTCGTCGAGTTCTCGTTCGAGCCACGCATAGGCCGACAACCACGCAGAGGTCTCCGCGAGTATCTGTTCTCGGGCGTTGACGCGGCGCCGCGCGCGGAATCGGACCTCGGCGAGGGGCCGGACAGGGGTCACGAGGTCACCGGTGGAGGCTCCAAGAGCACGGGTGCGTGCGGACAAGGTCTTGGCTCGGGGGGGCGGCCAAGCCACGCTCGATCTTGCCAAGACTGATGCGGGAGATTCCCACCCTCGCAGCCAGGGAAGCTTGGCTCAGGCCTCGGTCGTGGCGAAGCCGAGTTACGTTGGGGCCGATGGTCGGGTCTTGTTGCACGGTTAGCTCGTCGGATGTTCTTGGCACCAGTACTGAAGTTATCAAGTCGACATGGTTTGTAGAGAAGCTAGCTTGCGTTTCCGGGTCGCCGAGGCGACGGTCGCTGTGTCTCAGGCGGATGCGAACGCTCAGGCAAGGTGCCGATCGGGGTTACGGCTGAGATCCTGGGCGAATAAATGGGGGATGTGGGGCTGAGTGCCGAGTCTGAAAGGAGCCAGTAGAGCCATGGAAAATAGACGCATCGTCGGGGCGCGTTCGGGCAGCGGGTGGCAGGTGAAGGCGCCGGGCGCACGACGCTCGAGCGCCATCGGGCGGACTCGAGGCGAGCTGATCGATCACGCTCGCGAGATTCTCGGCAACGTCGATGGCGGCGAACTTACTATCCAGCGCCGGAACGGCCAGATCCGCGATTCCGACACCGTTCCGCCGACGAACGATCCGTGTCCCCCGCGGGACAAGCGGTAGGGACGTTCATCTTCAGTGGGGGGGATGTTCCGCGCAGTACTCGGTTGCTGACTGGTGAGCAGCCGGAGCCCATGCATGACATGAATAGATATACTGGTGAGTCTTGCCTCTGCGCCTCGGCTACCCAAGACTGAACGTCAGACGGAATTGAGACAGAGGTGAGTGATGGGAAGTCGCGGATCGAGCCGGCGGGTCTTGGAGCCGGCACAAAAGCCGCAAATGTTCACGACCAAGCAGATCAGCGACGCCGTGGCGGCGGCGCAGACCAGCCGTCAGGTTGTGCCCAGTTCGAGCGGTGGATGGGCGGTAAAGGCGCCGGGAGCGCGTCGCGCGATCTCGCGCCACGCGACACAGCGTGAAGCGGAAGAACGGGCAAAGGAAATCGTAGGGAAGCTCGGGGGAGGGGAGGTCCGTATTCACGGACGCGACGGGCGTATCCGCGATGCCGACACCGTTCCGCCCGGGAACGATCCGCATCCGCCACGCGATCATCGACACTGATCAGTGGACCCCTACGGCAGAAACGTCGTCATCGACGTACGAAATTTCCTTCGCACGTCCTCCCGCCGTACGGACATACAGGGAGAAAGGCTCGTTACCCTGCGCTTTGACCGCTTCCAGCGGGAATCCAAGAAGATCTACCGCACGCTGGGGCATCCACCCGATGAAGTCCCGTTCAGCGATCAGGTGCAGATCATAGTCGAATGGGTCAAGAAGAACCCTAGATAGCGGTGGTCGGTGTTGTCGGCTGACGACAAGATCGCGCAAGGGCCGCATCGTTAGTCACGCAAGTCCACAGGTACGCGGCATGACGAAGAAAGTGCGCCCCAACGAGCCATGTCCATGCGGCAGCGGCCGGAAGTTCAAGAAGTGCTGCGGCGGTCTAGGGGCCGCCGCGAGTGCCCGTTCCGCCGGCGTGACGCACACGCAGGCCGATCGCGCGTCCGCCATCGAGAAACTCGACTTTTTCATCGACGAGCTGTGGGGAGAGGAGGAAGAGGTCGCATTCGAGATCTTCTGGGGCCGTCATCTCGGGCACGAAGACGAGCTCACGGAGGACATGCTCATCGTGTCGCGTAACGTGCAGGAGGCATGGTTCGCGTTCGACCATGAGGTAGACGCTGGCGTGCGGATCAGCGACGAGTTCCTCAAACAAACCGACCTGAGCGACGGCGAGCGGTCGTTTCTGGAGGCGATGGGCAGGTCGTCGATGCGGCTCTACGAGGTGACCGAGACCGTGCCCGGATCGTCGATGACTTTGCGTGACCTCGTCGAGGGCACTGCCGTGACGGTGGCCGAGCGAACTGCTTCGCGGATGATGTCGCGACACGAATGCCTGGCGGCCCGGGTCATCCCGCGAGGCTGCTCCGGGCGCCCCGAGATGGAGCACGGGGCGCTGTACATCCCGTCGCTGTTGCGCGAGCAAGTGCTCGCGACGATCGGCCAGCACCGGAGCGAGTTTCTGCGCGACCGACCAGGTGTCGGGCTCGATGCCTTCTACAAGCTGCTTGCTCCGTTCTTTCACGACGTATGGCTCACGTCGATTTTCGAACCGGCGATACCCGAGCTGGCCAACACGGACGGCGATGAGATGGTGTGGACGCGGGTGTCGTTCCATGTGGATGACGAGGACGCGCTCCTTCGTAGCCTTGCCGCAGCCGGGCACGAAGGGCTCAGCCCGACCGGCGACGGCGCGTGGGGGTGGTCGGGAAAGAGCACAGCGGGAGGGGAGGTGTCGCTCGGGACTCTCGACCTGCGCGGCGGCGTTCTCACCGTCGAAACTAACTCGGTGGAGCGCGGCGGACGGGCACGCGAACTCGTCGAGCGGCTCGCCGGTGCGGCGGTTCGCCATCGCGCGACGACTCACGAGAACGTGCGTCGCAAGGTAATGGAGAGCGTGACGGCCGGTGCGTTGGGGCGCGAAGGTAAAAACCGCGGGGCCGGCGCTGATGCGATCGATACGGACGTCGCCGAAGCTCTGATCACACAGTACTACTCTCGGCACTATCGCGCATGGGTAGACGAACCGGTGCCCGCGCTCGACGGACGAACGCCGCGCGAAGCCGCAAAGAACCGCGAGCTGCGACCGCGCGTCGAGGATCTTATCCGCGGTCTCGAGGGCATCTACGAGCGCGCGCTGAAGGATGCGGAGCCTGCCTACGATCCGTCGTGGATGTGGGCGGAGCTCGGGCTCGCGACCGAAGGCGATGCGTCTCGCCCCCCGCCGATGGCACACGAGCGCGTGGCGGAGCGGGTGCCGGGGGCCGCCGAACAGAGTCGCGCCGTCGCGGAGCGCGCTCGTGCGATGCCGGCGTTCTGCGACACCTCGACGACGCTGGGCGAGGCTGATCTTCGAGACGATCTGGGCCTTCAGCGCTTTCTCCGTCGAGGCCTCGCTTCGCAAAACGACGCCGACGAGCCCGACGCGCTCGCCGCGCCGTACCTGCTGTTGATGGTGAATTTCGAGCTTCATCGCAGAAAGGTGTTCTGGGTGGACGGGCCCCTGTCGTACATGCTCGAGAACACCGACCTGGACATCGCCGGTCGTGAGCTGCGCACGCCCTTCCCGAGCTTCGCGCTCGTCTTCACGGACCGGCACGCGTTGTCGCTGGCAGAGCGGCTGCTGTCGCGAAGCACCGAAGATCCGCTGCGCGGGCAGATCCTTCGAGTGCTCACCGTGTACGTCAGCGAGCTGCATGAGGCGGATACCCGCGCCCTCGACGTTGTTTTCGCCTGCGACGCGCTCGGTGCCGATCTCCCGAGCCTGGTCCGCTACGAGGTTCCCGCCGGCGACGAAACCTCGCTCCGTGCGTTCCTCGATTCAGTCGCTCCGCGCCCCGCCGTGGAACCCGAAGCGCGCGACGCCAGCCCGGCGCGCGGGCTCTTGCGGCTGGTGCTCAACGCGATCCTCTACGCGACGAGTGCCGGAGTGACGCCCGAGGTCAGAACCCTCACGCCGCACGGGCGTCGGGCGAAACAGACCGTGACGGCCCCGCCCTCGGACTCGATCTTCTTTCTTCCCGGCAAGATCGACATCCGGCGCATCCGCCAGCTTCAAGAGCTCGAGCGTGCGCCCGACGGCCGTGCCGTGCTCGCACGTTTCATGGTGCGCGGCCACTGGCGGCGGCCCGCAGTGAACTGGACCGACCAGCGGCTTCGCTGGATCGAACCGTACTGGAAGGGGCCCGACATGGCGGCTGTGATCGAGAAAGCGTACCGACTCAGAGCGTGAAGAAGCCCGGGACCCCGACCCGACGATCTTCGCCGATGTCCTGTTTCCGCAGGTGGCGGCCAGCGCATCGAGCAGCATCACTACTCGCTCGAGGCCGAATCCACGAAAAGCCCGCCGGCGATCGTCTTCGAACAGTCGGCGACTACCTCCATCAGTGAACTGGCGGATCCCCGTGACCGCGATGCTACGTCGGGCGCGCTGCGGCAACTGAATCATCGTGTCGATGCAAAACGACGAGGGGCCGCGGGCTTTCGCCCCAGCACCGCCCCTTCGTGAACGGGCCAAATCGCGTTTGGAGAAAACCCGCCCGAACCGGCCGATGGCGACCTGGATCCGGACCCGAGAGAACCGCCCGCGCCCACCGGACCGCCGCAAACCCCCGGCAATCCCGCGATAGTCGCGCCGTCGTTCGCGAACCGTGAGTTTGCAGGAATTGAGTTGGCGGAGAGGAAACGATGACAACTTGCGGTAATCGAGACTCGTCGGACTGAGCCGCCTCGCGGCGGGCCGGATCTCGGGCTTCGGCGAAGCACGCCCGAGGAACCTTCCCTCAGCCATCGACTTACCGTATATACAAGAACGTGTTCGCATGGGACATCGCGAAAGCGCTCGCCAACTTCGAGAAGCATGGCGCTTCGTTCGAAGAAGCGGCAACGGTTTTCGCGGATCTGGACGGTCTCGACTGGGACGACTCCGAGCATTCCTCAAACGAGGCGAGACGAAAGCGCTTGGGAGTTTCGGTCACGGGCCGGGTGTTACTGATCGTCTACACGATCAGGAGGTCGAGAGATGGCAAAGAAACAACTCGCATCATCAGCGCGCGCCAAGCCAGCCGCAAAGAGCGCACGGCATATGCCGGATCGTGAGATTGATTTCTCGGACATTCCCGAATCGACCGACGAAGAGTTGGGGCGTGCCAAGCGTGTTGGACGACCGAAGACGGGACAGGCTAAGCAACTCATCGCGATTCGAATTGCTCCAAACCTGCTCGTGAAGCTTCGTCGAATCGCGCGCAAGCAGGGAAAGCCGTATCAAACCTACATTCACGAACTGTTGGATGCGGCGGCGAAAAAAGTCGCGTAGCCGAATTCCGGTGTGAACAAGACTAAATCCGGCGGCGACGCCCCGGCCACCGACGCGTCCGGAGCCAGGGACGTCCTCGTCGGGGCCATCAACGAGGAAGAGGCACGCCTTCGCCAGCTAGAGACGGAGCAGGCTGAGGCCAAGGCCCGCCTTGGGGCGCTGAGAGCCGAACTCGCGACTATTGATGCCGAGCGCAAGGTTCCGATCAGATCAAGAACCGCCGCGCCGTCGGCAACCGCACCGCGCACCGCCTTGATTTTCCAGCGCTGGTCGAGCGATCGCGATCCGGCAATGGCGCTCATGTCTGGTTCTTCTTCTCGTCGCCGGTTCTTGCATCGACCGCGCGCAAGATGGGGTGTCATCTCATCGGTGTCATCTCATCACGGAGACAATGGCCCGGCGCCACGAGCTCAGCATGGAGTCCTACGGCCGGCTCTTCCCAAGCCAGGACACGATGCCGCGCGGAGGCTTCGGCAATCTGATCGCGCTGCCGCTCCAGCACGGTCCTCGTCAGGAGGGCAACTCCGTTTTCCTCGACGGAAGCTTCGCGGCATTTCCTGACGATGAGCAGTGGGAAGTTCTCGCGTCGGTCCAACGGATCAATCCGGCGACGGTTGAAAAGATCGCTGCAAACGCCGCGCACGCGGTTGCGGAAGATGCTGCCCGCTGGATGCGTATGCCATCGGGCAGCGGGCCCACGCCGACCGGGCGGGTTGATGTGGCGATGATCCAAAGCCTTGTCCGAAGGGAGTCCGTTGCGGATCTGGCCACCGGCTACGGACAGGTGATCGTGGACGAGTGCCACCATCTGCCGGCGGTTTCGTTCGAACGTGTCCTCACGGAGATCAAGGCTCGCTACGTCGTCGGACTGACTGCGACCCAGGAGCGGCGCGACGGGCATCATCCGATCACGCAGATGCAGCTGGGTCCCGTTCGATTCGCGGTCGATGCCAAGTCGCAGGCGGGACGGCGACCGTTCGAGCACCGTCTGGTCACCCGGGAGACGGCGTTTCGGATGGCGGGCGCCGAGCCGGCTCCCGGCGTTCAGCAGATCTACGCTGCCTCGCCAAAGACGACCGGCGCAACGAGATGATTCTTGATGACGTGATCCGGGCCCTCGAAGAAGGCCGATCTCCGATCGTGCTGACCGAGCGCAAAGACCACCTCGAATACTTCGCGAGTCGTCTCGAGCGGGTAGCACGGCGCCCGCCTTTCGCCTCAGCAGCGTTCCTTCGTGAACCGGCCAGATCGCGCTTGGAGAATCTCCGCCCAACCCCGCCGACGTCGGCCCGATTTCGGACCAGAGAGAAACGTCACGGCAGTCCGGACCGCCGGAAATCCCCCGGGAATCCGCGATTGTCGTACCTTCGTTCGTGAACTGTCGGGACGCAGGAATTGAAGTGGCGGAGAGGGGAATCGCGTGGGGCTGGGCGGGAGCGGGAACCGCGCAAGCTGCAGCACCTTGATGCGGGTTTCATCGACCGCTGGCGGGTTCTGCGTTCAGGCGGACGCCAAGCGCGCGGACAACCTTGAGTACGGTGGCAAGCGTTGGGTTCCCGTCGGGGGAGAGCGCCTTGTACAGGCTCTCGCGTCCGAGCCCCGTCTTGCGGGCGATGTCGCTCATCCCGCGCGGACGAGCGACGGTCCCGAGTGCATGAGCAATCACCCGAGGATCGCCGTCTTCAAGTGCCGCCTCGATATAGGCTGCAATCTCCTCGGGGGAATCGAGTTGCTCGGCGGCGTCGTAGTGCCTGGTCTTTGTCTTCTTCATGGTGCTTCCCGCGCGTCCTGTGCCAGTCGTTGTGCGAGCGCAATGTCACGAGCCTGCGTGCTCTTGTCGCCGCCAGCAAGCAACGAGACCACGGCCCGACCCCGGCGAACGAAGTACACGCGATACCCAGGGCCGTAGTCGATCCGAAGCTCGGAGACGCCGCCGCCTACTGCTTTGACGTCTCGCGCAAGTTAGAGGGCCAAGCGATCGAGGCGCACTCGAATGCGTGCGCGGCCACGCGTGTCCTTCAGCCTGCGCAGCCAGCGCGCAAAGTGATCGGTCTGGCGGATCTCGATCAACTTCCGAGGGGTGTATCTTGTCGGATACGGAACGCAACGCCGGAAGTAGCCCCTCGGATGACAGGCGAGGTCGCTCAGCCTATGTCGCGCCCTTGTGGCTGTGCGGCACCAGAGACAATACGACCACCGCCTGCGCTTGCTCGTTCGCCGAACCGGAGACCTCTCGGTTGCATTGGCTCTCGGCGTCCCGCGATCGACCGCCGCAGGTTGGCTACACGCGCCCGAACGTTCCGTCGAACGCAGCCGCTCGCACCTTTCGCTCCGCTCAGCGCTTCGCGTCGTCGCAGTGTCTCCAGCGGCGTACCACTCGTGGACGCGCGAGCGTCGCCAGTGCGGCCTGGAGCGGGAGAACCGCATCTGCCCAAGGTCCCGCCCTGACCGTTTGACGGATGAGGAAGTCGCCCTGATTCGCCGAATCCGTCGGTCGGTGGGCGCGCCGGCGATTGATCGACCGGGTCGAGTGCCGGTAACGGCTTGGTTGGCTTCCGAAGTTCGACTGCCGAGCGGCGGCGTGAGCCTCGGCCGAGTATGACACCTACGGCATGGATCGCTGCCGGGAACGATCAATGCGGCCTTCCGGTGGTGCATTGCTAAGCATCGTACCGTAGAGTTCTGCGATGGCGACGAGCCAGCCTGCTCTGGTCAATCCGAAGCTTCTTGCGTGGGCGCGCGAGCAGGGCGGCTTTGCGGCCGAGCCTGTCGCGAAGCGTATTGGCGTAAAGCCCGAGCGGTTGCTCGCCTGGGAAGGGGGAGGGCTGCGACCGACGGTTCGGCAGGCGCAGGAACTCGCGCGGCTGTACCGACGTCCGTTCGGCTTGTTCTTCCTCCCTCAGCCGCCGCAGGTAACGCCGCTGGCCTCGGAATATCGGCGACTACCGGGAATCGTCGCCGGCGAGGAACCACCCGAACTGCGGCTGGCGCTGCGACTGATGTCGTACCGGCGCGAAATCGCCCTCAATCTGACGGAGGAACTCGGAGGCGGTTCTGCGGCGTTCGACACTGCAGCGCACCTCTCGGAATCACCGAGTGTCGTTGGCGCCCGCTGCAGAGAGGCACTTGGGGTCTCTGTGGACGAGCAGCTTCGATGGACAAGCGACTGGCAAGCCTGGCGACGTTGGCGCGAGGCGGTAGAGGCGGCCGGGGTTCTCGTGTTTCAGTTTCCGAAGGTTACCTTGGAGCAGGTTCGGGGCGTTTCGCTACTTCTCTCGCCGCTGCCGGTCGTGGGAATCAATAGCAAGGAGAGTTCGCCGGGCGCGCGCGTCTTTACACTTCTGCATGAGCTGATCCACATCGCGCTTTCTGTGGGCGCAGACGAACGCGTTGCTTCGGGTGAGAAGCGGGACGCGACGGCATGGGCCGATGTGGAGCGGTTCGCCGAGGAGTCGGCCAGCGCGGCGATAATTCCCGAGCAAGTCTTGTCCATGTTGCTCGAGGATGCAGGCATTGCCCGTGATCGTTGGACAATCGCACTGGTACGTCAGCTTGCATCCAAGTTCCATGTTACGCCGCTTGCGATGGCCACGCGGCTTCGAACGGCCGGCGCGATGACGTGGGACGGGTACGCGGCCTGGAAGTCAGAGTGGACTCGATACGTGGCAAACCTCGCGCCTTCGGCCAAGGGCTTCGCGACTCCGGTAAGCAAGGCACTTGGGCGAGCGGGACGTCCACTGATTCGATTGGTCATCGAGGCGTTGGATGCGAATCGCATTACTGCGGTGGATGCCTGCAATTATCTCGAACTTCGCTTCGACCATTTCGATAAGCTGCGCTCGGAGCTGCGTGGCTTACCCGGCGGTGCGCAGAGCGCGGACGATGCGGAGTAGCTCTGCGTGTACTCGCTCGACACGAACGTCTTCATAGACTGGCAAGCTCGATACTACCCGGCGGACGTGTTTGCTTCTCTCGTGCGTGCCATGGCTGGCCTGATCGCTACTGGTGGATGCGCCGCCGTTCACCTGGTGCATGAAGAAATCGACGCTGTCGGGACTCCCGATCTCCGCGTCTGGGCCGCGAACCAGACTGGTCTGTTCTTATCGCTCGCCCCGGAGATTCAAGTCGAAGGAGCGGCCATAGAAGCGTGATATCCCGAGCTCATGGACACGAAGGGGCTTCACGAGTCCGCTGACGCGTATGTGATCGCGTTAGCGAAGCTGAGAGACGGAATCGTGGTCTCGCAGGAGACGTCCGCGCAGGAGAAGAGCAAGCCACGCCAATCCTACTACATTCCCGATGTCTGCCGTGATCTCGGGATTCCGTGCATCAACTTGTTGGGCATGATGCGAAGGGAGAGGTGGGTGTTGTGACCGGAAGTGTTTCGCGACTCGTGCGAACCGGCGAAATCGCGCACAGAGAGAATCGCCCCGAAGCCCCCGCCATCGCGGGCCGAAAGACGCGGAGAGAGACGGTGCCGCCGAGTGGAGGGCCTCAAGCCTGGCCCGGAATTGCTGGCGCGTTCGCTCGATCTCAGCCAGTCGTGCCTGTTCGCCGACTAGGTCTCGGAGGACGTCCTCTTTGGAACGGGTCATCGGGATGGCTGCGGCGACCGACAAGAGCCTGGCCCGGAGAGACTGGCGGGATCGGAGGCCTGGGAGCTGAGAGCGGTCGTTGGGGACGACGCACACCGAATACCCAATGTCCCCAAACTTGGCGACCAAGAGGAAGACCACCGTGGCCCCGCGGGTCTTGGTCGCCGACGGCGGTGCGACATTGGGCGACCGGGGTGGGGAGACCTCTGATCTCCGGGGTTGTGCGGATCTGCAATGCACCATGGGTGGTCCGCCGGTAGCGTTGAGGAGTCCGGTGCCGGCCCGCGCAAGGGGCCACGCTGCGGAAGCAGTCCTGCGCCGGAAAGTCTTGCACTTTCTCTCATCCGGCGGGCGGCCAAAAGGCGAAAATTCTGGAGGCGCTGGTAGTCTAGGGCCGGGTGCCGGGCCGGCATCGCAGCAGTCGAGCGCCTTGGCCCGGTGCGCTTTGGAAGTTCGCGGCGGGACCACGATTGGACGGCCGCCATAAAAGGGGGGATGGCAATGGACATGCTCGAGATGACCGCCGAAGAGTTGCTGGGATCCCTCAACGAAGTGGAGCGGAAGAACGCCCCGAAGAAGCTCTACCTTGCCGGAGACGTCGGGCTCGTCCACGCCGGCCCGCGCGTGTCTGTCGTCGGGTCTCGGAATGCATCGCCAGAGGGGCTTGCCCGTACGCGGGCGATCACGACGGCACTGGTGGAGCGGCGCATAACCGTCGTGAGCGGTCTCGCCGAGGGCGTGGACGCCGTGGCCCACGAGACCGCGATGTCAGCCGGCGGCCGGACCATCGCGGTGATCGGGACTCCGCTGGAAGTTGCCTACCCAGAGAAGAACCAGATGCTTCAGGAGAGCCTGATGCGTAAGCAACTGGTCGTGTCGCAGTTTCCGCCTGGCTACCCGTTTCACCGAAAGAACTTCCCTATCCGAAACCGAACGATGGCGTTGCTCAGCGATGCAACCGTGATCGTCGAAGCGGGCGACAAGAGCGGAACGTTGCACCAAGGATGGGAAGCGCTCAGGCTTGGTCGACTGCTGTTCATCATGGAAACGGTCACTCAGGATTCCAAACTGGAATGGCCGAAGGAGATGATCCGGTACGGCGCTCAGGTGCTTTCCAGGGACAATCTGGCGTACGTTCTGGAGGAGATTCCGGAGTCGGGTCGTGGCGATCGACTTGATCTCTGAGATTCTTTTCGGCAGCTATCTCGTCTACTCGCCTCGCGGTTCGACCGAAGTTTCGGCCCGTTCGCGCGCCATCCGGAGCGCGATCAAGGCTGGTAACGAGGACATGATCAGCCGGATCGTCGAGCGCATGACAGCGCACTTCGAAAATACGCCGCTCCCGGCAGTACTCGGCTCCGACGTTCTGCTGATCCCTGCCCCGAGAAGCGCGCCGCTTGTCAGTGGTGGGCTCTGGCCGGGCATGCTGATCTGCAGGGCGCTGGCGAAGGCAGGTTTTGGTTGCGATGTGCTCGCGTGTCTCGATCGAATCGAGGCGGTACCGAAGTCAGCTTTTCAGGCACCCGGGGAGCGCCCCACGGCGCGTCGTCACTGGTCGAAAAGGTGATGTGACGTACTGATGACGACTGAAGACGAGCGTAACGACGAGCGCGTGCACGAAACGCAACTTGCCGGTGGCTGAGTCGTAGAGGCGACCGAGGCGTCCAAAATCAATCTCGGAAACCTCGCCCCGCTCGCAGTCGGCGATGCGCACGGTGGTGCGATGACAACCGAAGTCGAGATGCTTTTGAGCGAAGCGATGTAGCGCGCTGTAGCTGACATCGACGCCGTGGCGGCGCAGCAGGATGTGAACTTCTTGTCAGCTGCAGCCCGCGCCGCTCGGGAACGTCGACGGCGAGCCACTGGCGCAGCTTGTCGAGCACGGGTACGAGCAACGCCTCGGCGCCGGTCTCGTTGCCGGCCCGTGGGCCGGCCCGTGGGCCGGGCCGCAGCCGCGTAGCCACTCGGCAGGCCAAAGACTCGTCCGGCGCCTGCGCTCCGCCCGCCTTCCAGCCGAGTTTACCCGCCAGCCGCACGTAGCGGCGCACCGTCTTGGGCGTCCGCCCGGTTCCTCGGGCTACCTGCCGGACGCCGTCGCCGGCGTGAAGCCGTCTGAGAACTTCGAGAATCTCCAACATACCATGTTAGCGATAGGCCATCGGCCACCTCCTTTTGGTGGTGACACGATGCCCGGCCATGGCCGCGGGGTGGGGTCATGATTGTGCAAAACAGGTGGGGTCATGTTTCTGAGAAACACACCCGCCAGGTGGGGTCATGATTCTGAAAAATCACAATTCCGATCGAGGGCCGAGCGAACTGAGACTTGTCAGAAAGTAATTGGCGGTGGGCGCGGTCGACTGCGAGCAGGTCTCTGCAGCGGGCGGCCCTAATCCCCTGTTATCACGGGAAAATACAGGGAAGTTTCGCGACTCAGCGCCCGGCGGCGAGGCAGGCGCGTCCACAACCGACCGCCGTCACTGGGCTCTTGCGGAGAATTCCCTGGTCACCGGAACAGAGAATATTTCGGAGGTATCAGGGAGGGAAGTGGCGTCACCGCCGCCGAACAGGGAATTGCGGAGACTCGGAGCCGGGTTATCAGGTGTGATACCGTAGCAGACCACCGTTGCCGCACGGGCGGCGGGTCACCTTCGTCAAGTGGGTGCATCAGGCCCGGCTCGGCGCCAGCCGAGCCGGGCCCGGCGCCGCTGGTCACAGCGGAGCGGCGGGAGCTCGAGATGCTGCGCCGCGAGAACAAACGGTTGCGGATGGAGCGCGACATCCTAAAAAAAGCGACGGCCTTCTTCGCGAAGGAGAGCGAGTGAGATTCGCTTTCATCGAGGCGGAGAAGGCCGAGTTCCCGATCGAGCTGCTTTGCGAGATGCTCGGGGTGTCGCGGACGGGATTCTACGCATGGCGGGTGCGTCCGGAGTCGTTGCGATCCCGCGAGGATCGGCGGCTGAAGCTCAAGATCGCCTCGATCCATTCTGCCCACAAAGGCCGCTACGGTAGCCCGCGAATCCAGGAAGACCTGCTGGAACTCGGGTACGCGATGAGTCGCAAGCGCGTGGCACGGCTGATGCGAGAGCAAGAGCTGAAATGGCGTAGAACAAAGCGATTCCGTAAGACGACCAACTCAAAGCACGAATTCTCGATCGCGCCGAATGTGCTCGCGCGCGACTTCACGGCGCCGGCTCCCGACCGTGTGT
>Ga0172375_10008075_pt1 | contig 14242 bp, 12 predicted proteins | sample LakKiv1m_FD_114537 | JGI IMG/M metagenome (GOLD analysis project Ga0172375, IMG submission 114537) | Freshwater microbial communities from Kabuno Bay, South-Kivu, Congo - kab_092012_11.1m | ecosystem: Environmental > Aquatic > Freshwater > Lake | place: Democratic Republic of the Congo... | reverse complement strand
CTTTGGCTTCATACTTCATAACACAGAAGTCACTAGTGCCGTAGGTACCACTACCTGGTACTGGTATAAAGCCGGTTGGGCAGGCACTGCCAATTGGTGAGCCTGATGTGGTGGTAGCAATGGTTGGGCTGGTGGTGTCAGTGATGGAATAGCTGGTGTTGTTGTTAGTAGCGGTTAGATGGAAGGTTTTACCGGCGATGGTGCTGTAGGTAAGGCTATTGCCATTGCTGGACTTAAGGCAGTATTTAGAGTCACTGGTTGGAGCGGTTGGACAGTTGGTGTCGGTGTCTATGGTGGTTGGGAAGGAACCGTACTGGGCAGCGTAAGTCTTGAGGATAGTAGCGTCATTGGAAAGGTCAGACTGCAATGAAGCCACGACAGCCCGGCTGGTGACACTGGCATAGGCTACCAGGCTGATGGCGGCTAGGATGGCTATGATGACGATGACTACTAATAGCTCGACTATTGTAAACCCGCGATTTAACTTACGCTTATGCATATATGAATAGTATAGCACCTGAAAATATCAGGGGCCCCATTCTAGTGGCTTGGCTGTTGAAAATAAGGGGTTATGACGAAATTATTCCGCCACCCAGGCAGATTTGTCCGTCATAGATAACGACGGATTGCCCTGGGGCGATGGCGCGTTCCGGGTGTTTTAGGACCAATTTAACCGCGTTATTGCCTTCTAAGACCATATCAGCCTCTACAAGCGGTGCGCGGTGCCTAACCCGTATCTGACACTTACTCAGGGTTGGACCCTGATTAATCCAGTGTAAATCGGTCAAATTGATGGTATTTCGCCATAAAGTGTCATCATTGAGGTTGGTCGTGACGTAAACCTCGTTTTTGTCCATATCTTTGCCAACGACGTAATATGGCATTCCGCCGCCCAAATCCAGGCCGTGGCGTTGCCCAAAGGTGTAAAAAATTGCGCCATCATGCCTACCCAACACCTTGCCCGACTTCTTGTCGACAATATCACCCGGTTTTGGATCGACATACTGAGATAGAAATTCGCGAATGCCGATTTGTCCGACAAAGCAAATCCCCTGCGAGTCCTTTTTATCAGCAGTCGACAGCCCGTATTTTTCAGCCAGTTTCCTGACTTGGGGTTTGGTAAGATCACCGATTGGAAACAGGGTTTTTGCCAACGCCTCGCTGGTCACTCGGTAAAGAAAATATGTCTGGTCCTTGTTTTCATCGACTGCCCTAAGAAGTCGTGGGGTGTTGTCAAGCGAAAAAACACCGACAGGTTTCCCAGATGACTTGGCGCGTGTTTCTTGACCATTCGAGGATGTCTGAGCCTCGGCGAGTTCCGCAGAATGCAACGAAACAGGCGCCAGGTCTTCATGGCGAAATCTGGCTTGTTTTGAGTCTGATAACACCCCAGTTCTGGCATAATGACCAGTGGCAATCATGTCGGCGCCGTCTTCGATAGCTGCGTCCAGGAACAATTTGAATTTCACCTCTTGGTTGCACATCACATCAGGATTCGGCGTGCGGCCTTTTTTATATTCATCAATCATATAGTCGACGACTTTATCCTTGTACTGTTTTTCAAAGTCAAAAACCTTGAAATCAATCCCCAATTGCACCGCTACACGCTTGGCATCGGCCAAGTCCTCGGCCCACGGACACTTGACGCCCGGCAGGTTAGCCGTCCAGTTTTTCATAAAAACACCGGTAACATCATAGCCTTGCTGAACCAGTAGTGCCGCCGCCAAGGACGAATCCACGCCGCCGCTCATTCCAACGTAAACCTTGGTCTTTTTCACCATCAAATACCCGCAATAAAGAAAATTAATATCTTGACCAGTTCACTGCCGACCAACCACCAACCGCGCAGACTCGTCCACCACCAAAACGACCAATCTTTGTCAACCATCACCGGCCCGTTCAAGATGACAACACCAGGGTTGTGCTTGTTAAATTCCAGGCTGGCCCGACGCTGATGGTAGGCTGACGTGACCAATATCACCTTTTTGATATTGTATTGTTCAAAGATGTTATTGGTGTTTTTGGCATTTTCACCGGTAGTAGCGGCGTATTCGTCGATGTATATATTGTCGGACGGAACATCCGATTCAATCGCCAGCTCTTTCATGACGGCGGCATTGCTGGGACCTGATTTATCACTGGCGGCGCCGGAAAATATTAGCTTGTCAGACCAGCCGTTTTTATATAGATCAATCGCCCAATTGGCGCGCGCGTTCGTGTCGCCACCACTAATAGCGACAATCGCGTCGACCGTTTGACAGTTTTCCTTTTGACTTGGAGTTTTATCGCAACCCATCAAATCGTTCGGCTGCAAATACCAACTGATGCCTATGACCGCTAATACGGCGGTAATAATTAATGCGATTGCCACCTTTGTCATAGACCTACCCTCTGATACTCACGTTTTACCTCTTTGATGATAATATCAGTTGCTTTTTTAGTGTTCTCTTCGCCCGAGAGGTGTCCCAGTGAAATCCTGATACTCCCATCGGCCTCCTGGTCATTTAGACCGATTGCCGTCAAGACATGCGAACGTACGCCTTTGTTGGCCGCGCAGGCACTGCCCGTCGCGACCAATACGCCGCGGTTTTCCAGTAAAAAGACCAGCCTTTCACCGTCAATTCCAGGGAAAGATATGTGCAGATGCGACGCTAGCCGGTGTTTCTTGTGACCTGAGACGATCGCTCCTTTAAACGCCTCTGTCAAATCACTTTGCATCCTGTCCCTTAGCTTCATTAGTCTCTCCGATTCGTGCCGGTGGTGTTTATGTGCTAAATCCATCGCCATAGCAAAACCGATGGTTCCGGCGACGTTCTCGGTCCCACTGCGTAGTCCATACTCTTGACCGCCACCTAATATTTGCGGCGAAAGCCGAACATGACTATGGATCCACAACAACCCAATTTGTTTTGGCCCATAAATTTTGCCAGCGTTAAGCGTCAACATGTCGACACCTAACCTACCAACGTTCACGTCTAACTGGCCAAATCCCTGCGACGCGTCACAGTGAAAGTATATCGGCGTCTTGTCGCCCCTTGATTGCCTGGCGGTTCGCTCTCGTTTAATCATATCGGCGATGTCACGAATCGGCTGAATCGTCCCCAGTTCATTATTAGCCAGAGCCACACTGACAAGTTCGGTATCAGGCCTGATTGCCGCGCCGATGGAATCGACTGAAACCCGACCATTTTTGTCAACTTCTACGATTGTATGTTCGTGGGCCTGCGCGCAAGCCAAAACAGATTGATGCTCGATAGAATCGGTCACGACGTGGCCGTTTATGCCACCAAATGCCAGGTTAATCGATTCGGTCGCACCGGCGGTAATAATAATCTCGCCCGGTTTGGCTCCGATTGTCGATGCGATTATTTTTTTAGAGTTTTCGTAGTCTCTCTTGACATTCACCGCCTGTTTGTAGGGACTGGACGGGTTATAAAATTCATCGATGAAATAGGGCGTCATAGCCCGAAGGACTCGCTTGTCCATCGGTGTCGCAGCCCCGTGGTCCAGATAAATTATTTCGCTTTCCATTATCTTTAATTATAACGTTTTAGCGACTTTTCTGCTTGGTTTTGGTTAGTTTGACCCGGATGTTAAATAATCTATGGGCATTTTTGGTTGTAATATCCGCGATTTTTTCAATCGGAACATTACGCGTTTTACTGATATATTCGGCAATTTCTTTGACATACGCCGGTTGATTGATTTTTACTTTTCCACGCAGTGGATAAGGTGTCAACCAAGGCGCATCCGTTTCGAGCAGCAGTCTATCGAGTGGTATTGATACGTACACCTCTTTTTGAGATTTGTCATGCGTAAATGTGCTGATACCGTTGACGCTAATATAAAACCCGCGCCTGAGTCCTTCGCGGGCATTTTCCATCGTATCCGTAAAACTGTGCAGAACGCCTCGAATTTTTTTGGATCTTTCACCAAAGTCGTCCAGTACTTTCCAAAAATCATCATAAGCCTCGCGGACATGAAAAATGATGGGTAAATCGTGTTTTAGCGCCAGTTCGATTTGCCTCTTTAATAATTCCTTTTGCTCATCATGCGAGGGTTCGTCCTGATAATGATAGTCCAGGCCGATTTCACCGATGGCAACAATCTTGGTATCTATATCACGAGGAGCTCGTCGACTTCGTTTATTCATGGAACGGCTTCGCGCCGCGTCCGCTAAGGGCCCCGGTGCCTTATTGAACTCGGGCTGCAGATGCTCCATTGAATAAAGAAGTTCTCCTAGCTCCTTTGGGTCGTTGTCATCTACGTCTGCATAATGTGGATGGACGCCAATCGAGGCAAAGATATTGTCATACTTTTGAGCTAATTCTAATGCCAGTTTTGAATCATCAATATTCGTTCCAACGCAAATAATCTCGTCAACGCCGGTCTTTTTGGCGCGGCTTATAACCTCGTCAATCTCCAGGGGATAATCCGATTCATGAATATGACAGTGAGTATCGATTAAAGAGTGCATGAAATTACTGAGGCTTTTTAACGCTTGGGTCGGACGTGTGCTTGTATATCTTTGGAAATAGTACGCCTTCCAGCGGCACTATGCGGCCGGACTCAAAAACTCGATGTATTTTTGCGGCGGTATCAGGCAAAAACGGCACCAATAAATCACCGATTTGCAGTATTGAGCTGGCAGCGTACGCCAAAACTTCGGACAGGTGTTGTTCAGCCTCGGGGTCTTTGCCAACTTTTTTGGCAATTTCCCAAGGTTTTACGTTTTCAATGTATTGATTCAGACTGCGCACCATTGCCCAGGCATCATCGATCGCCCTGTTGAACTCTAGTCTGTCCATACATTCGTGGTAGACCCTCATGTCATGCTCGCCATGATTAATCTCACCGATAACACCGGCCTGATAGCGATTTATCATGCTGGCGATGCGCGATACTACATTCCCTAAATCGTTAGCAAGCTCTGTATTATAGGCATTTTCCAACTTTTCCCAGGTAAAATCACCGTCGTCTAGTGTTGGAATGTGACGAGAGAAAAAGTAGCGGAAAGCATCCAGGCCGTACTCGTCAATAATCTGATTCGGATCGACAACATTACCGACACTTTTACTTATCTTCGAACCACCTACGTTGACAAATCCATGAACTAATAGTTTCTTTGGCAGAGGCAACCCTAGCCCCAGCAACATAGCAGGCCACAGACCAGCGTGAAACCTAAGGATATCTTTGCCTAATACCTGCACATCAGCCGGCCAATATTCCTGCCAGGCCGGATTATTCGGATAACCTAAAACTGTGATATAGTTTGACAGTGCATCCATCCAGACGTACATGACATTTTCGGGATCATCAGGCACCGGTACTCCCCAACTAAGACTTTTTTTCGGCCTGGAGATACTGACATCTTGCAAACCATCTTTGATTAGCTCCAAGAATTCTTTTTTGCGAAATTCCGGCAATATCTGCATCTCGCCACTTTCGATAGCTTCGCGAACTTGGTCAGTAAAAGCGCTGGCTTTGAAATAATAGTTTTCTTCACTGAGGCGCTGGTACGGTTGATTGTGTTCAGGGCAAACGCCGTTATTTTCAGCCGCCTCCTTGTCGGAAACGAACGATTCGCAACCGACACAATACCAACCCTCGTAGGTACCCTTGTAAATATAAGGTTTTAGCTTGGTCCAAATGTATTGAACCGCCTGTTCATGGTTTGGATTGGTCGTACGAATGAAATCAGTATAACTGGAGCCGATTTTTTTCATCAAATTTTCGAAGTTAACGTACATTTTGTCGACGTAACTTTTCGGATCGAGTCCAGCCTCAGCTGCGCGAGCAGCAATCTTGTTGCCATGCTCGTCGGTACCGACCTGATAGCGTACTTCGTGGCCATTTTGCTTTTGATAACGCGTCCAGATATCAGCCAAGAGATAGTCAATAGCATTACCGATGTGCGGTGGCGCATTGACGTAAGGAATCGCGGTAGTAATATATAGTTTTTTATCCATACTTCAAATTATATTGTAACAGTTGGAAATTAATTATTACAGGCCGAACCTACTGCGAAACGTATCATAGATTTTACTGACCTCAGAATCAGTCAGCGCTTTATTAAACGCCATAACCATAGCCATATTGCCAACCCAATAGCCAGCATAGCCGGTTCCAATCCTTATATTTGCCGCCGTACTGGGCAAAACGCCGTACGGATTATTAGCATACCTAGTCAAAGAGCCATTGATATACCATTTTACAGTCGTCACACTGCGATCGGTACACATAAAATTCCACACACCTGTCGGGGTAGTTGCACTAGTAAGATTCGTATATGGACTATTGTTCACGCCAGCCGTACCGTAGAAATAGTTAATATTAACCCCATTTTCGTGCGTCCAGGTACCATAACCGCCATACGCTTGGTCCCACGGGTTTTTTCTGCCCGAAGTATATGTGTGTTTCATTACGATAAGAATCGTCTGCTCCGAAGAAAAATCCAAAGTCGAATTGTTGGTGACCGTTCCATAACCACTTGTTCCATCGAAAACCATTGACCCGCCATCAGAACTGTCATAAGTAACTCCGCCCGTCAAAGCCGCATTATTTGCATTTCCACTTAGGTCGTACCAAGTCGTACCTGTTCCCGGATATGATTTTTTGAAATGCGCGTCCAAATAAAGGACCGGGCAAGGTCCAGGTATAATCACGCCTTCTTGAGTCGTGAAATACCTTTGATTATTAACTGTAGCCGATAGACAAAACGTCTTTACTGTCCCTGAATTATTAACAATATAGGTAGGCGTAGCATCGTTGCTCCACTTCACCCCATTGCCGCCATCGGCTGCAACCAGGGTCTCAGGAAAGTTACCCCCTGAATCATTAGTCTGATCTATAACCAACTGATCGGCAGCACTGCGCAGATCCGACATCAACGAGTTATTTACGGCATTATTGCGAACCACCCCGTATCCGACAACTGAAATAGCAGTCAAAATTCCGATAATAACTATAACGACGATAACCTCTGTGATAGTGTAGCCATCATGTAATCGTTTTTTTGTTTTCATAAGTTAGCAATACCCTCTAGCGGTATTTTAGCATGAGCATTATTCGACTACAACCTTGGTTAGTCTAACCCAATCATCGATACTCAGATCTTCGGCACGATCATTCGGATCAATTCCGGCGCTTTCTAAAAATTTTTTGACCCTATTCTTGTCCATAGACATACCGCCCGACAGGCTAGTTTTGAGTTTTTTTCTCTTTGACGAAAATCCGGCCTTGACTACCCTGAAAAAATCAGATTGGTTGACACCGTCCAAATAAGGAATATCTCGCGTCTTGAGTATAATTACGCGGCTATCCACCCTTGGTGGCGGCGTAAACATCTTGGCCGGCACCACATCGCCCAGCGTGACTTCGGCGAAAACCTGGGCGCTGATTGACAATATACTCATCTTGCCGGGCGTTGCCGCAATGCGCTCGGCCACCTCTTTTTGAATCAATAGAACCACCAGCGACGGCCGATTCTTTGCGGTTAGTAGCAGCTGAATGATTTTATTAGTGATGTAATAGGGGATATTGGCAACGACTTTATAACCTCGTGGCATGTTATTTAAATCAAAACTTAGGATATCGCCCGAAAACACCTCCAGGTTCTTGCCTGGGAACTGCCCTGGCAGGTTATCGGCCAGACTGTCATCGAATTCAACGGCCACTACCCTGCCCGCCCGTTTTAACAGTTCGCTCGTCAAAGTTCCAAGCCCCGGACCGATTTCCAAAACGGTATCTTCCACTATCAGATTGGCGGATCGTGCGATATATGACAAGGTTTCCCTGTCGTGCAGCCAATGTTGTCCTAGTGATTTATTTTGTTTCATAACCTATCTATACACATCCGGCAATGACGCCCCACAAGACGGCCACGGCGACCAACCGCGACGCGAATAAGTTTCCCACACTTTGCTATCCTGGACGGCTGGTGGCGCCAAGTCGGCACGGGAATAACCCATATAGCCACCCCAGGTCGAGACATCATATTGATAAGCTCCGTAATAGCCGTTACCCGAGTTACGCGTATAACTGCCGCCTGCCTCGCACGCTCTTAGCTGAACCAAAGCCGCCGAAAAACTACCGCTGAACGTCGGTTTAGCGCCGACTATTTCCACCTGTTTGACCGGCTGTTTCAGAACAAGGCTGGCAATCTCTTTGCGACTCACCTCTTTGCCGTCAACAACGACAATTTCATAAGTGACGGTACGAAGCCCCTTTACGCCCGGTGTTACGACTTGCCTATATCCAATTTCCCTGTCGGCGTCTTGGATCTGCGACACATCAAAGGCTACCTCTTCGTCAGTAGTTACTGTTTGCTTGCCTTCTCGCCAAACCTTGACCTCCATACCGCTCGTCAGCTTTGTGCCTGGGTCAGGTGTGACCTTGTCCTTGCTAGTCAATTTTATGCCTTTTTCATGAAGCATCTCGGCCACCGTTCGCCCCTGGGTTCTGACTAGTGAAGTCTTGCCATAAAGAGTAAACATGAATGGCGTGGCACGCTTGATAGTCATTTGTAAACCGGCGCCATAGTTCAAATCGTCCACCCTGTCGACATTCGCTATATCCTCCGGATATAAGGTAATCTTTGCGCTGGATGCAATTTGTTCAGGAGTTTGATAGGCGGTAATTACTTTTTCACGGACGTTACCATCAATTATCAGAACCGGTCTGACCCGGTATATGTTGACCTGATAGTTCGTGGCCACTAATTTCTCGTCAAGCGAAGGCTCAACCAAATCTTTGGCATCAACCGGTATACCGGATTCTTTCAACGCCCCTCTGATAGTATCTGCGTGTGTCAAGATGACTTTCTCTTGACCACGATCGTGAATCGTAATTATCCTACCCGAGCCTTGGTTGGTGCCGGCATGAGAAATAGCGGACTGCGTGAAAGCAACCGAGAAAATCAAAAAAATAACCGCGATAGCCGCTGTAATAATTGACGCTTTTTTATGGCGACTCAAAATATTCATTAAACCCTTTATACCTCTTTTGGGTATCCAATCTATTATATCAGAAAGGCCGCGTCATATTTTTTCTAATCTGGCATATTCAGCATTCAGTTTTTTGGTGCGGCCATCGTCAAATTTGATCGTTAGCGCCAAGCCATCCACCTCTATGACTTCACCGCAGCCGAAAGTGCTTGAGCGAACTTTTTCACCGACACAGAACGGTTCGTCGCTGTAAAATTCCTGCTTGGGTTCAAGATGTGGCAAGCTTGGCGAGGTCATGGCCACCTGGTCGCCCATATCTGTTATAAAACGCGACATCGCGTTGTAGCCACGCTGCCCGAATTGCATACGACTCTGGGCGTAGGTCAGATGTAACTCTTGGCGCGCCCTTGTCATACCAACGTACGCCAGGCGCCGTTCCTCTTCCAGCTCGGCTGGATCCGACTCGTAAACCCTGATGTGTGGCAAGATCCCCTCTTCCATACCGACGATAAAGACGACCGGAAATTCCAGGCCTTTGGCGGCATGAAGTGTCATCAAAGTTACTTTTTGGCTATCGCCGTCAGTGTCAACGCTGGACATCAATGCAACTTCCTCTAGAAAATCAGGTAAAGCAGCGAAATTCTTGGCATCAGATAAAAGCGAACCAATATTATCCTCACGCTCTTCGGCGGATGGCGTTCCGTCATTGATATATTCGCGATATTTAGTTGCCTTTAACAGGTTTTCAATCAGCTCTCCAGGGGTAATCTCGGAGGCGTCTGATTGTAGTCGGCGCAATGTTTCGCCTAAATCCTTTAGTGCCTTTTTGGCTCTCGGGGTAATATCACTGGCCTCGTCAACCGATTCCAGCGCGCTAACGATATCGATACCCTTTTCCGACTGCCAATGCAAGAACTTTTCCAGGCTGGTCGCACCGATACCCCGCGTCGGAACATTAGCGATACGACTAAAACTCATCCGATCATTAGGTTGATAAATCAACTTTAGGTACGCCACAACATCCTTTATCTCTTTGCGGTCATAAAAACGCACCCCACCGACGATTTGGTATGGAATACGATACCTCAAGAAAGCTCGTTCCAACGTGTAACTCTGGGCATTGGTGCGATAAAGCACGGCAAATTCGCCATGCTGCCTGGCTTTTATTGCGTGATGCGACGATATCCTCTCGGCTACCAGATTAGCCTCTTCGGCCTCATCATAGACCTCGTGCACTTGGACTGGCGTACCGGGACCGGCTTTGGTCCATAATTTCTTGTCGGTTCGCTGAACGTTCTTGGATATGACATTAGCGGCAGCGTCCAGGATATTACCCGTACTACGGTAATTTTGTTCGAGTTTTATGACGGTCGTCCCCTTAAAGTCGCGCTCAAAATTCAAAATATTAGTAAAGTCAGCACCCCGCCAGCTGTAAATTGAGTTATGAACCGCTACGCCACCTGCCAGATAGTTATGTACCTTGTCGATATCCAAATCATAAACTTCGCCATTATACGCCTGTTTGTCGACACTAACTACACTATCCGCCACAAGCAAACCGCCCTGTTCAACAGGTATTTTCATACCAACGTGGACCTGGGCAGCCGGCATAAAAGAGAAGGCTTCATCGGTCATAAAACCATACTTATGAACACACAGGGAATCGCCGCCAACCTCCTGTTGAATATTTTCGAGTAGTTGCTCGACCTTACCATAGTCCAGATTATGGATTTCGGACCTGAAGGTCCCAGCCCTCCCCCGTCTGACGCTATAGCCTAATTTCGCAAAAACCGCCAAATCGTTTTTATTGGTCGTGGTTACCGACAGCCTACTCGCTGACCATGGGCTGGCTTGACTGGTGCGCTTGTCGCCAAACAGTACAACATTGAGGTTAATTCGTTTTAATCCATTCCTAGTAGTTGCCTGTGGAACGAAGTGAGGATAATCAAATGAAATATTCATCTCTTGCATCAGTTTTCGAGCGCGCTTCTTAGTGTCAAGCCTTGTAAACAAGTTGTCAATCTGAGCTTGAGTCAGGTGCAATTTGGCAGTAGTAGACTCTCGGAATAATGTCATCGGGATGCCGTATTTATACGCCAACAAAGCTTCGTAAAATATCGCCTCTTGACGATCGCGGCAGGCCCTTAATACCCACATGCGATCAGCCCTCTCTTGATTGGCACGTACCCTTAACCCGACATCATTCTTTTTGCCATCAAACCTGATCCCTTTTGTAATCCCGATCCGGTAACCCTTGGCTCGAGAATGCATCAGATAGACAAAATAATTATCCGTTTCACCCCATCTGGCGAACAAGAGATGGTTAGGTGTAGACGATATGGTCTTGCCGGAAGCTGTTGTAATCTTGACTAATTCCCCCTTATATTTAAACTTTTTATTATCCTTTACCTCAAAGTAACCGATTTTCCCGTAACCACAGGCTGAGCGAACCGACTGACCACTTTTGACCGTCTCGATTTTCTTTGGTCCACCTGGCGTCTCAATAATGCTACCTTTGACCAGGCATTGCCAGTCATCGCCAACTACGCATATGTTTCGCTTGTCGTTCACTAACAGTTTTACGATGTTATATTGGGCAGAGTTCGTATCCTGATACTCGTCGATGAGGATATGTTTGAAATGAGTTTGCCATTTTTTGCGTACTTCCGGTTTTTCGCGTAGCAGCCTTACGGTCTCTAGTAACAAATCGTCAAAATCCAGTGCATTGGCTTTTTTGCGCAATTCTTCGTATTTTTCGTATATTTTCGCGATTCTTTTTTGGTTTGGCGCATTCGCGGCCGAAGCGTATTGTTGCCAGTTGGTCATTTCGTTTTTGGCCGCCGAGATCGCGGCGCTAACCGATCGGGCTTTGATTTCATTTTCACCGATAGATAAACGTTTCATGACTTGCTTGACCAGCCCACGCCTGTCGTCTTCGTCATAAATCACGTAATTTTTGATAATACCGATTTTGTCGCCATCCATCCTCAGGATCCGCACGCAAATACCGTGAAAAGTTCCCATCCACGGCATAAAACCGCGACTAGCGCTATTTTGCCCTAATAATAACCCCAGTCGACCGCGCATTTCGCGGGCCGCTTTGTTGGTAAAAGTCACCGCCAGTATTTCACTTGGTAACACATCTTCGTGGGCTATTAAATAGGCAATCCTGTGTGTCAAGGTTTTTGTCTTGCCACTACCGGCGCCAGCCAATATAAGTAGCGGTCCAGACGTTATCTGAACCGCTTTTGCCTGCGCTTGATTCAAACCCTCAAGTAAGTCCATTGTTATCCATTATAACCAGTTTTAACGATTACAGCGACGGTATGACGTACAAATACAACAATATTCCACATACGGCACCCAAAGCGATTATCAGCAAAATCCACACGACCCACATCCATCCCGATTTTTTCTTTGGTGGGTGTGCCAATGCTTTGTGGTAGGCTTCGGTGTCATAAATCGCCCCGCTGGTTTTTTCGCCGGTACTTGGCTTTTCCTGATATTGTTGGTTTATAGAGGTGGCTTCGATTGGAGCTTGGTGTTCAGCTGCCGGTATGGGGGTGGGGTCTGATGTTCTCGGAGTTGTTTTTTCCGGTGTCGTTACTTTTTTGGAATCCTCTGGTTTGGACGTGTCGTCCGATTCGATTTGCACCAGTTTTTCCTCTAGGTCATCAGAAGAAAGTTCGCCGCTTGCCGATGTCTCCTCGGGTTTTTCCGTTTCATCCTTTTGTGTGGGCTCGTCTGACTTTTCTTCCTCTTTGTCGTCGGAAAAAGCCCCCAATGGCCTTTTTTCTACTTTGGTGCCAGGGATAAATGGCGTCTCTGGTGGATTTTCGGTTGGCTTCCCATCCAACTCTTCTGTTATCTCTTGGTTTATCTTGTCAATATCATCGTCTTCGTCAATTTCGGGTTTTTTATCCGGTTCTTTTTCGGTCACAGCATCTTTGGGTTGATTGAAATCTATCGGATCCGGCCAGTCGCTCGTTGGCTTTTCGTCAGGTATCTCGGCCGGTTTTTCAACCGGTTGTGATTGCGCCGAAGTATCAGCCGGCTTTGGCGAAGTCGGTCTTTCGGGCATTACGATAGTAGACCTTCGCATGTTTGATGATGGATGCACCACGTCCATGAATTGTCCTGAACTTCGGCGTCCGGCAAGGGCTGGTTTTGGCTTGTCGGTATTGGATTCTGGATTTTTAGGCATATCAGGTTGTGAATCTTGCTTATTTTCCACCGGTGTTTCGTCGTTAACGGTTTTATCCGCAGCTCCGGTTGCAGAATTTACCGCCCTGTCTATTTCATCAAAGTCTAGATCTGTCATATCCACCCCTAACTATTATTTTGCTTCCCCTTGTGGGCTTTCTTTAATATCTCGTTGAATTTTGCCGCATTCAGACTAGAATAACCGATTAGCAGGCCGTTTACGCCGGAGATATCCAGATAACCGGTCACGCTGTCGGTGGTAACACTGCCGCCATAAAGCACCTGGATTTCATTGGCGGCTTTTTCACCATATAAATGCTTTATTTGCGTACGAATCGAGGTGACGACTTTTTCGACCTCGGAAGATACGACATCAACCAGACTGGTCTCTTTGCCTGCGCTGATAGCCCACACTGGTTCGTAGGCAATCACCACCTTGTTCAGTTCTTCGCTGGTTATATTGGCCAGTCCGCCAACTAGTTGGTCACGAATAACATCAACCGTCTCGTTATTGGCTCTTTCCCAGGCGGTTTCACCGATGCAAAGTACCGGACGGATATTGTTGCGAATGGCCGCCGCTACTTTGTTGCGTATGTCCTTGTCGGTTTCATTGAATACGTGTCGTCTTTCCGAGTGGCCGACCAAAGCATACTGTACAATTCCCCGCAGCTGCGTAGCTGAAATTTCACCAGTATAAGGACCGTGATCGCGCCAATAAAAATTCTGAGCGGCCAGCTTGAACTGTTTTAAATTAACCTGCAAACTGAGTGATTGTAGCGCCAGGCTAGTCGGCGCCAGCACGACTTCGACATCACGATGGTTTTTAACCATCCCTGCCAGTTTGTGCAGATACAAACTTGCCTCATGGACATTGAGGTTCATTTTCCAATTGGCTATAACCAGTCTTTTATCAATCGTCATCTAACCTAGTATAAATCGATTATGTTTATCAAGTATTAGTTTAACTCATTTGCTTTTGGTCGTCTAGTTGGGTAGTTTTTCTTAATTGATAATACTTAAAACCATCTGTCCGTTACAAGTTCTCTAACTTATAACATAATTTGCATACTTGACTAATATGTTACACACCTATT
>Ga0172375_10008074_pt1 | contig 14243 bp, 11 predicted proteins | sample LakKiv1m_FD_114537 | JGI IMG/M metagenome (GOLD analysis project Ga0172375, IMG submission 114537) | Freshwater microbial communities from Kabuno Bay, South-Kivu, Congo - kab_092012_11.1m | ecosystem: Environmental > Aquatic > Freshwater > Lake | place: Democratic Republic of the Congo... | reverse complement strand
GCAAGCCCTATTGAAACCGACAAATCAAAGCTATTTTCTTTTAAAGGTAAATTTTCTGAATTGGCCAAAATAAAATCAGCTGAACCATTATATTTTTTAAAATTTTCTATTGCCAAATCCAACGCTGATTGTGATGCATCTGAACATGTCGCATTTATATTTAAATATCTATTCAAATATAAAGACATAGTTCCCCTGCCACACCCTAATTCAATAAAATTTTTAACATTTTTATTTTTTATAATTTCCCTTATAAATAAAAAATAATTATATAAACTAAACTGTCTTTGTGTCTCCGGACTTTCTCCTTTTGCAACAAAAATATCAGTAGAATTTGCGTCAATTCTTTTTTTGGTCTTTTTTTTAATATTTATCCATTTTTTATCAAATTCTTCATTTGTCATAAACCAATAAATTTAGAACAAATAATCTCAGTTTTTCTTATCTGCATAAATCTGGATCCAACCTTCACCGTGTATTATTCTTGACATCAGTGTTTCGTAATCATATCTTTCAAATTTCACTCTTTTTATATTTTCAAACCCGGCCTCAGAAAACCAACTTCTAATCTCTTTTTCAGAAAACCTTTTTGTATAAGGAGTATATAAATTGTCAAGAATGTTATATCGTTTATTAGCAGGCACTCCAAAAAATTTAAAAACTCTCTCCATAATTTTAAAAGAAACAATCTTGCAAATTGTATACCTAAAAACATCATTCACAAACCATTTCAATCCTCCTTTTCCGTAAACAGATAAAAACATTTTTCCTCCAGGTTTTAAGACGCGACACAACTCTCTGAAAGCTTTAAACGGGTCAGGCGTTAACAAAATCACACCACTGCATAAAACATAATCAAAGCTCTTATCGGGATAAGGTATGGCAAGAACAGACGCATTTTTAAATTCAACCATATTAAAACCTCTCTCTTTTGCCCTGGTCTGTGCAGCTTTTATAGCATCTAGACTTACATCTATCCCGCAGACTTTTTCCGCACCGCATCTTGAAAGAGCCACAACAAACCTTCCTCCGCCGCAACCGGCATCAAGGCATGTTTTACCCTTGAACCAATTCAAATCTATATTCCACATCTTGTGCCTCATAAAAAACAGATCAACAGATTCTTCAAATTGCTCTTTGGAATAAGAAGTAAAAAGACTATCGTAAATATTTCCTGTCGATTTTTCTATATTTGTTAGTTCGTTCATATTTTTTTCTAAATTTTAATTCTTTTAAAAAATTATTTTTTATCAGCGTAAAACTGGATCCACCCCGCGCCATGGATTATTCTTGACATCAATGTTTCGTAATCATATCTTTCAAATTTTACTCTTTTTATATTCCCAAACCCTGCATCTTCAAGCCATTTTCTTATAGTGCTTTCTTTATAACGATAACAATAAGGAACATAAAGATTATCTAAAATATTATACCTTTTATTCGCAGGGACTCCAAAAAATTTAAATATTTTTTCCATACACTCAAAAGAGATTATTTTACAAACAGAGAATCTGAATATATCATTCACAAACCATTTCAAACCACCCTTACCATAAACAGACAAAAATATTTTTCCCCCTGGCTTCAAAACACGAGATAATTCTTGAAAAGCCTTAAATGGATCAGGGGTGTGATGTATTACTCCGCTTGACACAACATAATCAAAAACATTCTCTTTAAAAGGAATATCAAGAACAGAGTTTTTAATTGCTCTTGCTTGTTTAATTCCTCTTTTTTGGAGCCTTAAATTAGCTTCTTTCACAGCATCCTCGCTTATATCTATCCCGACAATTTCTTTTGCGCCAATCCTCGCTAGCGCGACCATAAATCTTCCTCCGCCACAACCAGCGTCTAAACAAGTTTTTCCGTTAAACCACATAAGATCAATTCCCCAATTTTTATGCCTAGAAAAAAATAAATCAACAGACTTTTCAAACAAATCATCGTTATAATTTGTGAACAGGCTTCCGTATATATTTCCTGTACTTTTTTCGTATTTTACGTCTTGCATATTATTTTTTAAGAATCTATAAATTCTTCAAGCCAAAATTCAAGGTTAATACATTGCCATATAAAAAATGAATTATCTCCTTTTCCAGCGAAAAAATCACCTACTTTTTCTTCCAACTTTTTATTATTCCAATATTTCCTGCCTCTAAAACAACTAGAATAAATAACCTCTTTTATCTCTTCTTTAAAATATTTTCTAAACCATTCAGTCTGAACCGCCCCAAACGCTTTTTTACCGCTATTTTTTACTATTTTAGGAATTTTATCACTCATTATATCCCTTAATAATTTTTTATGGACATTATTTTTAATTTTATAATCCGATGGAAGCCAAAAACAAAACTCAACAATCCTATAGTCAAGATAAGGCAACCTCAGCTCAATACCATAATTCATGCTTACATGATCATTAAATCTTAAAACCCTTGGCAGCTTCGCGCAAGTTATATCACGATATTGGGCGTTAAGAAGATTTGAATTGAATTTTTCATCAAATCTAAGATTCTTTTTAAAACTGCTGACATAATTGTCATCTAAAATCTCAACGTCTATAAGCTTTGTCATGTCCTGACTGTAGTCAAAAGAATAAATATCTGCGCTGGCTTTTTGTCTTATTAAATCTTTTTTTAATTCTAATTCATAATACTTATAACCACCCAATATCTCATCTACTCCTTGCCCTTCAAGCAAAACCTTAATATTCATTTCTTTTGCTTTTTTATTTAAAGGAAGATATGCGATTGTAGGTATTCCTCCATATGGCTCGTCTTGTATCGTGTTCATAGTTCTCGCTAAACTAAAAACATCTCTAGGATTAAGCTCGCTTTTATGCCAATATTGTTTTTGATTATCCGACAAATAACCTTCGATCAAACCGCATTCGTCATATTCTTTGCTCGGCAAACTCATTGAAAAAATATTAATATTCTTTATGTTTAAATAATTTTCAGAAAAATAAAAAAGACTGTTTGAGTCGAGCCCGCTTGATAAATTCAGACCAACAGGAACATCGCTTCTGAACCTTAATTTGATAGAATCTGAAAGAAGTCTCTCAAACTCTTTTTTTATGTCAAAAGAACTCATATTACTATAATCGTAAACAGGCTTGTTTAAATCCCAATATCTTTTAATATCTATTTTATTGTTTTTCAGAAACAAATAGTTACCCGCAGGCAATTTTTTTATTCCTCTAAAAAATGTATTGTCAGAGTGATCATAAAATCCATAATACAAATAATCAAATATAATTTCATCGTTTTCTTTTGCAGGAACTCCAAGTTTTAAAAGCGCCTTTATTTCAGATCCAAAACAAAAACAGTCTTGTTCCTTGTAATAATAAAACGGCTTTATTCCAAGCCTGTCTCTCGCGCAAAAAAGTTCTTTCTTCTCTTTATCCCAAATAGCAAAAGCGAACATACCATTAAATCTGTCCAGACACTTTACCCCCCATTTTATATACGATGCCAAAAGAACTTCTGTGTCTGTTTTGGTCTTAAAGTCATATTCAGACTTTAATTCTTCTTTTAGTTCAATATAGTTATAAATCTCACCATTAAAAACAATTACATACCTTGAATCATTGGAAATAAAAGGTTGTTTTCCATCTTCTGACAAATCGATAATAGCAAGTCTTCTATGACCCAAAGCAATATTATCTATCTCGTCTACAAAAATACCTTCGCCGTCAGGACCGCGATGTTTTATTGAGTCTAAAGATTTTTTTAATAAATCTTTTCTTGAATTTTTGCCAATTGCGCCTACAATTCCGCACATATTTATTAAATCAACTAAAACTAAATTTTTTTATTATGTTGAACAATCTTTCTCCTGATTTGCCATCGATATCGGAACAAAAGTGATCGCACATCTCTTTTTGTTTTTTATAAAATAAATTTGGATTTTCTAATAATTTATTAATAGATGCCAACAATTCATCCTTACTGCAAACAACGGTGGCGGACTTATATTTCAATATCTCATCATAATAATCACAAACATACCACCTTGACACACTATTAAAAAATGGAACTCTTCCCTTGTGTCCATCAAAATTAATTAAAATACAAGGTTTTTTATTTGCAGCTGCATCCAATGTCAGGGTAGAGCAAGTATTAATAATTATATCCGAATGATATAAAATATTACAAAAATGACTAATCTGCTCATAAGAATAATCCCACGAATCTCTAAAAACAGAACAACGATTAAAAAAAGAATCAATAACTATATTTTTTTTATTAAGAAGATTTTTAAATTTCAACTCATCGTCTTTATAAGCAAAATGCGGTCTGACAAAAATTTGACAATCTTTTTTTAACGCTCTTTTATATATAAAATCATTTATAATCTCAACAATATCTGGATCTGTAGGAATAATTTTACCCTCTGAGCCAAAAAATATAATCCTCTTTTCTTTATCAAGCCTATTTTTTTTACAAAATTCTTCTCTATCTAAAATATTTGGATTTTTGAAATAGCAATCAAATTGAGGCACCCCAAAAACATAAATATCATCTTCTTTGTAATCCTGCATAGTTTTAAATTGGTTTTCCATAAAAGACCCCCATCCTAAAACCTTATCCGCTTTAGCGCGGAAATACTCTTTTGACAAATTATCCCAAGTTTTTGGCATCGCAATACTTTTTACACCCTCTTTTCTCGCCGCCTTTATCAAGGCAGCGTCACTATCCTCCATCATACTTGTGCTAAAAATAATATTCGGATTATGAACTCTAATTAAATTCCTGTATTCCAAAACTAAGTTTTTCTGAAAAAATAAAAAATCAGCGTATCTTAAAAACTTACGTATAAATTTTAATTTTGACAATGGCTGAAATATAATTTTTACAAAAATATATTTAATATATTTGACCGAGTGATTCAAAAATCTTACATCTTCTATATAATTATACAATATTACCCTTTTTGTGTTTAAATTATACATTAAAAAATTATTTATCTTTAAATAATAATCAGTAAAAAAACTCCTACCTATCTCTTGCATTGGATAAAAAATAATCCCTTGGCCGCCAAATTCAGAAACAAACCTTTTGTCGTTATAAGCTGGTGTTATAATCACAACTTTTCCAAACTCTTTTTTTATTAATTCAAAAAATTTATTCTGCAATAGATTTCTGGCTGTCGCGCCTCTTGAAATTGTTATAAAAATAGTTCTCATAAAAAATATCTACGATTTACTGCCTTATATTTGATACTTTGTAAAAATAAGACTCTCTGTCTTTTAAAAGTTTTTTAGGAGACCCAACCTCTTTTATGCTACCCCCATCTATGCTAATTAATTTATCTGAATTCATTATTGTGGAAAGACGGTGAGCTATAACCAAAACCGTAATTTTTCCTTTTAAATCTTCAATAAATTTTTGTATCATCATCTCGGACTCATTATCAAGTGCGCTTGTGGCCTCATCAAGAATTAAAATTTTAGGATTACGCGCCAAAACCCTTGCTATTGCTATTCTTTGCCTTTGTCCAGCTGAAATACTTATACCCCTATCGCCTATTATGGTCTTATATCCTTCGGGCAAAGATTTTATAAAATCATTTATATAAGCCAATTTTGCAGCTTTTTCTATATCCTGCTTGATTATGGAATTATCATAAAAGCGAATATTGTTCTCTATAGTATCATTCAGCAAAAAGATATCCTGTGAAACATACCCAACATTCTTTCGCCAATCATTTAAATTAATAGAGCTATTATTTATATCATCAAGAAGTATTTCTCCTTTTTGCGGCTCAAACAATCTTAACAGCAAATCAACTACCGTGGTTTTTCCAGCTCCTGAAGGTCCTATTATGCCAACCATCTCACCTTTTGATATAGAAAAGTTTATATTCTTTAAAACATCCACTGATTTAGAGTTGTAAGAGAATGACAAATTTTTTACTTCTAATTTTCTCTCAAAAACAAAATTATCTTTTTTTTCTTTTGAAATTTCAATATTTTCTTCAGCTTCTTCCTCTTGATTTATAATATTTTTCACATAAGGAGCGCTTTCGTTGACATTATTAAGCGAAGCTTGCATTCTTTGGACATAAATAAAAATATGATGTATCAAATAAACAACTGCTCCAAATGTCGCTATTGAAAACTCAGGAGATTTAAAAGACAAAGCAAAAACTACTGTTATAAAAACAACACTCAATGGCTCAATAATAGTTCCGACTATTTCCGTATAAATAAATGACCTTTTTCGCAATTTTTTCAACTCAAAAAACTTTTCCTGCCCAAGATCTCCGATTGATTTATTAGCCAATAGAGATTTTATTGTTTTAAGGCCTGTAATGCTTTCATTAATGCTATGAGCTATATCTTTGTTGGTGTCTGAAACTTTCTGCGCAATTTTGCGAGTCCTATATAATATTGGTTTTAAAAATAAGAAAAACACAGCGCCGGTAAAAAGTGTGACGGTTGTTATGTAAACAGATATGTTGAAAGCTATAAATATATAAACCAAAAAACCAGTAAATGTCATAATGGTCGCGCTTGCCTGATGCAAAAGAGTTGAGCCATACCTTACGTCAGTCATTAAAACATTTTCTATGTATCCCAACTTTTGTTTCATTAAATATCCCCAACTTGAATTCAAAAATTTTTTATAAAGCCTTGTTCTGGTTTTTTCTTCATAATCAGCAATAATTGAAATCCTTATAAAATTTATAACGACCAAAACAAGAGCTTTGAGTATAAAAAGCGTTGCAATAAAAATAAGCAAGAATTTTATATTAAAGCTCACGCCAACTAACTCAAACAAACTCCTCAAAGCCCGCGAAATCGCATCATTACCACCCATTTCTCTTCCTGTCGCAAAAGAAAGAAGGGGAATAAGCGCGTTAATTCCAACACCTTCAAGAATACCTCCCAAAAACCCCAGAAAAGTAAGCAAAACAAGCTTTTTCTCATATCCTTTAAAAGCGAGCTTTGAAATGGAGATAATTTTTATAAGCCTTTTTCCTGATGAAATCATGGTTATTTATATTAAACTTTGATAATTTTTATCTTTCTTAAAAATTTTGAAACAACACACGACATATTGCCTATTGTAGCCCCACCAAAAATTAACAAAGCCGATTTTTTAATAGATCTCAACACAGCGTATTTTCTATCTATACTTCTCAAAGATTTTCTAATTTTGTTTATTTCGTCATTTTTATAAACAGGCTCTCTAATTTCATTATCAATCACGCAAGCAATTTTCATGTCTTTATTATCCTTTGTTATTCTTATAGGTTTAAATTTATATTTTTCCAAAAATAAGCTCAAAGTCTTTGGAGTATAATAAAAGCAATGTTCAAAATGAAAAAATTTATCGCTTGGCTCATCCGGATTTGTGGCGTCCGGCAAAGCTAAAAATAAAATTCCTCCGGTGTTTAACAATTTAGAAACTTTTTCAAGAAAATCGCATGGATTATGCAAGTGCTCAAAGACATGATACATAAAAATCAAATCATATTTTTTTCCTTTTGATTCAGCAAAAAATTGGTTAAAATCTCCCTCAAAAACAGAAAGCTTGTAATAATCTCTTGCCACTTCGCAAGCAAGGTGCGATGGTTCTACAACATCAACTTCGGCTCCATATTCTTTTTGTAAAGCGTAAGCAAGCGTTCCCCATCCGCAACCTATTTCAAGACATTTATTTCTTTCTTTTGATATGAAGCTCGAGAGCCTACTTGCTTCTATTAATTTATTTTTATAACTATTGTTTTCTATGAGACGTGATACGGCATCTTCTTTTATTTTAAGACCTCTCCTCTTGTCTTGAAAAACAAACTTATACCATTCATCATACTCATCTTCTCTTGGCATCGGATTCAAAAAAACCAATCCACAACCTAAACAAAAGTCACATTTTATAATTTTTTTGGAATAATATTTATCTATTCCTTTATAAAACTCTTTTAAATTATTGCTACCGCACAAAATACAATTATAAATATTTTCCATGGTTTATTTTTTAAAAAAATTTTCAGCAACGCGCAGCTCCTCTGGAGTGTCAATTTCAAACCACTCTTTAGCACCAATATCTTTAATTAAAACCTCTCTGCCTCGCGATACTAATTCATCAAATATCACTTCCACGCGCGGATCTTCTTTTGTGTATTTAGAAAATTGTTCATTGATTATTTCGCGCACTAAAGACATATCCTCAGATGCGATAGTGAATATACCTGTATATACTGCGTCAAAATCAGTTAATATTTTTGACGCTCCGACCATACGCCCTTTACCATCGGTTTTTACTTTCATAACATCTTCAGTGCCTGATGATATATCATAACTGCAGAACATACCAGTTTTTGCAAGATTATTCTTAACAGCTAACAGAATATTTTTTGAAAAAACATAGTCCGAATCCCGACACAAAACACTGCCAAAAAAATCGTTTGGCAATGCGTCCGAAAAACTTTGCAGAGTACCATATCCAACTTTTACAACATTTACGTGTTGATTTTTTATCTGATTATACTCTACCACAGCCTGCTCTAATTTTTCATACTGATACCGCGCGGAGACAATAATTTTTTCTGGCATTATTTCCTGAATAAAACGAAGTGCGTGTTCTAATAACGACATACCACCAACTGATAATAAAGGCTTTGGTGTTTGCTTGGTAATTGCGCCCAAACGGATTCCTTTACCAGCGGCAAGTATAATTGCTATAGTATTTGACTTCATATTTTTATCCGCTTTTTATATAATATTTTAAAATATTCTGAACTACGATAGGCTTGTTGAGGATGAGTCGCAGCATACGGACTTATAAAAACCTCACGCAACAAACGAAAACGAATACGTTCAGATAGTGATTCTCTCTCGTTTGTCGCAAGCATACGCACAGATTCATATCCCTCCAGTAAAGCATCCACATATGAATAATTCAAAACATATTCTTTAAAACATGTCCAAATAATCGTTGTGGTTATATCATCCAAAAAAGTCCCATAATAACTATTATCAAAATCAAGAATTCCTGTTATAGAATTATTATCAATAAGGACGTTCTCTGGCTTAATGTCTTGATGAGTAATGCCTTTCGGAAGATTATCAGAAAAATTAAACTGTTCCAATTCGGATTGCACAAACGAACATAATTCATCAGAGTTCTGATATCCGCGGCTTGATAAATTATCGCGAGACGACGCAACTAGTTCCTTTAGATCATAGAGTTCCCATGTTGATTTTTTAACTGATGGATTAAAACCTAAAAGTGAGACATGTATGTTTGCGCATATTATACCAATCTTTTTTAGTAATAATCTATTTACAGATTCAATAGGAATACCGGAAAGATAGCGGTATAACACACATGGTTTACCATCAAAACTACCAATTACATCACTTGATTTTAATTGAACCAATCTGGGGCTTGGCACATTACTTCCTGCCAATGATTGCAATATATCTGTTTCGAATCTTACTTCATCCAGTGACTTTTGATTATATTGCTTAAACACGTAAATTCCGGACGGCGAGTCAACGCGTAAATTGGTATTAACTAGACCACCAAACATCGGCTCAACAACATCAGCTCTAATTCCATATTCATTTTGTAAAAAATCAAACAAAACTTTCATAATTTCTCACTCCTGATTCCAAATAGTATTTAATAACATAGCCCTTCCTGTAATACCGCTTGCATTATTAGATATTAAAAACGCAACAAGATTCGCTACCTCTTCGGGAGTGGTAAATCGTTTTAATTCAAGTGGTTCGCATATTCGTCTATAATATTCTTCTTTTTCAACACCTGCCTCACGAGCTAAACGAATCATGTCGTTAGTGGACATTTCAGTACTTACCCAGCCCGGACACACTGCGTTTACAGTAATACCACGATTTCCGAGCTCTTTTGCCCAACATTTGGTTAATCCTATGATACCGAATTTTGACGCGCAATACGCTCCATAGCCTGCCCGGCCTTCTTTACCGAGTTGAGATGAAATATTCACAATCCGACCATTATCAACAAGATACGGAGCCAATCCTTTTGTAAGCCAATACATCCCATTCAAATTAGTATTTATGACCTCATTCCATACATCACTATTATCAAGAAGTTTCTCTGTTTTACAAATGCCAGCGTTGTTTACTATTCCGTATAAATCTTTTTTCCAAGAATTAATAAATTCCGAAATTTGGTTTTTGTCATACAAGTCAAACGAACTATACGTCACAAAACCAAGTACAGATAACTCCTCCGCGACCTTGACAAGAGATTCGTTTGACCGCGCGCATAAATGCACCGAATACCCCTCATGCAACAATGACTTGGCAATCGCCTTGCCAATACCACGGCTTGCGCCACTCACCAAAACAAGCCTATCTTTATTATTGTCATTCACATAAGTATTCATATTATTTTCTTGATTGATTAATAAACACTGCTTGACGCACAAACTCAAGATCTACCGGCAGGCCATAAACTCCTTTTTCTTCCAAACATGCACCAAGTTTAACCGGCAAAGCCATATGCGCCCGTTCCAATAAAAAATGCTTGTCATACCGAATTGTGTTTACCACATCTTCCGGCAAAATAGCTTTTGGAACACGCGTTGGCAGATAATACTGCTCACAAATTTTATAATGTTTTTCAACCACGTCATCGGAACAAATACCCATGAGTCGAGCGATTTCCGCAACCACACACATACCAACCGCCACTGCCTCTCCGTGAAACAATTCATATCCAGAAAGATGCTCAACCGCGTGCCCAACGCTGTGTCCATACTGTGGAAGCATTTCATTGTAATCATCTTTAATATCACCGTTTAAGAGCGGGACTTTCAGTGCCAATGTCCTTCTTATAATTTCTTCTAAAACATCAACATTATCAATATTTTTTGCATTTGCGTATAAAAAAGCCAAAAATTCAGAATCCTGAACCAAGGCATGCTTGATTGATTCAGCGAATCCGTCGTATAAATTACGTTTTGGCAAGCTTAATAAAGCACATGGATCGATAATAATGGTTTGCGCAGGATAATAACTTCCAAACAAATTTTTTCCGAACGAGGCATTTACCGCCTGCTTAAAATCAATGGCTGCGTCTACCTGCGCCATAGACGTGGTAGGAATATGGATTAATCCAATTCCTCTATATAAGGTTGAGGCTAAAAATCCAGCGATATTATTTAATACACCACCACCCAAACTGATAATAATAGAATATTTGTCAAGCCCGCGACTAAAAATTTCATCAGCAATCTGCGAGTACAAATGAATATTCTTGCTTGTCTCTCCAGGAACAACCACCAGTTTCTGAACCTTATATCCGGCCTTAGATAATCCAAGCAACGCCGCTTCGCCATACAGCTCGTCAACATTTGAGTCGGTGAGTATATAATGATTTGAATTGCGATGCGACTTACTAATTATCTGACGTTGACCTAAGCTATTTAAAATCCCCTGCTCAACTATAATATTTGTCTGCATGATCCTGGTGCGAGAAAATGTATATGAAATATCCAGACTATGAAGACTGGAAGCATCTAAAGAATCAAATTGTGTTTGATTCATCAAACTACGTGCCAGAAGTTCCGCACGAACGTGTATAGCCGGCGTATTTACGTCATACCATTCACCATCTCCTAAATATATCGTTTCTATGGAATGTAGCTTGCTGTACGCTACCAAGGCATTATCCATGCTTTCAATACAAGATCCTTCACTGTTGAGCCACGAAAGAAATTCCGGACTTAAAACATAAACACCTGTCTGCATAAAGCCCTTATTAAGATCGTGTCCTGCTTGCACTATTCTACCACTGACATCAACGCGCACTCGAGATCGAGCTCCAGATTGATCTGCGCGCGTGTCATTTTTATCAACCAAAACCTGTGAACTAATTCCAGAAAAACACTCAAACGGATTACGCTCAAACACTAAATCAGAAGCCGCAAGATAGAATGGTTCATCAATATATTGCTCAAGAGCTGCAACGCTCCTGGCCAATGTATTAATACTGCCTACATCAACGTCAATAAAAACAATATTTGCTTTGATATCTTCATTACCAGTCAAGATACTTTTTACTTCGCGATTTCTGTCTCCAATGGTTATGATTATGTCCTCAATACCTATTGCTTCTAAATTTTTTATGATCCACAAAATCAACGGCTTTCCACCGACTTTTACCAATGGCTTAGGGCTGTTAAGCCGATCTAATCGTGCGCCTCGACCAGCTGCCAAAATAACTGCTTTTTTGATACGGGTATTAATACTCATTTAACAAAATATACTTTTTGTAATAGCTATCTAAATTGCATTAATTATCAAAATAATATCTTCTTACAACAAAAGCGAATGAATCAATCAAGATAATATGGAATATGATAATGTATCAGAAAGATTTATTACCACGCAATTAACCTTTCTTAATTTATTGATTCACTTCTCAAAATAGTCATCAATTGCTTTATAAAAAGAGCAAACATCATCAATACATATCCAACTGCAAAAAACCAAATAAACAAATCAAGCCGATCAACTAACACCGTCAGTAACGCAACCAAGAAAACACCCGTTGAACTGAAAAAATTTTTATTCACCCAATAAATTAGTCGCTTCCATGATGGCAAAACAGAATATGCCTTTTTCATCTCATCTAGCTGTTCTTCGTTCTGGTATCCGTAAAACACATCCCAAAACCGTATCTCAAGCAAACGGTATATCAATTTCGCAATGCTTGCTATTGCTCCGAGCGCTATTATCCACCACGCAGCGCCACTCAAATACAACCCAATAGACACAATAAGAAACGCGAATCCGTATTGAAAATCATGAGACACCGGTTCGCCATACATGCCCGCAACAACGCTTGTCTGTTTGCGAGCGCGCGCCAACTCACCATCAGTTCCATCTAGTACGATTGAAAAAAATATAATCCCCACACCAATGAGATTGGTTGAAAACTGATTCAACGACATAAAACCGATGCCAATAAAAAACACTGCCACGCTTGACGCCATCACCACTGGCGGTGGCACATTCGTATATAAAAATATCTTGGTAAAATAGATTGAAAAAATACGGGAAAATTTTCCCACCTTGCTCTCGCGTGCCGGATTAGGAGCGGTTGCCTGACATATTGCACGCAACTGCTTTATAGAACACTCTCGTACATTTTTATTGTCTTCTTGCATAAAATTACTTTGTTATAAAATCCAATATTATTTCCTCCCGATGAGTCCAATCGTATTGATTGACATCTAGACTGGCTTTCTTTGATATATTGTTTGCCAATACTTTATTCTGCAAAACAATATTCACTCTATGAGCAAAATCATCTTTATTATCCGCCTCAAATAAAAGCGCATTTATTTTATCTTTTAAATAATACTCAAAACTTTTTACATCACTCGCTACAATCGGAACTCCTGACGCCATATATTCAAATAATTTCACAGGAGTCGTATATTTTTGCGATCTTTCCTCTTTTCCTGTATTGGGTAGAACCAAAACATCCGCTGACTTTATAAATTTTATAATATCTTTGTGCTTAATAAAAGGAAGAACAAGCACATTCTTTATTCCTGATTTTTCTATATACTGAATAATATACTCCTTATCCATCTCGGTACCACCTATTAAAACCACTTTTCCATTTATATTCTTTGCCGCGTCTATAAGAGTATAAACACCTTTCCATCTGTAAAAATGCCCAACATAAAGAATAATTTTATCTTCTGATTTTAATCCTAATTTCTCGCTCCAAATCTTTTTATCCGGAAATATTTTATTAAATTCGTCAATGTCAACTCCGTTTGGAGCAAAAATATAAGTACCCTTTTTAACTCCAATACTTTCGTACAAATCAAGCAAATTATACGCGACAACCACTTTAATAGGGATTTTTTTTAGAAAAAATTCATAAATCAGTCTAAAGCTTTTTTTTGGCTCATGATCTTCGTAAACCACTTTTTTTCCAAAAAGACTTAAAAAAAAGCAGAGAGTTATATCACGCGAATAAATTACATCGGATTTAAAGAACAAAGAAAAGAAAAACGCATAAAAACCGAAAAAAAATCTCTGAACAGGAAAATAAATTTTCTCACTTATCTTTTGCAAAAAAGAAAAAATATCAGGAGATCGTTTTATTTCTATATCAACGCTCAAATCGTAAAATTCTTTTATACTGTCTTTTATGTGGTTTTTTCTATTTGGAATTAAAAGTACAAGTTTGACTTGGTATTTTAAAAAAGATTCTATGGTT
>Ga0172375_10008073_pt1 | contig 14244 bp, 8 predicted proteins | sample LakKiv1m_FD_114537 | JGI IMG/M metagenome (GOLD analysis project Ga0172375, IMG submission 114537) | Freshwater microbial communities from Kabuno Bay, South-Kivu, Congo - kab_092012_11.1m | ecosystem: Environmental > Aquatic > Freshwater > Lake | place: Democratic Republic of the Congo... | reverse complement strand
GAGCAAATTGCCAGTGAACTTTCTAACCCGACAGATATGAGGATTTTCGTGATTGCTATGGCACTTCAAAATGGATTTACCGTGGATGAAATTCATGAACAGACCAAAATCGATAAATGGTTTTTATACAAACTCCTCAACATCTACCGGTTAAAAAACGAGTTGTACGAATTTTCTAAAATCACCTCCGTTCCTGATGAGTTGTTGTTAAATCTGAAAAAATCCGGGTTTTCTGACTACCAGATTGCCAAAATCATTCATAAAGACGAAGAAGAAGACCCAACCGAATTGATGAACATAGTCAGAAATTACCGGAAGGAAAAGGGCATCGTTCCTTGTGTAAAACAAATTGATACGCTTGCCGCTGAATATCCCGCACAAACCAATTATTTGTACCTGACTTATCACGGCACCGAACACGATCTGGTTTACAATGATATGGGCAAATCCATCATTGTTCTTGGTTCCGGAGCTTACCGGATCGGGAGTAGTGTGGAGTTTGACTGGTGTAGCGTAAATGCGTTGAACACCGTAAACAAGGAGGGCTACCGGTCTGTAATGATCAACTATAACCCCGAAACGGTAAGCACCGACTACGACATTTGCGATCGCCTGTACTTTGATGAACTTACTTTTGAACGTGTTCTGGATATTGTTGATCTGGAGTCCCCCGAAGGAGTCATTGTTTCGGTAGGAGGCCAGATTCCCAACAACCTGGCCATGCGGTTATTCGATGCCGGTGTTAAAATCCTCGGAACATCTCCCATTTCGATTGATACCGCAGAGGACCGTCATAAATTCAGTGAAATGTTGGATTTGTTAAAAGTTGATCAACCTTTATGGCGCGAACTTACAACGTTGGATGACATTTTTAAATTCGCTGAACAGGCTGGATTTCCCCTATTGGTAAGGCCTTCGTATGTGCTGTCGGGTGCCGCTATGAATGTGGTTTCCAATAAAGATGAATTGGTGCATTTTCTGAAACTGGCGGCTAATGTTTCCAAAAAATATCCGGTGGTGGTTTCTGAATTTATCGAAGATGCCAAAGAAATCGAATTTGACGCTGTTGCAAAAAATGGAGAAATTTTGGTGTACGCCATTTCAGAGCACATCGAATATGCCGGAGTTCATTCGGGCGATGCCACCATTGTATTTCCACCCCAAAAACTTTACCTGGAAACCACAAGAAGGATCAAAGTTATTTCAAGAAAAATCGCCAAACAATTAAATATTTCCGGACCGTTCAATATTCAATTTTTAGCCAAAGACAACGATATCAAAGTAATTGAGTGCAATCTGAGGGCTTCAAGAAGTTTCCCGTTTGTATCGAAAGTTCTCAAATCAAACCTTATTGAAATTGCCACCCGGGTAATGCTTGGAAAACCAGTCCTACGGCCGGAAAAATCGTTGTTTGAATTGGATTATGTGGGTGTAAAGGCGCCGCAATTTTCATTTTCACGGTTGCAAAAAGCCGATCCGGTTTTGGGTGTCGAAATGGCTTCCACCGGCGAAGTAGGCTGTATTGGTGAAGATTATTACGAGGCAGTTCTGAAAGCACTGCTCTCGGTTGGATACTATGTTCCCAAAAAAGGTGTCCTGATTTCATCCGGACCAGCCCGGTCAAAAATGGAATTACTCAACAGCGCCAGAATGTTGGTACAGAAAGAAATCCCGCTTTATGCCACAGGTGGAACCCACCGGTATTTGCAGGATAACAACATCCCTTGCACTCAGGTATTCTGGCCTGACCAAGATTTACAACCCAACGCCACTACCCTTTTAAAGGAAAAGATTGTGGATTTTGTGGTGAACATCCCAAAAAACCTGTCGCAAGGGGAGTTACACAATGACTACACCATCCGGCGCATGGCGGTGGATTACAATATTCCATTAATCACAAACGCGCGCCTTGCCAGTGCTTTTATCTATTCGTTCTGCAAAAAGGAAGTGGATGAAATGGGGATATTGAGCTGGGATGAATATTAGCCCTGGGTTTCAGAATTATGCATCCATTTTAAAGTATCAGAAACTCCTTTCATGTTCTACACCATGCCCCACCGGCCAAATTGGGGAAGGTTTTACTTCTGCATTCCTTTCCATCAACATTTCACCCAGGTGCAATTTAACTTTGTAAAAACCAGGCTCTACTTCCTGACAATCCCAATAATTCAGTAAAAACCCAGATTTCCGTTCAACATAAACTGTATCAATGGGCAGGTCGTTCTTATCGCAAACCTGTATCCACACTGAATCGGCGGGTGTTTCGCTTAAATAGCTGTACAATGCAAGCCCGTTTGGTTCGTTGGGAGTTAATAACCGGTCATCGCTCTGAAATCATTAAAATGATACCCCGACTTGCACACATAAGCCTTTCCGGTAGCGTGGGGTGAAGCAACCATTCTGTTTACCCAGTAATTTTCATTTCCACCCAAACCGGCAATCTGACTTGTGAATTCGTTCAAGTTTTTCCCGTGATCGGGAGTCATCCACACACGGCCATCATCAGTTCCTGCCCAGATAATCCCGGCTTTTACCGGCGACTCGGCCAATGTGGTGATGGTGCAATATTTCATGTGACCTTTTCCGGCTATTTTTTCAGGGTTATTGGTGGTAAGATCAGGGCTGATTTCTTCCCAATGATTTCCCTGATCCGGGGAGCGAAGCACCATTTGAGCACCTGTGTACAGAACTTTTGGATTGTGAGGAGACAGTTCGATGGGTGTAGTCCAACAAAAGCGGTAGGCTGGTTTTCCTTCGGGTGATTTGGGTTCAATTTTCACACGTTCGCCCAGCCACTGATCGACCCTGTGGTGAGCGCCAAACTGTGTGGTGATGTATGCCCAGCAGTTATCTTGCGGGTCAACACGGGTGAACATGCCGTCCCACATTCCAATGATGTCCCAGTTTTCTGCTCCGATTTGCCCGCTCCACGAATTTGACGGCCCTTTCCACCCATCGTGATCCTGAAGGCCAAGGTAAATATTGTAAGGACTGGCGTTATCGGTTTCTACAATGTAAATTTCGCCAATTGGAATATTGTCGTGAAAAGTGAAGGATTTTCCCCGGTCGAACGATTCATACAGCCCACTATCGCTACCAACCAGAAGATGCCGGCCGTCGTTGGGGTCCATCCAGAAAGAGCGATGGTCGCCAAAAATGGTCTGACTAAGTACCTGTGGTGGCCATAAACAGTCTGGCCAGGTTTTACCACCATCCTCCGATTTGAAAATTCCTTTTCCGGCGTGCGAACTCCGTGCATTAAACGCCTCGCCCGTCCCAACCCAGACAATTTCAGGATTTGATTTTGAGACAGCAATGGCGCCAATGCTGCTTACCCCGGTGGAATCGAAAACCGGAAAAAAGGCAGTCCCGTTGTTTATGGTTTTCCATACTCCTCCATGACGCCCGGCAACATACCAGGTGTAACGATAATCAGGATTTTCGGTAAACGGTACTGCTATTGCCGAAATCCAGGAGCCACAGCGATACAGACCAAGAGGACGATAAAAAGATACACTGGTGATGTCAGATTTTTCCTGACCAAAGAGATTGATGGCCATGAGAAAGAAGTAAAGCTGAAAAATCAATCCCCATCTGTTATTCATTACTAATTTCTTCTTTAAAATTTTTGGCAGTGAAATTAATTGAAAACAATAATCTATAAACCAATATTTAACATTTTTGCCGGAATCAAAAAAAATGTGTAAAAATGGGCAACCTTTTTTAATTTTGCAATCTTAAACAATTGAATGATTTAAGTCTGATCAAATTCCCATTTGAATCAGAATTAATAGGGGGATACAGATTTACTAATTAAATAAACACACAATTACTATGGTAAGAAATTTTCTACTCTTTCTTCTGACAATCACGGCACTATTACCATTTGAAATAAAAGCCGAATGGGTTTCGCTGGATAAAAACAAAACGAAAAATACACCACCAAAAGTTACAATCCTGCAAGATGATGAACAAAGCACTGTTTTAAAAATTGAACTGTCAGGCTTTGATGTAACGCAACTGGTTACCGACGGAAAAACCTACCAGGTTATCGATTTGCTTTCCGATGTAGCATCTTCAAATGCGGGTTTTCCTGACCTGCCTTACATTGCGAAAGTTCTTGCTATTCCTGACCAAGCCGGTGTTTCGGTTGAAGTGCTTGAAACCGGTGATGCCCAGGTTTTTAAAAACATTTTAGTTCCTCCCTCAAGAGCAAGTTGGTGGGAGGGCAAACCCATGACACCCTATCTCGAAAACGCTGATGTTTACGGTTCCAATGACATTTTTCCCAGTGAAATTGCCACAATGGAAGATCCGGTGGTTTTCAGGGATTTTCGCATCGCCAGGTTGACAGTTTACCCGGCGCGTTTTATCCCGGCATCCAATGAATTGCAGGTTTTTTCATCTGTCACGGTGAAAATTAACTATGGCAAGGGTCCGGTTGTAAATCCCAAAACTACGGGAAAAAGGGCAGTGGCTCCATCATTCGGGCAACTTTACCGCAGCACGATTTTTAATTACGAAAGCGTGTTGAACAGAGATTACGGTGGACGCGAGGATGGGCGCGAGTTAATGTTGTGTATTATGCCCGATGAATTTGAAACCAGTTTCCAGGTTTATGCTGACTGGAAAAGACAAAGCGGCGTTGACATTCATGTGACCAAATTCAGTGACATTGGAGCTAACGCATCCAACCCCGATATCCCCAAGAACCATATTGCAGATGCTTTTCATAACTGGGAAAATCCGCCTACTTATGTTTTAATTATTGGTGATGATGGCGTATTTCCAAAAAAGATCGTAACCTATCCTGATTATTCATTCCCAAGCGACAACTATTTTGTTGAAATAGATGGAAACGACTATTTCCCCGAACTTTTGATCGGACGTTGGACAAACCAGGGCGACTACCGTATGCAAGTAATGATTAACAAGTTCTTGCTTTACGAAAAAAATCCTTACGTTCAAGAAACCGGTTGGTTCAAAAAGGCGGTATTATGTAGTAATAATGAGTACCAATCGCAGGTTGACACCAAATTATTTGTAGGTGATGTATTGACTTATGATGGAGGTTTTACCCAGGTTGATAAGATGATGAGTGACGGCAATGGCTGGGGTGGTGGTTGTACCTACGACTTAACTGATATTAAAAACGCAATTAATGAAGGCAGGAGCTTTTTAAATTATCGTGGCGAAGGTTGGTATTATGGCTGGTACGCCAGTTGCTACGATTTCCCCACCGATGATGTTTCAAGTTTACAAAATGGCCAGAAATTCACATTTGTAACCAGTATTGGTTGTGGAGTAGCCATGTTCGACTGCCAGGGTGGTAACAGTTTCGGTGAAGAATGGGTGGAGATGGGTACAATAACCAGCCCAAAAGGAGCGCCTGCTTTTATTGGCCCTACTTCAAATACCCATACTACTTACAATAATAGAATTGATAAGGGAATTTATGTGGGAATGTTCCAGGAAGGAATGGATACTCCCGGACAAGCCCTACTAAGAGGTAAACTTTACATGTACAATGTATTTGGAAATGACTATTACACCCAATATCACTATAAAATTTTCCATACATTAGGAGATCCCAGCATTCACATCTGGAAAACCGTTCCCTGGGCTGTTAATGCCAGCTACCCAACCACCATTCCAGTAGGTGAAGACCTGGTTGAATTCACAGTTAACTTTGCATCTTCGGGTTTGCCAGTTGCAAATGCGATTGTGTGTGTTACGGGTGAAGAACTTTTTTACACCGGAGTGACCGACGCAACGGGTAAAGTAACCATCGACTTGATTACGGAAATAGAAGAAACACTTACAGTTACCGTGCGTGGTGGCAATGTAATTCCTCATCAGGGTACTATTCAAACAGAATTACTTCTTGAACTTATCGAACCTGAGGGACAACCATTGATTGTTGACATTGATGGCAATACCGATGGATTGATCAATCCCAACGAACATTGCAACGCTACTTTTACATTAAAAAACTGGGGAGCCCAAACTGCAAATAATATTCAGGCGGTATTGAGCACTCCCAATACCAACTATGTTGACATAATTACCACAAGCCCTGTAAGTTTCGGAAATATTGCTTCTGGTGGAAGTTCAACCGGAAGTCCATTTCAGTTTTTTGTGAAGCCGTCTTGTCCTATCGGGCAGATAATCACTCTTAATTTGCATATTACAAGCAATATTAATTCGTGGGACTACTCATTTACTGCTGAAGTTATGGGGTGCCATTTGCTGATAAATAATTACGCCATTCACGATGCCAGTTCTCCCAACATGAATTTCAGGATGGACCCGGGCGAAACAGTAGTAGTGATTCTCTCCATTGAAAATGATGGTGATGACCTTGCCCCTGACGTAACCGGCGTTTTATCATGCAACGATCCTTACATTACTATCATTGACGGGATTGGAGGTTTTGGAACCATCGAAATGAATGAGAATTCTATAAATATGGAGAACAATTTTGTCGTACAGGTTTCTCCAACTTGCCCGGTTGGTCACGTTGCCACTTACACATTAACCCTTGAAACACAGAATGGTTACTATCCTTACGAAACCATGCCCACATTCCAGATTCCTGTTGGTGTGCTGATCCCATCCGATTACACAGGACCTGATTATTATGGCTATTACATGTACTCGAGTGATGATACTTTTTATGATCAAACTCCGGAATTTGACTGGATCGAACTAGTAGGTACAGGCACTGCACTCAACCTGCCGAACAATAGTGATTATACTGAAACTGTTAATTTGCCTTTCCTGTTCCAGTATTATGGGAATGTATTTAATCAGGTACGTATCAGCACTGATGGCTGGATAGCCTTTGGAAGTGGCAACCAAACATTACCAGTTAACACGCAGCTTCCAAACAACGACATTGTTAACAATATGGTTGCTGTATTTTGGGATGATTTGTTCGATGATGAGTTTTATATGGGAGATATTTACCATTATTACGATGTTCAAAACAATCGTTTTATCATTGAATGGGACAGTATTGCCCATAACAATTTCCTTTGGGAGCCCGAAAGAGAAGTTTTCCAGGTAATCTTGTTAGATCCGGATTATTACAACACAGCATCGGGTGACGGAGAAATTATTCTGCAATACAAGAAAGTAGAAAACGTTGAAAGCATAACAGTTGGAATTGAGGACCAATCACAATATGTTGGTTTACAATATCTTTATAACATGAATTTTCACCAGACTGCTTCAGCCCTTTTTGATGGAAATGCTATTAAAATAACTACAGAACCTCCATTCTCCTCCATCATGACATCTATTGATGAAAACCAGCCTGCAAACCCGAATTCAGGATACAGCCTTGCACAGAATATTCCCAATCCTTTCTCCACCCAAACCCGGATTAACTATGTACTACCTGACCGAAGCAATGTTTCATTACATGTTTACGACGTAAGAGGTCAGTTGGTTCGCGTTCTTTATGAAGGGGAACAACAAAAAGGAGCACATTCGGTAATCTGGAGTGGTTTAAATGACGAAGGTAACCCTGCTGCTTCTGGTATTTATCTATATCAGCTTAAAGCAGATAGTTTTGTTCAAACAAATAAAATGTTCTTGTTCAGATAAACTCTTGAAAACATGACACGTAATTTTCATCTTTTTTAGAGGTAGGAAGGGCGATCCCGAAAACAACAAATTGTATCCGGGATTGCCAATCCCCTTGATTGGGAATGATTTTGAGGATACCGGTCATGTTCTTTTTACTGCAAATCACAACACTGAATGGCTTAACCTGGGCAAGAGATGTATAGTTTTTTTATTCTGCTTGTAATTTTAATAATCGCAGCCATTGCAGGGCTTGTTGAATATCGCCTTCACCAAAAAAGGATCTTTTCGATCCCCATCCGTATTCATATTAACGGCACACGTGGAAAATCAAGCGTTACCCGACTTATTGGAGCGGGTTTGCGTGCCGGAGGAATTCCAAACATCATCAAAGTAACCGGAACTTTCCCCCGTTTGATTCTTGAAGATGGAACCGAAACCTACATCCACCGGAAAGCGGGTGCAAATATTATCGAACAATTATCAATAGTAAGATATGCTGCATCACGTAAGGTGAAAGCCCTTGTAATGGAATGTATGGCGCTTCAGCCACAATATCAGACCATAACCGAACATCACATGATCCATTCAAACATCAGTGTAATGACCAACATCAGGATCGATCACACCGATGTTATGGGGCATACCCTGGAAGAAATTGCTGAAACTTTAGGCCGTACCATTCCAAAAAATGAGCACTTGTTCACCTCGGAAAACGTAATTCCCGATGTTTTGAAAAAAATGGCTGATAAGCAGAATACTGTAACTCATTTTATTGATCCACAAACCGTTTCGTCCGATGAGATGAAAGGTTTCAGTTATATCGAGCACCGTGAAAATGTTTCGCTTGCTCTTGCGATATGTCAACATGTAGGTGTTGACCGGCAAACAGCACTTAACGGTATGTACACAGCCATTCCTGATGCAGGGGTGTTAACCCGGCACACTGTTGACTCCTTTCATAAAAGGATGGTTTTTTACAATGCATTTGCTGCAAATGACCCAGACTCAACCTTGCTTGTTTGGCAAAAAATCCGGGATGAAATTGGCTTGGATGGAACCCGGATAATTTTACTTAACACCCGACAGGACAGGCTTTATCGTGCACAACAATTGGCTGAAATGGTAGGAACAAAAATCGAAAGTGAGGTTGATTTCCTGATGCTTATTGGTCAATCTACTGATGTGGTGGAAAATATGGCCGTCAGTTGTGGTGTACCTAAGAAAAAGGTTATCAGTGTTGGATGGACAAGTCCAGAGAAGGTTTATGAAAACATCCTGGCTGTTACCGAAAAGGTTTCAACAATAGTAGCTATTGGCAACATGGGAGGCATGGGAGCCGATACGGTTGATTATTTTAAAAACAGAAGTAATTAAAAATGATAGAATTAGCAATTACCTTAGGTCTGATTCTGAGTTTGCTTTCCTACGAAGTATTTGGGCTGGCAGCCGGTGGTATTGTTGTCCCCGGATACATTGCGCTGCATCTCTCACATCCCGACAGGTTAATCGGCGTGGTGGCAGTAAGTTTACTCACCTATTTAATCATAAAAGTACTAAGCAATTACACTTTTCTTTATGGGCGACGGCAAATGGTGCTTAGTTTGCTGATTGGTTGTTTGTTAGCCAATTTTTCGCGCTATTTTTTAACCATCGACATTGCGAGCACAACCATGGAACTTCAGGCTGTGGGTTGGGTAATTCCTGGACTGATAGCACATTGGTTTGCTAAGCAGGGAATTTTCAAAACCCTCAGTGTGCTCTTTGTTTCCTCTGTACTTGTACGCTTGATATTGATATTGTTTTTCATGGGTTCGTTGTTGCCCGAATAATTTTTAAAAAGAAAACAGATGCCTACTTACAGAGCCAAATCAAACATCGTTTTAATCCTGTTGTCAGTATTTGCCTTATTGGCAATAGTTGCCGTGGAAAACAGCAAAGTTGATGTAAAACAGGAGTGGTACAACGAAAAACTCGAAGCCGCCATGCTGTCGAAACGGGCTGCAGAATGTATTAAAAACCATCGTCTCGAGAACGGTGTTTTTGTTGATGATGTTAACGATCCGAACCAAACAGCCCTTATTGGCCAGGAATTTACACTCATCTCCACCGACAGGGGCGACATTGAATCAAAACTGTCATCGACGAATCCCAATTTCGCTGCGGTTATTGTTCAACTTATGAAAGATGCCGGTTTAAAGGAAAAAGATAAAGTGGCCATTGCTTTCACCGGGTCATTTCCGGGATTAAATATTTCTGTGATGGCTGCTGTTGAAACCCTCAAACTAAAACCAATTGTCATCACTTCAGTAGGCTCTTCTAACTTTGGAGCCAACGATCCTTATTTTACCTGGCTCGACATGGAAAATACCCTTAACCAGGCCGGTGTTTTTCACCACAAATCAGTGGCAGCATCTATTGGAGGTGGCTCTGATATTGGGCGCGGCCTGAGTCCCGAAGGGCGCGAGTTAATCTCTGACGCAATCAAAAGGAATGATGTTGATTTTATTTATGAAAAACACCTCGAAAGCAGCATCGCCAAAAGGCTTGAGATTTATGACAAACACAGCGGAGAAAAGCCCGTCAAAGTTTTTATTAACGTGGGAGGAGGAATTGCCAGCCTGGGTAACACCATCAATGGAAACCTGATTCCTGCGGGGCTCACCGAATATCTGCCGGTAAAGAATTTTCCGGTTCATGGAGTAATTATTGAAATGGGTCAGCGTGGAATCCCAATCATTCACCTCCTGAATATCGATCAGTTGCTCAATAAATTTGGCCTGCCCAGAAGCCCGGTTCCACTTCCGGAACCTGGAGATGGCGGCATTTTCACCCAAAAGAAGTACAATTTTGTTGTTGCGCTCATTGCTACCTTAATCCTGGTAACAGTAATTATTTTTGTATTTATCAGCGAAAGAAAACAGCATCAGCTTGGCTCCGACCCTGTCCCATTGTTGTCGGGCACAAAAAATGACGATGATTCTGACGATAATCCGGAGTTGTAATTATTTTTGTAAAATATTGAAACTAAATCACCAAACTATAAAATAGATTAAGATGAAAAAACTACTACTTAGCTTGTTGAGCCTTGTAATCATTTCAGGCGGATTAATGGCTCAGACATCCAAAAAAACAAGTGGGATCAAACCCTCTGGTTTTCAAAAGAAAGTAAACATTATTGTTTCCGGAAAAGACAGAACCTACTACAACCTTGACCCTGCACAGTCCGCTGTGATTAAAGTTATTGGTCCCGGAAAACTGGAAGTTATCACCCGCGGTCAGTTTAAACAGGGAGAGATTGATAAAATTGCATACAAAGTTTTATACACCATCGATGGCGGGGTTCAGAAAACCAGGACTTTCAGCAATGTTGTGCGAACGACAAAAGCCAAATATGCTGATGAAAAAATTGGAGTCCCCGGACAGAGTGAAGAGTTTATCCTCGACCTTGGAAGAGGCAATCACAGCATTGAGTTTAAAGTTGCGGATGGAAAAATCCCGATAGCCTGCAGGTTTTCTTTTACTCCCGTGAAGGAAAAAAAGAAAGACTGGATTCCTTTTTCACCAAAAGCACCTTTTGAACCTGTAACTATTTTATCAAAAGAGACTTCCACTACGTATTACCGTTTTTCGAATGAAAAACCCTTGAAAATTGAAGTGAACGGTCCCACCGAACTACGCTTACTATCCCGGGTTGAAAACCACTACCAGATGAAAGGTCGCATCAACTACCGGCTCCAGGTGAAAGAAAACGGCCAGGTGATAAACACCTATCAATTGAGCAGCAAACACTCCGAAATTGCTGTTTACGAAGACGATAAAAATCTTATACCCGGAAAGGCATGCGAATTTGCCATTGATGTACCAAAAGGAAGGCACGTTTATGAAATCCTTCCTCTGGATAAAGACAAAAACACCATCTTAGGCAGATTGTTACTTCCTAAAAAAGACACCACCCTCGAAAAATAACCCAGTCACACTTTTTGTTTCAAAAGGAATTAAATCGAAAATTCATGAAGAAGATCAAAGATAAAAAGCTCCCCCCTGGCAGCCGGTTTCTTCTGCCTGTGTTGTTGGTTCTTCTCATTCTGTCAGGTGGTATTACTCTGGCTCAGAATAAACAGACGAAAAAAGATACCAAAAAGAAAAAAGTAGAATTTGATGTAAACGCCGGACTAAACACATTTTACGACGACAACATCCTGAAATATTCCGACAAGTACCTTGAAAGGTTTATGAATAACAAGGACCAGGGGCGCTTTCACATCGAAACTTACGATGACGTAGTACTGGCTCCATCGTTGAAACTTGCCTCTACTTATAAGCTTTTTGGAAAAATGAACACCAAGGTTAATGCTGATTTCCTGTATAACCACTACATTGTAAATGATGTTAAAAACTGGAGCATTTTCACATTGGGTATTCAGCAGTTTATTACCAAAAAAGCCAGTTTTAAACTATCGTACAGCTACATCCCCGAGTTTTATGTCCGTCATTTCAGGGATGAAGACTGGGTGGAAGTTTTAGGCTATGTGCCTGAAACATTTGTACCTTATTCTTTTGCCAAAGAAAATTATGGAATATGGGCACAGAATACCTTTTTCAAAAATACCCGTATCAGGGGATCACTAAACTATGCCTTGTACTACCACAACGAGCATTATACCGAATATGACTGCAAAAACTGGGTGTTTGGGCTCACGCTTTACCAACCGCTACATAAAAAAGTAAGAATGGAGCTGAGATGGGAGTTTACAACTTCTGATGCCAAAGGATATGATGAACCTTTTGAAACCAGGGAAACCTCCGACGATGCCGATGCTACTTACGAGGAAGATGTTTTTATGTTTGCCATCACCTGGCAATTGCCTAAAATGCTGAAAAAAAATCATGACATTAGCTTTGATGGTGAATACCTGAAAAGATACTATACAACCAACAATTATCTTGAGGAAGACCCTGAACACGCCGGTCGTGTGGATGATGCCTGGCGTTGCTTTTTTACCTACAGCATAAGTATTACCAAATCGTTTGAAGCATCAGCATTTTACAAATGGTATGGAAGAAATACCGATTCGGAATCTGAGTTAAACGATTTGTATCTTGCGGCTGAAAAGGATTTCCGCCAAAACCAGGTTGGTATAGGATTTACCTACAGTTTCGATTTTAAATAACTTGCAGATGCACAACTAATATTAAAGAAAAATACTAACGGAAATAAAGATAAGTATATGAAAATGAATAAATTGTTTATAATTGGATTGTTCGGATTAAGTTTGTTAATCAGTTGTGGAAAACCGAACCATCCCGAATCAATAGTGCCTGACGATACTTCCGGCGGATATAAAATTGAGAAAAAAATTACCACCGCAGGCTATGCACAGGATGTGCTGCTGAAAGATAATCTTCTCTACATTTCTCAGGGCGAAGGCGGGTTGCTGATTATGGATGTATCTGATCCATTGAATCCTGAAACCGTATCAATGACAGTAGAACATCTTCAGGGTTACTCAAACAGACTGGCCATGCAGGACAGCATTCTTTACATATCAGCCGGAACAAACGGAACATTTGTGGTAAATGTAAGCGATCCTTTCGCACCTTTCAGGGTTGAGGTTTCTTCACCATTTAAACCGGCAAGGGTTGTGCATGTTTTCAGGGGATACCTGTTTACATCGGTTAGCGAGAATGGTGTGAAACTATCAGAAATCAGCTACCCTTCCGAACCAGATCCCCGCGGAAGCATATCCACACCAGGCTATGCTTATGGAATGGCAACTACTGCCGACAGCAACTACCTGATGGTTGCCTGTGGCGAAATGGGATTATCGGTTTATGACATTTATAAACTGAAAGAAGGCTTCGGCCCTTATAAGCAGGTTGGTTGGTGCGATACTCCTGGATATGCTGAAGAGGTGGCGGTTGATGACGCACGGTCGCTGGCATTTATGACTTGTGGTACAGCGGGGCTTCAAATTATTGATTATTCCGACACAACTAACATCCACATTACCGGCTTTTATGATGGCAGCGGTTACGCCAAATCGTTGATTTACAAAGACCAACAGGTTTTTATTGCTGCTGAACTGAGCGGACTTCAGGTAGTGGATGTTTCAAATCCTGCCAATCCTGCGCTGATCGGTGAAGTTGATACAGACTTTGCCTGGGCACTCGATATGGATGAAAATTATATCTACCTGGCCGATGATAAAGAGGGAGTTCTTGTAATTTCAATTCCCGAATAGTCAAATGGGTAATTTGCCAGAGAAAAAGCAGCGTTTTCAGTTTATTGACCAATTTCGCGGTTTAATCGGGGTGCTGATGCTGCTGGGTCATAGCTCTTACTACATCAATTCTATCTGGGTAAATCTCGATCCGTTCGATCCGCTGGTACCAACCTGGGGGCAGTTTGTCCTTCGGTACATCGGTTACCTGTGTGCCCCGGGCTTTTTGATGATGTCGGGTGCCATGGTGTGGTGGTCGTTTCACCAAAGGATTGCAAAAGGCACCAAAGACTGGTCGGCACGTTGGCACCTCATTCAGCGCGGGCTTTTCCTGGTGTTGGTTCAGGTGACCTGGGTAAACTCATCCTGGGGAGGGTTTAAGGAATTTCAGCCCGGTCACCTCGGAATAATAGCAACCATCGGTATTTCG
>Ga0172375_10008070_pt1 | contig 14249 bp, 11 predicted proteins | sample LakKiv1m_FD_114537 | JGI IMG/M metagenome (GOLD analysis project Ga0172375, IMG submission 114537) | Freshwater microbial communities from Kabuno Bay, South-Kivu, Congo - kab_092012_11.1m | ecosystem: Environmental > Aquatic > Freshwater > Lake | place: Democratic Republic of the Congo... | reverse complement strand
AGATCAACTTCAAGCCGGCCTATGAGCAGAAGCAGATCTCCAGCATCCGGGTGAAGGAGGGGCAGAGCCAGACGGTGGCCGTCGAGGTCACCCCGGCGCAGAATGCAGCCGCCAAAGAATATCCGATCATCGTCCGGATCGGCTCCGGCGAGAATAAGGCCGATGTGAAACTCACGGTCGTCCTCACCGGGAACTACCGGCTTGACGCCGGGACGCCGAACGGGATCCTGTCCCTCGAGGCCTATGCCGGAAAGCCCGTCACCTTTTCGCTCTTCGTGAAGAACAACGGTTCCGCCGTGAACCGCAACGTCAGCTTCTCCTCCTTCAAACCGGAGAACTGGGAGACCGCCTTCAAACCGGAGAAGATCGATTCCCTCGCCCCGGGCGAGATGAAGCAGGTGGAGGTGACGATCAAGCCGGGTCCCCAGTCTCTCGTCGGAGATTACTCCGTGGGCGTCATGACGAACGGAGAAAAGTCGGACAAGACGGTGGAGATGCGGGTCACGGTGAAGGCCTCTTCGGCCTGGGGCTGGATCGGGATCGGGCTAATTCTGTTGGTGATCGCGGGGCTGAGTTTCCTGTTCATCAAGATGGGGAGACGCTAAACGTGGAAAAAGAGACGGTCATCCGAATGGAAGAGCTGACCAAGCGCTATGGGGCGCAGACGGCGGTAAACCGTCTGAGCCTTGAGGTGCTGGAGGGGGAGATTTTCGGCTTTCTGGGGCCGAACGGGGCCGGGAAGACGACGACGATGCTGATGCTCCTCGGCCTCACCGAACCGACCTCCGGGACGGTCCGGGTCTGCGGCTATGACCCGGCGCGCGATCCGCTGAAGGTAAAGGAGATGATCGGTTACCTGCCGGAGAACGTCGGCTTCTATGAGGACATGGATGCGCGGCAGAACCTCCGCTACATCGCGCGCCTGAACCGGATCCCGGATCAGGTTTCCACCGGGCGGATCGGCAGCCTTCTCGAGGAGATCGATCTTGCGAAGGAGGCGGGCAAGAAGGTGGGCTCCTACTCGAAGGGGATGAGGCAGCGCCTGGGGATCGCCGAGGTGCTGATCAAGGAGCCGAAGGTGCTCTTTCTCGACGAGCCGACGATCGGCCTCGATCCCGACGGGACGAATTGGATGCTCGATCTGATCCACAATCTCAGCCGTGAGCGGCGGATAACGATCTTCTTTTCGTCCCACCTGCTTGAACAGGTCCAGCGGATCTGCGACCGGATCGGGATCATGATCAAGGGGAACCTCGTCGCCGCCGGTCCGCTCGCGGAGCTGGCGCAACGGGGACTCGGCCTGGAGGCGGGGGAGGCGTACACCCTCGAAGAGATCTACATGAAATATTTCAAGGAGGCGTGACCTTGCACGGGATTTTCACCATATATCGAAAGGAGATGGAGGACCATTTCAGCAGCATAAGGTTCCTCCTCATCACGACGCTGATCGTCATGGTCGGAGTGATCATTGCCTCGATGGTCGGCATGTCCATGCAGGAGGAGCTTAAGGGGATGGCCAAGCCGGACTTCATCTTCCTGCTTCTGTTCACCTCGACGGGGAAGCTCTTCTCCTTCGTCCAGTTCATCGGCTTTTTTGGGCCGCTCATCGGGATCATCCTCGGTTTCGACGCGATCAACCGGGAGCGGAGCGGCCGTACGCTGAGCAAGCTGGTCGCCCAGCCGATCTACCGGGACGCGATCATCAATGGGAAGTTCCTGGCCGGTGTGACGATGATCACGATCGTCATGGTCTCGCTGGTGCTCATCATTGCGGGTTTGGGCATCCGCCTGATCGGCGTGGTCCCGGGAGTGGAGGAGTTCTGGCGGCTTCTCATCTACCTCGTTCTCAGCATCCTCTACATCTCGTTTTGGCTGGGGGCGGCGATCCTCTTCTCCGTGGTGTTCCGGAGCACGGCCACCTCGGCGCTGGCATCGCTCGCCGTCTGGATCGGCCTCTCTTTCTTCATCGGCCTGGGCGGCAGCTTGCTCGCCGATGCGATCGCCCCGATGAACCAGACGGCCGACATGGCGCAGGCCCAGGACTCCTTCGTGAAGAATGCGGATGTCCAGAGGGCGGCCTCGCTCCTATCTCCAGCGACGCTTTACGGGGATGCGACCTCGACGATCCTCGACCCGCTCCGTAAGACGCCGCGCTCCTTCGTGCTGATGGGGCCGATGGAGAGGCTCTCCCTCTCTCGATTCCAGAATCCGCTTCCGCTTCCCCAGAGCATCGTGATCGTGGCGCCCTTCATGGTCTCGCTCATCGCGATCACCTTCCTCTGCTTCGGGATCTGCTACGCAATTTTCATGCGGCAGGAGATCCGGTCGACGTAGGTCAGTCACGATGACGACGGCGTCAACGCATAAAACGCCGGCGGGGCTTTGAGATTTGATCCCCGCCGGCGCATCTTCGTTCCCCCTGTATTTCCGAAAAATGTGGCTTGACAAACCGCCGCTTCTTCTATAATTGTTTTTCCATCGTAAAGGATCGAGGTGGATGTGTGGAAGGGGGGTGAGATTCCCCCGCTGCCCCGCAGCCGTGAAGGGAACGAAAACCCGAAATGCCACTCTCGCGAGGGAATCGTGAGGGGAAGGCGGGCGAGTAGGCGGCCCGAAGCCGGAAAACCAGTCCACCGGAAGCATTCTCGCGGGAGGAAGATCTTGACCCATCCGGCGCCTCATCTGACCCTGATCAGAATATTCAGGGTTTGTCTTTTATTGCTGGTTTTGCTGGCCGGCGTTTCTGCCCTTTCCCTTGTGATGGGTCCCGCTCCGATCGGGATTGCCGCCGTCTTCAAATGTATTCTCGCTGCCGTCCGTTTCCCAGGCGTATCCGATCCCCTGAACGGGGCTGAGCGGACGATCCTTTTTTCGATCCGGGTCCCCAGGATACTCTTAGCAGGCCTGGTCGGCGCTGCCCTGTCGTGCGCCGGGGTCGTCTTTCAGGCCCTGCTGCGCAACCCGCTGGCCGATCCCTATGTTCTCGGCGTTTCCGGCGGCGCCGCCGTGGGCGCCATTATCGCGATTGTCACCGGCCTCGGCTCTCTTCCCTTCGGCATCCCCGGCCTGGCCTTCGCAGGCGGGCTCCTCTCCATACTGCTCGTATGGGGGCTTTCCGGTGCGACCGGTGAACGACGGACGGACCACACCTTGCTGGCCGGTATCATCGTTAACGCCTTTTTCTCGGCGCTCATCATGTTTCTCGTCTCCATCACCAGCGGGGAGCAGATCCACAGCGTCATCTTCTGGCTGATGGGGGATCTGGCGATGGCGGGGGAAAACGACATTCTCCTAACGGTCGTTTTTCTGATTGCCGGTTTTGCCGTGATGTTTCTCCACGCCCGCGATCTCAATATCCTTCTCACCGGCGAGGAGACGGCCCTCCAGTTGGGGATCCCGGTGAAGAGGACCCGGATGCTCCTGCTAATTTCCGCTTCGCTGGTGACAGGGGCGGCCGTTTCCGTCAGCGGCATCATCGGCTTCGTAGGTCTCATGGTTCCCCATATCGTGCGGATGCTGTTCGGGTCCGATCACCGGTTGCTGCTGCCGGCGTCGCTGCTGTTCGGTGGCGCATTCCTGATGGCCGCCGATACGATCGCCCGCATTGTTCTGGCCCCTGCCGAGCTGCCGGTCGGGGTGGTCACGGCCCTCTGTGGCGCCCCCTATTTTGCCTATCTGATGAAGAGGTCGGCTTGAGTGATGCCCATCCTTGAACTGGAACGGATCAGTTTTAAATACGCCGAAAAGCGAGTGCTTCAGGATGTCACCCTAACCGTGGCAAGAGGGGAGTTCTTCGGGATCCTGGGGCCGAACGGCTCTGGAAAATCCACGCTCCTGAACCTGATTGATGGGATACGATTGCCCTGCGAGGGTGAAATCCGCCTTAAAGGCGTCGCCCCCGGTAAGATGCAGCGGAGGGATGTGGCGCGGCTGGTCGCGGTTGTGCCCCAGGAGGCGTCATGGGTCTTTCCCCTGACGGTGGAGGAGGTCGTCCTGATGGGAAGGACCCCCTATATAGGCAGGCTGGCGTTTGAATCGGAAAGGGATCTTACCGTCGTCCGGTCCGCCATGGAGGCGACGGACATTCTTCTCTTCGCTTCGCGCCTCATGGAGACCCTGAGCGGGGGCGAGCGGCAGCGGGTGTTGATCGCCAGGGCGCTGGCGCAGGAACCGGAGGTCATCCTTCTGGATGAACCCACCTCCTCCCTCGACATCGCCCACCAGATTCGCACCTTCGATCTTATTCGATCACTCAGCAGAAGCGCAGGCCTCACCGTCGTGTCCGTTACGCAAGATATGAATCTGGCGTCGCTCTACTGTGACCGGATTGCCATGCTTGAAGAGGGGCGGATCCACTTTCTGGGGCGTCCCGGGGAGGTCATTACCGAAGCGAACATCCGTGAGGTATACGGGGTCAACGTCGTTGTTGACCATCATCCTTTAACCGGACTGCCGAGGGTTTCACTTCTCGGCAGCCATTCGCCAGGTCAGGAAAGCCGGTGGGAATCCGGAGCTGCCCCGCAACTGTAAGCGGAACGAAATCCGAAGGAAGCCACTGGTTCTCAGAAGGACCGGGAAGGCGCGGAGAGTAGGCATGAGCCGCGAGCCAGGATATTTGACCGGCGGATGAAGACACCAACTTTTCGAGAGGAAAAGAAGGAGGAACAATGAAAGGTTTTTCAAGGTTTCTGCGGATTGGTTTTTTCAGCTTGACTCTTTTGCCCTGTGCGGTTCCCGTTTATGGGGCGCCGCCCGATGACGCCGATCGGATGGCGGTCCTGCAGGAGGTGGTCGTGACGGCGACACGGGATCAGGAAGAGATCCGGAAGGTGCCGGCCCATGTCACGGTCATCACGGAAAAGGAGATCCGGGATTCCGGTGCGACGAACCTGGTGGAGATCCTGGAGCGGCAGGAGGGGATTCAATTCCGATCGTACAGCGGTCATGAGCCCCTGTCCATCATCGACCTGCGCGGGATGGGTGGAGACAGCCCCTTCGGGAAGGTCCAGATTCAGCTCAACGGAAGAAGATTGAACCGGCCGGATATGGCCTCCGTCAACTGGTTTCAGATCCCCTTGAGCCAGGTGGAAAAAATCGAAATCGTCCGGGGCGCGGGCAGCGTCCTCTACGGTGATTCCGCCGTGGCAGGCGTCATCAACATCATCACGAGAAAAGGAGAAGGCAAACCGGTATTCCACATCTCCGCCGTTGCCGGAAGTTACGGACTCCACGACGAGAAGGCAGCGGTGAGCGGTTCGGAAAAGAAATGGTCTTATGCCGTCAGCGGAGAGAATTATTTTTCCCTCGGGTATCGGAACCGGTCGACGGTCTCCTCCCAGGGCGCGGGTCTGGATCTGGCCTATGACGCCAGCGACTATTTCGGTCTGTCCATGGGGGCGTCCTTCAACAGGACTCAGTATGAACTGCCCGGGAACCTCACCGCAGCGGAAATGGCGATGGATCGCCGGCAGTATCAGCCCGCCAGACCGGCCTATTGGACTGCGGCCAGTTCGGATGATGACGGAACGGACCGGCAGACGGAACTGCGTTTTCGGATCGATTCGATGCTGGGCGATTTCGGCCGCGCCGAGATCGGCTTTTCCGCCGGAATCAAGGATGCGGCGACCAATTACGCCTCCTGGAATTCTTTCAACAGCTATACGATCCGTACGTATGCCGTGACCCCCAAATACATCCTGGAGAAGGAGATTTTCGGGCGCGCCAACAAGCTGACGGCCGGTGTCGATTATTACCTTGAACCCTTCAAGATGGACCGGTACGCAGACCGGGAGAGGACCCAAAAACTCAGTGTGGTCGACCTGGAAAGGGAGACCACCGGGTATTATCTCCGCGACGAATTCAATCTCGTCGAGCCATTGATCCTGAGCGCCGGTTACCGCTGGGAAGAGGCGGCCATCCAGGGGAACAGCATCACGCTCCCCGGCGCGGTCGATTTCGATACGAAAAAAATGCACCGGGGAGATGCCCACGAACTGGGACTTACCTATCTGGTCGGTGATAAATCCAAGGTGTTTGCCCGGTACGCTACGGCTTACCGTTTGCCATTCATCGACGAGCAGGCATCGTATTATGGCTGGGGGAACGGTTTTCTGGCCGATCTGGAAAAGGAGACGGCCAAGACCATGGAATTGGGAACCTCTCTGAATCCTTTGAAGAATCTTACGGTCAGTCTGACACTGTTCCGCATTGACATGGAAAACGAGATTGCCTGGAACAGCGCAACCAACAGAAATGAAAATCTGGACAGTACCCGCCACGAGGGGGCTGAAGGGACATTTTCCTATCTCTGGGAAAAACGGTTCAAGATTTACGGCAGCTATACCTACCACAAGGCCGCGTTTGAGGCGGGTCCCTACAACGGCAGGGAGTTGCCCCTGGTCCCCAATCGGATAGTCCGCATAGGTGCGGAATGGTATCTCCCCGGCGCCTTCATCCTGCGGCCCGAGATTCGCTTCGTCAGCGATGCCTATCTGAGCGGGGATCAAGACAACAACGGGGAAAAACTTCCCGCTTATCAGGTTTATAACATTTTTCTGTTCTATCGTCCCGAATTCGACCGTTACAAGATTTCGGCTTTTATAGGTGTGGAAAACCTGAAGGACGAAAGGTACGCCATGATCGGCGTGAAGGGAACCGCATTTTCACCGCAGACCTATTATCCGATGCCGGAAAGGACGGTCAAGTGCGGAATCTCGTTTGAATTCTAAAAGGTATAAGCGGGTACGTCGCCGGTTTGTTCCCATCGCGAGGATTTCGGGAAAATGATCCGTCTGCCAGATGCGGAAAAGAGATTCGCTCTTGCCTTGATTGTTTCAGCGGCAATGCACGCCGCCTTGTTGCCTGTGCTCCTGTCTTTCGCGTCCGGGTCCGCCCCAAGGCATGTTCAGCCCATCAGGGAGATTTGCATCAAGGCCTACCTCGTTTCGGGAACTCTCGCCGCAGTCGGGAAGACCATAGCCTTGCCCGGTCGCAAACGGCGGGAAACGGACAGGGGCGCCCCGGTGGCGGCGGCCTCTCCGCGGGAGGTTCCGGAGCAGGTTGCTCCGGCGGAAAAAGAAGGCAAGAAGCTGTTTGCGGACATTCGGCCGCCCGCTGAATGGCTCGGCATGGGACATGACGCGGGTGCCTTGCCGGCGCCGGCTTCTCTGGTGTCGCCGGTCCTCGTTCCAGGAGGCGGAGATCGATCGGTAAACAATGGCGCAGGCGCCCCTGCCTTCCCGCGGGAAGGAACGGGGGAAACCCGTCCGGAGGGGAGCGACGTATGGCCCCCGAAGGAAGCCGAAGCGGTCCCCCGGTACGGGGACAATGCCCGCCCCGTCTATCCTCCGTTGGCGCGGCTGCGGGGCTATCAGGGATTGGTGGTCCTGTTTGTCGAAGTTCTTGTCGATGGTCGCGTAGGTCAGGTGGGAATCAGACGTTCCGCCGGTCATGAAATTCTGGACCTGGCGGCCCTGGAGGCCGTCAGGGCGTGGAGATTTGAACCGGGCCGAAAGGAGGGGCGGGCTGTGACGATGTCGGTGGAAGTTCCGGTCCGGTTTGTTTTGAACGGGAATTCAGACTGGTGAAGACGGATGACCGCCAGTGAAGGAGGGGGCGTGTTTCTCAAGGTTGGGATGAAATCCAAGAAGCAGTTCGTTCCGCGCCTCTGGCTGAAAATGGCCGTTTATCTGCTGGGAGGGGGCGCCGCCCTGTTGATGCCGGCGGCTGCCGCGGCCGCTTCCCCGGGAAGGATCGTTTCCCTGGCGCCCAATCTGACTGAAATTCTTTACGACCTCGGCGTCGGAAACCGGATCGCTGCTGTGACCGATTACTGTGACTATCCGCCCGGCGCCAGGACCAAACCCAAGATCGGCGGTTTTGTCAACCCTTCCCTGGAGGCTATCGTCTCGTTGCGTCCCGAATGGGTGGTCATGACCGAAGACGGCAATCCGCGGGTTTTGGAGCGCCGCCTGAGAATCCTGGGAATCAGGACTTATATCTTCAAGGCCAGAAGAATTAAAGACTTGCCGCAGGAGATCCGGACCATGGGCAGGATTCTCGGGGTCGGGACCGCGGCCGACCGGAGGGCCGATTGGATCGAAACGCGCATCCGCCGGATTGGTGAAAGGACAGGCACGGCATCGCAACGAAGGGTTGGAAAAGCAATCTTCATCGTTCAGCCAACGCCCCTGATTGCAGCCGGGAAAGGGACCACCATCGACGACGCCTTTACGATCTTGGGGATCGATAATATCGCCGCGGCGGGGAAAACGAGATATCCGAAATATTCCATGGAGGAGATCATCCGCCTGGGGCCTGATGCCCTGTTTTTCGGGAGGGGGCGTGGGATGGAGGAACGGGTGAAGCCCTTGATCGAGAGACTCTCGACACTCGACGCCGTCCGCTCGGGAAGGGTTTTTTTCGTCGGGGAAGCCATCTACAGGCTCGGACCGAGAATTGCCTCCGGCCTGGAGGAGATGGCGGCCTGTCTGGACACCCGGTGAAGGGGATGCGGGAGGAGAGAAGCGGGGCAGAAAATCACACCTTTTCATGGTCGGAGAGAATGAGGAGCTTGTGTTCCGCATGGAACGCAACGAGCTCCTTCATGCCGCCGTCCCGCTTTTCGAGCCCCCGCCACCACCGGTAACCGAAGATCCGTTCGATGAAGTTCTCCCGGAGGAGCGGATCGTTCAGACGGCCGTCCTCCTCGACGGGGAGCAGCGGAAAACGTTTCATGAACGCCCCGGCGAAGATCCCCACCCCCTTCTTCACGGCCATTCCGGCGTCTCCGTAAACCTTCACCGCGGCCATTCCGGAACTGGGCGATCGGCTCTTGAAGATGAATCCGCACAGATCCTCGGCGGCGAGCGCCTCCAGACGTTTTTCCGCCCAGGCGAGCATCCCGTCCGTATGGTCGATGCGGGTCCGGATGGTGACCAGACGGGGGGCTTCCGGATCTCCGACGAGTCGCATCGACTCGCGGGGGATGGGGAGGCCGTACTCCACCTCCGGGCAGACTGGAACCCATTCAAACCAGCGGCCAAGGGTGTCGGTGATGTAGCGGTCGTGTTGATGGCCTCCGTCGTAACGGACATTCTGCCCCAGCAGGCAGGCGCTGATGCCGATCCGGATCTTTTCCGTCGTCGTTTCCTCCTGATCCCTGGTTTTGTCCGGTTTTCCCGGCCGCTTCGGCGCCTCCGGATGAAGCAGCCGAGGCCCGACAGGCCGTCCCCAAGTCCGGCCGGCAGGAATCTCTCCGGTCAGATCCCTGAAAGGAGAGCATCTTTTCGATCCGCTCCTCGATGGTTATACTATGGCAAACGGGCATTCCTGTAAAGAGATAAAGGGGCGGGGTGGGACGGGAAAGAAGCCGCTTCCGGCCGACCCTGATCCGGTCCCATTTGTCATTGACAAGCGGGCGCATTTTTCTTTAGAGTTCCATCGTAAAGAGATCGGAAACATTCGAACGGTTTCCGGCCGGAAAAGGGGGGGATTGCCGCGGGATTTGCATGCGGAACGGGGATGCCCTTGTACGCCGACCGGACGGATCAACCCCGCCCTGTTGTCTCCGGTCAGGCGGGAGGGAGGGTTTTTAATGGAATCACGATTTTCCGAATTGCGAAAGGAGAAAAACAGATGATCAGCAAGAAGATGTTTGATGCGATGAAGGAACAGATCAAAAACGAAATGGAATCCGCATATATCTATCTCTCGATGGCGGCCTACTTCCATTCGAAAAACCTGGACGGGATGGCCCACTGGATGCGCTGCCAGGTCCATGAGGAGACGATCCATGCAATGAAGTTTTTCGATCATATCATCAACCGGGGTGGCGAGGTGGTCCTCCTGGACCTCAAACAGCTCAAGCTGACCTGGAAGAACCCGCTGGAGCCCTGGAAGGACGCCTACGCGCACGAGCAGTTTATCACGGCGAAGATCCACAATCTGCTCAAGATTGCCCGGAAGGAGAACGACTACACGGCGGAGCCGATGCTGGCCTGGTTCGTCAACGAGCAGATCGAGGAGGAGAACAATACGGACAGGGTGGTCCGGCAACTGGAGATGGTCGGCGACAGCAAGGAAGGGCTCTTCATGCTGGACCGCGAGCTGGGGACCCGGATCTTCGTGGCGGGATCGCCCTTCGATCCCGCGGCCTACAACCTGCTCCAGTAGCGTTGATCGAGGTCAACCCATTTGGAGGCGGCATCCCTTCTCGGTTCCGGTCAGTCGTCCAGGGCCTCGAAGACCTTCCTGAGCATGTGCAGGGGATCTTCGGGATTCCCGTTTCCCCGGCCCTGATTCTCCGGCGGCGCCTTGCCCTTAGGGACCTCCGGAGGTCGTGATACACTGATCTTTGGTGCGGCGGGCTCGACGGCGGTCGGCGGCGGCGTAATCCGGACCATTTCGCGCGGCAGCGCTTCGGGCCTGTGTTCCGCCGCAGAAGCCTGCGGCGCGGCCACTGACGTTTCCGCCGGTTTTTCTCCCGGCGTCTTCCTCCGGTGACGAGATCGCCTGCGGGGTCTCTTCTTCACCGTCCCGGGTGCGAGTTGGTGGTTTTCCACTGGAGACCCACCGTTTTTCCTGGGCTCTTCCTTCCCGGGCTCTTCCCTCCGGGGTTCTTCCTTGTGGGGTGCTTCCTCCCTGGGTTTTTCTTCCTTGGGCGAAACCTTCTTCGGCGGGCCCTTCCTTCGCGGTCCCCTCTTCGGCGCCCCTCTCTTTGAACCCTCTTTCCCGGGTTCGATTTGCTTCGGCTCATCCGCAGCCCCGGGCGCGGGTATTTCCGCTTCCCCGGATTCCGGTTCCTCCGGTTCGTCCGGCTCTTCTATCTCCCCCGAAACCTTGCGGACGTGATCGGTTTGCTCCGGCGCCACCGGCGTCTCCCGCTTCGTCGTTTCGATCTTCCATTCGTCCCAGGCCATGTCGGGACTTCCTGAGATATGGATCGACATGTCGTAGTCGTTTTCCAGACGGCTGATCTCCGCCCGTTTCTGGTTCTGGAGGTAGTCGGCCACCTCATAGGGGACGCTGAGGCCGATCACGGAGGAGAGCCCCTTGACGGCCTGCGTTTCGATCTTCCGGTAGGCGGTCAGGGCCGTGTATTCGAGGGAGGGTCGCACCCCCCGACCCCGGCAGAAGGGGCAGGGCGTGTAGCTGATCTCCTGGATCGTCGACTGCTTCTTCTGGCGTGAGAGTTCCAGGATGCCGAACTTGGAGATGTGGGAGAGCTGGATCCTTGCCCGGTCCAGACTGATGGCCTTTTTGAAGGTCTTTTCCACCTCTGCGTTGTGCTTGCTGTCCATCATGTCGATGAAGTCGATGACGAGGAGCCCCCCGAGGTCGCGCAGGCGGAGCTGGCGGGCGATTTCCTCCGCCGCCTCCGTGTTCGTCTGGAAAGCGGTTTCCTCGACGTTCCGCTTGTGGGAGCCCCGGCCCGAGTTGACGTCGATCGTGATCATCGCCTCGGTGGGGTTGATGATCAGATAGCCGCCGGACTTCAACTCCACGCGGTCCTGGTAGATCACGCGGATCTGGTCCTCCAACTGGTACTTGTCGAAGAGGGGGGTCTTTTCCTTGTCTAACTTGATCATCTTGACATTCCGGGGGGCGACGGCCTTGCAGTAGGCCCGTACCTGGCGGAAGGTTTCCATGTCGTCGACCAGGATCTCCTCGATGTCCGTGGTGAAGTAATCCCGCAGCGAGCGGACGCCGAAGGCGCTCTCCTGGTAGATCAGGGCGGGCGCTGCCGTTTCAGCGGCCCCTTTCCGGATCTCCTTCCAGAGACGGGAGAGATGCTGGTAGTCGCGGGCCAGCTCCTGTTTGGTCCGGTTCATCCCCGCCGTCCGGACGATGAACCCGACCCCCTCTTCGGTCTGGATCTGTTCGACGAGCTCCTTGAGCCGTTTGCGGTCCACCTCGTCCTCGATCTTCCGGGAGATGCCGCTGCTTTCCTTGTTTGGCAGAAGCACCAGGTACCTCCCCGGCAGGGAGATGTAGGAGGTGAGCAGCGCTCCCTTGCGCTCGCTGACCTCCCGGAGGACCTGGACGAGGACCTCCTGGCCGGGCTTGAGCGTGGATCTCGCGCCCTCCGTGAAGTAGTTGGAACTGACGTCGCGCAGGGGGAGAAAGCCGTCCTTCCGGCCGCCGTAGTTCACGAAGGCGGCCTGGAGCCCCCGCTCCACCTTCATCACGAGTCCCTTGTAGATGTTGCCGGTAATCGGCTCTCTTACGGCCATCTGGATGTTGAATTCGACCAGTTTGCCGTCTTCCACGATCGCCATGCGTTTCTGCTCGAGATGGACGGCGTTGATCAGCATCTGCTTTTTCATAAAGATCCTTTCTATAGAAAGGCGGATACGTCGCCTTTTCCTGCTCTGATGACCTCGACCTCCTCATGGAGGAGGCTGACCACGCTGGACGGCGCCGCGGCGATGATGCCGCCGTCGATGATCATATCCACCCGTTTGCCGAAGAGCTCCTCGATCATGCGGGGGTCGCTCAAGAGTTCGCCTTCCCCGTCCTTGACGCTGGTGCTGATGACGGGGGAGCCCATCTCGGCGACCAGGGCCTGGCAGATCCGATTGTCGGGCACCCGGATGCCGGTCGTCTGCCGCTTGGGGAGGATGATTTTGGGAACGGCGCGGGAGGCTTCGAGGATGAACGTATAGGGCCCGGGGAGGAGGCGTTTCATGATCTTGTAGGCGTCGTCGGAGACCCGCGCATAGCGGCTGATGTCCTTGAGGCCGGCGCAGATGAAACTCAAAGGCTGCTTCCGGTCGCGGCGCTGGATTTCGTAAATCCGCTCGATCCCTTTCTTGTTGAACAGGTCGCACCCCATTCCGTATATCGTGTCGGTCGGGTAGATGACGATCCCGCCGCTGCGGAGGATCTCCACCGCCTTGCGGATCAGCCGCATCTGGGGGTTCTGATTGTTGATGGCGACCAGCATACCGTCCCTGTCCGGCGCCGGGAAACATTCCCGGCCGTCAATGCCCACAATTTATCAGAAACAGGGGCCATTATCAATGAAAGATATTGGGGGCTGCGGCCTTAGGGGGCGGCGAGGATTCCTCCCAGCTCTTCAGGGCCAACTGCACCTCATGGGCATCGGCAGCCACCCGCAGCGCCTGGGAAAGGTGCCGGTTCTGGAGGGTGCGTGCGGCAAGGGCCAGAATCCGGACCTGAATTTCCGGATTCTCCAGGGGGGACAGGCTCAGAAAGACGTATTCCACCGGCTTTTCCACGGCGGCATCCGGGACGCCCCCCCGCGTCAGCCCCAGAGCGATCAGCGGCCTCGTCAGGCCGGCCAGCCTGGCATGGGGGAAAGCCACCCCTTCGTTGAAGAACGTGCTTCCCTGGGCCTCCCGCGCCCGAACGGCCTGCAGGGCTTCATCCTGGAGGCGCCCATCCGGGCAGGCCGACCGGAGCAGCCTCTCCAGGACCGTGTTTTTGTCAACGGGTTCCCCCCATAGGACAATCCCGTCCTCATTCAGGAATGAGCCCAGCAGAAACGGGGTTTCCTCCGCGGGTGGGCGAGGCGCAACCGCCGGCGGAGGGATCTCTTCCCGGACCATGGGCGGAGGACCTTGCTCTTGCAGCCGGGTATCCAGGATGACGATGGTCATCCCCCGGGCCTCTGCCATCAGCCTCTCCGGGATGCTCCTGCGGCCAATGATTCGTTTCCAGAAGGGGAGGGGCGCGGGAGATCCCAGCACGATGTGGCCGACCCGGTATTCATGGGCAAAACGGAGGACGGTGGCAACGATGTCCTCCCCTTTGTAGGTGAAGACCATCGCGCCGAGTTCCTTGGCCAGGGTCAGCGTGCCGGAGAGCAACCGCTGGGTCCGGCTGTCGATCATCGTGGCTTCCTCCGCCGGCGTCTGCACATAGACGGCATACCAGTTTCGGTTGAGCTTCCCGGCCAGCCGTGAGGCGTAACGCAGGAGCTTTTCGCTGTTGGGCCCCCGGGAGCTCAGGCAGACCATCACCTGGTCCGGCGTTACGCCTCCTGTCTCCTCCGGGGTCTCGTGCCGGCGCAGATCGATCTGGGCAGCCATCTCCCGGAGGGTTAGCTCCCGGAGGTTCTCCAGATGCGAGGCCTGGAAGAAATTCGAAAGCGCGGTCCCGATCCTTTCGGCCGGGTAGACCTTTCCCTCCCGTAGACGGGCCTGGAGGTCCTCCGGCGTGAGATCCACGTTGACGATCTGATCCGCTTCGGCCATCACGTTGTCGGGGAGTCGTTCCCGCACCTT
>Ga0172375_10008067_pt1 | contig 14251 bp, 10 predicted proteins | sample LakKiv1m_FD_114537 | JGI IMG/M metagenome (GOLD analysis project Ga0172375, IMG submission 114537) | Freshwater microbial communities from Kabuno Bay, South-Kivu, Congo - kab_092012_11.1m | ecosystem: Environmental > Aquatic > Freshwater > Lake | place: Democratic Republic of the Congo... | reverse complement strand
GAAACCCGGATCGTGTCGCCGATGCCCTCGGCGAGCAGCATGCCGATGCCGATCGCCGATTTGATCGTTCCCGAAGGCGGCAGTCCCGCCTCGGTGACGCCGACGTGGAGCGGATAGTCGCAGGCCGCGGACAGCTTTCGATACGCCTCTACCATCAGCGGAACGCCGGAAGCTTTGATCGAGATCTTGATGTCGAAGAAGTCGAGCGCTTCGAGGATGCGCACGTGGCGAATGGCGCTCTCGACCATCGCTTCCGCCGTGGGATAGCCGTACTGGTCAAGCAGATCCTCTTCGAGCGAGCCGGCGTTGACGCCGATGCGGATCGGCACGCTGCGCGCACGTGCCGCTTTGACGACTTCCTGGACCCGGTCACTGGAACCGATGTTGCCGGGATTGATCCGTATGCAGTCGGCGCCATTGTCGAGCGCCCGCAAGGCCAGCCGATAGTCGAAATGGATGTCGGCGACGAGCGGGATGTGGATCTGCGAGCGGATCTTGCCGAGCGCCGTCGCGTCGCGTTCACGCGGAACCGCCACTCTAACGATCTCGCAGCCGACTTCTTCGAGGCGATGGATCTCTTCGAGCGTGGCGACGACGTCCTCGGTCTTGGTGGTCGTCATCGACTGCACCGAGACGGGAGCGTCACCTCCCACCGCAACGTTGCCTACGAAGATCTGCCGGGTCTTACGCCGCTCCCTCATGTCACTCGACTACGACCTTGATGACCGGCGCCGGCTTGACTTCCGTGAGGTCCGGAGTCGAAGCGTCTTTCACCAACACCTTGAAATCGGCCGGTGACGCGTTGCCCTGGTACTTGCACTGGGCGAAGCGAACCGGGCCGGTAATACCCTTGACGGCAACGTACGCCGCTTTCAGGATCTTCTCGGCGACGACGTGGTTGTAACTGGCCAGCGTACCCTCTTCGATCAGGGTCTTGCACTCGACACCGTCGGCGTCGCCGACCAGGCGGCCCGAGCCCTTGTACTCGACCTCGATCTGCAAGGCACCGACCGTGATCGCATCGGTGAGTTCAAAGCTGACGGTTTTGCTGGCGCCGGCGGGCGCAGCAGCCGGCGCCGAAGCGGCCGGAGTGGCAGGCTTCGCCGCGGGGGCTGCACTCTGCGGTTTGTCGCAAGCGGCACTGAACACGGACAGGACAACTACAAACAGGATCCTCGAGTCGATACGCATACGGGGAAACCTCCGTTCGAAGGACGTCGCTGATTCTAGGCTTAAACAGCCGCCACGCTCAACGCGGCGCGGGCGGCACCGATGGCCCCGGCCCACGGTCCTCGCGAGGCAGCGAGCAATTCGACGTCAGCAACCGGACGTGCGAACAGGCTCGCGGCCACCGCCGAACGAAGACGCTCGATGCGCGCGAGGAATCCGGGCGCGATGCCACCCCCGAGCACGATGGTGGTGAGATCGAGCACGTTGATCATCGAACCGATCGCGGTGCCGAGCACGTCGACCATGCGGCCCGCCACCTGCTCGGCCTCGGCATTACCGCGACCGCCGAGGTCGAAGAGCGCCTCGGCGAATCCACCGCCGTGGGCCGCGACGTGATCGGCCACCGCCGAGGCAAGCCAAGCACTCCACTCGTGCGCTTGGTTGCGCGCAGCGGTCTCGGAAACGTAGGCTTCCAGACACCCGCGATTGCCGCAGCCGCAACGCCGGCCCTCACGTTCGACGATGGTGTGGCCGAACTCGCAGCCGTAGCCGCTCGAGCCGCGGCGAAGGTGCCTCTCGAGCACGAGCCCCGAGCCGATTCCGGTGCCGATGGTCACGAGCAGAAAATCGTCGCGCCCCTCAGCGGCGCCGCCCCAGCCTTCGGCGAGCGCAGCACAATCGGCGTCGTTATTGACTACCACCGGCACTCCCAGCGCACTGCCGAACGAGCTCTCGAGGTATTGGCCCGTGAGCAAAGGGAGATTGGGGGCCCCGCGCAGCTTACCGCACCGATCGACCACGCCCGCAATGCCGATCCCGATGCGACCCGCGATGGGTCTCGATCCGACCAGCCGCTGCCTCAGCGAAATCAACGTAGCCAGCAGATGGCCAACCTCGGTGGCGTCGCCGGTGGCAGCGGTTGCGTGCTCAATCATCTTACCGTCGGCTGCCACCAACGCGGCTTTCACCGACTGGCCGCCGACGTCGAAACCGAGCACTGCGGGCGTTGGGTTCACGAAGCAGCTGCGGCGGCGTCCGGCGGCGCCGAGATATGCCGTGCCTCGACCTCCGACGCCGGCACCGGTGCCTCCGCGCGGAAGCGAATCTCTGCCGGAAGCGATCCACCGCACGACAGCACGGCCGAAATTCCCTCCTCGAGCGACATGTCCACCTCCAGCACGTCGCTGCGCGGCACCACGAACACGTCGCCGAGATAGATGTGATTGGTCGGAACGAAGACGCTGCACATCGGAATGTCTTCGCCGTCGCGGGTGAGCACGAATTCGCCGGTAACGAAGCCGAACAACAACGTGTCGTCGCTGCGCCTGACCAGCACGGTGCGGTTGAAGTTCATGCCCTCGCCGGCCGAGAACCCGCGTACCACCTGGCGAGCGGTCGAATATACGCTGCGCACGAGCGGAATACGGGCTATCTGAGCCTCGAAGATCTCGACCGCACGGCGGCCCGCGAAATGCGACGACAAGTAACCCAGCAGCAGTACTATCCCCGCGGTCAGAATCGCCCCGGCTCCGGGAACCTCCCAGCCGATATAGAGACGCAGCAGCGGCTGAGACATGCCGTCGAGGAAGCTGAAGAGGAAGCGCAGGATCCAGATCGTCACGACGATCGGAATCAGCACCAGCAGCCCGGCGATGAACAGATTGCGAAGCCGGTTCACACGACTTCCTCGGGCGGTTGCACCCCGGTAAAGGCTCCGTGGGCGAGGAAAAAGGAAAAGATCGTCGGCACGATGAAATAGCAGAAGCGGTACAGGATGATCGGCAACAGCGAATCGCCGAGAGGCACCCCGAGCCCGGCAAGAGTCCCCGCCAACGCGCCTTCCAGAACCCCGGCACCGGCCGGTACCAGAGAGATGAAGGCCGCCACGCTCGAAACCGAGAACGCGATGGTGACGATGCTGAAGCTGACCTCGCGCCCGGTGGCGTAGAAACCCAGCCACAGCGTTCCCATCATGAAGAGCCAGTCGAGGAAGATCCACACGCTCGGTATCGCCATCGCGCCCGGGCTTCCGGCGAACAGCGCCATGCCCTCTTCGACGTGAACGAAAAAATGCCGGGCGCGTTCGGCGAACCTGCCGTGGTAGCCGGTGCGGGTCAGTGCGCGATCCACCAGGCGCTCGCCGGCCTTCAACATACGCCGGCGGACCCCGACGATCGAGATCATCAGAACCAGCAGCAGAAAACCGGCCGACAGCAAACCAGTCGCCACCGCCGCGGCCACCAGGCTGACCCCGCTGATCCCGCCGGCCATCAACAGGTTCACCATGCCGAAGACCACGAACACCACCAGCATCAGATTGGTCAGCAGGGTTTGCGTGAACGAGATCGCGACCGCGGTACCGGCACTGATGCCGCGCTTGGTGAAGAACACCAGCCGGAACGCGAAACCGCTCAGCCCCCCGGTGGGAAAGATGTAATTGGCGGTATTGGCCACCAGCGTGATGCGCAGCATGTCGCGCGACGAAATTCGGATGCCGGCGGCGCGGACGATGGCTTCGTACGAAAACGACATCGTCAGGTAGCTCAATAAGGTCGCCAGCAGCGGCAAGACCAGGAAGTGGGCCTCCATACGGTCCCACGCAGCCTGCAGGTCCTCGGTGCCCGCGACCAGGAACATCGTCGTGTAGGCAGCTGCCAGAAGCAGCGCGACGATGGTGGCTCCGCGACGCAGGCTGGCGCCCTCGCTACACTGCTGCACTTCGTCGCCCTCTGTGCGCCCGCTCACGGCGCGATCTTCTCAGGACTCGGCGATGGTTGCCAGTGCCGGGCTATCGCTTCACCCGAATGTCTCTAGGGTCCGAACGCGCTGCGGGTTGCGCAGCTTGCGAAGGGCCTTGGCCTCGATCTGCCGGATGCGCTCGCGCGTGACCGCGAACTTCTGACCGACCTCTTCGAGCGTGTAGTCGGTGCGCTCGCCGATGCCGAAGCGCATCCGCAGGATCTGCTCTTCGCGCGGGGTCAGCGTAGCCAGCACTTTGCGCGTCTGCTCTTCCAGGCTCAGAGCGACAGCCGCGTCGGATGGCGAGACCGACTGCCGGTCTTCGACGAAATCGCCGAGCGAACTCTCCTCGTCGTCGCCGATCGGAGTCTCCAGCGAAACCGGTTCCTTGACGATCTTGAGGACTTTGCGGATCTTGTCCGGCGGCATCTCCATCTGCCCGGCGATCTCTTCGGGCGTGGGTTCGCGGCCGAGTTGCTGTACCAGGTAGCGAGACGTGCGTAGCACCTTGTTGATCGTCTCGATCATGTGAACCGGAATGCGGATCGTACGGGCCTGATCGGCGATCGCACGGCTCACGGACTGCCGGATCCACCACGTGGCGTAAGTGGAAAACTTGTAGCCGCGCTGGTACTCGAACTTGTCGACCGCGCGCATCAGGCCGATGTTGCCTTCCTGGATCAGGTCCAGGAAGCCCAGGCCGCGATTGGTGTAACGCTTGGCGATCGACACGACCAGTCGCAAGTTGGCTTCGATCAGCGCCTTCTTACCGAGCATCGCCCGGTCTTCGCCGCGGCGGATGATGCGCAGGAAGTAGTCGAGATCCTCGAAGGTCATGTGCACGGCTTTCTCTATCTCGCCGATCGCCCGCTTGGCCTCGCGAATGTCGGAGGCCAGTTCCTGAGCCGCATCGACGCTCATCCGCAGGTTTCCGGCCGCCTTGCGCTTGGCGTTGGCGTTGCCGCTGGAAACCTGGCGCACCACTTCGAGAATCTGTTTGGCATCGCGCTTGGTGCGTTTCTCGGCGCGCCGGATCACACGCTCGAAGCCACGTGCCTTCTCGCGCGCTTCCTTGAGTTTGGCGACGATGTTGTTGACGTGCCGGTCGCCGAGATCCATGGCAACCAGGTGCTGGCAGACCTTTTCCCTGGCCGCGACGAATTTTTCCTCGCGAGGGCTGGGCTTGCGTTTCACTTTCTGTGTGGGAGCCGGCGAAAGCCGCGAGGGGACGAACTGCTCGTAGACCTTGTAGAGGCGCTTGAGGGTAGCAACGTCGTGAAGAAGACCTTTCAGGCGCTTTTCGTCACGCTCGGGGGTGGCGCGCTCTTCGTCGGTTTCGTCACCGAAGATGTCGCGCGGCTCGATCTCACCCAATCTGAGTTTCTCGGACAGCCCGGTCACGTAGACCGAGGCGATCGGAAGACCGTAGACGCAATCGCGCACTTCGTGGAGACCGCTCTCGATCTCCTTGGCGATGGTGACCTCCTGCTCGCGCGAAAGCAGCGGCACACTGCCCATTTCCTGAAGGTACATTCGCACCGGATCGGTGCTGTCGGCGCTGTACTCACGCTCGGGGGTGGCGACTTTGGCCGCGAGTTCGGGTACCGGCTCGGGTTCGGGTTCTTTCTGATCGGCGTCGTCGTCGCTGGTGTCGAGAACCCACTCGTCGTCGTCGGTGAAGAAGGTGTCGGGATCGACATCCCCGGCCCCGTCGGCGTCCTCCTCCTCGCCGCCACCCGCGACGATCTCGACGTCGTTTTCGATCAGAACGTTGATGACGTTCTTGATGTCTTCGGGTGTACAGTCTTCCGGGGGAAACAGACGATTGATATCGTCATAGCTGACGTAGCTTTGCTCTTTGCCCAGTTCGAGGAGTTGGGCCAAATTCTTGTCCGAAACGAGCGAGTGCTCTTTGTCGGCGGCCGGATTCTTCGAAGCGGACTTAACTGATGCAGATCGTTTTAGAGTCATATGTGCGGGGTGCGCGGGCCGATACCAAACCGCAGGGACCGGGAACAGGGTGCGAGCCGACGACGGCTCGAGATGTCGGAGCCCAATCTACGGCTCGGAAAGTCCGAGAACGGGCGCGACGCTACGCATGCAATGGGGGCCAGTCAAGGAACGCTTATCACGAGGCGCTTGCCGCCCCCCCAAGCCGTCAAACAATGATAATCAAATCAACGACTTCTCTGCTCACTCGCGGAGGCTGTAGCGACTCTTGAGGCCGATACATTACCCCGCATGGGACCACCCCGGCGGGGGGGTCAGGAAAGAACCCCGCCCGCGATTGGCCTTACTCCTGCGGTTTATTGCGGGGAGCGGCCTGAGTCTGGCCGTCCTTTCGATGCCCGGCTGCCGGCGGGCTGAGCCTGCCGGCTCCGCCGCATCGCCTTCGGTGCTGTTGGTCGTGATCGACACGCTTCGCACGGATCGAGTCGGTCTCGCCGACCCACGCACTCCTGAAATGGGCCGCTGGGCAAGCAACGCCGCAGTCTTCACCAACGCAGAGGCGACGGCCCCCTTCACGATGCCGTCGATCGCCTCGTTGATGACCGGTCTCTACGCCGACCGCACCGGCGTCATCGCCCACACTGCCGGCGCGGGCCTGAGAATCCCGCCGGGCCGCACTCTGGCCGAAGCCGCCAGGGCCGCGGGCCTCGCGACCGCCGCCGTCGTCGCAAATCCCTGGCTTTCGCGTCCGGCCAGTGGATTCTCACGTGGCTTCGACGTCTTTCTCGGCAACCGGGACGGGGCCGGGCTACCCAAGCACGCCGACGCGCTATCGGTCACCGACGCCGCTCTTTCCCTGCTGCAGCAGTGGCAGGAGCGCCGCTTCTTCATGTGGGTTCACTACTTCGATCCGCACATGCCGTATAGCCCCCCGGCCGCCAACGCGGTCGCGGTCGGCGCCCCGCCCAATGGGTCGCGCATCGTTGAGGACTTCGCCGGCCCCGATCGCGACCTCTCCAGCCTCTACGCCGGACGCGGCTATAACAGCGATGAACTCGCCGCCGCCCGGCGTCTCTACGACGGCGAGGTGAACTACGTCGACGAACAGTTCGAGCGCCTGCTGCAAGCTCTCGACGCCTCCGGGGCGGCGCAGAACACCATCACAGTGGTGGTCTCGGACCACGGCGAGAGCCTGGGCGAGCACGGGCTGTTCTTCGCGCACGACTTCACGGTCTACGAAGAACTCACCCACGCAGTGCTGATGATGCGCGGCCCCTCGATAGTTCCCGGCCGCCACGAAGAGCCGGTCTCGTTGATCGACCTCGCCCCGACTCTGTGCCGGCTGCTCGCTCTCCAGTGCCGAGACGGCACGGACGGCTCGGATCTGTTCGCCGACCCGGGCGCGAAAAACACGAGGGCGATTTTCGCGGCCGCGACCCCGCTTCGCGATCGAGGAGCCCACTTTGAAAGGCTTTCGGTACCTGGCCCCGAGGGACGCTGGAGCATGGTTCGCCGCGGCGACCGCAAGCTGGTCGAGATCCCGACACCAAGCGGCAGCAGGTTCGAACTGTACGATCTGCGTTCGGATCCTCTCGAGTCCAACGACCGGTTCGCCGACGATCAAGAGTCGCAGCCGGCGCGAGAGCTGCGCAGCCTGCTCTCCGACTGGCACTCCGAAATGTCACGCTCGCGCCCCGCCGACGCGCCGCCCGACCGCGCAGCCGCCGAAGAGGACGAGCGCACGCTGCGCAGCCTCGGCTACCTACAGTAGAGATCCACCGAAACAGCCCGCAACGGGCCGGCATTGTCCCGGCGCGATCTTTGCTGCAAGCCCGCCGCCCAAGCCGCCGGTGCGGCCGACGAGGCCGGCCGATAGCCGTCGGTTGCGGTGCCGTTGTATGCGCCCAAGCCGCCGGTGCGGCCGACGAGGCCGATGAGACCGGCTTCAAAAAGGTCGAACGCGAACCCGGAACGTACTGCCGGTCCATAGGAAGTCGACCGCGTCCGAGTGTATCGCCGAGACCTGCATCCCCTCGAGGAACTGCCCCTCGTGAATGATGGTGACCGAACCAGTGCCGACGCGTATCGAGGCCATGCGTTCGTCGGGATTGCGCGCCCAAAGTACGAACATCAGGCTGACTTCGGGCGCTCCGGCCGGCCTTTCCACGACGACCGTCTCGGTCGAAGCGGGCGCGGCCTCGGAAACGGCGCTCTCAGCCACGCCGGCCGACTCGCCTGGTTCGGCCGCAGGAACCTCGGACGCCGCTGGCACCGGCGCAACGGCGGGCACCGTCGGCGCCGGTGGTGCTCCGGTCTGCGGAGCCGCAGGCAACACGGCTACGACGGTCGGCGTCAAAGCACCGGGCTTGACCGTAGGAACGGTAGGCTGCGGGTTGGCACCCGGAACCCGCGCTCCCGCAATTGTTGCCGGCGGCGGCACAATCGCTGCCTCAGGTCCACGCACCGGAACTGACACCGGAAGCGGCGCGACAACTACCGCCGGCGGCGCGACCGCGACTCGCGGCGCAGACACCGGCGCAACAGCAGACACAGCGGCCGGTTCAGGCTCGGGAGCGGCAGCGGGCGTGTGCGTCTCGTCCGTGTTGGCCGGCTGTTCGCCCACGAACGGAGCCGGCACCCCGAGATCGGGCTGTGCTTGGGGCGTGGGCTCAGCCACCACCCCGGCCGGCACCGCGGCGACCACAGCCGGCGGTTTGGCAACCGCGGGCGGAGCCGCCGCGACGACCTGCGGGCTCGCCGCCGCAGAGACAACGCTACCCGCCACCGCGGGCGGAGCGATCTTGGCCCGTTGCCCAGCCTCGGAATTGCCGCCCTTGTCCGCTATTTCGACACCGGCGCCTTTGGCAGTGGCTCGATGGCCTGGCTTGGAAGCCTTGCCTTTCCCGCGCACTCCGGCGGCATCGGTTCGACGTTCACGAGATCCGCGACGCGCAGCCGCAACAGCCGGGTCGGTCTTGCGCTTACCTCTCTCCGCTCGAGCAACAACGCGACCGGCGGTCGCATGTGAGGAAGCGGCACGTCCGGCGACCTTGTCCGTGAGCAGCGACTCGGGTTCGCTTTGCGCGCCGCCGAATATTCGCGAGGCCAGGGCTCCGACCGCGAGTCCCACCAGCACGACCGCAACGACCGGCAGAAAACGGCGCAGCCGCGGTCCGCTTCCGCCCGCGTTCGCGCCGCCCGCGGACGAACCGCCGAGGGGAACCTTGCCGGCCCGCTCGGCATCCTTGTTGACCGCGTCGAGGATGCTGCTCACGAAAAGTCTCCGCCGTCTCAGGTACGCGCGTGGCTCAGTGTAGGCCGGCGCCCGCGGCCAAGCGAGTTGTTGAGAAGAATCTGGGTGATCGGCCCGGCGATGCCGTCCGAGACGATGCGTTTGGCCTCTTGAAAACGCCGCACCGCGTTCTCGGTCAGATCGTCGTAGAGTCCGGTCGGCGGCGTCTGCAAGACGCCGGACTCGGCCAACAGCCCTTGTAACTTGCGCACCGTCGGGCCGCCGCTGCCGGGGCCGAGGTCGTGCCGCAGATCCTCGACGTCTCTCCACAAGATGTGAGCGCGTCCGTTCCACCACTGGTCAAGCGCGGCCGATGTCACGGTCACCTCGCCTGCCAGCCGCAGCGTGCCTCGCGCCGCATCGATCGAGTCCAACAGCACGTAGCGTATCTCGGACTCGCCCGGAAGTTTCAGTTCCAGCATCGCCGGAAGATCGAGAAGCTGAAGCAACGCCTCGTTGAGATCGACGTTGAGATAGCGAAGGCCGCGCGAGTTGGCGATGACTTCGAGATCGAGTGTACCGGTGGCCAGTTCGGCCTCCGTCACCGGGGCGCTGTCCCACAGCGACAGCAGACGCGTGTAGCCGGCGACCGCGCCTTCGAAAATCGGCGTTCGCGTAATCACGGCAAGCGCCTGATCCGGGCCCGGCGCAGTAGCTCCGGCGTTCGCCACCACGGTCCCGGCGGCGGGAATCGCAGCCGGCGCGAGAGTTGGCGCTGCCTCCAACGCCGCCGGCTGGGCCGGCGTGTCGCCGGCCGCGGTGGATCGTTCCTGCTCATCGGCCGGCGTCGCGCCCGGCTGCGCGACTTCACCGTTCGGTGCTGCCGCGACCGGGCTCGGTTGCGTCGCAAGCGGTGCGGCGGTCGCTGCGGCAGGCGTCGCGATCGGAGCAAGCGGCAGGTTCTGCGCGGTCGCAGCCGCCGGTCCGCTCGCGGCGGGCGGTGCAGCCGCGCCCGGTCGCTGCGGGCCGCGGACGGCGTCTGCGAACACCGACACGGCCCGGCGCGGCTCGTCGCTCACCGGTGCCAGCAAGACCACGGCAACCGCCGCAGCCGCGACCGCGACTGCGCCGCCGCCGAGCCAAACCCTCCACCGGCGCCCGGTGCCGGTGACGACCTGAGGCGCGTAGCCGAGTTCACGAGCGGCCTCCGCTACTTCCGGTGCGCCGACACGTCCGCGGCTGCGAGTGTAGGCGACCAGCAACGAGCGGTGACCGAGGATGTTCATCAAACGCGGCACACCGCCCGTGAAACGGTAGACGAGTTCCAGAGCCTTGGCATCGACGAGTTCGGCCTGGGCACCGGCGACGCGCAGCCGATGGCGCATGTACTCGAACGACTCCTCGCGGTCGAGCTTATCCAGATGCCAGCGCTCAGTGACGCGCTGGTTGAGTTGGCGAAGGTCGTGGCGTTGCAGCAGACCTTGCAGTTCGGGCTGGCCGACCAGCACCACCTGGATGAGTTTGTCGGTTTCGGTCTCGAGGTTGGAGAGCAGGCGGATCTGTTCGAGCACGACCGGGTCGAGGTTCTGGGCCTCGTCGACGATCACCACCGTGCGCCGGCCCTGCTCTTTGTTGCGGCCGAGGAAGGCGGCCAGTTCCTCGAGCAGTTCCTTGCGGCTGTTGCTGCGCGAAGGCAGCCCGAGTTCGGCGTTGACGGTCTGAAGCAGTTCGGTCGAGGTCAGTACCGGGTTGACGATCGAAACCACCGTGATGTCGTTGGCGGCCTGCGCCAGCAGCGCCCGGATCAGAGTCGTCTTGCCGGCGCCGACCTCGCCGGTAATCGCGACGAAACCGCTGCCCTCGCTGATCCCGTAGACCAGATGCGCGAACGCCTCGCGGTGTTTCGCGCTCATGAACAGGAATTTGGGGTCAGGCGTGAGACGGAACGGAAGGTCGCTCAGCCCGAAGAAACTCTCGTACATCGGGTGAGCGGAGCATCCCCGAGCGGGCAGCGCAATTCAACCGGCGTCGTGCCCGGCACCGGCGGGCGCAAGCGCCACGACCGAACCGGTTCGCGTTGCCCACCCGCACAGCGCCCGCTAGACAGTGTCGGTGGCCGCCGCAAGAGCTCCGATCCCGCGCGCTTTCGTGCTGGTCTCGATCGCCAATTTCCTGTCCTTCCTCAACGTCGCGTTTTTCTTTCTGCTGCCGCTGTGGGTCGTGCAACTGGGCGCCGGCGAAGCGGTGGCCGGCCGTGTCAACGGCGTGCAGGGCTTCGCCGGCCTGGCGGCCCTGCCCTTCATCGGCTACCTGCTGGACCGCTTCGGCAGGCGCCGATTCCTGATCGCCGGAGTCGGACTCGGGGCACTCTGCTCGCTGGCCTTCGTTTTCATCGACGAGATCGGGCCGTCTCTATACGTCCTGCGTGCGTTGCAGGGGGTGGCATCGACCAGCGCGTTTACCGGGGCGCAGACCCTCGCGGTGCTGTTCGCTCCGCCCCAGAGACGCGGAGAAGCGATCGGATGGTTCGGCATATCGACGATCCTGACGCACTCGATCAGCCCCATCATCGGCGAGGAGATCATCCGGCGCTACGGCTTCCACGCGATGTTCGGCACCGGCGCGGTACTCGGTGCGATCGCGTTCGTGATGGCGTGCCTGGTACCGCGCCCTCCCGATTTCGTAGCGGTGAACCGCGGCGAGATCGTCAATGCGGGCGCCGCTCGGCGCGCGGTGGCGACCGCGACCTTCGCGATGCTGTGCTACGGTTTCGGATTCGGTGCCACCCAGACCTTCGTTCCGGTATTGATGGAGCGCTACTCGATCGGCCGTGTGGGGTTCTTCTTCGCGGCCTGGAGCCTGACGGCGGTAGTGGCCCGCGCCAGCCTCGGCAGCATCTCCGACCGGCTCGGCCGCCGCGCCGTGTTGATACCCGCGATGGTGATCATGACGCTGGCGGTGGGTTCGCTGGCCTTCGTGCGCACTCTCCCGACGATAGTCGCAGTCGGCGCGTTTTTCGGACTCGCGCACGGCATGCTCTACCCGACGATGAACGCGCTGGTGACGGACTGGAGCAACCCGCGCAACATCGGCCGCACCCAGAGCTTGTTCAGCGGATCCTACAGCCTCGGCATCTCCACCTGCGCCTTCTTCTTCGGAATGGTCGTGGAGAGCTACGGATACCCTGCAATGTTCCTGACCGCGATGTCCATCACGATCGTCGGCCTCGCGGCTTTCGTCGCCGGCCCCGGCGATCTCACCTTCGCGGCGGCGCTCGAAACCGAGACCGACGTCGCAAGCCCAGGTCACGGCGACATCTAAGTCAGGAGGCTGTTGAAGAAGCGTCGTGAGCCCGTTCAAAATGGTCCAGATGCAAGGCGCGCGCGAAATTCCGCGAGCGGAAGCGTACTCCCGTACGCTGTAGCGAGTGGTTTCGCGCGCACGAGCCCCGAGCTGGCGAGGGGCGAGCTCGAGTAGACAGGCGTGATCCTCGCGCGTCGCCAGCTCCGCGCTCGTGGCCATTTTCAACGGGCTCTTAGATCTGGAGAGTCCGTAGTTTTTGGCCCGCCGATCATGCCCGCTTGGCGGGTTTGCCGCCAGTGGTGGGTGGCCTGAGCTTGAGTTCGAAGAGCTCGGTAGCCAGGTCGACCCAGCGATCGACGAGTTCGCGCATTCGAGCGTAGTTCGCCAACGCCTCACGAGTGGCTGCTACCTCCGCCTTCTTTACAAACCGGGTTCCGGTTTTGCCCTTCCGACCGTAGTTGAGTTGATAGTACGGCCCATGCCTTTGCGCCGCCGCCGCCTTGCACCGGCAGCCCGGGGTGCCGCACACGTTGTACTGTTGTGAGAGGCTTCCCGGTCGCAGGTCCCCGACCTCGAGCAACTCACGCTTGACTGCCTTGATCTGACTCTCCAGCGCTCGAACCTGTCGCTTCATCCCTCGATGGTATAGCATGGCCGCACCGGTAGCATGACATTGCTGCCGGTAGCGAGGTGGTGGATGAAGCTGTGGATGACCTGGTTTGATGCCGTGGCCTACCTGCGACCGGCCTGCACGTACTCCAGGACATACTTGTGGATGGTCCTGGTTTTGATGGGCCTGTGCATTCGCGACGACCGCGCCGGGGTCACCAGCTTGGTGCGCGTGCTGGGCCTGGTTCCCGGAGCCTACAAGCGCCTCCTGCATCTGTTTCACAGCTCGGCACTGGACCCAGACCGACTCACCGGGCTGTGGACGGCCTGGTGCCGCACGGCCCTGCCCGCATTGATGGTCGGTCGCTACTGCGTGTGCCTGGCCGATGGCCTGAAGGTCGCCAAGGAAGGCCGCAAGATGCCGGCCGTCAAGAAACTCCACCAAGCCTCTTCGAACAACTCCAAGCCGGACTTCATCTTCGGGCATAGCTTCCAGGTAGTTTCCCTGCTGGTGCGCACCGCTGCCGGACATGCCGCGGCTGTTCCCATGGCCGCGCGCATTCACGAGGGGGTGGTCTGGTCCAACCGCGACCAGCGCACGTTGCTCGACAAACTCGTTCTTCTCTTCATGCCGTTGGCTGCGGCGCTGCGCGATCCGGTCATCCTGGTCGCCGATGCCTACTATGCCAGCGGCAAGGTCATCGGCCCGCTACTGGCGGCCGGCCACCATCTGGTCACCCGCGTGCGCAAGAACACGGTGGCCTACCACACCGCTGCTGCGCCACAGCGCCGCCGACGAGGACGCCCGCGCATCTACGGCAAGCGTGTACGCCTGGCAGATCTGCTGCACGAATCCGAGCATTTCCTCAGCGTTGCGAGCCCGGTCTACGGGGAACGCAACGTGACGATCTCTTACCGATGCGTGGACCTGCGATGGCGACCGGTCGGGTGCCTGGTTCGCTTCGTGCTCGTGCGCCATCCCGTGCGAGGCTCCATCATGCTGCTGTCGACCGACGTCACCATGGATCCGCTCGACGTCATCACCCTGTACGCCTACCGCTATAAGATCGAACTCGGTTTTCGCCAAGCCTTGCACGTGGTCGGAAGCTACGCCTACCATTTCTGGATGGCGGCGATGACTCCGCTGCGTCGCAGAACAGGCAACCAGTACATGCACCACAAGTCCGAGGAGTACCGAAGACAAGTACGAACCAAGCTCGACGCCTATCACCGCCACGTTCAGCTCGG
>Ga0172375_10008066_pt1 | contig 14252 bp, 10 predicted proteins | sample LakKiv1m_FD_114537 | JGI IMG/M metagenome (GOLD analysis project Ga0172375, IMG submission 114537) | Freshwater microbial communities from Kabuno Bay, South-Kivu, Congo - kab_092012_11.1m | ecosystem: Environmental > Aquatic > Freshwater > Lake | place: Democratic Republic of the Congo... | reverse complement strand
TGAACCTCTGAACCCGTGAACGGTTACAGAATTTCATTGAACGAAAACCCAAGAATGGAGGTTCGAAATGGCGGAAAGCAAATTAACAGAGATCGGCAGAGTTACCAAGAAGGCAGTTATTGGAGCGCTCAAGGGCACTGGGGCGAAGGCGCAATCCATTGCGGAGACGAGCAATGACCTGGTCAAGGCGACGGTTGAGGGGGTGGGCGATTTCACGGTTGCCATTGAAAAAAGGGTGGGAGAAATCGTCTCAGGGGCAATCGAGGGCGCAAATGAAGTGGGCGAGGACTTGTTCATGACCATAAAGTCCACTGTCAGTGGAATTGTGAAAGCGAGTTCAGATGTGGGGGAAGATGTGGCCAAGACTGCTGTTACAGCCACTGAGGGGGCCATCAAGGTGGCAGCCAGGGCCGGCGCCGATATCGGCAAGGCAACCAAGGAAGCGGTCACCGGGGCTGTTGAAGCGGGTGATCAAATCGGGACACAAGCGTCCAAGGCCGTAAGGGAAGCCCTGAAAACGTCAATCAAAGGCGCCAAGGACGTGATCAAGGGGCCGCCCAAATAGACAAGGGCTGAACTTTTGTCATTTTCTTTCTTGTTTCAATTCTAAGTATGGCTATTACGCCGTAGGGATAATGGGGCAAATCAAGAATAGTGAAGGAGGGGTTCAATTGAAAAATGTCATGTTCGTAAGGGGGTTACTCGCAGTCATGTTGTTGGTCCCGGGGCTATTGTCGGGTTGCGGTGAGAAGGACCAAGCCCAGAGCAAGCCCGCGGCCGTATCCAAGGATGATGTCAAGAAGGAGGCCAAGGAAGCCTATCATGCAACCAAGGCCTACACCCAGGAGCAGATGCAGGCCGTTCGAAAACAGATGGAAACCAGACTCGATGACTACGGGAAGGAAATTGATCAACTGAAGGCAAAGGCGGAAAAGTTGGAAGGGGATGCCAAGGCGAAAGCGGAACAGCAACTGACGGCATTGCGTCAAAAACGGGATGAGGTTTCTGAAAAGGTGAAGAAGCTGGGTTCTTCCAGCGGAGATGCGTGGGAGCAACTGAAATCAGGCATTGATGCGGCCATGGAGGATTTGGGCAACGCCTATAAAAAGGTTGCGGCCGAGTTCAGCAAATCCTGAGGACAACGATCTATTGTAGCGCGTTCAGAGAATCCTCTGCGAAAGGAGCGCTCCCCATGTCTTTTATAGAAAACCTTAAGGCCAAAATCAAGGCCGACGGGCTTTTGCGGAAACTCGTGTCCACGATGAAAGAACCGCCCGGAAAGTGGTGGGTGGACAAGGCCCTCATCCAGGAACTTGTCGAAATGACGGATTTTGAGCACAAGAAGTTCAGGGACCTTCATCTCTACGTACGCCCCCTGGAGGGCGAGATCATGGAAGTGCTGGTTTTCGACAACGAATTGGCCATCTACCACACGACCGTGGCCGACGTGGGCCTTCGCAAAAGCCCGTTCTGGCAGGAAATGATCAGCATTAGAAATATCAAGATGATAATGAATCATCATGATGTGCTGGTGAGCAAGGGAAAGGAGTCGCTTAAGAGAATACACGCCAATGCGCTGGCGCTCCTAAATCTCACATATACCAGGGATGACCTGATGCTGCTCCTGGAAGATGCGCGCAGAGGCCTGGAACGGGAATCCATCGAGCAGGTGCAGGAATCGTTGGATCTATTTGTCGATTTGCTGGCTTTCGAGCCCTTGCTTCTTGACGTGGTGGAGGGGGATTTACAGATTTTTGCCAGGCCTGCACATCAGAACGGAGCGGTTCCTTCGTTTGAGAACCTCATCCTTTTCGGCAAGGAACCCCTGTCCCTGGGTTTAAAGAAAGGGTCCTTTTCGCCGGAGGACGATCTGGATCTTGCGTGGGTCATGCAATATGTCCGCGGTAAGAAAACCGCCGATCTCAAGGGCGTCGATGTTTTCAAATTTCTAACTGAACTGGCGCTTGAAAAGGCGCAAGCGGTCCAGTAAATGCGGTGATCTACCCGTGGACCCAAACCAAAAATTGAATCTGAGCGTCAGATTTCACTAACAACATCCAAACAGGCAAGCATCAGGGGATAGGTTGCGGGCGGTTTATAGATAGATCTGACCCATAGTGACATGAATAGCATGCACGATAACAACAAGGAGGAGAGGTATGGGAGAGACGAAACGACAGGCCTACACCTTCACTGTCAGGGAATATGGGGATGGCACCCCGTATATAGGATGCGTACCGGTTGGGAGAGAATGGAACGTTTTCGGCAAAGGCTCTCTCAGTTTTGTCCTCCCTGCAGATACGACCTTGAAGCGCGCACAAGAAGCCAATGCATTTTTTAACAGCAACATCAAGTACATTTCATTTATTGAAACCTCTGCCCCTGACAAGTAATGACGAACGAGAGCAAACTCCAAACCAGTTCCTGGTGGAGATGGACGGATTCGAAACGAATAAGGGGGTCATCATCAAGACTGCCCTCAACAGGCCGGAAATCCTGGATCCTGCCTTGCTGGGGCCTGGGCGGCCTGATGGGCAGATCCGGGTAGACGGACCGGATATCAACGGGGGATAAGCCCCCGAAAATCCATTCCAAGCATGTTCTGTTGCCTTCCGCTGTCGATTTCCGATGGTCCCGAGAAACCTGTTTGGGGACCGTCGCTCAACCACTGAATATCCCTCCGAAAGCTCCCTTCTTCGGAAATTGGCTGGATGCTGATGAAAAGTTGAATAGGTTTATTTTACATTTATTTTACAAAGATATTATTTACTTTACTGTATAATTATTTATATTACTAAAATTATATTAACTGCTTAACATTTTAGAGCAATAAACGGCTGAATTCCGAATACTCCCGCACGTGCGGGATGTCCCGTGAGGGTGTCATCCGATAATACAAATCAAAAAAATATCAGTAAGGGAGATTGAATGAAATTATTGCTTACTTCTGTATTCGGGCCATATGGGGTGGACGATGAATATGGTGAAAAGGAAAACAAGATGGAACTCTTTCACAATCAGGTGACTCGAGAGCAGGGCATCTTTTCCTACCGGTTCAATCATGGAAGCCAGGGACTCTATTTTTTGGCGGAAAATGTGGACATGCCCACGGCGATCCTGGATTTTCCAACCTTTAAGCGTTTCAAAAAGGAACTGAAAAAGGGCTATGACTACATTGGGATCAGCTTTATCATACCCAATTTCAAAAAGGCAAAGGCGATGGCACGCGCCATCCGTGAATTGGCGCCCAAATCAAAGATCATTCTGGGGGGCCACGGGGTCAATATCCCCAATATCGCGTCCATGATCGATCATGATGTTATCTGTCACGGCGAAGGCGTCTATTTTTTGAGAGAGCTTTTTGGAGAGAAGGTGGACAAACCCATCCGGCATCCCCTTGAATACAGCTCTTTCAACAGACAGGTCATGGGCGCGCCATGGGCGTCCGACTCGGGCATCCTGATACCAGGGGTGGGGTGCGCGAACGAATGCCGTTTTTGCGCCACCTCACATTTCTTTGGCCGCTATATTCCGTACCTAAAGACCGGTCAGGAGATCTTTGATGTCTGTTGCCGTTACGAAGATGAAAAAAATATACATGAATTCGGCGTACTGGATGAGAACTTCTTAAAAATGAAGGACCGTGCCCTGGACCTGCTGGACCTGATGGAGAAGAATGATCGTCATTTCAATTTTTCGATCTTCAGTTCTGCAGAAACCCTGAAAGGCATCGGTGATCTGGATATCCTGGTGCGCATGGGCGTGACGTTTGTGTGGGTCGGCGTTGAAACGAAGAAAGAGATCTATGCAAAGAATAAGGGCACCGATTTTGAGGTTCTTTTTATGGAATTAAAAAAAAGGGGGATCAGTGTCCTGGCATCATCGATCCTGTTTATCGAGGAACACGATCAGAACACGATCTGGGAAGACGTAAATTTTGTGACCTCGCTGAATCCGGACTACGTGCAATTTTCGCCGCTGGGACCGATCCCCGGGACAAAGCTGTACGATGACTATGATAAGGAGGGGAAACTCCTTAAAACAATCCCTTACCAATCCCAGCACGGCCAGAAGAAAATCTGGTTTCATCATCCCCATTTTACAAGAGATGAATCCGAGGGCTTTTTACGTCTTGCCTTTAAAAAGGATTACAACAGAAATGGCGCTTCCCTGTTGCGGGCCATAAAAACCACCCTAACAGGTCATTTATATTGCAGGAACCATCCGGATGAACGCATTCGAACACGTTCGAAGGATTACGAAAAGAGGGTTGACATGATGCGATATTTTCTTAAGGCATCGGCCCTTTTTGTGGAAAACCGGCAGAGCAGGATCCTGTTGGGGGAGATCAAGACATCGTATCGGTCACAATTCGGCAGGATGCGCATCCCCACGCTCCTCACATCGCTGCTGGTCGTTTTCTTCAGTGTTAAAGAATACTTGCGATGCCGATTTCTTGGAGATCTCAGGACCCCGAAAACATCCTATCGCCCATTAACCAAGCCTCACCCACCTACGGCTCAACGGGCCATTCCCTCATACGCCCATGTCGCCATGCCAAAAACGCCTTATCCCTGGATCCAAAGGCCTGCGCCTCAATACGTATTGAACACCGACCCCTATCCTGAACAAGGCCGCACCTCTTCAGAATTTTAATCGTTGAGTTCATGCCTCCGTGGGAATAGAATCATGGATGAAAAGGCTGGCATATATCCTTTACCAATGCAGGTGGGACTGCCATACAGGTCCCTACCGGGGTTGTCGGCGATGCATCAATCAAAGTGGTTTTTTCATCCGATCCTTATCTTCATCTTCTCCATTGTGGCGGTGGTCCTGTCCCTGTTCCTATATATCTACTGGTATGTGGAGGTCAGCACGGGGCTGAAGAGAGTACTGGAGAAAGCCAGCCTCGATCGCGATCAGGTCCTGGCATCTCAAACCTGGATGGTAATCCTGGTGCTCTCCATCCTTGTGGGGATTATTTTGATAGGCATATTCATCATCTTTGTCTATAATCAGAAGACCTTCCAGCTTTACCGCCTCCAGCGTAACTTCATCAACAATTTTACCCACGAACTCAAGACCCCGGTCACGTCACTAAAACTGTATCTGGAGACATTTCGGAAATATGAGCTTCCCCGGAAGGACCAGCTCAAGTATATCGGCTACATGGTTCAGGATGCGGACCGGCTGACCTATAATATCAACCGCATCCTGGATCTTGCAAAAATTGAGAGTAAGACCTACGAAGGAAAACTCGTAACGGAGGATCTCGTTCGGGCGGTTGAGCACTTTGCTGAGAAAAACCGTCACCTCTTCGATAGATGCGACATACGGATCCACAATCCTTCCGGCCGATCCTTTCTATACCCTATTTCTCCCGCCCTGTTTGAGATACTTTTGATGAATCTCTTCACCAATGCCATCAAGTACAATGAATCCGAGGCTCCCCGCCTGGATATCACGTTCGAACCCAAAGGGAGGGGATTGCACATCCGTTTTGCGGACAACGGCATTGGACTGCCCAAGACGGAATTGAAGAAGGTCTTCAAAAAATTTTATCAGATCGGACGCTCGGAGGATATGTCGGCCAAGGGCACCGGGCTCGGCCTGAATCTGGTTGAGAGCATTGCCCGGCTGCATAAGGGAAAAATGACGGCCGAATCCAAAGGGAGTGGCGAGGGTTCTGTTTTTTCCCTGGTCCTCCCCATGGAGCACGTGCAATCTAAGCCAACTGAGGGATGACATGGGTGATTCCGCCAAAACACGCGTCCTGGTGGTGGAAGATGATGGCCACCTGGCCGAAGGGCTGAAGCTGAACCTGTCGCTGAAGGGATATGAGGTGCTGATCGCACCGGATGGGATCTCGGCCCTGCAGGAGTGGAAGGAATGGCGCCCGGACCTGATCGTGCTCGACATCATGCTTCCGGGGATTGACGGGCTGTCGGTGCTTCGAAATATCCGTCTTGAGGACGAACGGATGCCGATTCTGATCCTGTCGGCCAAAGGGGGTCCCGATGACAGGGTCAAAGGGTTCTCGTACGGCGTGGACGATTATCTGGTCAAGCCCTTCAATCTGGATGAGTTTCTGCTCCGGGTAGACCGGCTCTTGACCCGGGGGGCCTGGTCCCAGGCGGACCCCGATTCAGACGAAAACAGCATGTCGTCGCTCCCCAGGATCTACACCTTTGGAGATAACAGGGTCGATTTTCAGACCCTGAAGGCCCATGGCCCGTCCGGGGAGATCAGCCTGACCGAGCAGGAAACAAGACTCTTGAGGCTGTTTTTCGCCAACCGCGGCAGACCCCTTTCAAGGAGAAACCTCCTGGAAATCGGCTGGGGGTACACCGGGGGAACCGCCACCCGGACGGTGGATAATTTCATGGTCCGACTACGGAAGTACTTTGAGCCCGACCCCAAAAAACCCGTCCATTTTAAAAGCCTTCGATCGGTGGGATATGTCTTTGATCACGACCCTGACCACAGACCGTAAGATAATTGTTTTAGGGACGCGGATTTCCGCAGATAGGAGCAGCTAAATGAATCGACTAAAAATCTTGAAAATCAGCGTTAATCTGCGTCCAAAGATTTTCTCCTAATGCTATAAAATGGATGATCCTCTGAATATACTTGGCATCGATATCGGGTCTGTTGCCCTATCCATGGCTGAAATCCATCCTGAAAGAGACATCTGCAGAACCGCCTATCAATTTCATCACGGCAATGTCGCAGAGACCTTCGCCAAGATGATGCGTGATGTCGATCTGGGGAGGGTCTGCGGCATCGCGGCCACATCGTCAACCCCTTCGGTCATCAAGGCAGACGCGAGATATGACAACCGGGTAGCCGTTATTGAGGCGGCCCGTCATTTCCATCACAAAATCGGCGCCATTCTCATTGTCGGCGGCGAGGCATTCGGACTGATCGGTTTTGACGAGAATAGCCATTACCGCAGCTTCAAGACCAATACCTCATGCGCGGCCGGGACGGGGAGTTTCCTGGATCAGCAGGCCCGGAGGCTGAATCTCGAAAGCACGGAGACCTTGAGCGAGAAGGCCTTCAGCAACAAGGGGAGCGTGCCCAAGATCGCCTCACGGTGCGCGGTTTTTGCAAAAACCGATCTGGTACACGCCCAGCAGGAAGGCTATACCCTGGAACAGATCTGCGACGGATTGTGTTATGGCCTGGCCAAGAACATCGTGGATACGCTTTCTTTAGACAGGGAACGGTTTGGCCCGGTCATTTTCACGGGCGGCGTATCCAGAAACAGGGCCGTGGTTCAGCATATCCAATCCATTTCCGGAAAAAAGATCATTGTCGATGAAACGGGCGTTTACGGGGCCATCGGCGCTGCGTTTCTCATGCTGGCCGAATTGCGAGGAGACGATGTCGTGCGGTTTAGGTCGGCGGAGGACATGCTGACCCACGAAACCGTTCAGAAAAAATATTTTCATGACCCGCTCACGTTAACCCTTTCTCATTATCCAGAATTCGCCGGTGTTGAAACCTATGGATATGCCGGCTCCAATGCCGGATTTCCATCCCCCGTTGAGGTGGACGTTTATGAAACCCTGACACCCGATCGCGAGGTTGAGGCGGTCCTGGGCGTGGATATCGGGTCCACAAGCACCAAGGCCGTCCTCCTGAACGCGGACGGGGGGGTCCTGGCCGGCTTCTACACGAGCACCGCCGGGAGACCGGTCGCCGCGGTTCAAAGGCTCTTTTCATCCATTGAGGATATGGCTCAAAAGAAGCACATCGGGTTGCGGATCACAGGCGCGGCAACGACCGGGTCGGGGAGGAAATTCTCGGGAAAGATCATCGGGGCCGATAGGGTCATTGACGAGATTACGGCACATGCCAGGGCTGCCTGCGAGATTGATCCGAATGTGGACACCATCATTGAGATCGGCGGGCAGGATTCCAAGTTCACCACCCTGAAAAACGGCCGGGTCACCTTCTCCATTATGAATAACGTGTGCGCTGCGGGAACCGGGAGCTTTATCGAGGAGCAGGCCCGGAAGCTGGGGTGCCCTTTAGCGGATTATTCTTCGAGAACCGAGGGTCAAAGGTCCCCCATTGTCAGCGACAGGTGCACCGTGTTTATGGAAAGGGACATGAACCATTATCTCTCTCTGGGCTACGCCGTGAATGAGGTCCTGGCCTCGGTGCTCCATGCCATTCGGGAGAACTACCTCACCAAGGTGGCCATTGAAGGGAGCATCGGAAGCACCATTTTTTTTCAGGGGGCTACGGCAAAGAACAAGGCCCTTGTGGCCGCCTTTGAACAACGGCTTCAAAAACCGATCCATGTTTCCAGATACTGCCATCTCACCGGGGCATGGGGGGCTGCCCTCAGCCTCACCGATCAGGAGATCACGGAAACCCGATTCCGGGGCATTGACCTTTCCAAAAAGACGATCCACGTGACCTCGGAGATATGCGACCTGTGCACGAATCACTGCAAGATAACGGTAGCCGATGTGGGGGGCGAAAAGGTCGCCTTCGGATTTCTGTGCGGCAGGGAATATGACACCCAGCGATACGTCAGCAAAAACCCTTCCGGGTTTGACTTGCTCAAGGAGAGAAAAAAGGTCTTCTCTCTGGAGCCTGTTCGGGAGTATTCCGAGAAGATCACCATCGGCATCCCCGCGGCCCTCCATATCTATGAGGACCTTTCCTTCTGGAAGCGGTTCTTTGATGAGCTTTCCATCAAGACCGTCACAAGCGAAGATTACGGCGAGGCCCTGAAGGAAGGGAAACAGTTGGCGAATGCCGAGTTCTGCGCCCCCATGGCAGCGCTTCACGGGCATGTCCGTTATCTGACGGACAAATCGGACCGGGTTTTCCTTCCCTTTTACCTGGAGAGAAAGGCAGCGGGCAAGGGGGTTCGGCGGCAGTATTGCTACTACACGCAATTTTCTCCTTCCCTGATTTCCGTTTCAGGTGACGGAAATGTGGGGGAAAGGCTGCTCACCCCCCTGGTTCATTCCCTTCACGGTTCGATCTATACAAAGATCGAACTCCACGCCATGCTGAAGCCCATCACCAACAGCCGCATCGGTTTTCTGGATGTTTCCAGGGCCTATGACAGGGCCTGTGAATACCAGGCGTCCTGCCTCGAAACGTGGAAGGGGATATACGAACGGGAATCGCAAGGCCGAAAGGAGATGTGCGTGGTCCTGCTGGGAAGGCCTTACACGATTCTTTCCAGGGCCATGAACAAGGGGATACCCGACATGTTTGCCTCCCTCGGCATTCGGGTCTTTTTTCAGGATATGCTCTCCTGCTCCAGTGGGGAGGCGGAACCGATCCGAAGGCTCTTGGACGAGGTCCACTGGCATTACGCATCGGAAATCCTGAAGGCGGCCCAGGCAGTTGCCTTATCCCAGGGGGTGTACCCGGTTCTGGTGACCTCCTTCAGGTGCTCACCGGATTCCTTTGCCATCGACTATTTCAAGAAGATCATGGAGACCCATGGGAAGCCGTATCTCATCCTTCAATTAGATGAGCATGCGTCGAGCATCGGATATGAGACACGGATTGAGGCCGCCATTCGATCGTTTGAAAATCACTTTTCAGCAGGGCCCGGAAAGAGGATCGCCTGTTATGCACCGTCCATTTCACCGTCAAGAGAGAAGACCCTTTCGGGCAGGACATTAATTATTCCAAACTGGGACGACATTACCCTCAAATTTGTGGCGGCCAATCTCAGAAGAGAGGGGATTGATGCAAGATTGATGGAGGAATCCCAGGTAACGATCCAGAAAAGCCTGCGTCACAACACGGGCCAGTGCATCCCCCTAAACATCATCGCCCAGGAGTTTATGGAGTATGTGGAAACCCATGACCTGGATCCTGAGAAGACCCTCCTGTGGATGGTCTCGTCGCAGATATCCTGCAATATCGGGCTGTTTCCCCATCACCTGAAGCGGCTCTTTCATTCCTATGGCAAGGGGATGGAGAAGGCCGGGGTCTACGTGGGGACCATGTCCTTCATGGATATCTCCCTGAGACTCCCCATCAACACCTATTTTGCCTATACGTTCGGCGGGTTTATCCGAAAGATCGGATGCAGAATCAGGCCCTATGAGAAAGAAAAGGGGGCAACGGACAGGGCGCTCAAAGACGGTGTCGAGCTCCTGGCGGATGCCTTCCTCGGAAACCGGGCCAAAGAGGAGGCCCTGGCACAGTTGATCTCCTCTTTTGAAGCCATTGACAGAACAGAGGGACAGAAGCCGAAGGTGGCGATCTTCGGCGATCTGTACGTGCGGGACAACGACGTGCTCAACCAGGGCCTCATCCCCTTTATTGAACAGCACAACGGCGAGGTGATCGTAACCCCTTACAGCGCTTATGTGCAGATGATCGCCAAGACCTATCTCAAGAAGTGGTTTTTCGAGGGCAACTATCTGGATGTGCTCTCTTCAAAGGCCCTGCTGGCCGCCGTCACCCGGATGGAAAAGACATATCAAAAGCATTTCGGCAGGATCCTGGAAAACCCGGCCCCTAAATACGATGAGGCCCCTGAACATATCCTCTCTCCATATCATGTCAGAATGGAGCACACCGGCGAGTCCATGGACAACCTGCTCAAAATATTCTATATCAAGAGGCACTACCCGGATGTGTCCCTCTTTGTCCAGACAAGCCCCGCCTTCTGCTGCCCTTCCCTGGTCACCGAGGCGATGGCCAGAGAGATCGAGAAAAAGACCGGGGTCCCCATTGTATCCATCACCTATGACGGAACCTCCAGCAACAAGAACGAAGCGCTTATCCCGTATCTCACCTATTTGAACAAACACTGAGTACATGGTTTCACAAATACCTTGGCGCATGGCAAGGAACAGGGTTCAATTGAGCAACATGTCACCATATATACGAGACAGAGCACTTAGGGAGAATTTGAGGCGCCTTGTGGGTTAACGGACTGTAGAAATAAAAAATCTTTGTGCCTTTGGTGTCTTTGTGTGAGATACTATTTCTTGCGGCTATGCCGCGTCAGGGGGGTTGAGTGGCGAATAAGCCAACCATGCAACCATTGGACAGGAGGGAAACAACATGAAGGAAAGGGCTGGAGACATCACGTTCAAGGGAAATCTACTGACACTTTTGGGGAGTGAAATCAAGGTGGGCAATGCGGCGCCCGATTGCGAACTCCTGGGAAACGATCTATCGCCAGTAAAACTGTCGTCCTACCGAGGCAAGGTCTGCATTCTCTCATCGGTTCCGTCGCTGGACACGCCCGTGTGTGATATGGAGACCCGGCGGTTCAACCAGGAAGCGGGCGGTCTGGGCGACAATGTGGCCATCCTGACCATCAGCATGGATCTTCCCTTTGCCCAGGCCCGGTGGTGCGGGGCCGCAGGCGTGGATAAGGTTGTCACCTTGTCCGATCACAGAGACGCTGCCTTTGGGGAGGCTTACGGGATCCTGATCAAAGAACTCCGGTTGCTGGCCAGGGCCATCTTCGTAGTGGACAGGGAGGGGATTATCCAGTACGTCCAGCTCGTCAAGGAGATGACCCAGGAGCCGGATTATGGATCCGTACTGGCCGCTGCCAAAAGGCTGACCGCCTCCTGAGATGTTGAGGTTTTTTACCGTAAAAATAGGCTTATGAATCACGTATCGACCCAACGACTCGAATGGGCAAAGAACCTCGTTATCGTGTGGGAGCGGCTTCCAAGCCGCGATAGGTCGTGGCGAGGACGCCACTCTCACAGGGATTGTCATGTTCGGGGGTGATGAGCCGTTCGTCATGAGCGTTTGGGTTGGATGATGACGGTCATCTCTTGAATCCATGTGGCGCTTACAGGGAATGACGTCAAGAGAAGTACAGAGGGAGCTGATCCGCCACAAGGAATCCTTCCTCGGTCGGAATGACCCTCCCATCCAGTATGTTCACGAGTCCGGCCTCCTCCATTCTTGAGAGGGCGGCCATGGATTGAGCGTCCGGGGCAATGAACCTTAAATCAACCCCCTGCCGGGTCCTGAATCCAAGGGCCAGGGATTCGAGCCGCATCTGTTCCTCGGTCAGGGTTTCTCTTCCCTCTACCGGGGGGAGCCCGGTGTTCAGGAGCCCAGCATAGCGCCGGATGGACCGGACATTCCACCAGCGGTCCTTTCCATCAAATGAGTGGGCCGATGGCCCCAGCCCCAGGTAGGGGACATGCTCCCAGTATTTGCAGTTATGACGGGAACAATGGGCCTCGGTCCTGGCATAATTGGAGACCTCGTAGTGGATATATCCGGCCCCCCCGAGGAGCTGAGAGGCGGCAAGAAAAGAGGAACGGCCGTCCTCCTCATTCATGGGACGGATGTTCCCCTTCTCTCTCAGCGTGCCGAAGGCCGTCCCTTTTTCCAGGGTCAATTCATAGCAGGAAATATGCTCGGGCTGGAACGAGAGGGCGCATCGGAGGGTCTCCAGCCACTCCTCAAGGACCTGTCCCGGCAGGCCATAGATCAGATCCACCCCCACGTTATCGAATCCGACGGATCGGAGGCGTGTCAAGGCCTCCCTGGCGTCCTCTCCGGTATGGCCTCTGCCCAAAAAGGAGAGGGTGTCATCATTGAAGGACTGGACCCCCAGATTGATTCTGTTGCATCCCAGGTCCTTCAGCAGCCGGACCTTTTCCCCTGACAGATCGCAGGGGTTGGCCTCAATGGTGAATTCCGTATCGGCGGCAAAATCAAAGTGGGTGAATAAATGGTCGACCAGACCGGACAGGGTCCGGTTGTCCAGGATGGTGGGGGTGCCGCCCCCGAGATAGAGGCTGTCAAACCGATCAAAACGACCCTTGTATAAGAGGACTTCCTTCTGGATGCCCTCGAACCAGATCGGCACGGGAGCGGCTGAAGGGACGGAGTAAAAGGCACAGTAGGGGCATTTGCTACGGCAGAAGGGGACGTGGACATAAAGTCCCGGGGACATTCAGGAATCCTTATCTGTCTTCAGGACCGCCACGAATGCGCTCTGGGGGATGGCGACCGAACCGATCATCTTCATCCTCTTTTTTCCCTTTTTCTGCTTTTCAAGAAGCTTCCGTTTTCTCGTAATGTCCCCGCCGTAGCACTTGGCCGTCACATCTTTTCTGAAAGGGGAGATGGTGCTTCGCGCAATGACCATCCCGCCGATGGCCCCCTGAACGGCAATCTTGAACATGTGTCTCGGGATCTCTTCCTTCAGCTTCTCGCAGGCGTGAAGGGCCCTGGGCCGAGCGCTCTCCCTGAAGACGATCTGGGAAAGGGCGTCCACCCTTTCTCCGTTCAGGAGGATGTCCAGCTTCACCAGGTCGCTTTCCCTGTAGTCCAGAAGCTCGTAATCAAACGACCCATATCCCTGGGTGACGGTCTTGAGGCTGTCGTAGAAATCGTAGATCACATCGGCCAGGGGCATGTCGAACCGAATTTCAATCCGTCCGGGCGTGGGATAGTTAAATTGGGCATTTACGCCCCGTCGTTCCAGGCAGAGGTCCATGACCGCCCCCATGTACCGCTCCGGGATCATGATGCTGGCCCGGATATAGGGCTCCATCCCCTTTACGATGGCGGTCGGGTCTGGGTAATACACCGGATTGTCCACGGTGACCTCTTCCCCGTTGGAAAGGACAAAGCGATACTGGACCGTGGGGGAGGTCATGATGATCGACTGATCATACTCCCTCTCGAGCCGCTCCTGCACAATCTCCAGGTGTAGAAGGCCCAGGAACCCACAGCGAAAACCGAGGCCCAGGGCCGCAGACGAGTCCTTTTGAAAGACCAGGGCCGCATCGTTCAGTTTGTATTTCTCCAGGGAATCGGCCAGGGACCGGTAATCGTCCGACGCGACCGGATAGATGGAGGCAAAGACTACCGGCTTGACCTCCTTGAACCCCGGCAGGGGGACCGGGGCCGGATCGTTGTCAAGGGTGATGGTGTCTCCGATTCGGACGTCGCTGACGGTCTTGATCCCCGATATGATGTAGCCAACCTCGCCCGCGGACAAGTCCTTTTTGGGTTCCCTGTTAAGCCGGAAAAGGCCGACCTCTTCCACCTTGTACACCGCCCGGTTATGCATGAGCCGTATCCTGTCGCCGGCCCGCACGGTCCCTGCAAACAGCCTGCAACTGACGATGGTCCCCCGGAACGGGTCGTAGTGCGCGTCAAAGATGAGGGCCTGGAGCGGTCCGTCTGTCGCGCCTGACGGGGGAGGAATCTCTTTTACAATGGCCTCCAGAACATCCTCGATGCCGATCCCTTCCTTGGCGGAACAG
>Ga0172375_10008065_pt1 | contig 14252 bp, 11 predicted proteins | sample LakKiv1m_FD_114537 | JGI IMG/M metagenome (GOLD analysis project Ga0172375, IMG submission 114537) | Freshwater microbial communities from Kabuno Bay, South-Kivu, Congo - kab_092012_11.1m | ecosystem: Environmental > Aquatic > Freshwater > Lake | place: Democratic Republic of the Congo... | reverse complement strand
CTTACCTCTTTGTTTGGAAAAAACAGTAATCAGCTTATCAGCTTCCTGATAATTTTTTCTTTTGATAATAAAACAATCAAGAAGATAGCTTTTCTGCATAAAAAACTTTAGGAGCTAATATAAGAACGTGTTTTTATATTTTTATTTTCTTTTCTGTATCTTTAGTTAAATCAAATGTTTCTGATTTCCCATTAATATTTATAGTTTCTTGACTTTGTTTTAACCCAGGTTGCTTTTGAATCAAAATATTATATTCACCATTAGTTGGTTGGTAGGGAATAGTATATTCCAATTCTATCTTAACTTGAGATTGAGGGCGAAGCTCATAAAAACCTTCAAAGTATGTTTTTCCTAAATCTTCACCAGTAGTAATTTTTACCATAGAGCCACGACTATTATCATCATTAAGTACAGAACCTTTTGGTACATATACTCTAAAATAGCTACGTAAAATTCCAGATAGACAAAGTTGTCCAGCTTCCAAATTACAATTATCTCCTGATTCATTGTGCTTATAAGACAAAGTGACTTTTTTATTTACGCTGCCATTGGCATCAACCGAAATTTCTTGATCAACAGATTCATCAACATAAAAATTGGATTTAGCTCCTCCGAGATTTGCATTGTTGACATACAAGTAATCTCCAGAATAATCCATAATTCTACCAGCAATATTAAAGCTTTCAGCGGCTTGTTGCTGCGTTTCATCATTAAAGTACATCAATACATGTTTTTGCTCCATTAGCTCAAAAGCTAAAGGAATTAATTTGGCAAGTTGCTGTTTGCCTCCACCCATACTTTTATCCAGCAATGCTTTCATCATTGGACCTAAAATGGTTGCTTTTCTATTAGTCACTAAAGTTGCCAAAGGACGATCTACGATATGTTCAATCTCACAAATTATTTGAGATAAATTACAGCGAGAATCATTTTCAGTGGTAAAAGTTCCCCATTCTGGAACTTCCAAAGGACCAGTTACCTCAACTATTCTTTCCAAAACTTGCGTGTCTATAGCAATAATTCCATCAACTTTATATTCATCTTTTAGGGTATCGTAGTTTTCTTTGAAAGTATCCATTGAAATCTTAAAATCAGGCGACCAATTCATATTACGCAAATACCATTTCTTTTCGTTTAAGTAATTTTTTATTGGTTCGGGTGGGACTAGTACTTTACTAAATTTACCATCCAAACCATATATATCATCGCTTTTTTCTGAATTTACTCTGCCTTTATCCAAATTAAGTACGGCAAAAGCGCTCATAAATCCGCCGGTTGGTCTTAGTTCTCCATCATTTTGAAAAATAACTAAATATTTTTTACTATCAGGGTATCCTAATATTGATGGCAATACTTTAACTAATGGTTGAGCATCTGTTAGAGCTTTTTTGGCATCCGATACTAGTGATTCTGCTTTAATAATCTTAGATCTTACTTGTGTATTTTTGATTTTTTCAGGATAATCTTGCGGATTTATCTGCTGCAAGCTAGAGTCAACTACGACTAATTTTTGACCAATTGCATCCAACTGAGGAGATACTTTATCCAAGGTTTCAATTATTCTCACAATTCTATCTTCAACTGTCCCAGATTGGGTAGATTCTTCTCCTGTAAAACCCAATACGTCGGCATAAGGCATGACTGCTTGAATAAAAAGCTCTCCCGCTTCCACACCAGCAACAGCTGCGTTCAAGCCAGCCTCACCATCTTTTTGATATGTCGACACAACGGGTAGTGCTTTCAAAAAGCTTAATTTTTGATAGGCTTTCTGAGTTTCTAATAGGCTTGCCTTTGTCTGTGTTAATTCTGGGCCGGCCTTAATCAAATCCTGCTCTTTAAGAAGTTGATAAGATTGCTGAGCCAACACCATTGTTTTTTGTCCACTGGTAATTACTGGCTTAACTAATAAATATGTAATACCAATTAAAACTATAATAATTAAAAATAAAACTCCAAGCACAATTAGTCCTAATTTTAATCTCTTGGTCATTTTTTTCTTTTTCTCATTATCTAGCTGATTAGCATTGGGTTTTTTCTTTAGAAAACCAAAGGGGTTAAATTTGGTGTTTTTTTCTGTCATAGGTTTTTGAGAATTATTTATATTATCCTCCGTTTTGCTTGCTTCATCATCTTTTTTAAGATTAGCTTCTGTTTCTGGTTTAGCTGTTGAGGAGGGTTCATTTTTAACCTCCGGCTGAGTATTTGACTCTACGGGTTTTTCTACAGGCTTTGCTTCTGTTACTACTAATTCTGATTTATTAGCGGCAATGATTTTATCTTCTGTTTTATTGTTTGATTTATCTATAGCAACATTTTCTTCTATTTTGGGTTGAACTTTAGTTTCGTCAATGTTATTAGGTTTTTCTAGATTTTCCGCTTTCTTTGCTGGAGCCTCAATTTCAGAAGAGATTTTAATTTCAACTTGTTCAACAATGTCTTCTAAGCCTTCAGCTACTTCTTTAATTTCACTAATAATGTCTTCGGTTTTTTCAGAAGTAAAATTCTCTTCTGATTTTGATGAAGGATTGTCGGGCATATTTTCCTTTTTATTTTACAAATTATGAAATTTGCTTTAGTTAAACTTATTTAGACTACCACTTAGATACCATAGCCTTAGGAGTTTTTAGCATAATCACTATATCACGAATTACATTGTGTGTGCGAGCGTACTCTGCATCCATTTTTGCTCTCACTACAAAAGGAACTATATTTCTTCCTGATGTTTGCCAAGGTCCAGTTACACCAGGTTTAATTTTTATAATTTCCGTAACATATGATTTAGTTTGAGGATATTTTCTAGTTTGTTCATCAAGTTCTTTTTTCAAATATGCTCTTGGACCAACCAAACTCATATCCCCTTTTAACACATTCCATAGTTGAGGAAATTCATCCAGGGTCAAATTGCGAACCATTTTTCCAAGCGGAGTTATGCGTGGATCATTTTCTAACTTCCAATCATTTTCTTTAAATTTTTTTAATAGTTCTGGGTCTTTTTTATGTAAAATTTCATCAGCATCTTCTACCATAGTTCTAAATTTGAATAACCAAAATTCTTTGCCACCCCTACCCATTCTTTTATGTCGATAAAAAACTGGACCAGGAGAATCCAATTTTATTAATATGGGAATAATTATCCAAACCGGAGCAAAAATAATAAACAGAATAAAAGCGGCAAATATGTCTAGTACTCTTTTGGCCAAATCTGATCTCATCAAATTAAAAATAGTAGACATATTGTTAGATATATTTGTCAAATCCATCTTTCTGCAATTTTGCCACGATGTTTTTTACATCATTACTTTTTTTGCGATCACAAACTAGCAATCCTACACCTGTATCAACCACCACAATATTGCTAAGACCTAAAACTGCAATTGGTTGTTTACCACTATAAACTAAACTCCCGTTGGATTCTTCCATAATTACAGGAATATTGTTGTTAGTATCTTGCGATGGAATTACTACATTCTTACTATCATCTTTTTTTCCTAATTCATAAACTACTTGCCAACCACCTATATCATGCCAACCAAAATCACCAGGTAATACGTATAGATTATCGGTCTTTTCTGAAATAGCTGTATCAATTGGTTCCTGTGGAGATTCTGGATAATAACTGTTGATTGCCTTGCTTTGTTTTTTAGTTCCTAAAAATGGTTGTATTTTCCTAATTTGTTTTGCTATTTCAGGTGATAATTTATCAAAGGCCTCCAATATATCATCCGCCCTCCATATATAATTATTAGCATTCCATAAATAATTACCAGAGTCCAGAAATTGTTGAGCCAACTCTGTACTAGGTTTTTCCTTAAAGCCAGTAACTTTATTAAGTGACATACCTGAATACTCACCGATTTTAACCCCTTTTTGGATATATCCCAAACCGGCATGAGCAAACGTGGGTGTAATGCCTACAGATATTAAATAGTGTTTTTCAAAAGATACTAAAGCTCCGGCCAGTAATGTTTTGCGATAAATATCTAATTTTGTAATTACATGATCAGATGCTAAGTTAATAATTACTCCACTGGGATCCTTTTGATATACAAAAGCAGCAGCTACCCCCATAGCAAGAGCTGTATTACGTTTCATGGGTTCGCCAATAATATTTTGATCCAATATCTGCGGTACTTCTTTTTTAATTTCATCTACATACATGTCGCTTGTAATTATCACAATTCTACTTATATCAGTATACTCTAACGCTCTAACGATAGTTTCTTGGAATAGAGTTTTATTTGCGTAAAACTTCATAATTTGCTTTGGCTTTTTACTGATTGAAAGCGGCCACTCACTTGTACCGCCGCCGCCGCAAAGAATAACAACATACACATGTTCTTTATATTTTTCTGTATTCATAAGTATTTGCATAAAAATATTCATTTATATGCAATATTGTATATATGTTTTATATCAATTTTCATTTATATATTTTTCGATATATTGCTTAAATTGCCTTTTAAAGTTTGTCTTACTAAATTTTTCACTATTTATTTTGCATTTTTTACTATCAAAAGTTGTTTTTTCAAATTCTATTATTGCTTTTATTAAGCCCATATCGTTTTGATTGTGAAAAAATAATCCTGTTTCTTTGTCTTTTATTGTATCTAAAACACCACCTCTACCATATGCGATTACTGGTTTACTGTAAGCCTGAGCTTCCAATGGCGTGATCCCAAAATCTTCCAATCCCGGGAAAAGCAAGGCTTTGCAATGCATATAGTAACCAGCCAATTCCCTTTCTGTCAAATGTCCAACAAATACGGTGTACTTTCCTGCAAGTTTTTTCAAGCTTGCTTCTTCTTCTCCAGTGCCTACCACAACTAATTTACGATGTAACTTTTCACATGCTTTAATTGCTAAATCTATTCTTTTATAAGAAACCAAACGAGATACTACCAAATAATAATTATTTATTAAAGGTTTAATCGCCTCTTTTTCAGAAATTACCTCAACTGGAGGAAAAATAACATCACTTTCACGCAGGTAATATTTATATACTTGTTGCTTTATATAAGTAGATATACTAATTATTTTATTAATTTTTGTTACAGTATTAAAATCTAACATTCGTGAAAATGGGGAGCTTATTTTCAATATCCTTCCCTTAAGTCCTAAAGTCTCATAATTTGCTTTTTGACTCCATAAATATCTGGTTGGGGTTAAACAATAACATATATGTTTAACTTTTTTTGGCAAGCTAAGTGTTTTAGCTTCTGCAGAAGTTATTGAGATCACTAATTCATATTGGGATAAATCAAACTTCGTAAAAGCGTAGGGAGTTAATAAAGATAATAATTGATGATGATTTTTAGCAAAAGGAATATATTGCAGCCAACTTGGAATTACATTAAATACTTCAGCCCACTTCGCCTTTTTAGGATCGTAAACTGATGTATAAAGTGGTGCTTGAGGCCAAATTTCATGTAAAGCCAAAAGCACTCTTTCAGCTCCACCCCAACTATTAACTCGATCGTATACAAATGCAATTTTGATATGAGATTAGAAAAAGACCAGCGTTTATATAAATTATAACTGATCTTTTAATCTAGAAAGTGACTATATAAATCAAGAGTTTCCAAAGCTGCCTTATCCCAACTATATTTTGAGGCAAATTTTATTCCTCTTTTTATCCTAGTTATTCTTTGCAAATCAGACATTTTTATCACAAATTCCATACCTGAGATCATTTTACTTAACTTTGTAGGATTAAAATAAATAGCATTATTTTCGTATATTTCGGGTAAGCTTCCTGTATTACTAGATAAAATTATTGCCCCACTTGCCATAGCTTCAAGAGCTGGCAGTCCAAATCCCTCCATTAATGATGGCATTACAAAACTCAAGCTATTTTGATATAAAAGAGATAATTCATCATCTGGGATCATTCCTGGCATAACGACATAGTCCTGCATATTCAATTGAATAATTTCTTTTTCTAATTTTTCCCAAAAATAATTACGCGCGCAGGCAATAATCAACTGTATTTCGTTCCCATTCTCTATTAATTGCTTGACTGCTAAAATCAGCATTTTAACATTTTTACTAGCATATGCTGATCCAGTATAGATAAAATAAGGTTTTGTAATATTATATTTATTTTTAATTTTCTTTGTTTTATGTTGGTCTATTATTCTATTGTCTGTAAAAGGTGTTTTAACTCCCTCATAAATCACTTTAATTTTTTTCTCAAATCCTGGATAATGAACAGCAATTTGATCTTTGGTAAAGTATGATGGAACAATGATTGCTCTTGAACCCTTGATAGCTTGACCAATAACTAGCCGGTATCCTCCGTATTTTAGCCAATACACCGGTAAGCTATGAGTTGTGACTGGTCTACCTTTGAAAAAATGCTTTATCAGATCATGAATAGTTACAATATATGGTGTTTGTAAAAATATTGGGACATTGAAATGAGTAAAATGCATCAAATCTAATTTTTCTCTTTCAATTATTTTCTTGAGTTCAAATTGTTCTTTGTAGATTGAGTAGTGAGGTGCATTTGTTTCAATAATTTGACACTTTGATAATGCTGCTTTATCTTTTCTCCATTCATCTTGTTGAAAAAATAGAGTAAATTGATATTGTTTACTACATTTTTTGATAATTTCTAACACCAATTCTCTTGTATAACGACCTAATCCAGCATGGGTAATCCCCCAAAAGCGGCAATCGATTCCAATTTTTTTATAACTATCACTCATATTTTTTTCTTTGAATATTTATTACTTCTTTAATAATAAAGGTAGTAATTATTGGATATTTTTTAAGATAATGTTTTTGATAAAAAAGCCACATCGCATTCCAAAAATGATAATTTGTTTTTTGTAATGAGCTATTGTCAACCAGTTCGTCGGTTTTTTTTCTTCCAGATTTCCCTTTAAGATGGATTGCAGAATTATCACTGTTAAAACCTATCTTAAAATCATTCTGTTTTATTCTTAAGCATAGATCTAAATCTTCACCATACATAAAAAAGCCTTCATCAAACAAGCCTATTTTATCAAAAACGTTCTTTTTGATCATAAAAAATGCTCCCGAAATTGCATCTATATCATGAATTTTATCCAAATTTAAAAATCCCTGATGATACTGTCCAAATATTTTAGTTTTGGAAAATATTTTTTCCAGTTTTGTAAAATAGCATAAACTTGCCCAAACAGTAGGAAAGCCGCGATGACACGCAGGATCCATTTTGTTATCTGCTAACATTAACTTGCAAGTACTAGCACTATATTTTAAATGCTCTTTCATGAATTGAATTTGCTTTGAAATTGTGTCTTTATCTACCATCACATCAGAGTTTAATAACAAAATATATTCACCCTTGGCCATTCTAATCGCTTTATTATTTGCCGCTCCAAATCCGAAATTAGTATAATTTTTTACTAGTTTAATAGTATTATTTTTAGACTTAAGTTTTTCAATCATCTCTATAGATCCGTCATTTGATCCATTATCAATAATAATAATTTCAAATAATGACTTTTCCAGGTCACTTTTATCAATTAAATTAAGGCAATTGGCTAAAATATCTTTAGTATTATATGAGACGATAATAATAGATAACTGAGTCATATTAATTATTTATTTCCAACTTCTTTATATATGCGATCAAGTTCTTTGGAAATTATACTCCATTCAAATTGCTGGGCTACTAATTTTTTACCGTTTTGAGCTAATTTTTCTTGTAGTTGTCTATCTTTTAACAATTGAATCGTTTTTTCTGCCAAGCCATGATCAGTATCTGATATTAATACATCACTTCCTGATTTTACTGGCAAACCCTCCACGCTCAATTTGGTACCCACAATTGGAAGTCCTGTTGCCATAGCTTCCAGTACTTTGTAGCGAGTTCCTTTTCCAGATCTTACTGGGGCAAGCAAGACATGAGCTTGACCATAAGCATCACGAATATCTGAGATGTTGCCTGAAACGGTGATAGAATCATTTTTAGCATATGAAAGTATTTTTTTATTAGGGGAAAATCCAACTATATGTAGCTTGGCATTGGAAATTTGCTTGATTATTAAAGGCCATATTTTTTCAACCAAAAATTCGACTGCATCTGCGTTAGGTAACCACTTGAAAGTTCCTACAAATAAAACCGTTGGATTAGAGGGCCTTTTAATCTTGGTTAACTTAAAGTAATCCATATCCACGCCATTTGCTACCACATCAATTTGCTGACTATTTCCAATTTCACTTTGAATAAATTGACGATCCTCATCTGACATAGTTACTAAACGATTAGCTTTTTCCCAATAATACTTTTCCCAATATTTGATTTTGGCTATGTCTAAATATAATAAGGGTTTAACTGGCCATAACTTACTTTTTTGTGCATAATTTTGATATCCCAGATATTCTATAGTTTGCTCTACTAACAAAGTTGGAATGTTTGTTGCTGGGATATTTGGCATCATATAAAAGGTTTCAGCATGAATTAAATCATAATTTTGACGACTTAATTCTTTTACTATTATTCTGGATGCCGACAAAGGCATATTTCGAGTCACTAAAAATGGATAGGCCGTAAATCCAGCAAGTAAAATATTGCGCAAATCCCACGGGTTTTTAGTGCGTTTCAAAAGGACTACTTTTTTGCAGAATTTTTCTAATTCTTTTTTATATTTTCTTTCTGACTCATCTTTAATTAAAGAAAATAAAGTAATTTCATGATTATCTTTTAGGTTTTTTAATAAATTGTAGGTACGAATTTGCCCTCCTGATAACAAGGGATATGGTAAATAAGGAGTTAACATCAATATCTTCATACAATAATAGCCCTGTTTCTTATTTTTGATTCAGGACTTAATAATCAACCTATTATAGGCCAATTAAATATTCTAATTGTTTAGATTCTGAGTTTTTATTGCAATTGTTAAGATCAACTATGACAAATTCGTCTGTTTGCTCAACAATATTACAGTTATACATCCATTTTTTAGTATATTCATCAAGTGTTGTTGAAATGAGATAATCAGCTCCCTGATCAACAAATTTTTCAATTTCCAACCCACCAATCGTCCAACCATAGCGGTTAGTCTGGTATAAAAACGCTGAATCGTTATCGTATGGAGCAATTACTTTTGCATCTGCTGGTAAAAGCTTATCCGCCGCTTGGCCTGCATGTACTATTTCCCAATGATTAATATTAAAGTATCCCCTTACTTCATACCACCCAAAAGCCAACATTAAAGATCCAAAAGTTACGGCTAGTAAAAAATTAACAATCCTTTGTTTTAGACCATTACCAAACATTAATAAAAACTCAAACCCTTTTGCCATAAGTATGCAGCCAATCGGCAAAAGTGGCATTTGATAATAATCATGAGTTACATTTCCCTTGGCAATAATGGAAATGTATATAAATATACTGATCAGCCATAAATAATAAAACCAACCTTCTTTTTTATTTCTTCCTCTAATTAAACCTAACCAAAATAATACGAAACCACCGGTGGCAAAGACAAGGCGATTCATCCGATCAAAAATAATCCAACGGAAAAAAGCTCCTGTAAATCGAATATTACCACCATTGAATAACCAATCTGTACCAAATTGACCTTCCGGATGAGCAGCTATATGCCAACGCCACCACAAAAAAGGAACAAAAGCTAAAAAGAAAAATAAATAGCTTGCTTTGTTTATAAATACCTTAAGTCCCCACTTTCTAAATACCAAATAAGTAATTGGTAGTATTAATACAAGCGCATATGGTTTGGTCAGCAAAGTTGCCCCGTAACTTAAACCTGCTAATATGCTCCAAATTCTAGATGATGTATTTATCCAATAAGTGACCAAAAGCATTGTTAAAACTGAAAAAAAGATATGCAGAGGATCAGGCATGATTACTCTGCCATAATAAATAGAAAACGGTAAAATGCCAAAAAATAATCCCGACAACAAGGCAGACCTCTTAGACGAAAATTGTTTTACTAATAAATATAACAAAACTGATGTTAAACTTGAAAAGAAAACACTCACCAACCTGGCATACATTTCATTAATTCCGAATAGTTTATAAAGGGGATAAGTTAATATGTTATAAAGTGGAAATTCAGCTAAAAAATAACGATTAGGATTTTGATCACTCATCCCATTAAGTGAATTTAGCGAATCGAATTGAGGCAGCAAAGGATTAAACCCTTCTTTAATGAAATTGCGCGAAACGGCTGCTGTATCAGCCTGCCTCCAAGAATGCCAATCAGCTACCGGGTTATCCAATCTATAAAGACGTGGAATAAAACTAATTATAAATAAAAATAATATGATAATTATATCTTTTTTAGTCATTTTTAATTTTTCTACTTTTTACAAGCACTTTATTAGAATCTGCTAACTCCAAAACGGCTAATGAGGCTAAAACTCCTATTAAAGACCACATGGTATAAGCTACTTTTGAAGATTCAAAAATATCAATATAAGACGCGTTTACTATTAAACCAATCAATACTCCAATTCCGCTTGCAAATAAACCCGCATAAAATAAATTGTTTGTTTTACGAAACGCCTTATAGAATAAAATTCCTGATAGAATAAAAATCCAGTTAAATGTTATAAACCCCAAAAGACCAGTCTCACCTAGCATTCTTAAAAAATCATTATCTGTTGATTCAGCAGTTGTTTGCTCCCATACCTTTTCTTTGACAAGAGTAGAGTATCCAGATCCCAATAAAGGATTACTTAAAAATCCAGCTATTGCTCTTGGCCATAATGCGTCCAACCTTATTCCAGTTGATAATCCATATTTGAGAGCATTTTCTGAATAACCACCTCCACCAGTAGCTCCAGTAGCTGAACCTGTAGCATCTTTTGTCGCCGACTCACTAGCTTGCGGTAAATCAATATAAACATCTTCTGGTTTAAGTAGGGGTGTTTTTTCATCACCTGGTTTAACAGAGCTCGGTGGAGTATCTGATTTGTCAGCTACTATTGATAGTTGCTGTTCAATACTTAGATCATCTCTATATGCTATTCCATTGGAAGGAGGTTCTTTTTTAAATGATTTTTGAAAGAAATTCTTTACACCATCTAATTTAATAACTTGAGAAAATCTCTCAGACATTGGGCCGATTGTTAGCATGACAGCAAAGCTAAAAAGCATTACCATTAACCATCTTGATAATGCCCACCAAATTGTTTTTTTAAATGATAACAAAACAAACACCACAGTTATTGAAACTACAAAAGCCGCAAATGAGGTTCTGGAGGCTGTTAGATTAAGCAACCAATATTCTGCTATAGAAACAATAAATAATAATATTTTTAGAAGTTTATTTTTAACAATAAAAGATAACGGTATTAAAATAGCTAAGGTAATCATTGTATAGGCTGCCAAATCATAATGTCCCCCAAAGGTAGATAAAACTCTGGCATGTTCAGTTAAATATAAGACAATTCCTTTAGCAAATTCTCTATTCATGGTGGAATATGCCGGCCAATACATATACTTCTGTCCAAAACCATAAATTGTTACCCCTATTACAGTGGTAATTAGCGCTCCAATAAATAATTTGATTTGCTCTTTTTTATAGAGTCCAGAGAAAAAGATAAATAATAAAGAAAAATATTCCACTCTTCTAAATAAGTGAAAATAGAGCTTCATGATCTGATAAGATTCATGCGTAACAGTTTTGGTAATAAATATGGCTGATAGGGTTGATAAAAATCCTACAACCAAATAAGTGGCTACGGGCTTGAAAAGTGGGTGTTTTGTTAGTTTAATTTTACCTCTTAAAAGCTGAACAAACCAAATTAGACAAGCGAGTAAGACCAAAAAGTCTTCCAACCTTACTCTTACATTATAGCCTGGTAACACATCAAACATTGGCCATTTAGGATAAAGAGGTATAAATATCAATAAAAATAAACTAAATCCTAGAAGAATATTTTGATCTATAAACTGTAAAATGGATCTAAAATTAATTTTCATATTTCTTGCTATAAATTATTTTTAATGCCTGTTTGTATACAGTAACTTTGTTTGGACTTATCATACCAAAGACTATAACTCTTAACAACGCGCCTAGTCCTAAAATAATTTTTAAGATCTTCAAATTTTGAGAGTAATGTTTTTGATAAAAGGTAATTATGCCCTTAAACTCCCCTATAATGGCAGCTTTAAAACCATCCACAGAAGAAGCTCCTTTTAGATGATAGATAAAAGGCTCTGCCCAATATTTAACTCTACAACCATTCTGTTTAAGACGGTAGCATAAATCAACTTCCTCACCATACATAAATATCTTTTCATCAAAACCACCAACCAAATCATAATTATTTTTCAACATCAATATACATGCACCAGTAACCCAATCAACTTCATGATTATCTTTATAAAAAGAAGACGTGTTCTGCTGATATGGCTTAATAATTCTTTTTATTAAAGGCAAATCGTCAATAAATAACATTTGCATTATAATTTTTAACAGACTGGGAAAATAGCCAGCAGATGGTTGAATGGTATTATTTTGATTAAGCAATTTAATACCAATAATTTCATTCTTTTGATCTTTCAACTTTGTAATTAAATTATTGATAGTTCCTTTTGGAATAATTGTGTCTGAATTTAATAACATTATCCATGTACCTCTTGCCTGAGCTACTCCCTGATTATTTGCTTTACCAAAACCAAAGTTTTCATCATTTTCTATTATTTTAACCAAGGGATAAGACTCCTTTATCAATTTTACTGAGTCATCACTTGAAGCATTGTCGACTACAATTATTTCTATATTCTTTGAGTAATTTTGATTAAAAATTGATTCCAAACAGTTTATTGTTAGTTTACAGGTATTAAAATTAACGATAATTATAGAAAGATAAGGAGTATTTTTCATGCACAAAAGCGTGGATTACAAGAAAAATTATTTTTTATTGAAACCATCTGGCTCTGCCAATTTTATATTTCAAATCAGATATATTTCTTTTTCTAATTTCCTTGCCTGGAACGCCACCAACTACCGAGAGAGCTTCTACATCTTTAGTAACTACAGCTCCAGCTCCCACTACTGCTCCCCTGCCAATCACAACTCCTGGCATAATAATTGCTCTTGGACCGATAAAAACATAGTCATCAATGATGACCTCTTTTTCTATGGCATGAAAATCGCTAGCATCAATATCATGTTGTGAGTTATAAATCATAACTTCTGAGGCTATATCAACGTGATTCCCGATCAAAAGTATGGCTCTGCCATCTAAAAAAGCTCGATTACCAATAACAGTGTCTTCTCCAATAGAAATGTTCTTGGGTTGAAAGAAGTTGGCAAACATATGAATACTTGTTCCTTTGCCAATTTTTATACCTGCTAAACGGTAAAAGAAACGCCTTAGGTGATGTAAAGGAATATTGCCAACACACCTAAGTAACATAAGCTCAAAATCAAGCAAATAGTTATTAATTCTATTAATAATTTTTATAAATATCTCTTTATTTGTTAAAATTTTTCCTGTTTTATCTTTCATATATGTTTATTATAGCTTATTTAAGAAATCTAATAATTAAAACCTTTTAACATACTTATTATTTTGTCCAACTAACCCAAATAAAACATCTATTGTAGTCTGAGCGCATTGACGCCATGAAAATTTGGAAGCGTATTTCTTCCCATCAGCTATCATTTCCATTCTTTGATTAACTGGTAGTTCTATCATTTTTACTAAACTTTTTTCAATTTCTACAACCGAAGTTGGATCTTCTATATACATAGCCTGAGGACCAGCAACTTCTGGCAAACTTGATGTTCTGCTTGTTATCACAGGAACTCCTAAAGATAAAGCCTCAAGAACAGGTATTCCAAATCCCTCAAATAAACTAGGCATCACTAATCCTAAGCTATATCTTAATAATTCATGTTTTTCAAATTCTGATAAAAAACCTGTGAAAATAACACTATCAACTAATCCTAAATCTCTTACTTTTAACATTATTGGCTCGTATAGCCAACCTTTTTTCCCAACAATAATTAACTGATGGTTCTTAAATTCAGCTAAATTTTTCAAATGAGAAAAAGCCACAAAAAGGCGTTCTAGATTTTTACGCGGCTGAATAGTCCCAATAAATAAAAAGTACGGGAGATCAATTCCATATTGTTTCTTTAAATTCTGGTAAGAATTATCTCTTTCGGTTTTGTCTAGAGTCATATCAAACCCAGGATAAGTTACCGTAATTTTCTCTGGATCAATATGGTAATTGTCTACAATATCATCTTTTGAAAACTGAGAAATGGTAAGAATATGAG
>Ga0172375_10008064_pt1 | contig 14254 bp, 5 predicted proteins | sample LakKiv1m_FD_114537 | JGI IMG/M metagenome (GOLD analysis project Ga0172375, IMG submission 114537) | Freshwater microbial communities from Kabuno Bay, South-Kivu, Congo - kab_092012_11.1m | ecosystem: Environmental > Aquatic > Freshwater > Lake | place: Democratic Republic of the Congo... | reverse complement strand
AGCACCACCATCATGGCGCGGGCCATGACCATCCGCACCGTCCCGGCCGCGGCCCCGGTGGGATGGGGACGCTCTTGATCCTGGCGGCATTGACAGGAGGCACTCTGTTATTAAAGGCGTATTTCGGTTTTCCCGCCGAATATCTTTTATTCGGACTTATTGCTTCAGTGGTTGTTCCGGCAGGGCAGCAGGGCCCGGACGGCCAGAGCGCCGGGGGAGCGAATATGGCAGAGGAGGCCGTTGTCAAGCGCTTTACCATCGACCTTGGCGCGCTTGCCGACAGGATGGAGATAGACGACAGTTATTTTGAGGCGACTTCGGTCAAGAGGGTGGATGTGCAGTCGGCTGTTCCTAACCAGAACAATGTTATAGTTGTAGGAGACCCGGTCGCCGCCCAGGGATTCATGGAGTCCGTGGTATGCTCGCGCGAGCATCTGCGCAACCTTAAGACTGCCAAATTCCTGGAATTCAATACCGCCCAACTTTGCGAGGTCATGGCCAATCCCATGCTCGGGGTAATGGGCATAGACCTCATGATAGATAAGACCATAAACGGTATAAGGGAGCTCTATTGCAAAAAAGGGCAGAAGGTCGTCCTTGTCCTGAATTTTCAGGACCTCTACCGTGTTGAGCAGATGACAGGCGGGATAGGTATGAGTTTTTACGGTAAATTCAAAGAGGCAATAGAGGACCCGAACATCTCTGTCATGGTGCTTTCAAATCCAGAGCTTTACGAGAAGAGCTTAAAGGACCTGAACCAGAAAAAGAGAAGGTTCGGGACTCCTATAGATTTGAGGACGCTAAAACCCTACTCCCTCAGGGAGATCGCCGGAAGGTTCTCCCGTAAAATAAAGGACATTTACCACGATACCTTGCCTGAAGGCGTGAAGGTATCCATCGACAGGGCCGTCCGCGATAAAGCGCTTGAGCTTATTGAAAGGTATTATAGTGGCGCGTTCGCTCCCGTCAAGTATCAGGAGATAATCGATAAGATCATAACAAAATTCGCTACCAGGCAGAGAGTCCTGAAGGCAAAGAGGGCGGATATAGCCGAAAGGCTTTTTGTCGCCGGAGAAAAGCTCCAGAAACTTGTGCTTAAAGGCGGTAAGGGGCCTGAGATCGGATACGCCGAAGAGACTGTGGACAGGATACTCAGGGAATATGACGCTATCATGGCGAAGCTCAGTTTCGCGAAAGAGCCGGCCGGCGGGCAGAAGGTATGGGAAGTCGGGATCTCGGAGATCACGCGCATAATAAGCGAAGAGACCGGTATCCCAGAGCATGAGCTTGGCGGGCAGCAAAGCGAAAAATTGAAGAACTATCAGGAAGTCATGAAGAAAATGCTGATCGGCCAGGACGAGGTCATCGAGGCGACCCACCGGGCGTTCTTAAGCAATACGCTTTCCCATCAGGAGAACCGGCCCATCGGCGTCTATCTTCTCGCCGGGCCCACCGGAGTAGGCAAGACCGAGTTCGCGAGGGCCCTTGCCACGCATATGTACGGATCTGTCGATGCCATGGTAAGGCTGGATATGGGAGAGTTCATGAACGAACAGGACGCGTATAAACTTATTGGCGCTCCTCCGGGATATGTGGGATATGAGGCCGGAGGCCAGCTTACCAATCACGTGTACAGAAAACCTTACAGCGTAGTGCTGCTCGATGAGATCGAGAAAGCGCACCCGAAGGTCATAGAAAAGCTTCTTCCGGTCTTTGACCGCGGCGAGATCACAGATAATAAAGGCCGCCGGGTATCATTCAGGAACACTATTATCCTTATGACGTCAAATATCGGGTACAGCCAGTTAAGCGGTGAAGGCGAGGTAAAAAAGGAAATATTCAAACAGCAGTCCGAAGCGTTGGAAAAGCTGATCGGTCAGGTCGATGGGAAGATACTGGACAAAAAAACGTATGAATTCATAGGCATCTGGGAAAGGAGATTGCTTAAACTGAAACAGTATCTGGATTCATGCGCGCTTAAAGACGCTAAACTGGAAGGCGTCCTTGCCGAGATGTACAAACTATTGTGGGAACCTGAACACGATGACTTCAGGGTATCCGGCGGGATACCTGAGAGGAAAACATTTGTCGCTGATTTTTACAGGAAAGGCAAAGGGGCAGTAGATCATCTCAAAGACATTACCATAACGGAATTGTACAAGCTTATAGGCGAGTATAAAAGCCTCGCTCCTTCCGATGAGGAAGGGATCGCTGCAGCGCTTAATAAAATGGAAGGCCTTGTGAACGCCGTTAAACAATATGCCATTCTCAGGGTATGCGAGGAAAATCAGGAAAGCCAGGAGGAGGTTTTCGAAAGGGTCAGGGAAGATTATGCGGATATCTGCCGAAGTGTTTCCTCCGATGCGCCGCCGTATGAACGCCTTATGTCTTATACGGCATATCTTAAGAAATATATTGAGAAAGAGGTGATAAGGACGATCGAACGCGGAAAGCTGACCGACGAAGAAGGTCTTAAGGTCTTCAGGCCTGAAATGCTCGGAAGGATCATTACCGCCGGTAATATTATCTGTTTTAACCCGCTGTCGCGTGAGGACCTTACAAAGATATTGGATATAAAGATAGAAAATCAGGTAAACCGCCTTTTAAGGGCGCAGGGATTCGGGGATCTTCTTATCAGCGAAAAGCTTAAGAGCTATATACTTACGAACGGATATGACGCCGTGCGCGGGGCAAGGCCTATGGAACGGGTCTTGAAGATGACGGTCCTGGCGCCGCTGGCGGACCTTATAATAGGAGGCAACCTTAAAAAAGGGAGCGTTATTTCAGCCGATATCTCCGATGACGGCAGGGTTACTTTTGATGTGGCTATTTCCGGAGCAGGGAACCACGAGGCGAAAGGGCCGTCCAGGATAATGGGGCTTCTTGAAGAGAAAGGCGGAAGCGTCCAGGATATTCTGCGCGGCGAAACAGGCTGGGAGCCCGAGGCCCAGACTGCCCAGCAGCAAAAACCTGATATGAGGGCTATGCGGAAACGGTTCGAGATAGATGTGCCTCTTATAGAGGATATCGAAAAAACGAACATAGATACCACAAAGATAGAGGACGAATTGACGGATATCGAGATACGCATGAGCCAGCTTAAAGCTCAGCGGTCAGCGCTTGCGGCTAAAAAGTCGAGGGTCATGGAAGACCAGGGCCAAAGGTATCTTGCTGTGCTTGAGGAGATACGTAAGGTAAATACAGAGCTCCAGCTTATGGAAAAGAAAAAGCTGGCGCTTCAGGAAAGCATCAGGATGGCAAAAGAAGGAGCCCAGAATAAGGACGTGGCGGCGCAGGAACAGAAGGAAGAGCAGAGAACGCAGGAGCGTAAGGCCATCAATGAAATGTTCGAGAACCTTACCCTGGATTCTTACGCAGGTGAGATCATCGATATCCATCCTCCGTTCAGGGTGCTTGAAGACCTTACGAACGTGCTTACCCGTAAACGCAGGAATTATCCTATGCTCCTTGAGAGGTCTCCGCTGGTCCAGAAGAAGATCATCGACAGCCTGGCCGATAATTTTAGAAGAGGCAAGATCGAAGGGTTTGAGGACACACGGGTCCTTCGCCTCAGATTCGACAAACTTAAACCTTATCTCGGCAATATAGGTTTGTTCGAGTCCAGGATGAAAGAGGTCATGTCCATCATAGACCAGGACGACGCCTCTGAAAAGGGCCTTAAGACAGTTGTGGTGATCGACCTGGACGAGATAAAGCCCGAGCTTGAGAAGATACGGGTAAACCCGTTCCTTTTAGGATATTTTCTCAGGCTGTTCAAAGGGCTCTCCACGGTCTCTTTTGTCATGACAACGTCTAACCAGAATATCATAGAGGACGATTCGTTCGAGCAGTACTTCAGCCTTGTCGAAGTGAACGCCCTGTCCTCGACCGAGGTCATGGAGGGGCTGTATCTTTTCTACAAGGAAAAGATACTGGAGATGAACAAGGAGGTCAATAAGGAGAACATAGATATCGACTTCGAAGCGATGCGTGTCGCTGTAAAGATATGGGAGAAGAATTTCTCTTATCTTTCTCCGTTCGACAAGTTGCAGGAATGGTTCAGCAATATTATCGCCATAAAAAATAACAGGAAAGACGCCCTCACGGGATACCTGATGTCGCGTATAGCGGTGCTAAAGGAAGACCTGCGGGAATATTACGGCAGCGACGTTACCAGCGCGACCATTATGGATGACGAGCATATTATGGCCGTTCTCGGGTCTATAGAGACCACTATGCAGGCGCTTCAGGAAGAGAGCACCAAAACGATAGGCGTCGAAGATCTCTTCGACTATCTTGAGACAAAAGAGGCCGGGCGGTTCGAGAGGAACTCCATTAATGTTGATTATTTCAAACAGGACGAGCGGAGCCTCCTTCTTAAGCTGGAGGAAAGGCTGGGCGCCCGTCTTATAGGCCAGGATGACGCTATAAAGACAGTAGCCGGTACGGTCCGCGTAGCCAAAGCCGGGCTGAAGAGAGAGAACGCGCCGGTAGGTGTCTTTCTTTTCGCGGGACCTACCGGGGTAGGAAAGACCGAACTTGGGCTGGCCCTGGCAGAGGAGCTGGGCTTGCCGCGTCCCAAGGTAATAGACATGACAAACGTGACAAGGAAGGGAGATCTCGCAAGGATATTCGGCGCGCCTCCAGCTTATATAGGATACGATGCCGGCGCCGGAGAACTGGCGGAATATCTCGAGAAATATCCGCAGGCGGTCATTATCTTCGATGAAATAGATAAGATCGAGGATAAGGAACTTTTAAATTCTTTTCTCCAGATCATGGAGGACGGCAGGATAACGACCAATCAGGGAAAGACGCTTTCCTTTAAGGACTGCGTGATAATATTTACTACGAATATCGGCATGACCGATGAGATGTATCAGAAGATCCAGAAATTCGCTCTGGAGCACGGGGACGCCGACGAGATAGCGAAATTTATCGATGATATGCGCGCCTCCGTTGAAAAGGACGCCAAACAGTTCCTGAGCCCCGAGTTCATGAACAGGCTGGACGCGCTGATAGTCTTTAACCCGCTGCTCCAGGAGGCGCTTAAGAAGATCGTGAACATACATCTTGATAAAGCTGTCAGGGAGCTTGAAGATTCGAACAAGATAAAATTCAGGGTCGGCTCAGACAGCCAGGAGCGCGACGCCATACTGTCTTTCCTTGTTTCGAAGGGATACCGTTTAAAGTATGCCGCCCGGGAACTGCAGGGCACGGTGCGGAAGCGTTTTGTTGACGAATTCAGCGTATGGTGCCATGCCAACGGTATAGAGGTAACGCAGGGCGATGAGTACGAAGCGTTCCTTGTATATAAAGAGTCTGAACGCGGGCCGGTCGCTACCGGTATCGGGTTCCGGAAGGTCTCGTCCCCGTCGTCGCCGTACGATCATTTTTCCGATAAAGAAAAAGAGCTTGCAGAGCGCATAGCCCGGCATATGCGCGAGAACCCGGCAGAACCTGTTTCCGCTGACGAGCTTTTAGTGATAACAGGCATCAGCCCCGGGGAGGAGATCTCTCAGGCTGAGTTTGAGATGGCCAGCCCCGCGCAGCATGAATTCGGGACAGCAAAGTTCGATTTTACGGCCAGGGATAAACGCCTTAACGGATGCGCTGTTGAAATAGGCGCGCTTATTCCTAAGACATTTACTCCTGTTTCCGACGAAGGTCCGGAGCATGCCGCAGAGGCGGTCAGGGCAGGCGTGGAACAATGGGTCCAGAACATGGCAGTGGCGTGCAAGATGACGGTTGTTTCGACACAGGTATACAGGAACGAACAGTTCGCCGATCCGGCCTCGTTCTTTAATATGAGGGAGTCAGATCTCGCGCCGCTGGTCGAGGAGGGTATTCAAGGTTTGGAAGATGAGAAGCCTGTGACGGTTTCATGGGAATATCGTGACGGGGAGCATCCTGTCCTGAAGGTAAAGGTCAGCGTCAATAGAAAAAGCCCGTATATAAAGAAGGTCCTTTACGGGTCAAAGGGGCGCCAATTCGTATCGGATGAAGTGATCGATTCGCACGCCCCGCGCGCCTTGGCGGGTCTTTTGAAATTCAGGTTAACTCTGGGGCTGTACGGGGCCAGATACGGTTTCTGCGAGGATGGGGAACGTACGGACCATTGGATCGAGCTGCCTGTTCCCGTGCATGTGAAAAGCAAAGTAGAGCAGGCCGGCGGGGCGGAACAGTATTCCGAGGAAGGATGGGATACTGTGCTTCTTGCAAAGACCATATCCCCGCAGGTCTTCGCGAAGCTTACGCCTTTGATGGCTAAACAGACGGAATCTGAGGCCCCGGTAGGCGCAAGCGTCCGCCCGGATGTCACCATCAATGTGTCTTCGATGACGGATGTGAATATCCGTGAAGGGCTCTTTGATGCGGGGGCTCTGATCACCATGCCCATGAGCGATCCCCTCACCTCTAATATGTCACTTCCGGCAGGCGGAAATACGTTAAGTTCCATACTGACATTGCTGGAGAAGAAGGGCGATCTTATATCTATGATCAGGAACGCCAGATTGTACGCAGGCTACGCTACTACTGTAACTATTTCGGTCGGCGGCGCCTCCATTATCAAGGTCGAGCATAATGCCAGGTTCCTTACTCCGAACATGTTGTCGGTCGAGTTTAACGTCAGCGCTTCAAGAATATATGAAACTGAAGAGCCCCTCTGCCGGGCATCGATCCTATTGACCGTCAATCAGGAGAATTTTTCTTTAGAAAACGATAACAAAATGGCGCGGATCAAGATACCGCAGTTCAGCGAGAAGACGTTGATAGAGGCGTTCAATACTTTTCTCGGGAATATATATGTTATCGAGAATGTACGGGGAGAGAGGGGTGACCTGACCGGCAGGTTGAACCTTGCGGACAATCCCGAACAGCTGAAAATATTCATGGAGCTTATAAAAGAAACCGTCTTTAAAGGCAAGTCTTCACAAAAGGAGTTAACGGTGGCGCCTCAGTCCGCCAACGATAACAAGGTAAGCCTGAAATTGACAGGCACTCTCTTGAAAAAAAATATGATAAAGATCGATGTATCTATGGAGAGATTCTATATGGATGAACCGGGCCTTGATATACCGTTCCCATGCGATATCAATCTGCAGGGTTTTGTCATTGAGGGCGCCAAAGAGATCGATGAGGCGGTCCTGTTCAGGGGGCATATAGTTACGAAAGGGATGTTCGAGGGAAGCAATGAAGGCATAGAAGAGGCTGTCCGCAGCATAGGACAAGACGGGACTATGCTGCGGGTCTATGATAAAACAAGCGCGGACCCCTCGAAGGCCCTGGCCTCGTTCCCTATAGAAAAGATATGGAACGGTATGCTATCCAAGCCGGAAACCCTCGATATGGTGGTGAAGAACGTAATTAATGCTATGCTGAACGGGGTTTCCTGGATGAGTTTTTCAGGAAGGCTTATACAACAGGACGGCCAGAGGACGCTGAGGGTATCCTTTACCAGGACTAATAATTCCAGGATCCTTGTAGAGATGGAGATCGTTAACGACAAAGCGAGCAAATACAGATATGACTTCGATCCTCCCGCTATACTGCTGACATTCGACAGGTTCAGCCGCGATACGTCGAAGTTGGGAGACCTTAAGAAAAAAACCAGCCAGCAGAAGAAGGTCATGACAGAACAGATCGAGGTGCCGGACCTGGTGCCGTATTATCTCATACAGGGGCTCTACAAGTCAGCCGGCACTGTTCCTGTGGAACTTCCTGAGAGGCTTGTTCAGGTCCTCAACTTCTCAAAAGAGCGGATAGCTTTGAGCTTTTTGTTCAGGATGGCTGGGCTTGAAGATCGAAGCTGCCCTGAGAGAAAGTCTTTGGAAGAGGCTTTTACGCAGGCTTTGGAAGGGGCCAAGAAAAAAGTGATGCTGGTTATATCCATTCCGTACGGCAGAAAGATAGAAGTGGAGGTCAGGGTCGAAAGGATCGGTGTCAACAAAGCGGTCCTTTTAATGAATTACGGAGATACCTGTTATCAGATCATTTTTAACAAGGCAGAGGCATCCGCCGCCGCTCAAGGAAGAGCGGAAAGCGGCAGTGCCAAGAAGAAATCCAAGGGCAAGCCCGATGTAGAAGGCATGTTGGATATCGCCAGGATCGAGGAAGCTGTAAATGACGAAGATCAGATGACGATCGTTCAGATATTCGGGGTCGGGGAAGAGTCATACGTTCCAACCGAAGAGTTGATGGACAAAGTGGCTAAAAGCGCTGTGGAAGCCCTTGAGCCGGACCCTAAGATATTTCAACCGGGGGATATAGTCTGCTATACGCAAAGCTCTCCGGAAGGAGATATTTTTGTGCTGGGACGTGTCACCGGGTTGACGCGGCAGGCGCCTATATGCGTCCAGGTCCAGGAGCTCTATAATTATATGAGGATAGTTGAGGGGCTTTATATGTGGACCGCTTCGATCCAGGAGGCTGCCAATAATATTTCGATAGGGTGCAAAGCGCGCGTACCGCGCAATATCATGGTAAACGCTGTTTACAACCTTTCTGCCAAAGCCAGGGAGACGTCTGAGGGCGGCCTGATAGTTCCGTCCAGATTAGGAGCAAGAAAGGTCCTTCCGGGACCGGTGACCGGAGCCGTAGATGAGCCCATGGACCCGGGATATCTTTCCGGGCCGTTAAAAAGGCTCGCTCTAATGTATCCGGCGCAGTACCGCAAGTTCCAAGCCGCTGTCTCGTCTGAGAACTGCCGTTTTAAGGACGCGCTCCCGTCTTCGGGCGGCGTCGAGGAAAGGCAGGACGGCGTATATTTCTTTTTTGAGAAAGAGACCAGGGGGCTGCTCAAAGGGCTGGCCGGTGTTCTGCAAGGGCCGGAACTTGAGGCCGTGCAAGATGCCTTTAAATACATGGTCCTTATACATGAAGCTACGGAACTTTTAATACGGCCTGGAGCAGATACGATCACTCCGGATATCAACGCGGAGATCGCCGCGTTATTCATCGAAGCAGAGGCGTACATTTCTTTGGCGCGCGATCCCAAGCTCAGGGCCGATATACGCAAGGCTGCGGCTTATATGGATTCGCTGGAGAAGGATATAGATGACAGGTTCCTGCCGTTCATTGATTTCGTCGAGCAAAGGCTTGCGGGTAAGATACCGCAGGATCTTGCGCTCTTGGGAGATGAGACGATACAGGCGGCCATAGAGTTTGTCAGGGGTTTTCCTTATTATTCGGGAGAAGGTATTACGGCGGACAATGAATGGATAAAAGCGGCCCTGGTCAGGGCACGGGAGCTTAATATGGTAAGACTGTCGGGCCTGGATACGGCCATGTTCAGTGAACTTTCCGACGCCGCGGCAAAGCTTGACCAGTCGTCATCGGCGCTGGATAAGGATAAGGCGTATTCGTTCGTATTCTACGCGGAAGATCTTTTAAAGGACGCCATACTCTATGATATGGAGGAGACATTCCGTATCCTGAAAAAGAACGGAGTGATGGAGAATGGGCTGATAACTTTATACGCTAAAGATCCTGCCAGGCTGGGCGATGTGGAAAGGCTGGCTGCTTATTTTAAAAAAATACTAGGTGAAGCTGCTAACGTAATGATCGTAAAACAATGGGAGGATGATGTCCTTAAGTCCGCGGATCCCGCAAAGGAGGCCGAGCGTCTGGCTGAGATATCCGGCTCAAAATACGGTTCAAAGGGAGCCAGGCACGTCAAGCGCGAGCTTCTGGCGATAGTCAGAGGCAATCGTATTTCCGCAGGGGGATCGCCTGACTGGACAAGGATATTCAAAGAGTACGGGGTTCGCGCGCCGCTGTTCATATTGAAGGACGATACACCGGGTTTCTTTTCATTCGCGCAGGTCGTTCATGAGGCCCTGCTCCGCAGAGTTACAGCGGCCGGGAAGTCCGGAAATTTCTGGATCATCGGGCTGGAACCCATACGCGCGATCATGACAGACGACCTGAGAACAGATTATATCCGCTACAAAGAAGCTGTCCTTGAGAAAGCGTAATTAAAACAGGCCTTACCACTCGTCGTATTGAACTATCGCCTTCTTGATTTTCTCCAGAGAGCCTTATGTGATATAATACGTCTTATGTTACGGACCGCAAAAGACGAAAGATCGCATAAAAGCCTCGAGTATTCCTATAAGGACGGGGCCTTCGCCGCCGCGATGACCGGGTTCACGCAGGATTTCTTCGCGCCGTTCCTGCTGCTTTTGGGCGGGACCGCAAGGCACATCGGCATGCTGAACGCTTTGCCGAACCTGTGCGCGGCTCTCGTCCAGCTCAAGAGCCCTGATTTCAGCGAATGGGTAGGGTCCCGCAGGGTGATCGTGAACTCCGCGCTTTTCCTGCAGGCGTGCATGCTTATTCCCATGGCCTGTGTCGCCTTTGAAGGAGGCACCGCGAAATACGCCTTCATCGCCATGGTCGTTCTTTTCACCGCGTTCAACGCGGTTGCCATGCCGCCGTGGTCGAGCATCATGTGCGACCTTGTCCGGGAAGATAAAAGAGGGGAGTTCTTCGGCTGGAGGAACAAGGCCCTGGGGTATATCACGGTCGCAACCTCGTTCACCGCGGGAGGGATACTGACCCTCATGAAAAAGATAAATGTCTATTACGGGTTCGGCATATTGTTCGCCTCCGCGTGCGCGTTCCGGTTCATCGCCTGGTGGTACCTGATCAAGATGCATGAGCCGCCTATCGGCTTCGGGAAGGAGCATCGTTTCGGGTTCATACGTTTCCTGTCCAGGGTGAGGCACAGCAATTTTGCCAGGTTCTCGCTTTTCGTCGCGTTCATGAACTTCACGGTCAACCTGGCGGCCCCTTTCTTCTCTGTGCTTATGCTAAGGGACCTCCATTTCAGCTATTTTACTTACGCGGTCGTCGTTGTTTCAGCGCCGCTCACCATAAACGGCATGATGGGCAGGTGGGGAAAGATCGCCGATAAAACAGGTAACCTCAAGATCATAAAGATAACCGCGCCCCTTATAGGGTGCATACCGCTTTTATGGGTCCTGAACCGCCACCCGTTATTTTTAATATTCGCCCAGGTCTTTTCAGGGTTCATGTGGGCTGGTTTCAACCTTTGCGCCTCGAATTTTATCTATGACTCGGTCAGGCGCGAAAAAAGGACAAGATGCATAGCCTACTTTAACACTTTGAACGGGCTGGGCCTGTGCGCCGGAGCGCTTATAGGAGGGTATATCCAGCATTGGCTGCCGCCTCTTTTCGGATACAATATCCTGACGCTTTTGGTCATATCTTCATTTATGCGCCTGTGCGCGGCGTTAACCATACCGCGTTTTTTAAAAGAGGTCAGGCCTGTCACTAAAATAAAAAGTAACCGTATCCTGTCGTGTATGATAGGATTGAACCCGCTATCTATGAGGGAATAAAAATGGATAAAAAGAATATCAAAGAATGCACGGAGAACGAGCTCGAGAAAGCAGTAAAGGCCCTTGGAGAGCCGGCTTTCCGCGCAAGACAGATCTTCGCCTGGATATATAAAAAAGGCGCCCCGAACTTCGCCGGCATGACGAACCTGCCTAAAAAGACCGTTGATGCCGTCAGTAAAGACTATTATATAAGCGAAATGGGCCTGAAAAAACGCCTGATATCATCGGACCATACAGAGAAATTCCTTTTTGAGCTTAATGACAAACGACTTATAGAATCGGTCGTGATACCCGGGCGGGAGAGAAAGACCGCCTGCCTTTCGACCCAGGTCGGATGTAAATTCGGATGCGCGTTCTGCGCCAGCGGCAGCTCGGGTTTTGTGAGGGACCTGAAGGTATCAGAGATACTCGACCAGGTCCTTTATCTTGTTTATGCCGGAAAACATGATATCACGAATTACGTTTTCATGGGGATGGGCGAGCCGCTGGATAATTTTGATAATGTTTCCAAGGCTATAAGGATCATGAACGATCCCGATGGCCTGGGTATCGGAGCCAGACGCATAACAGTCTCCACCTGCGGTATAGTTCCAGGCATAGAGAAGATGAAATCTTTTAACCTGCAGATCAACCTTTCTGTATCGCTTCATGCCTCTAATAACGCGCTCCGCGATAAGCTGGTGCCGATAAATAAACGTTACCCCATCGAAAAGCTTGTTGAAGCCTGCCAGGATTACTTTGAGGCGACCGGCCGCGTTATCACTCTTGAATATATACTGATAGATAAGGTTAATGATTCGAACGATGACGCGGATAAACTGGCTGACATCGCCCGCTCTATGCACGCTAAAGTTAATGTTATACCTTATAGCCCGGTACCCGCGTTCAGTTTTTTCAAGGCGCCCGCGCCTGAGAGCGCCAGAGCCTTCGCGCAGTTGGTCGAGCGCCATCGCGTGACCGTTACTATACGGGAATCAAAGGGGAAAGATATCCAGGCGGCCTGCGGACAACTGGCAGGCGTTTTCCATTTACAATAGCTTTAAAATATACTACAATGTGCGTACATCTGCTAAAGAAACTTACTTTCTTCGGTCATCGGACATGAAATTAACTGGAGGGGCAATGAAACGGTTCCTACTATGTGCGGTACTTACGGTTGCGGCGTTCAGCATGGACTCTTCGGCGCGCGACAACTTTGTCCAGATCAAAGGCTCTGATACTATGGTGAACCTTGTCCAGTCATGGGCTGAAAAATACATGGAGATCAACCCCACTGAATTCATTGCGGTGACCGGCGGCGGGTCCGGAACGGGTATTTCCGCCCTTATAGGCGGTATGTGCGATATAGCCGCCAGTTCGCGCGAGATAAAAAATAAAGAAATAGCCCTGGCTGCGAAAAAAGGCATCGCGCCGAAAGAATATAAAGTCGCCCTTGACGGGCTTGCGGTCATAGTCAGCCCGAAGAACACGGTAGACAAGCTTACCATGGACCAGCTGGCGCAGATATTCTCGGGAAAGATAACCAACTGGAAGGATGTCGGAGGCACTGACGCCCAGATCGTGATACTGTCGCGCGAGGTGAACTCCGGCACGCACGTATATTTTAAAGAGCATGTGCTCAGGAAGGGCGACGCCTCGTCAAAAGAGGAGTTCGCCCAGACCGCGCTCATGCTTTCCTCATCGCAGGCCATCGCCGATGAGGTCGCGCAGAATCCCGACGCTATAGGATATTTCGGCATGGGTTATGTATCAGCCAAACAAAAACCGGTCTTGGTGGCAAAAGATGCCTCGTCGCCGTATGAGGCTCCGACTCTGGAAAATGTGACAAAAGGGATCTATCCGATATCAAGGCCGCTCCTTATGTATACGCCGGGCGAACCGAAGGGCACAGTTAAGAAATTCCTGGACTTCGCGCTTTCTCCGGAAGGCCAGAAGATAGTCGTTGAAACGGATTTTGTACCGATAAAATAAATATGTCATTACGCGATATAAAAGAATTCTGCATAGAAAAACTCATCCTTATCTCAGGGCTTGCTTCCATATTCTTTGTTGTTCTCATCCTGTTGTTCCTTTTAAGGGAAGGGCTGGCGGTGTTCCAGGTAGTCTCGCCGCTCGATTTTTTATTCGGCCAAAAATGGTACCCGATCTCTGAGCCTCCTGAACTGGGGATCCTGCCGCTTATCCTGGGATCTCTCCTGGTAACAGCGGGGGCAATAATAATATCCCTGCCCATCGGGGTGGCTTGCGCGGTTTATATCGCGGAGATAGCTCCGGCCAAGACAAAAGAGATCTTGAAATCAGGCATAGAACTTCTGGCCGCTATACCCAGCGTCGTCTTAGGGTTCATCGGCATGGTGACCATAGTGCCGTGGACCAAGACGATCTTCCATCTGCCGACCGGGCTGACAGCCCTTACCGGCTCTATAGTCCTTGCTTTTATGGCCATGCCCACGATAGTTTCCATCGCCGAAGACGCCTTGTATTCAATACCAAAAACATATAAAGAAGGCGCGCTGGCTCTGGGGGCAACGCACTGGCAGGCTATATACAGGGTGATGCTGCCTGCGGCGTCATCAGGGATCCTCGCGGCAGTCATGCTCGGGACAGGCCGCGTTATCGGAGAGACCATGGCGGTAATGATGATAACAGGGAATTCGGCCCTTATCCCGCATTCATTCCTGCAGCCTGTACGGACATTGACCGCTACTATAGCCGCTGAGATGGGCGAGGCGGTAGTAGGCAGCGAGCATTATTTCGCGCTTTTTGCGATAGGCATTATCCTGTTCATTATAAGTTTTTTCATAAACGTTACAGCGGACCTGTTCCTCCATAAAAAACGATGAAGATAACGGCGCATACAAAACAAAAGATAGCGTTCTCGCTCCTGT
>Ga0172375_10008061_pt1 | contig 14256 bp, 16 predicted proteins | sample LakKiv1m_FD_114537 | JGI IMG/M metagenome (GOLD analysis project Ga0172375, IMG submission 114537) | Freshwater microbial communities from Kabuno Bay, South-Kivu, Congo - kab_092012_11.1m | ecosystem: Environmental > Aquatic > Freshwater > Lake | place: Democratic Republic of the Congo... | reverse complement strand
TGTTATCCAATCTTCCATTGAGATCACCTCAAAACCTCCTGCATTCAATCAGGAGTATTTTAGTAAATTAGGTGGGTCAATTTTCGATGGGAAAACTGGGTCAATTTTGGGTGGGAATCTTCAGGTGAACTAAGCTAAATCGGAAGTACTGGAACAATCTGCGGCCCATCCAACCGGCTGCCCAATGCATCCTACTCCTGCGGCCGCCTAAAATGAGACTGGCGCGTCCCTCAAATCTTTGCGCCCTTTGCGTACTTTGCGGTGAAAAGCTTAGATAAAACACAAATAACGCAACCCTGCGCCCTCCATCACCCATCCCCATGCCCACCCCATGCGCATCTTCCCGGCGGCGTCTGACAGCCAGAATTATTCTTGCAGAAGTTGCTCCTTTATCTTCCTGCCCGATGTCCCTATTTTAAAATTTCTGATAGTGCATTCTTTACATGATAAACTTTACACCCAGCATCCTTTGTTCTTATCCTGTCAATAAAATCTTTTTCATCGAGGGATATAAGGTTGGTCTTAAAATCAAGCGAAGTCTGGAGGTAAAAAGCATCGGCTGAATAAACCCGATATTTCAAAGCTGTTTTTTCTACCCTTTTACACTGGACACTGGAACAAGATGATATACCATTTTATAAAATTCCTTCAAAGCTTTCTTTGCCGAGGGTTCACCTTTCGTTTTTCCAATTGCGTTGTAGAGTTCTGTGATACATAATGTGGGTTGATAAAGTATGAATGAAGTGCCCACCTGGTTCAATATTTCCCTGCAATCCTTGCTAAACTCAACTTCCAACTCTTTCTGTTTGGCAAGTTCCCAAACGCCAGTTTCAACAAGTACTCTTTTCGTGTCTCCCATGCCGCTTCGTTCTGCAAGCACAAGATTTGCTCCTTTTTCTTTGAGCGAATCTATCAATGCGCGAAGTGTGTCGATATGAGTTGATGCCGGGAAAAGGTCAGAGCTGTTGTAATTGGCTTTCAATGCGACTCTTTTATCTAAAAGGCTACCAGTATCGAAATACTTTAGCAATTCTTTTATCCCATTCTCGCGAGAATTGGTTTTTATCACATATACTTTTGATTTGATCGTCATTGGTTTTGCCTCCCTTATAGAAATATTTCTCTCTTCGATCAGGCCTGCCTTTTCCCCTTTTTCTATGCACCCTGAAAAAATAAGGGTGAGCAAGGCACCCGCCTTTTCGAGGAATTCCCTTCTCTTTATCATATTATTGTGTGGGTTCCTTTAAATAATAAGCTTTTTTCAACATCAGCAATGAAAAGATATATCAATCTTAAATAATATTTGAACAAAGCACATGGAACAGGATTTAGCGCGCATTGGGGTTTCTCTCCCGGAGAACCTGCTTGAGAGATTTGATGAGATAATCACGAAACGGGGCTATTCTTCAAGATCAGAGGGTATAAGGGATGCGATAAGAGGTTATATACGCTATTATGCCTGGATGAGTGAAGTCGAAGGGGAAAGGGTGGGAACGATCTCTCTTGTGTACGATCATAACCAGCGCGGTCTTGTCAATTCATTACTGGACATAGAGCATGAGTTCTCAGGTATGATCCGTTCCTCGATCCATATGCATATAAATCACGATATGTGCCTGGAAGTTCTGATGGTGCGCGGGGAAGGACGGGATGTAAAAGCCGTTACTGAAAAGATAATGACCCTTCGCGGTGTAAAGCATGTCAAACTGACGACTATTATCCCGGAAGAAGAGATCTGATGCGCGAATTCATTTTATATTCAAGAACAGGAAGGACTGACTCGCGATTCCACAACCTTCGGGAAGCGGGAAGGCTTGATGTGGTTTACCAGTCCATATTGATGTCCATGTTTCGCTCTCACGCCATGCGAAGAGATGTGGTTTTTCATGCGCTCCTGGGAGGACCGCCAAACCCGCCGCTTGAACTCATAGTCGAGGGGGAAAAACTCAGGGATGTGCGCACAGATGAAAACACCTGGGAAGGAATACTGAGAAATGTCCTTTCAGGAAGGGAACATCCTGGGATATCAGTGCGAAAAAACAGCCTTCAGAATTTGGTAAAAGAGAAGAAAAACATGTTTGTGCTTGAAGAATCAGGAGAGAGCATAAACACCATTGATCTTGGTTCCGACCCCGTTTTCGTGCTGGGAGACCAGGTTGGGCTGCCAAAGAAGGATGAAGATTTCGTGCTCAGGTACGGGAAGAAAGTTTCGATCGGCGAAAAAGCCTATCTTGCTTCTGCCTGCATTTGCATCATTAATTATATTCTTGATAGAAGGGAATCTTTTTAGGCGTCAGGTTTTTGATTTTCTCTCCCGTCTCCAAAAGATTTAATAATTCCACGCTATCAATAAGGCTTCATGGCACAAACGATCTCAGAAAAGATTTTCAGTAAAGCATGTGATAAAAAAGTAAAAGCGGGAGATTTTGTTCTCGCAAATATTGATTGCGCCATGACCCATGATATTACGGGTCCGCTTGCGGTTGATGCATTCCGGGAAATAGTGAGAGGGAAGAAAAACCAGAAAGTATGGGATCCGAACAAGATCGTGGTTCTTTTTGACCACCAGGTCCCGGCAGATTCGCTCAACGCCGCGGCCAACCACATATTCCTGCGCGGTTTCGCAAAGGAGCAGGGAATTCTGAATTATGATGTTTTTGAAGGCGTATGCCACCAGGTGATGCCGGAAAAAGGGCATGTGAGGCCAGGCGACCTGATAGTTGGCTCTGATTCGCATACATGCGCGTATGGCGCGCTTGGCGCGTTTTCCACGGGCATCGGAAGCACTGATATGGGATTTGTTTTTGCTACCGGAAAACTCTGGTTCCGTGTACCTCAAACATTTCGATTTGAGATCGAAGGTAAACTTCCAAAATTTGTTCATTCCAAAGACGTTATTCTTCATCTCATCGGGGATGTTGGCGTCGAAGGGGCGCGCTATATGGCCGCGGACTTTTGCGGTTCAACTGTCAGGAATATGGATATCCCGCAAAGGATGACCATGTCCAATATGGCTATCGAAATGGGCGGGAAAGCAGGTATTGTAGAAGCTGATAAGATAACTGAAAAATACCTCAGGGAAAGAATACCCGGTTTCAAGCTTGACCCGAGGTGGAAGAGCGATGAAGATGCATCATTTGCCCAAATAAAACAATACGATGTCAGCGACCTTTCTCCCCAGGTGGCATGCCCGCATAATGTGGATAATGTGAAATCTGTGGAAGAGGTCGAAGGCACAAAGATCGACCAGGTTTTTGTAGGCTCATGCACCAACGGACGTTTTGAGGACATTGAGATCGTGGCAAAAATGATGAAGGGCGAAAAAGTGGCAAAAGGAGTGCGCCTTCTCATCATCCCCGCCTCGCATACCGAATACATGAAAGTCCTGCGCGCAGGTTATGTAGAACAATTCATGGAAGCAGGAGCCATCGTTGAGTCGCCCTGCTGCGGACCGTGCATGGGCGGATCATTCGGCCTTCTGGGTAAAGGCGAAGTCGGGCTCTCCACATCGAACCGCAATTTCAAAGGCAGGCAGGGAAGCCCGGATGCATTTGTGTACCTTTCATCCCCGGCGACTGCGGCTGCAAGCGCTCTTTATGGGGAGATAAAGGATCCGAGAAAGGTTTGAACTAGGGAGATGTTTTAATCTTTTGATGGGAGTCAACAAAAAGCAAGAAGAGCGAACAAAAGACGCAATTTGAAATTTTGTACCCAAGCCATTCAAGACTTAAATCTGATTGAATGAGGCGCTGCTTTTGGAAAGGAAAATAGGAAAATTGGTTCTCGATGAAAAGCTCGGTTTAAGGGAGTACGCAGTGAATCTTTACAGGGAAAAAAAGCAACTTTAAGAGAAGCCTGCGAACTTGCGGATGTAAGCCTCAGAGAGATGCTTGAACTTCTAATGGAACATGGTATCAAGGGTAATGTGACAATGAAGCAGCAGCAAAGATCACTCGAATATATGGAAAGTTTGCTTGAAGCAGAACATTGAATCTTTGACAACAATCTATTATTTGGAGCAAGGCCTTGAAAGAATGCGGAGGTTCCTCCCTCTTTATGGAAACCGCATCTTTTCGATCTGCTGCACAATATCCGAAGGACTCCCAGCAACAGTAATTCCCGCGTTCTCAAACGCCTCTATTTTTCCTGCTGCTGTCCCTACGCCCATCGATATGATAGCGCCTGCATGGCCCATGGTTTTGCCGGGCGGGGCGGAAACACCAACGATATAAGTAATGACCGGTTTACTCATCCCTTTAATAAAATCAATGGATTCTTCTTCGGCAGTCCCCCCTATTTCACCAACCATTACGACAGCATGTGTTTCAGGGTCATTTTCAAACAATTGCAGTACATCAACAAAAGACGTCCCATTGACGGGGTCACCGCCGATACCAATAGATGTGGATTGTCCGATGCCATTTCTTGTAAGCAGGTCAACTATTTCGTAGGTCAATGTCCCGCTTCTTGAAACCACGCCTATATTCCCTGCTTTGTGTATGGGATTTGGCATAATCCCTATCTTTGAAGCGCCCGGTACTGTAATTCCAGGACAATTTGGTCCCAGGAGCCTTGATGAAGTGGTTTTAAGATAGGCGCATACCCGCATCATATCATGAACCGGGATGCCTTCGGTGATGCACGCAATTAATTCGATCCCGTTGTCGGCAGCTTCAAAAATGGAATCTGCCGCAAATTGCGGCGGGACAAAAATAACGCAAGCATCAGGTTTAGTCATATCAACTGCTTCACTGACAGAATCAAATACGGGCACTTTCTGGAATTCAATGCCGCCTTTTCCCGGAGTCACCCCTCCAACGATTCTTGTTCCAAAGTCCATCATCTGTTTTGTCTGGAAAGCCCCTTCTTTTCCAGTAATACCCTGCACAATGACCCTTGTTTCTTTATTAATGAGGATTCCCAAGCTCCACAACTCCTTTAGCTGCTTCTTCTGTCGATGCTGCCATATGTATCCCGTATTTTCCAAGCATGGCTCTTCCTTCTTTTTCATTTGTTCCTGAAAGCCTGACAATGATCGGTTTCTTAATCCGGGGAAATATTTCGATTATCCCGCGGGCCGCTTCATCGCATTTAGTCATACCTCCGAAAATATTGATGATTATTGCTTTTACATTCGGGTTGGATGAAACTATGCCCAGGGCAGCTTTTACCTGTTCGGCGTTAGCTCCAGCCCTGACATCCATAAAATTCGCAGGTCGTCCCCCGTATTGTGTTACCATATCAAGTGTCGCCATTGCAAGTCCTGCGCCATTCACTATGCATCCGATATCGCCATCCAATCCCACATAACTCATCCCGTTCTTCTGTGCAATTTCCTCAAGAGAATTCGTTTCCTCCTCTTTGAAATCATGCCTGAAAAGGGCGTTATCGTCAATGATCATTTTCGCATCAAGGGCGATAATCCCGCTTTCTGTTTCTGCAATTGGGTTTATTTCAGCAAGCTGGCAATCATTATCGATAAAAATGCGGTACAGCTTTTTTATGATACCGGCGATTTCCACGCCTTTGTTCCGGTCCAAAAAAATTGCAAGGTTCCTTGCCTGGTAATCATGTAAACCTGTAAGAGGATGAACATGCATCTTGATTATCTTTTCCGGAGAATTCTTTGCTATTTCTTCTATATCAATTCCCCCGCCGGAACTTACCATTATTATTGGACTTTTTGCCTGCCTGTCGATAGTTATTCCAAGATACATCTCTTTTAAAGGTTGCCTGTATTCCTCCACAAGCAGTTTTTTCACTGGAAATCCTTTTATTTCCATTCCGAGGATACGCTGTGCATTGAGCTTTGCTTCAGTTGCGTCTTTTGCTCTTGCAATGCCTCCGGCCTTTCCGCGTCCGCCTGTCAGCACCTGCGCTTTTAAGACCACATCTCCCAATTGTTTTGCGGCTTCCACGGCGCCATTGGCATCTGAAACAAGGCTACTTCTTGGAATGGGGATGTCATATTTTAAGAATATTTCCTTGGCGGCATATTCATAGAGTTTCATGACGCACCCTCATAAATTCGTCTTTGGTCAAGGTTGCATAGGCAATTAACCACAGAGTTCACAAAGAACGCAGAGGATTGCCATTGTTCTCTGTGTACTCTGGGATCTCTGTGGTTTTCAAATGCGAAAATAATAGAAAGTCTCAGAATTCTCACCGCAAAGAACGCAAAGTTCGTAAAGATTATTACTGCTAAGCTTTGCGAACTTGGCAGTGAATCGATCAGACGATTTCTTTGAATGGGAAATTGGTCAAATTTAATTTCATTGGCTATATTGCTCAATGAAATGAAAATTAGCTGAGGATGAACGCAGATAAATACAGATGGGATGTGATAGAATATAGCTCTCCACATATGACGGGCGCTATACTTGTGGACTACGTCAACTGGCACAACTCTGGATGCGCACGGATCCGTGAAAATCTGCGCGATTCGTGCCATCCGTGTTCCATGTCTTGGTTTTTGCATTAATTCAACTCCTAAACCCATTCTTTCGTGAAATACTCAATCTATTATCTTTAATATTCTTATTTAAACTTGCTTGACTCACGGACTCCCGAATAGGATTCAAAGAGCATCAGGGGATGTTCGAGGCTCAGGAATCTGTATCGGTTAAATTATTTTTCATTCTCAAGTTAAGTGTGGCAGGGTCAATATTGACTTTGGCTCTCATGGATCCTGGATTATTTTCGAAGGCACCCCCATCAATAGTTGCAATTCCATCCTCATAAGATCTGTCCGGGATTTCCGTCAAGATCAGTACAGGATTTTTTCTCATGTTCTCAAAGTCGATTTAAGAATTGAGGGCTTCGAATAACTCCTTTGAAGTTCATATTATAATTGCATAAAAATAAACTTTGAATATTAATGACATGGTTAATTCCTGCCGTTACAGGCATTAAGAGCCTATCTCAATAGCTTAATATCACATAGCATGTAATTAATTACAGGTCATGAATACCGGCGCATCATCTAAAAGGTCACCTCTAACATTCTTCCTATTGGTTTTCACTCTTACTATTCCATTTTGGGTGCTTAGCACTATGGTCAAAGTCAAAGGACTTCCGGATAATCTTCCCGTGACTGACATTGGGGCCACTTTTGTCCCGCTCATAGCGGCTTCGATCCTTGTTTACCGAGAAGAGAAACTTGATGGCGTAAGGAGGCTACTGAAGAGAGCCTTCGATTATAAGAGAATCAAGCAAAAGATCTGGTATTTGCCCATTATCTTCTTGATGCCTCTTCTATACTTGCTGACCTATGTGGTAATGCGCCTGATCGGGCTCCCGCTCCCCACCGAATGGCACGTTCCCCTTCTGACCATACCGCTCTTTGTTGCGTTTTTTTCGCATCTGCGGGTGAAGAGCTGGGCTATTCGGGATATGCCATTGATCCCATGCAAGAACGGTGGAGCGCACTAACAGCCAGCATCATTTTGGGGTCGGTGTGGGCGATATGGCATTACCCGTCGATGATCCAACTAGGCCAGACTCCAACATTGATGGCATGGGGAACTCTCTTTACAGTTGGTGTGCGTATCCTGCCTGTTTGGCTCTATAACAACACAGGAAAGAGCGTATTTGCAGCCATCTTCTTTCATGCCATGGTCAATACCGGTAGGAGTGTATTTCCTGGTGGTCGTTCACATTTCGAGCTGGCCGACGGGGCTGTTGGCTAATATTTTCATATTCAATCAGTCCTCCATCAAGAAGATGTAATTCTCTTTGAAAAAAAAGACCGGAAAGTCATCAGTCATAGAGGCCATTGCAGCCAATCAGATGGTTTGTTGATGCCATAGAAAAGTCGTTTATCCAATAGAGGAAACTTAAATATTACCTGAATCTTAATAAGGTGGGAATGCTCAAAGAGGAAATCTGGATCGAGAAATATCGGCCCAAAAAGCTTGACGATGTAGTGGGGCAGATTGAAGTAGTGAAACGCCTTAAATCATATATCCAGGCCAGGAATCTCCCGCATCTTCTTTTCTCAGGACCGCCCGGCGTTGGAAAAACAGCCTGCGCGATTTGCGTGGCGCGGGAGCTTTTCGGGGAGGGCTGGGCGAATAATTTCACCGAACTGAACGCCAGCGATGAGCGCGGGATCGATGTTGTCAGGACAAAGATAAAGAACTTTGCAAGGACTTCGCCGCTTGGTGAGGCAGAATTTAAGATAATTTTCCTGGACGAGGCTGATGCGCTCACTTCTGATGCACAATCGGCGTTAAGAAGAACGATGGAAAAATATACAAGTTCATGCCGTTTCATTATGTCATGTAATTATTCTTCTAAAATAATCGAGCCCATACAGTCAAGATGCGCGGTCTACAGGTTTAAACCGATTTCAAGCGCGGCTGTTGAGGAGAGGATTAAGCATATCGCCAAAATCGAAGGGGTTACTTTAACAGATGACGGGCTTGAAGCCATAAGATATGTGGCGGCAGGGGATATGCGCCGCGCCATCAACGCACTGCAGGCGGCTGCAATGCTTGATAAGACCGTTAACATGGATGCGATTTATAAAACAACCGCCACTGCAAAACCCGAAGAGATCATCGATTTGATCAAACATGCGCTTGACGGGAATTTCATGAAAGCCAGGGCTCAACTTGATTACCTTTTGATCGAACAGGGGCTTTCAGGCGAGGATATCATAAGCCAGATATACCGTGCCATGTTCGATATGACAATTCCAGATAAGTTAAAAGTCGATCTGATAGATCGCATCGGTGAGATCGATTTCAGGATAGCTGAGGGCGCAAATGAGCGCATACAACTGGAGGCGTTGATAGCGCATTTTATCCTTTGCGGTGCAAATAAGAAATGACGCTTGAAGCTTCCATTCTTTCTCTTTTCAGTTCCATTCCCCCATGGCTCACGGTAATAATCATGGCAGCTCTTCCAGTTGTCGAATTGCGGGGTTCAATTCCATTAGCCATGTTGGGATTTGGAATGGATCCATTTACGGCTTTTTCCCTCTCGATCATAGGAAATATGCTGCCCGTCATCCCTCTCCTGTTGTATCTTGAACCCGTATCGAATTATCTTCGGCGCTGGAAGACATGGGACAGGTATTTTGACTGGCTTTTCACGAGGACTCACCGCAAGCACAGCGCGAGTTTTGAGAAATATGGGTCAATTGGCCTTGCGATATTTGTGGGCATACCCTTACCTGCGACTGGTGCATGGACAGGCTGTGCTGCTGCATTTGTTTTTGGGTTCAAGTTCAAGAACGCCCTTATTGCGATATTTGCCGGCGTTCTGATAGCCGGGGTCATCATGACAGTTTTGAGCATGGGAATAAATATCTTCAATGGAATATAGTTAATTCAAAACATTTATCCTTTTATAAAACAATTAAAGGATGCTACAAAGAGAGATCATCCATGGGAAAAAGAATTCGTATTATTAATGAACCTTCTGATATCGTTCCGCTTTTGCGTGCTTTTGGAACTGAATCCCACAAAAAAGTATTTGATTGTTTGCAAACCGGCTGGAAAACCGACGATGAGATCGAAAAAGAAGTTAACTTCAAGCCTGCTGAAAGCCTGATGGTTTTGAAGAAAAGTGGATTCGTAGAAAGCAAATGGAGAATGCCGGATCCCGGTAAAACACCCGAAAAAGAATATCATTCTTCTTATTCCAGGGTCCAGGTAAATTTTGAGTGCTCAGTCGAAGATCTATCTGACATGATAATGGTCACATTCAAAAGCGATAGCGAGTTAAGATCTTATCTTGATCAAATAGAAAGGGAAGTAAAAGCAGGCAACCAGTCGATGAATGGTCTCCAGAGGGTTATTGATAAGAGTATAATGTTCATCCGGGCGGTTTCAAGACGTTCTTCGATCCTGACTGTAAAAGGACAGAGGATCGAGATATTCGGGGAAACCGAATGATACTTCGCAGTAAAAAAGAAATCACCAAATTCCAGATACTTGTCGAGATTGCAGGGCACCAGCCTGACGTAATGCAGAAAGAAATTGCGGACAGGATCGGCATAACACCGCAAGCCGTGTCAGAATATATCAAAGACCTTGTTTCGGAGGGGTATTTATTTTCAGACGGACGCATGCGATATCGTATTACCAAGAACGGTGTTGAATGGGTACTTGAAAGGGCTATAGAGCTTAAGAAATATGCGCGTTTTGTAATGGAAGACATAGTGAGCCATATATCCGTGGCTACTGCTATTGCAAGAGAAAAATTCAAAAAGGGAGATGCGGTATCGCTAATGATGGAGAATGGTCTTTTATATGCTGGTGCGGAGGGGGACGTTACTGGAATTACTACTGCGGATGGAGAGGTGGGAGAGGATGTGGGAGTGACCGATCTGAAAGGGATGATAAGTTTTCCACAGGTCAATATAACTATCTGTAAAGTGCCGCGTATTGAAAAAGGAGGCTCCCGAAACGTTGATCTTGAGATGCTGAAGAGCAGGTCCATTGATAAGCCGTATATCGCCGCAATAGGCGTCGAGGCACTCATATCGCTTCGCAAAATCAGCATCCAGCCCAATATTCTTTTCGGCGCAAAAGAATCAGTAGTCGAAGCAGCTTTTCATGGCTTGTCTTCGCTTGTTGTTTCTGTGGATGAGGAAGTTCCAAGCTTACTTAACAGGCTTGAGGCTGAGGGATTAAACTATGAAGTTGTGGATCTAGGCAAATAGCTGATTTTTTTCTTCTGTTTATTCCTGTTATCAGGGGGAAATTTGTATCTCTTCAACCCTGAATTCTACAAATTTCTCTTTGGGCAAAGTAATGCTTTTTGTCATGCTCTCATCTTTTTGAATGGATATCATCCCCGTGTCATACACATCACCGGATTCTTTCTTGAGAAGAAGTCTTATGCCACTGACATAATAGTCTGCCCTGCTTTTATTTGCATAATCAATATCATTTTTTTTATGCAGTATAGTTCCCTTACCTGAATTGTATATATATTCAAAAGTAACCTTTGTTACGCCATATCCATTATTTTTATAATAATCGATTCCCCTGTATACAGGATATTCTTCCAATAAGATTTTCCAATCTTCCTTGCCTTCAATTCCCAATGTCTGTGACTGGTTTATTGATTTAATTTTTACGGGTGTTTCTAAACATCCTGCACCCATAATGACAATTACTGCCAAGACAATAGTAAATTTAGACCGGTCGAGATTCATCCTTAATTCCTTGAGTATATCAATGAGTATAATCATTATATACATTTATGGTTTATAAAAATTTCGCCTGATCCTCATGCCATCCGATGGTTTTTTATCTTTTATTATCCTATAACTCTTATTCCATCGGTCTGAAGGAGGCTTTATGGAGATTGAATACGCGCCTCATATAGAAGAAATAAAAAAGGCGCTTGATACCGAAATAGATGAAGTCAACATAATAGCGGAATTAAAAAAACTGCTACAATTCAGGGTGCCATTGGCCGAAGCAAAGAGAAGCCTTATTCGAAAATACGGCGGAGCTGAAAAAAGCATTGTAAGGAAACTTAAAGATATAAAGATAGGAGATCCTAATATAGAGATCACGGCCGAAGTCCTTGAGGTTACAAGAAAAACCATCAATATAAAGAACACCGAAAAAACCGTTTTCACAGGCAATTTAAGGGATGAGACCGCAGTAAGAAGTTTTTCAGCCTGGTCAGATCATGACCTGAAGGCTGGAGATGTGATTAACATAACCCAGGCTTATGTCAGGAACTGGCAGGAGAGACCGGAAATAAATTTATCGCCGCGATCAAAGGTCACAAAGCTTTCTACCAGATTGCAGGAGATGGAGGAGAGCCCACTTCGAAAGCTTTCGGAATTCAAAGACGGCGATATAAATGTTCATACTGAGTTCGCGATCCTGAGTATTGATTTCCATGATATTAATACAAAGGACGGAATTAAAAAAATAATCGGCGGGATCATTGCGGATGAAGAGACAAAACTCCCCTTCACTTCATGGGTCATTTATCCCGAACTCGCTGTGGGAAACACCATCGAGGTCAAGAACGGATATGTGCGCTCCTTCAGGGGTGTTCCGACTTTGAATATCAATGAAGGCAGCAAAATAATAAAACTTGCTCAAAATATCGTATTCAGGGAAAAAGTGGGGTCAAGGATAGAAGATGTAATTGAAAAAGACGGAGCCTATGATATCGTTGTGGAAGGGAATATCCTTTCCATCAGGCCCGGTTCAGGTCTGATCAACCGGTGCCCCAGATGTTCCCGCGTCATCCAGAAAGGCATGTGCAGGTCTCACGGCAAAGTGGAAGATAAAGCGGATATGCGTATCAAAGCCATAATTGATGACGGTACGGGCGCAATGACACTTGTTCTTGATTCCAGGCTGACCCAGAAGATATGTGGAATTGGTATCGAAGAAGCGAAGAACCTGGCAAGGACAGCAATGTCACAAAAAGCAGTGGAAGACGAGATAAAACGAAAACTCCAGGGTCGAAGATTCGCTGCAAGAGGCAATATGTCAAAAGGCGAGTTTGGAATCACGCTTGTAGCTAACGATGTCTGGGAACCTCTCGAGACGTTGCAGGAAAAAGCACAGCAGCTTCTGGGGAGGATGGCGGATTAGTATGGAAAAGACAGAAAAAATAATGGACAGGGAGATCGCATGGAGAATTTTTGCTCATGAATTCAACGCTTCGAACCTGTATGTCAGTGAAGGGGATGAACGGGCGCCAAATTATATTATTACGCCAACTGGTGTAAAATGCAACCGCCTCTTTATTATCGGGGTCATTACCGAGGTTGAAAATATAGGAAAAGATAATAACCTCTGGAGAGCGCGCATAGCTGATCCTACAGGAGTGTTTACATTATATGCAGGCCAGTACCAGCCGGAAGCTGCAATATTTTTATCAGAATTGGAGGTTCCTGCGTATGTCGCACTTGTTGGCAAAGCCAGGAAATACGAACCCGAAGATGGCAACGTGTATCTATCTGTAAGACCTGAAGAGATCAATGTTGCTGATGAAAAGCAAAGGGATATGTGGGTAATAGAAACCGCAGAAAGAACGCTTGAGCGCATCAAAATAATGGAAGATGCGCTGGATTCGGGTTTATCGGGAAATGAATTGCAGAAATTCCTTGAAAAGAAAGTGAAAAACCCTGCGCTCATAAATGGAGTATCGCATGCCATAAGGCATTATAAGAACCTGGATCGAATACTTCCTGAACTTAAGAAGTCACTGGTCCATGCTGTTAAAACGGTTGCATCTGATAGCGGTATTATCTATGATCACCCGCCTGAAAAGCTGACCAGCAAGCATGTGGAACCAGGAATTCAGGAAAGATATTCTATCAAATCAATAAAATCAATGGCTCATGAACAAAAACCAGGGGACGGAGATACTACAGAAGAGCTTGAAGAGAACTTAAATATTAAAGAGCCAGAAGAAGTTGAAGACAGAATAGACCTTAATGAACTAAAAGAAATTGAATCAGTTGAAGGAAGTGAAGTAGTAGCAGATTCTTCAGGGCTGCAAACCCCTGTTCAGACAAACGAAGAGCCGCCTAAACCTGGGCCAAAAGAAATAATCGATGACATCATTGACCGGCTTGATATTGGTAAAGGAACATCATTTTCAGGTGTGATCGAAACTGCGCAAAAAGCTGGCATAGAAGCAGAAATCGCGGAGTCAGCCATCAAAGAACTTATGGATGAAGGGCGATGCTATGAACCCAAGATCGGCACGCTGAGGAAGGTTTGAGTTGTTTTTATTGTAAATTTTATCCTTCTGCTTCTATTGCCTTGTCAATCTTGGCAAAAGTAGCGATTATGGGAAGCGTTTCTGCCTTGTTCAGGTGCTCAAATCTATTCTCAAAGTTTAAAATGGTAAAGCCAACAATTTTATTTGTTTTAGGGTTAATTCGCATGACGATATCATTGCTCATCTCGTTAGATATCGCACCCTTAGGTTCACCAATGCTGATGTCCAGCACATCCCCTTGCTTATCAAAGAAGAATTTCAATTTTTTTTCATATAACCTGACTTTGACAGGTAAATAATAATATTGTCCTCAGCATGTTTGTTATTGATGAAATTCCAAACGAAACTAAGGACAGATTAAATAATCTCAAATGAGAATATATGCTTTCCCATTGGAACCATTCTTACTGTAAAAAACAAATACGAAAAATTGGACTTTTCAGGTGTTTTTTCCAAACACAAAAAGAAAGGTATAAACATAAACTCTCTCATCCAGGCTCTTTTAAGTTACAAACTGACAGAAAATCTCAGCATAAG
>Ga0172375_10008060_pt1 | contig 14258 bp, 19 predicted proteins | sample LakKiv1m_FD_114537 | JGI IMG/M metagenome (GOLD analysis project Ga0172375, IMG submission 114537) | Freshwater microbial communities from Kabuno Bay, South-Kivu, Congo - kab_092012_11.1m | ecosystem: Environmental > Aquatic > Freshwater > Lake | place: Democratic Republic of the Congo... | reverse complement strand
GGGATTTTCTTGCAGAAAATCGCCCAAATTCAATTTCAGCTCTGAAAATTTCTCCAGCTCTATCGGATTTTTCAGCTCGTTCCAGAGGAAAAATCCTCACGAGGTCGAAATTTACGAGGAAATCGGACTTCTGTTAATGCCGATGTTAGTTTTAATTGGAATAAAGTATATTTTATTAGTTAGGGAAATTTACTCAAAAAGCCATTTTAAAATCCCCCGACCACCCGCCCCTAGATAGCAGATTGTCGCCTAACTAATAACTGAAAAAACTTCTCTTAACCCATAAACCAAACTCAAAAAATGCTTCGCACTTTTTCCAACAAAGGTTAAGAGGTTCGCTATCGCTCACGCAAATTTTTTCCAAAACTAAAAATTGGTGGGCAACAACAACTTTCAATGAGATATATCAAGAGCCTTCTATTCATGGAAATGTTCTTTATGTTCCTTGGTGTATGAATGAAGAATGCACTGAGTTTTCTGAGGGTGTTGAACTAGACTATAGTCAATTAAGTGACTTGTTTGATTCTGGAATCTTTAGCGCAGATGGAAATGACCCTACAAACACAAAGAATGTGACTGCTCAGCAAGAAATTACAATAAAAATTGGCAATTCAACAATAACTCTTCCTGCTGGAACGGTTATTTCAAAAACCGACGGAACTATTATGGATGCTACTCAATTGAGTGCTTCTGAGAATTCTACTTCTATTGTAAGTGGATTAGCTGCAGGATATACAGTTAGTGGAGGAGTATTGCAATGGGGATTAATTGATTTTGGATTAAGTTTTTCACCCTCAATATCTATTGATTTATATGTTGGAGATGCATTAAATAATCAAACACTTTACATTCTTAGATCTACAAGTCAACTTAGTGGATGGACTTCTGACGGATTAGGAAGCACTACTTGCGTTGTAACTAATGGAATTTGCAGTTTTACTGCTAGCAAGGCTTCATATTATGCTACTACAACCTACACTGCTCCTGTAACTGCAGCTGCTGCTGGAGGTAGTTCTGGTGGAATGAGACTTCCTGAGACTGAAAAAAATACCACTGAAACAAATCCAACTGTAACTGGAAATGGAGAAGTGATTAATACAGATACTCAAACTGGTGAAACAGGAATAACTGGCGGAATAACTGGAGCAGCAATAGGTGCTCTTGGAAAAGGCGGAATAACATTGGTTATTGTTTTAGTAATTGCCTTGATAGTTGGTTCACTTATTGTTCGAGCTAGAAAGAAGAAATTAGAAGCTAATAAAGAGAATGATTCTGAAGAATAATTGATGGATAAGTATATAATACCCCCAGTTTATAATCAATAATAAAAATTCACATATCACTATTCATAATCATCCCCACTAAGGTTGGGATGATAGCACTGTGGCTCGCGGCGCCACAGTGCACTCATAATCCAAATATCCCCAGCAGCCCACTCATATTTACTAAAATGAAACCTATCTACATTATCGAGCATCTTGAGCCAAAACTTTGGGATTGGTGCCTAATAGAATATGAGAATATTTCTAATATAGTTGGAAAGGAAAACCTTTGGATTACAAATATAAAATCAAAAAAAGATGCTGAAAAGCTCAAGAATTTTGGCAAAGTTTTTTCAGAAAGCGTGCGAAAAATGAAACTTGCGGGTGCTTGTATTCTTGATCCAGAAGCAGAAAAAACACTTTCTCCTTCTGAAAAGTTTTCCTATTATATTTTCGGCGGAATTTTGGGAGATTTTCCGCCAAGAAAAAGAACAGGTGAAGAACTTACAAAATTTCTTCCAAATGCAGAAAAAAGAAATATTGGAAAAGAACAAATGTCTACTGATAATGCAGTTTATACTGTTAAACAAATTGTCGACGGGAAAACATTTGAAAAAATGAAATTTACAGATAATGCAGTCATTCAGATTAGTGAGTTTGAAAGTGTAGAGCTCCCCTATAGATATAATTTAGTTGATGGCAAGCCCTTTATGAGCAAAAAGATTTCTGAATATATCAAGAAGAACGGCGCGTTTAGATAGTTTTTTAAAGTTTTAGATTTAAGAGTAATTATAGTTAATTATGACGCGAAGACAAAAGAAGGAAAATGTATTTTTTGCGAGATTGCCGAAGGTAGAATAGAGCCGATGAGTGGAGGAAAATTTTGGGAAAATGATAAATATGTTGCTTGGCTTTCACCATTTCCAAATACAGAGGGATTTACCGTAGTTATTCCTAAAAAACATTATTCTAGTGATGTCCTTAAAATGCCGGATTCAGCCTTAACAGATTTTGTTTTGGAGGCAAAGAAAATTTCTAAGCATTTAATTGATAAATTAAATGACGTTGGAAGAGTTGGATTAATTATGGAAGGAACAGGAATAGACCATGCTCACATAAAACTGGTTCCACTTCATGGAACCGGATATATGAAAAAAGGCGAGTGGAGGCAAATTCATAGCGAAATAAACACTTACTTTGAAAAATATATTGGTTATATCTCTTCACACGATGAACTGAGGGCAGAAGAAGAAAAAATACGAGCCCTTGCAAAAAAATTGATGGCTACGGGCAATAAAAAATAATTCTGTGCTCTTATTCGCTATATTTATAAATACTTGAAACAACATTAGATTATGAAAGAGGTCGAAATGAATAAAGAAGTTAAGCAGGCTAATATTAGTTTAATGCTTGATTCTTATGAGGATATTTTTTCGAGTTTTGATCCGCGCGAATATTCTGAAAGAGCGTTATCTGACGATTTTTTATTAGAATGCGATCATGCAGCACGTGATAAAGAGAAAGGCATAGAGCTTATTCTTTCTATGCCCAAGATGAAAAGAATTTTTAGCGATGAATTCAAGATTAAGAAAAGAATAAAAGAGCATTTTAAGAAACATTTTGCTCAAAAAAATAAAGAAAGAATATCTATTAAAAGAGAGGGTATTGTTTGGATTATAATTGGCTCAGTGCTCCTCTTTTTGAATACTTTTATTAAAACCTATAGCTCCAGTTTTTTTCTTAATATGCTTGGACTTTTAATAGAGCCTGCGAGTTGGTTTAGCTTCTGGGAAGGTTTAGCTAAGATTTTTATACATGCTAAAGCTGATGTTCCTGATTATGATTTTTATAAAAAGATGGCAAATGTTACAGTAACATTTAATGGGTACTAACCCTAAATGGGTAAAAAATCTCAACTTCCCTTCGGGTTCGAGGTGAAAGATTTTTTATATTCAGAAAATCAGGGATTTTCTGACTGTTCGTTTTGTAACGAACAAAAAAGAACAAAACAAACATGAGAACACAAAAAGAATATAATTTGTATAAATCCAAGTCTTCTTGGCTTCGCATAGTCGAGGCTTTTATTTCAGTTCTTCTTGTTATGGGCGTTGTTCTTATTGTTGTTGCAAGAAGCCAGCCGCAGACTACTGCGGCAGATGAAATCGGAAAACTTCAGAAATATTCTCTTGATTATGTTACAACTGATGAAGTTTTAAGAAGCCAGGTTCTTGGCGGATATCTTGGTGGAGTTAATGATAAGTTAATGGCTATTATTCCTGGAAATCTTAATTATACAATAAGATTATGCAATTTTGATGAGGTCTGTGCGCTTAGCAATGGTTCGAAAAGTTTTGTTATTTCTAGTGAAGTTTATTCTGATGAACTCATATTATTTGCTAATTTAACTTATTATAATCCTAATAACGCAAAAAAGCTAAAGCTTTTTTTCTGGCAGGGAAATTATCCTGTAGATATTACACCTCCTGATTATTATGTTAATGCTCCAGCAGAATGCACTCCTGCTTGCGCAGGAAAGGTCTGTGGACCCAATGGATGCGGTGGCAGTTGTGGATTATGTAGCGGGACGGATGTTTGCAATGCTAATGGCGCATGTATATCTCAGACTCTTCCAACAGCAGTTCTAGATTTAAGATTTAGCGGGACTGTTTATAGTAAGGTTGGTATATATACTCATTATACCCATAATAGAACATTTATAGAAACAAATGGCGTAGGCGTTACACTAACTCAAGGACAGGTATGTTATCTTACCGATCCAAAAGGTTGTGATGCAAAAGGTGCAGTAAGTTATAGAATTAATGCAAATAGTAATTTAATACAAATTAATAAAAACTTTGATACCTCTTATGCCACAGAAAAGTTTACATTAACCTACTGGGGAACAGATGATAATGGGCATGCAATTACGGTTGTTCAGAAAATGTGTGTAAGTGGCACAACTTTTACTGAGAATTGTGTTTAGAGTTTTCTTAAGTAACAAAAATTCCATTACCCAAAATATAAAAACTTAGAAATGTGGATTTTAATATGTTTTTTATAATTATAAGGGGTCCATTGGGAATAGGCAAGACCACAATAGCAAAAGTTTTGGCAAATAATGATGAAGGATTCCAAAACCAAAAATTAGATAAATTTGATTCCTTAATGTATTTTTTAAGTCTGAGTAGATAAGGGTTTAATTATTTTTCCTGTTAAGAATAATATCTTCGAGTTTTTATAATTAATGTTTAAAAGAAAAAATTTCTAAAAATTATAAATCTCCGTGACTTCCGCCAGGATCACTCGGTGGATTAGCCGGTGGATTACTTCCACCATCATTATGGCTTCCGCCATTGTCTGTAGGTTCTGTAGGTTCTACAGGTTGTGAACTTCCGCCTCCACTGCCTCCGAGGAGTGCAGCGATTGTGCCAACTACGACGATTCCGCCAACAGTATACCATACGCCTTTCTTATGTTTTTGATAAAAACTTTTTTCTTTTTCAGATTTTTGGCTGATTTCAACTCCAACTTTTGTTTCTAATGCTCCAGATTCAGTTGTTCTTCCTTCTGTAACTGGTTTAATATTATAAGAAGCGCATCCTGATCCTAAATAAGTCATTGCTGCAGTAGTTAATGCAAGAGTTGCATATTTAGCTCTCTGCTTTAATGATAATTTGTAGTTTGTTTTCATAAAATATAATGGGGGAGGTAGTATTTAAATGTTTCGGTTTTGTTGTTCTTGCTTAGGAGTAACATAATATCCATAGAAATATTTATAAAGTAAGATTATCTTACTTACTTATTTATGAATATTGAACTTACAAAGATTAGTAGCAAAGGACAGGTAGTTATACCTGGAAGTGTTCGAGCAAAGCTTTCTCTTAAAGAGGGACAAGTTCTTGCTGTTTCAACTGAGGATAATTTAATTGTATTAAAAATTTTAGACAATCCTATGGAAGAAGAAGATTTGAAGACATTGGCTGAAATTAAAGAAGCCTGGAAAGAAATTTCTGAAGGAAAATGCAAAAGGATGAATGATAAAGATTTTCTTAAAGAAATCTCTACATGGTAGAAATAATTTATACTGAAAAATTCGAAAGGGAATTTAAAAAATCAGATAATTCTATAAAACAAATTGCAGTTAAACAGATAGCAAAGATTATTGAAAATCCTGAAATCGGTAAACCATTAAGATATACCTTGAAAGGCGAAAGAACTATTTATGTAAGATCTTATAGAATAATATATTCTTTTTCAAATAATATTCTTTATTTTTTAAGATTTGAACATCGGGCAGATGTTTATGGTAATTAGAGATTTATTCAGATTAAGTGAAGAATCCTTAGCCGTAATGACTATGTCCGAACTTTCTCTTAAGGAAGTTTGGGATAATAAAGAAGATGAAATTTGGAATGGTTTAATAACTGATTTATAAAAACAGAATTACTCACTCATAACGATTCTTGCGTCTATAACCTTAGCTTTATCCTTGGATATTGTTAGGGGGTTAATGTCTAATTCCATTATATTGGGATATTTTTTAACTAAATCTTGGATTTTACTAATATTTTTTTCAATCTGCTCTAAGGGGGCGCCCTTTTCCTCGAGGATTTTATAGAATTTTGTTTCTTTAATCATATCTTTTATTTCTTTTTTATTAGCTGGCAAAACTCTAAAGACTACATCTTTTTCTTTTTCTACATTTGTTCCGCCATGGCCAAACAAAATTACGTGTCCGAATTCAGGAGTTTTTTTAATTCCGATTATTGCCTCTTCTCCTGAAAACATTTCTTGGACTATGGCTTCTTCAAAACCCTCTAATTTGGATAGTTTATCAAATGCCTCTTGAGCAGCCATTGAATTTTCTATATTAAGAATAACTCCGCCTATTTTGGCCTTGTGTGCTACCCTAGTTGAACCTAATTTCATAGCCCAAGGAAAATCTATTGTCTTTGTTAATGCTTTTACCTGGTCACTGTGAGTTATAGCTGCTCTTTTTATAACACTAAATCCCGCTTTCTCAAGGAAATTTTCAGCCTCTTTTTCAGTTAATGTTTTCTGCATAGATTATTATCTTAAGAAAGCTATTTATACCTTATCTTTCTTTTGTTCTCATAAAAATGGTGTTGGATATTAAAACTTTCTTTAATCCTAAGACGATTGCAGTAATCGGAGCTTCAGATCACGAGCAAAAGGTTGGTGGGATATTATCTAAGAAAATATTGGATTCTAAGGCAAAATTAGTTCCAGTAAATCCCAATCATGAGCAGATTTTTGATGTTAAATGCTATAAAAATATATTAGATTATCCTAAGGAAATTGATTTAGCGATTATAGCAGTTCCTTCCTTATTTGTTGTTGGAGCAATGAATGAATGCGTTAAAAAAAATGTTAAAGATATAATCATTATTAGTGCGGGTTTTTCTGAAATTGGAAATATTAAGGGTGAGCAAGAATTAGCAGAAACTGCTAAAAAAAATGGAATAAGATTTATTGGCCCAAATTGTTTTGGTATATGCAATCCCTATAAGAATCTTGATACGACTTTTTCAGCAACAGGTGTTGAAAAAGGAAATATTGCTTTTATTAGTCAAAGTGGCGCTTTATGGAGCTATATTTCTGATTTTTGTGCTGATAAAAAAATAGGATTTTCAGGATTTGCAAGCTTAGGAAACATGGGTGATTTAGGATTTAGTGATTTTATAGAATATTTTTCAAAAGATAAAAACACAAAAAATATCATTCTTTATGTAGAAAAATTAAAGGATGGCAAGAAGTTCATAAATGCCTGCAAGAAATGCAAAAAACCAATTTATGCCATTAAGGCAGGAAGCACAGATATGGGCAGCAAGGCAGCATTCAGCCATACTGCAAGTTTAGCTTCAGATTATGAAATCTATAAGGGCGCATTTAAACAAGCGGGCGTCATCTTAAGTGATTCTTTAATCAGTGTTTTAGAGAAAATCACAGAAAAAAAGTTGATTATGCATAAAGAGAATTCAGTTAAAATTGGAAAAAAAGTATTTATTCTTACTAATGCTGGCGGAGCTGGAGCCCTGCTTTCGGACTATCTTTCTAAAAAGGGATTTGAAATAGTAAAACAGCCATTGGATATTTTAGGAACAGCTACTGGCAGTGATTATTTTAATGCGCTCGAGAAGATTAAAAAAGAAGATTCATCAGATTCTATTTTAGTTATTCTTACTCCGCAAAGCATGAGTGAAATAAGAAAAACAGCAGAAGCTATTGTTACATTTAAGGATTTTACAAGAAAAAATATTGTTGCATTATTTTTAGGAGCAGAAGCTGTTGGAGAAGCTAGGCATATTTTTGAAGAAGGCAATGTAGATTATTTTAATACCTTGGAAGAAGCAAGAGAAGCGTTGAGTTTTGAGTAAGATTTTTTCTTAATTTGCACTTTGTTAGAATTTAACTAAAACTTTGATAACTGCATAAATTAGGAAGCAGAAGTTTTTAGCAGCAAAGTCTTATTGAGGAAGAACAATTCGAATTAGGTTTGTTTAATTATTAATAGTTATTTTAATTTCGCTTAATATATTTAAGATTTCCTTTTCGTTTTTAGCAAGAGATAGCTCGTTTCTTGCTTTTGCTGAACCTTCAAAATCTCTAGTAAAATTAAGCGCTTGAAATTTTATTTGATTGAAGTATAATGGTTTGATTATCTTTTTGGCAAGTTTCAGCCAGTCTTTAAAGCCGATTCTTTTAGCAATCTTTTTTCCAATTAAATCCGAAAAAATGCTTGGATTGCCTATTGCTGAACGGCCAATCATAATAAGATCAAATTCTTTAAGCATTTGCCCTGCTTGCTCTTTATTGTTTATATTTCCTGAATAAATTACTGGAAGTTTTGTTTTTTTCTTGATATCTCTAGCAAACTCTAAATCAGGAATTCCAGAATAGCCCTGTGGTTGCGTTCTTGGATGGATGCTAATTGCATCGCAATATTTTTCTGCAATTTTCAATATTTTTTGTGTTTGTGAAGGGGGCATCTTCCGAATTTTTATTGTTAGGGGTTTTTTCGTATTTTTTCTTATTGTTTTGAGAATTTCTTCTATTTCAGCATAATCCCCAATCATAAAATAGCCCAGATTACTTTGTTTCGCGTGTGGTGAAGGACATCCTAAATTAAAATCATAGAGGGAAATCTTTTTATCATATTTTTTAATGAATTCTTTTATTCCCTTATTAGAATTACACGCGAATTGTAATGCCGGCTTATCTTCAAGAAACAGCTTTTCATGCGTTTGCGGATTTATTAATCCAGTATAAGTTAAACCTGCGCCAGCCTTTTTACAAAGCATACGAAATGCAACATCATTAACCTGATGCATTGGCGCAAGAAAAATGCGATTCTTTAGTTTAAGATTATTGAGTAGCATTGCTAAAGTTAAGAAGGTCTGAAGAGGCATAGGCTTGTGTCTGGTTTGTTACAATTTTATCAAGATTCGCGCAAATTGTTTTAATTGGAGCTAATCCAGTAACTAATTGAGATTCAAGCATAGGAACGTCCTTGCATTTTATTGCAACTTGTTGCATTTTATCTACAGCCATTCTAATAATTGGATTCATGCAAGAACTCTTAACTTTTGAAGCGAGTTTAGTTGCACTTGCTTCTATTTTAACAACATTATCACAATCAGTTTGATTAAGCATTGCTCTTTTTACACTTATTGCAGCAATGTTTGTGCTTATTATCGCGCCTTCACTCATTGCAGTTTTAACTAAAGAATAAGCCTGCCAAGCAGTAAATCCGATTATAGCGATAACTAATAAAATAGTTATAAGAATTATCTTGCCAATCAACCCTTTTTTATTCATGCTACTAATTAGAAATTTAACTTTATAAATTGTGCTAATCAACCCAATGAGACATAGCTGCCAGGTTGGAATGTGCATGACGTCTTGCAGAGTCTATAGTTATTGGAGTCATTTCCTTTTCAAATTCTTCTCGAAAATGCTCGTATTCCTCTCTAGTGGCGAATGCTGGCTTGAATTTTGTGTTCATATTTGGAATTAATTCATAATCTGTCATGATAAAAATGAGTTAAGAAAGCTTTTAAGGTTTTATATTCAGTATAATAAACCTTAAAAATAGCGTAAAGGGTTTGATATTATGGGGTGGAGTTTATTTGATGAAAAAGGGGATATTTTGCCGTCTAAGGTTTTTACAAATGGAAAAAATCAGGAGACTGTTGTTGATGAGGTTGTTAATGAAATAAAAAAAGGAACAAAAATAATTTTTATTCATGGCGTTTGTGGAAGTGGGAAAAGTGCTATTGCGCTTAATATTGCACGCGAGCTGGGAAGAGCGAGCATTGTTGTTCCTATAAAAAATCTTCAGAGGCAATATGAACAAGATTATGGCAATAAAAAATATGTTCTTAAAAAAGACGGCAAAAAACTAAAAATTTCTATGATTACTGGAAGAAGAAATCATATTTGCCCCTATCTTAAGGATAACCAAAAAGATATTATGCTTAGCAGAATTAGAGAGAAAGATGCTAATCTTTCAGATATTTTTTCAGGTGTTAATGCAAGTAATAGTTTTGGTTTTAAAAGAAAAAATGTAGAAGATGACGATTCTTGTGATAATTACCTTATTCCGTGCAAGATTGAAATAAAGAGTAAAAATCTGGCTACACTTAAGAAGTATTATAATGAAAACCCCGATAGAAAAGATAATTCTGAATTGGATTTAGGAGTGGCTAAAAGATTTGCCGTAGCTCCGGCCTGTCCTTACTGGAATCCTATATTGCCCACAGAAATGAAAGTGAAGAATGAATGGCTAAGAAAAAATTATAAATCTGTCGGTGGTGGGCATACAATTTATGTTAGAAAAGATGGTTGTCCGTATTATAGACAGTTTGAAGCCTATGTTGATTCTGATGTAGTTATTTTTAATGGTGACCAATATATTCTTGAAACTGCTCTTGGAAGAAAACCGCTTACAGATGTTGAAATAATTGATGAATGTGATGAGTTCTTGGACAATTTTGCTTTAGAGGGTTCGATAAATTTAACAAGATTAAGAAACGAGCTATCTGGAATTATGTGCAGTGATGATTCACAAAGAAAACTTGTTGAAGGACTTACGTCAGATGTTCTTGAAATTCTTGATGAATCTCAAGGGAAGGTTAATGAAAAAGATAATATTCTTGAACTAAAGAAAACAAAAGTTAGTGAATTAATAAAAGCTCTTGTTAAGAGTGATGTTTTTGAGATTATGAGTGATGAAAGTTATTTAGAGCATTGTGTTAAGGATGCGCGAAAGTTTTTTGATGTAATGGATGAGAGTTTCGTTAATTTTTATAAGGATAAAAATCGAGGCGATAGTTTTGCTAAACTTGTTACAATAAATTTGGATAAACTTCTTTCTTCTCTTATTGAAAGAAATAAAGCATTTGTTTTTATGTCTGGAACCTTGCATAGTTCACGAATTCTTGAAGAAATTTTTGGATTAAAGGATTTTAAGATTATTGAAGCAGAAACTTTTAATTTAGGAACAATTAAGAAACTTCCAACAGGATTAGAGCAGGATATGAAATTTGATAATTTTGAGAAAAAACGAGTTAGTCGTGAGCAATATCTTAAGGCGCTGGATAAATGCATAGAAATATCTAAAATTCCTACACTTGTTCATGTTAGTGCGTTTAGTGATATGCCGAGTTCTCTTGAAATTGAACAATTTGGATTAAAAAATCTTATTCCTGGCTCTGAACTTATGGAACAGCAGAATTCTGATAGGGAAGGAAAACAAGTTAAGGATTTTAAAAATGGAAAAATTAAAATTTTATTTACAACGCGATGCAATCGGGGAATTGATTTTCCTTTTGAAACTTGCAATAGTGTAGTTATAACAAAATTTCCTTATCCTAATACTCAAAGTTTATTTTGGAAAATATTAAAGAGAAATAAACCCGAAATATTCTGGGATTTTTATAAAGATAAAGCTCATCGCGAGCTTTTGCAGAAAGTTTACCGCAGTGTGCGTGCTGCTGATGATTCTGTTTTCTTGCTTTCTCCAGATATAAGGGTGCTGAATAGCAGTGTTGTGTAGCTTTTAGTTAGACTTCGTCCATAAAACTTGATTATTAATAATTCCTTAAATTTCTGTCCGAGTTGTTATTGTATTATTAGTTTTGTTGAGGAGAATTATGCGATAGCAGTCTCTAAAATATGCGAGCGAAGTGAGCAGATATAAACTATTTGATAAGATGTAGAAATCTTTAAATATAACTTGAAATTGGAATTAACATGATAGGATGGGTGTTATTGGTGTTGGCTGCAGTTGCCTTAATTGTTATTTTTAAATTTAATATTGGCGAGATTAAGCATAAAATCTATTTTATCTTTGTTTTACTTGCCCTTTTGCTGTTTATCTTCACGTTTGTAACGGTTGTTAATGCTAATTCGGTTGATTTAACTTCAGCTTCTGGAATATTTTCTGCAGTTAAACTTTATTTTGTTTGGATTGGTCATGCTTTTGATAACATTCAAGTTTTAACAGGCAATGTTGTTAGAATGAACTGGTTTGGGAATGCTACTGGATAATTTTATAAATGATGTTCTCTCTTTAAATTTTGTAATGCCTGCGTAGCTCACTTTGGTTAGAGCGCGACATTGGTAATGTCGAGGTTGGGAGTTCAATTCTCCCCACAGGCTTAATTTATGTAAGAATTTATAAATTGATTAATTAGTCTTCATATATGGCCGATTATATTTGTTTAGATTGTGGAGAGATTTTTGAGAATAAAACTCAAGCAATAATTCATAATATTGGTACAAAACATGAAAACTATGGGTTAATTGGCACTGAATTAAAAATAAAAGTTAAAAGTTAAAAAACATGGAAGAAACACAAAAAAATTGTAGGGAACATGGAGATTTAAAAAAGCTTAAAAAAGAATATGAAAATTTTCGCTCAAAATATAACCTGCCTGAATTTTCTTTTATGAACGAAAATTTTGAAATAGAAAGTATCGATGCTGAAGAAACCGAACTCTTTCTTAAGAGAATAAGGAAACATATGACTGAAAAAATATTTTATGTTCTTAGAAGTTTGGAAGTCTTTCTAAATGCGCAAAATGCACCATTATTCATGTTTGAAATAATAAAATCTTTGACTGCTGTTGAAAAAGAACATATTCGAGAACTATACAAGCGTTTAGCACAATATGAAATAGAAGCTTTTGGCTTAGAAGCAAAATATGATGAGAAAAAAGAAGCTGAATTTATTATAAAATTTTCCAAAGATTGGAAAGAGGCTTCAATAGATTTAATTCAAATTTATGGTTTTATGAAAGAGGGCTATAAGAAGCACGATAAAAAAGAAAATAAGAGTTATTTGGGCTAAATTAATTCAACAACTTTTCAATATTAATTTCTAAAATTGCGAGAGGCATTTTTATGCTTAAGCTAGCAAGAGTTTGGGGCTTGATTTCACCCATGTAACCTAAAAGTTCTTTGCCAAGCATTATCTTTGCGCATCTGCCTTGAATAAAATAATCATTATCCTCTGCTGTCTCAATTATAATCTCTTTATGTTTTCCGAGCATACGTACGAGGTATTCCAGACTTTGTTTTATCTCTGTAAATCCTGCATTTTGTGAGCATATGGCTACGCATAAACGTTCTTGTTCATTTATTCCTGTTTCAGATTTGCCTGTTTTATCTTTTTCAAATATCCTTCCGAGCTCAAATATTCTTTGAGGATATTCTGCATCAAGGTTGCTTTTTAATGTATTAAGCATAACTGAAATTAAACTTGGTCTTAGGATTTTCCATTCACTTTTGCTATCTTCTACTTCTATAATCTCTTTTTCACGAAGGTTTACATTTTCTGCTTCTTGTTTTGTTAGTAAATGATAGCTTGAAGTCTCGAGCATATTTAATCCTGCAAGAATTTCTGATATTCTTTTCTTTAGGACTTCTATTTTTGATATTTCTCCTGTTGTAGCAATAGTTGGAAGTTCTGGCTTGAGATTATCATAACCATAGGCTATTGCTATATCTTCAATTAAGTCTACTTCATGCATAACATCGGTTCTCCAGGCAGGGACTTCTACAAGTTTATCCTTAGAATTGTAGTTATAACCCATTTTTTCAAGAAGTTTTCCCATATCTGCTTCTTTTAATTCTAATCCTATAAGTTTATTTGCATTATCAAGACTGAATTTTATTTTTTCAGGAGAGAAATCAAGAGTATCTTTTTTATTCCCATAAACTATTTCTACTTCATAGGCTTCTCCGCCAGCGTCGATTAAATCGCAGGCAGCAAGCGCCATAACTTTTTTAAGAGTTTCAAGATTTGTTCCAGAACATTCTACTAAAACATCGCTTACTCCGGCAGTAATATGGCCCGATTCATTGGAATTTATTATTGGAGGCATACTTAAAACAGAGTCATTAGCGTCATAATATACTGGGAATTTTTCAAAACCTTCCAATTGCCAGGCATATTCTCTTCCTGTTGGATGTCTTTGAAGGATTTGCAATCCATCCATTTGTTCGTTCATATCTAATGGAATGAATTTTATTTCTTTTGGAGCTTTTGCAGTGTATTTTACTGGAAATTTTATTTTATCCAGAACATAATAGCCAATAGCTACTTTTTTCCTGTTTCTTCCGATTGTAGCATGAATTTTTTCCTGCCACTGCATAATATCTTTTATTTTTTCATCTGTGAATTTTACGCCTTTTATTATTACTGCCATAGAATACGGCCTTATATTTTTCATAATAGGGTCTACTATTATTTTTGTATCAGATTTTTTTATTTTATATTCTGCGTTCTTTTTTTTGCCCATAAAAATTGAGAATGCTCGCATAAATCCTTGTGCTGAAAGCAAATCAGGACGATTTGAGGTTATTTCTAATTCAATATTTTCTTCATCACTGCCTTCAAAATGTGTTCCAAATAAACTTATTTTTTCTTTAATCTCTTCAGTAAGTTTGAAATGCTTTTCGAATTCTTTT
>Ga0172375_10008059_pt1 | contig 14263 bp, 15 predicted proteins | sample LakKiv1m_FD_114537 | JGI IMG/M metagenome (GOLD analysis project Ga0172375, IMG submission 114537) | Freshwater microbial communities from Kabuno Bay, South-Kivu, Congo - kab_092012_11.1m | ecosystem: Environmental > Aquatic > Freshwater > Lake | place: Democratic Republic of the Congo... | reverse complement strand
CTGTCGTATCAACTGAACTGATTACAAAGTGGTTTGTGCTCCAAACACATGTTTCTAACTTGGTTGTTAATGTTCTAATACCAGCTTGGATAATAGCGGCAACAGCTGCCATATCCGCAGCAGCACTAAAATTTAATCCAGTGACATTACGTGCAACTCCATCTATTGTGATTGCGAAAGTGCCATCTGCTACTGCTTGCCAAGTTCCAATAACAGCTGTCGCTGCATTACCACCTGTCAAATATGCAGGTACGTATGTCCAGGCTTCTATTGTTCCGTTTGTTAAAATATCACTTCCAATTACATCAGCCCCCTTGGTAGTTTCAGTTACTAAAGAGTTATCTGCGTCTTCTACATTACCAGGTAATGGTAAATTAGCTAAAGCTGCGGCAGCGTCTTGTGCTGATAAGCCTGTTGTACCAGCAAAAACATTTAATGAGTCTTGAATACTTGGCATATTATTTGAATAAATTAAGTTCACTTTTTAGTAATTGTTTCTTAGCCTTAAGTTTTTCTATTATCGCTTGTTCCATATTAATTTCTATATCAATATTTTCTAGTTCTTGTCTTAATTCCTCCTTAAACATCTTGCGTTTTTCAGCGGGTATTGCAGGAGCAACTTCTATCTCTGCATACTCCACTCCGTTTTCATCAATTAACATATTGTTTTATTTAGTTACTGTAGTTCTTGAACCCATAGTGTCAATCTCGTAATGAAAATCAATCTCAAGTAAAAAGGGTGAGTTTGTCCCTGTACCAACCCAGGTGTCATCATCTCCAGTATCAGTTCTTTTTATATTGCAAATAAGCATTGAACTGATGGTTTTGTCTGCTCCAGTTATAGCCACATTAGAAGTCATTTGATGTTTCCAATCAGTACCATCACAAGCATCTGATAAATCAAGTGTTGATATTGTACCAAATGTTCCACCTATATTTTCCCAAGTATAATCTATTTTCCAACCAACAGTTGCTCCGTTTTCCTCGTTTCCTCTATCTCCTGGTGTCCAGTGAACATGTGCGTATATGTCCGTGCCAACCTTGTAATTGTGTGGCAACTGAATAGTAAAAGAGGCAATGTCATTCTTTTCAAATCTATAAAGATAAGTTGTTGTTCCGCTTCCGCCAGGTTGAACTGCTTGGATTGTTGGGTCTGAAACCCCAGGTCTATCAAAACTACCAGGCACTACACGCAAATCGTCCCAGACAGTTTCATCTAAAACGACGGTCTTATCAGTCCCACAGCCAACGTGCAAGTCACTTGCAGCGACTAAATTGGTCGCGATATACCCAGAAGTCCCATCGTAATACACCTTCATATCGCTACCAGTACCCAATAGAACGCCATAATTATCTTCCATCAAAGAATTACCACCTATAATATGTAGTTTTTCTGTCGCAACTGTTCCACCAATAACAACTTTTGCCGCATAGCTACCAACCCCACCTAAAGCTATATTATAATTAGCACCAACTGAAGACATATAACCAATAGCAACCGCACCAGTCAAAGCAGTAATACCAGCATTACCAGAATAAGCACCTAAATAGGTGCAAGCCACATCAGCAGTTGAAGCGTTAGTTACATTGTTTGCTGGATAATACCCAGCAAGATACCCAATTCCAACAGTATTTGCACCATTATTACTTCTCAATGTCGAAGAACCAATGCCTATCTGACCATTTGCTGTAAGAACGGCACCCCCTAAAGCCCAATTACCAACTGCCACTGTATAAGCAGCTGTAGTAGCGTGATAACCGCAATAAGTTCCAATAAACATGTTGTGTTGCCCAGAAGTAAGATAATATCCAGAACTTCCACCCAAACAGCAATTATAAGCACCACTAGTAAGAGTATAAAGTGAAGCAGTACCAATGGCTAAATTTAAAAACCCACCATCTAAAGATTGTAGTGCCTGTTTACCAAAAGACATGTTTCCACCATATCTAGAGTAAAGAAATCCATCTTTATAAAGTTTACCATTTATTGTGTTATCTCTGTTATATGCATTTTCAGGGTTAATAGAAGTCAAAGCTGAATCGGCAATATTATCCGTATAAGTTGTGTCAGTATTATTAGCTATCGTAGCCACTAAGAAATATGCAGTACCTCCAGCTTTTGTGCGGTAAATTCTTCTTGAAGTTATTGCATCTTTTGCCGCACCAGTAGGTATACCAGTTAAACTTACCTGCCCATCAACTGTTTTATTTGCGACCGTTATTGTATTAGAGGCTGTGCCTAAAATTGTCTCGCCAGCTGAATTTCTAAATGTAACCCTATATGTATGAGTTCCGTTATCGACATTACCAGCAACTCCAGCTAATGCAGCAGTACAAGCCCCTGGGGCATCAACGCTATCAAAACTTATATTACCATCATAAATCTCTAGTCGTTGAGTTGGTGAAGTTGTCTTTAGACCAAGTCTTATGTTTACTTCATCATAAACTGAATCAGCTCCAAAGAAAATCTTGCCCTTAGTAGCGTGTGCAGTAGAACCAAGTGTTAAATTATCTCCAGCATCAACACCGCCATACGCAGTCTGACCACCAGCAACCCCCGGTTTATAAAGATAATTAGACAAAGGGACTTCACCACCATTGAAGTCTACTTTTACGGTGTCCCCAGTTATTGCAGTAGCAGTTAATCCGTCTGCGAAATTCAAGTATTTAACTCCTTGAGAAACTTCTATCCCGTCACTTTGTACCGTTACGCTTCCGGCAGACTTGCCGACTATTGACCAGCTATTGCCATCTTTGCCTTGCAGGTCGACGTATTTGCCCCATGATCCGTCGGGCCGTTCAAATCGTAACTTAGATCCCTTCCATTGATGGCCTGGCTTGTCACCCTTTTCGCCAGGCGTTCCCTGAGGTCCAATTTTGCCCTCTACGCCGTCTTTACCATCCAACCCATCTTTTCCATCAACTCCGTCTTTCCCTCCCTTTCCAGGGTCTCCCTTGTCACCCTTGTCTCCTTTGTCTCCACGATCACCCTTGTCTCCTTTGTCTCCACGATCTCCTCTTTCCGGTTCAATCAATTCAATGTCCTGAATAGATTGTTCAACCTCATTTATCTTAGTTGATATCTCGTCTCTTATTGACTGATGATCGTTAGAGTTTTCTATCTCATCGTTTTCAACTCGTTCAGTTAATTCTAAAAGCTTACCGGTTGGGTCATCGGTTATATCAAGAATCTGTTTAAGTTTCTTTAGCTTTTGAATCTCCATATTTATATTTCGTAATTACCCGTAACCATTACTATTACCGCTTTAGTATCAGTTGCGGCGGACAAGCTTCTAAAGGCGATTGTAGTTGCTCCGTCATCAATATAAGCCAACGGATTACTCCAAGTAGTATCAACTTTTTCTTGAGATTGTAATGCAGTTAAACTGTCATTATCTTTTGGCAATACTGGCAAAGAAATTGTAAGTGCAGTTGCCCCGTTTCCGTCATCTGCTGTGTAGTAAAATGAGAAATAACACACGCCATCTGAAATCTTATATCTAGCTTTGGTAACTACGTTTGTTGCGGGAGTTCCAGTTGTCCAAGTAAGTGTTGGTGTCCAAGGTGTCCATTCAGAACTCTTTACAACCTTATTTCTGACGTATTCCAATTCATCACCCATATCTTTAATGCGGTCTGTAATACCTTGATTTCTAACACCAACGATATAATTGCCCTGTAAACTAGGGTCTTGTGTAGAATCAGAACTAGAAGCGTTTGATGATAGGTAAATCGTGTTCTTAGTAATTGCCGTGCAAGTTGCACCAGTACCAACTTGATAATTCAATACACCCTCATCAGCGGCGGCACTTAAAGCCACATATTCTCCATCAGCGTCTAAAACTGTGTCCGATGCTATTCCAGATGAAGATAGAATTTTTACACTAGGGGTTGCTTCTTGAGAGTTGTCTATTTTAAATGGTAAATAACCAAGTAAAAAACCTGCACCAGTTGCACCGCTATTAAGTTCAATCGCTGGTATCACTACGCCATATCCATTTATAAATTTATTTTGTCTATAAACGTATGAAGCAGTATTAGCAGAGGTATTCCACGATTCTGATAATTGAGAAGTAACCAACGGATAAAACAATCCAGAAGGAACACTAGAGGTATCTAGGTCAGCTTCAATACCAAATCCATACACAATAAAATACGCAGCAGTTGATGGTTGGTTTATCTTCACATAAAAAGAACTTAACCCACTGAACCTTTCCGTTATCCCGTATATTGATTGTTGAGTTGTTAATGTTGATGATGCTAAAACAATCCAAGTAATATTGTCAGCAGATAAAGATATGTTCCAGTCTTTCCCAGTACAACTTGAACTTACTTTAAGTTTTTTAATTGGAAGTAAAGTATTTACTTTAAACACTAAGTCCCTATTAGCAGCACCATTTGAACTAGCAAGTCTATGGTTTACTCCAGTATCAATAGCCCAACCATTTATACCAATATAAGCATCAGCAGTTCTACCACCAGCAGTTGCAGAATACACATCATTAAATAAGACATCTCCCAAAACCGAAGTTGATGGTGTTTTATATGAACCAAATAAATATTTACCATTATCTAAATCAATAATAGCATTACTTAATATACCGTCTTTGTCAGCCTTAACATCTGTCTTTACGCCATTACATACAACCGTAAATCCTTCTGATTTTTTAGCGTATCGTTGGATATACGAACAAGCCTCCAAATCATTTGAGGTGTTTGTTTTAAGTGTTGGGTCGCCAGTTGTAGCAGAAGCGTAAACGTGGAAATGTAAATCTCCAGAAGTCCACAAATTTGGTACATCAAAATAATTAAATGCACCCTCTACCAAAGAAGCAGCCGCAATAAGCTTAGACGCTAAAATATTATTCGAAGCATCGTGTACAACTAAAGTCCAGTCAACGCCGGTACCAGCTTCAACAATCCATACACCTATTTGTGTAATATATTTCTTAGTTGGAGTAAATGTCTGTAAATGTGTGACACCCTCGTTTACTGCATTTGTTAGGGCATAAGTATTAGTATAAGCACCTGTTGGGTCTAAGCTCTGGTCAACGTTATCAGTAGTAGTAACCGCCTGAAATATGGGTCGTATTTTTTCAGCAACCTTACCTGTAAATGAAGTGTCCTCAACAACTTCTTCTAAAGTCATTGAATTTACATCGAACCAAGCAGAGGAAACGGCTCCCGCCACATCATTATGCAAGGCTATTCTACCAAAAGAAGCATCGCTATCTGAAGTGAACTTTATTGTTAATAGTGTCCAGTCATTTGTTGTTGAAAGCTTGTTCGTTGAAACAGTGGTTCCCACCGCAGCCGCACTGTCATATTGTATAATATCTGCAAAAACTCCATTTGTTCCGACTGAAATTGTTTTTGCAAAAATGTTTAATTTATATACTGTTGACGGCTTTAATGAAATTGCACTTGTTGATAACAAGGGCAATGTGACTCCAGAAGAATTATAAGCAATTATTGTTCCAGTAGCGTCTGTAGCAGAAAGTTTTAAAGTTAATCTTCCTGTTCTTGTTACTGCACTGTCAAATTCAGCTGAAACAGCTGTTGCTGTGGAGTCTGCATACCAACCATATTTTTCATCTTCAATCCAGTTGTCAGAAGTTACTGCCGTATCACCAGTTGCATCGTCTATACAACGCGAAACACCGCCCTTAGAAGCGGTTGATATTTTAAGTTCGGTTGGTGCAGTTGTTGATTTAGATTCAAGTGTAGATATTCTGTAATCGTCTGATGTAGCTACTGCCGAACCTGTTACACCAACCTTGGCTTCCAACGCTTCAATAGCATCGTTGGAATTGGCGTGTTGGGCAGAATGCGACGGATTGTTCTGTGGGTCGGTAGATATTGGATTTGTTAATGTATCCAAACTTGTAGGAAAATTTATACTCATATTATTTTATAAGCAATTAGGTTTATCGTCATTTGCCCAATCGTCGGCACTCACTTTTGTATCGTTAGTGTAACTTGAAGCAGAAACTTTAGATGAATTTGTAAATACCGAAGCGGCAACCTTGGAATCATTGGTCCAAATAAGTTGAATACCATTTAAGAATTTGATTATCACCTCAGAACCTGAAATTGAATCATAAATTGTACGTGTGGTACTCTTGACTATCGCTTCAGTAGAAGTCAAAGCATCTGACAACAATCTAGTCATTGTTCTCAATAACGATTCAGTTCCAGTTATAGCGTCAGACAAAGTTCTTGATATACTTCTTAGAATTGAATCATTAGAAGAAACAGAATCAGTTAATGTTTGAGTATAAAACAAGTTCCCGTCATATATAACATCTGACGCATCGTACTCTATCGCTTCATCGTAAAGTTTATAAGCCATACTTTAAGCAAATGAGACTTTATAAGTTATTGTTAGAACGTCACCAGAAATCACGTTGATAGCACTAAATACTTGTCTGCCAAGCAAAGTACCATCAGACGAAGCATTGAATATTCCACATTCAGTTACAGCCGCAGAAGCAGCAGAAGTAAAAGCCTTTGATAATTGTAGTGTGTCGTTTGAAACACTAGTTGTAACACGAGAAACAGTTGCGGCGGCACGGGCAAGTCCAGAATCCGATGTCTCAGTCTTTAATGTTGTGTCAGTTGCAGCAGCAGCGTCAGTTCCAGTCCCTAAGGCCAAATAAGTAAATGGAACAGCGGAAGCATCACCAGCAAGTAATGCAATTTGTGCAAGACCTGCATTTGTAATTGTGTTCTTTACCTCTCGTGATTCAATAACATTACCATCACGGGATAATTCTAGTTTTATCAAACCTTTAACCTTTAATGTATCCTTCATATTTTTAATTATTTATAACTTTGTGCTAAACGACCAATTCTAGGTTTAAAATCTTTAAATCGTTTACCATAAAATTGTTTAATTGATTGTTCTAACTTCAAGTAATCCTGCATAAGAGCTGGTAAAGTTGGACTTGTTGGCTGCTTTACCTTTAAGTATTCAATCGTAGCACCGATGGGAAGCATCTCGTGATAAGGAGAAGCGAACCCTGGTGTAGTTGACGTTGCGTCATATTCAAAATCGACAGAATCTCTATCAAAATAAACTTTTAACCCAGCAGTTGAGGCGTAATTTGTAGCAGGAAACAGTTCGATTATATTGTCCACTAATCGGTAGCTCTGTGGTATTCCGTCAGTATCCATGTATTCATCAACTGCAACACCACCAAGCTCTTCAATCGTAATTGGTGCTAACACTATCCAATTACCGGCATTATCTTTAATCTCAACTCTTTTAACTGTTAAAGCGTCTGTTGGTAATGAATATTGAGCAGTACCAGAAACTACGTCAGTTGTGGAACTTGGCATTGTAGTATAATTGCCATCGTCATACTGCCAATTACCATTAGACGCAAAAATCGTGTGCCAAACTCTGTGCTGTACGCGATTAACTAAGTTAGTGAACTCTTTTAATCTAGTTGTATCACCTGAAATATAGGTAGACCCCAAATCTGTCATTACTTCTATGTTTTGAATGATTCCACTTAGATTAGTTGTATCCGAGAAAACCATATTATTATATTAAATTTATAAATTTCTTTGCTACTTCAGTAACCATAATGCAAAAGATCATAAACGCCATAGGTGTATATCTTCATATTACTTGGCTTCTGCCTTCTTCTTGCGATCATCTCTAATGGCTTCCTTGTATGCCTCTATCTGGTCAGTAATCTCGTAATAAGCCTGACCGTCTTCATCTAAATAAATCTTTGATATAACCTCAAATTCTTGTAACTTGCTCTCTAAACCAAGCCTATCAACAATTAACTTGGTCTTTTCCTTCAAAGCATCCATCTTATAGGCTAGTTTCTTACGCTCCTTGTCAGTTTCTTCTATCTTCTTATTGAGCCCCATTATTTCTTTATAGATAATGGCTCTCTCGCTTAATATCTTTACTAGTTTTGCATCTTGTATCGCTACTTTTGTTATTGTGTCTTTCATTTTAAAAAAGTGATTTGTAAGCTTCTGCCCACTTATGAGCATGTTGACGTATATCGTAATTTTTTAATACATATTCTCGTGCCTGTCTTCCCAAACGTCTCCTCACATCCTTGTTTTTAATCAGCCGCTCTATCTCTTCTTCCCATTTAGAGTTGTCTTTTATAAGGACACCAAAATCTGGCGTTATTTCTTCGTATGGTCCATTGTCAAAGCTCTGTGCTATTACAGGTATCTCACACATTGCTGCCTCCAAGAACTTCACGTTAGACTTACACCTATTAAAGTAATTGTCTTTACGAGGTATAAGCATCATGTCTAGCCGCATATTGTTCAACGTCTCCTGATAAAGGTAGTTTGGACACCATGGGAAATGCTCTTTCTTGATACTATCCCAGAACGCGTACTCCTCTGCAAATACTTTTGTAACCGCGGGATTATCTTTTCGGTGCTTTGCGTCTCCTAGACCAAACACCACTATCTCAACGTCGTCTCTTTGGCTCAATTTTCTTATAACCTCTTTAACATGTAAATAATCATACTCAATGGCCGCACTTCCTACTATACCTATACGTACCTTGTCGCCTTCGTTTCGCAATGGCTCGTCCCAGTCATCAGGATCTACACAGTTAGGTAGTATCATCACGTTAGGACAAGACTGTTTATACTCTTCTGCAAGCGTAGTTGTAGTTGTGGTTACTAGATCACACATCCGCATAAACTCTTCTATGTTATCACTACGTCTTTTAAGATGATCAACTTGATTGCCATCAGCAGTGAAATTAGCTAATGGGTGTTGGTCTTCAAGTTTAAACGTGTCGTCATTGTCCATCACAATCTTCTTGCCATCTTTCTTAAGCATTGCTGCTAAGTTGTGGTATGTTCTCTCCTCCGCCCTATGGAACACGACTACGTCTGCCTCTACTAACTTCTCTTTTATATCCTTTGGATCCATTCTGTTACCCATTCTACTAGGTTTATCAGTATCATAACCATTAAAAACGCAAGGGAGATATATACGTAAGTAGTTACAACCTTCATATCCGCTATTTACCATGAAAACATTCATATAAATTTTTTGTTACGCTTTCGGCGTTTCATTTCCTCTAACTTCTTTTGGAACTGTATTTGGATCTCTAAATCCGAAATGGTTAGATCCGTTATACGCTTGGGCAATATCCCCCTCATATACTCTCCCATCCTTTCCTATGAACACTTTTACTTTTTTTAATTTAGTTCCCATTACTACTGGCATATTAAGATAGCTTATAGATTAGTTGGCACATTGTCTCTTTTTCTACCCTAGCATTGTACTCGGCAGGTACTCCGTAGAACATGTTTTCCTTAATATTCTCGTCCTCCGGTAACTCATCTATGTTGTAATGGATTCTCGGGTTAGGGAACTTCTTTGATTCCTCCACCACCATTTTGATACGTTCAAGGATTCTTTCTTCTTTTGTCATAATTTATCTCCACGCCTTCAGGGCGTCCGGCGTGAACTGGAACCCCGAGGGACAAATTATATTTAAATAATTGTTAGAACTTATTAGGCATCAGCTGTAGCTATCCATACACCACTTGTGTCACGGTTCTCAACTACACCGAATACAACGTCAGCAGTTGTAACTGTTGATAAATATTGTGGGATGTAATTTGACTGAACACGCATGATAGTTGAAGCATGTACGATAGCATCCTTATGTGCAAGGCACGACTGTGCAGAACCAGTTGTAGCACCGATTCTTTCACTCATATAGACAGGTATACCATAGAGCATACCAACCTTACCTTTCAAAACAGGATCAGCACCGGCTGTGTTTACCATTAAGGTAAATCGATCAATGGACATGAGATCTGACCAGATTTGTTTTGGAGTGAAGAAGAATGCTCGACCTTCTTGTGGAACCTTAGCTTCATCCAAGTATTGGATAGCTCGGCGGATATTGCTATCTGCAAGAGCAGCAGCCGAAGTACCAGTTGTTTGTGAGAAGTTATCAAATAAAGCAATGATAGCATCTTCATAAGCAGCAGCTACAACAGCAGAGGCATTTTTTGCCAATACTGACATGTAGTTGTAGCTCTTCTTTACTTGCTCGGCTTCTTTGTCTTCGATTGCGAATGAACATTCATACCAAGTATCAACAGTCAATGTGACCTGGCTGTCAGTTGGGTTGTTCAATGTAACAGCTGTTGCATTAGATTTGCTGTAAGCTGTCATTGCAGTGATATTTGGGATCAATAATGTCTTTGTACCACTTGCTAAGTCTGCTGATAAATCTGTGAAGAATTTAGCACAGACAAGTTCATCTTTGTACCAGTTGTTCATCTTTTCAGCGAACAAACCTGGGATTACCGACGCCAACGTTGTGTTGGTCTCAGTAGCGGTAGGAAATGTACCTGTAGCGATATTGTTATAATTAGGTAGCAAGCTTTAACAATCTGTATTAAACGAGTTTCTTCCTGGCACGACACTTATAGTTGTCTGTTAAACTATGGCAATTTTCACACAATGTAACTCCGTTGTTAATGTCCCAGATAACATCACACTTTCTTGCGTCTAAAACATTTTTTATTTCATTTTCTTTTATAATAGATGAAAAAGATTTTATGTGATGGACGGTTATGAACTCACCTCTAATGCCACACGTTTGGCAAGTCCAATTATCTCTTTGAAAACAATCAGATCTCCATTGTTTATATTCTGGCATTCTTCTTATAACTCTATCCAATATGGAAACTCCACCACGATAATTAGCATTTAGCTCTCCGATATTTTGTCCTCTTTTAAAAGAAGTCTTATTGGGAGCGTGACCTTTCGTCTTATTGCTTATTATTGTTTTTGTTTCTTCACTGTGTTTTTTGTGGTGTCCAATCTTTGGATATTTTTCTTTGTCTATTTTAATACCAGAGTTCCACGCTTTTTGACCTTTAATAAATGTCATAGAAATTCACTTAATACAGATTGTTAAACAACACTACTTCTAATTGTCAAGACCTAGACCTTATCCATGACTTCTCTGAAATATGCTTGATGTTCCTCTTCCGTCATTTCACCGACAGGTTTGGGAGGTGTGTATCTGCCACTTCCAGAAGATGCAGGGAGAGATGCGAGTGCTGACTTTTCTTTCTTTTGGCGTTCAGTAACTTTTGTCTTAAAGTAGTCATCTGATTCAGCGACCACTAAAGGGTTGGTTCCTTCTACCTTTGAAAGCTTTAAAGCCAGTTTAACCTCTTCATCTGTATATCCTTTTGCATAGAGAATTACCTCTTCACGAGTAAGTCCAGTATCATTTAGTTTTTTAAGGGGTTGACTTACTTTTTTAGCCTCTTCGGCTTTCTTAACACGTGCGTATAACATCTCGTTTTTACGCTTTAACTCTTCGTAGTCCTCAAGCGTAGGGGTGTTATCAACTTCAGCCACCTGAGCGGCTTCGGTTTCTTCTTCTACTGTTTCAGAGTCAGTAGCCTCATTGACCGTTGGGTCTAGTTCGTCTGTCATATTTAGTAGCACCTAACAGGGTGCGGTTTAGCCTAGTTAAAGGAGCTAGGTCTCCTATATTATAATAAACTTATAATTATACGTATGGCTTATCTTGCTTTATCTGTGGCTTAGCCATTCTCTCAAACTTCTTTATTGCAAGTGCCAGCTTCTTAGACGCAATATTAGACGCCATTACTTCTAGCGCAATCTTTTCTACGCTTTTACCATCAGTCTTAATCTTTAGTGGCTTATCAAGAAACTCATCAAAGAAGAATTGCTTTAACTCTTGCCACTCACTGCTTTTTAAAAATGCGTCTATATTCATATTATTGGATCTTTGCTTCACTTAACAATTTATCTGGCTGTTTAGGCTCTGGCATTTGCTGTCCGCCCTGTTGACCCTGCATTAACTGTTGCTGTTGTGCCGGTGTTAACTTCCAGGGCGTAATACCGTTGTCCTCGCAATATTGTTTAAACCCAGGGATCTGTGTAATTGCCGGATTGGTCAATGTCATTTGTAGTGCGTTGAAATAAGCATCATTCATAGCTGTCTTGTCAACACTCTCATCGGTTGGCATCATCTTGAACCCCCATTTAAAGTCCCAGAAATCAGGACCAGGCTCAATGCGTCTTCCAACCTTTCCGATATTTTCATCAACTGTCATTCCTATCTGATTGATAACGTCTGGCGTTACTAATGTCCCATTTAACATAGCCTCCTTAGCCATGTATTGTTTGACTGCCTTGTCATAAGCCTCTGCATCTTCCTCGTCCTCTGCCATTTCAATCAATTCTTCTTTCTTCCACCCCTTAACTAAATCGGGGAAAATGTCTTTTAGCAAAATATCTGCAATCTTTTCAAATAAGTTCTGTCTGTCATTACGGAACGCATTAACTGCACCAGCATTTACCACCGCAATACCTCTAAATGTAGTGTTAGCTGGGCTTGCTTCACCTTGTACAATCTGTGGAGTCATGCAAAGTTTATCTGCTTGGTTCTCAATCAACTGCATTTCAGATAAGAATTGTTGTAAACCTGTATTTGTAATACCAATCTGTTGCAAAGTCTCGTCACCAATGATCTGTCCGTTCTGTGCCTGTTCAATTACGTTACCTGTAATGTCAGGATTTCCGCTTTTGAGAAGTAACAACGAAGCAATTTCAGTTGTTTGTGCGTTCTGATTAACTAATTGGTTGGCTCTCTCTTGTAACTTGAATAAACGCTCAACCACACCACATCTCATCCATCGCCCCTTGTATGGACCAATATGGAAATCATAGTAAGGACATTCATCACGAGTTATTATCTCGTCCCATAATTGTATAAAGTCTCTCCCAAACCCATATCCAATAACATGTTTGTATTGTGGTTTATCATCTTGCTGTTCTTGGTACAATCCATAGTATTCCCATACCTCAAATCTATTTGTATCATTGCCCTGTTTAATAACATCTTGAACATTGTCCCAGACGCCATCCTTCTCCCACAGCTCATTCAATGTTAGGTTATGATTCTCAACTATATCGGCCTCATCTATACACTCAACTGATTGGTCAAAATATAGATTGTCAAGTCGCACTGGTTCCATCTTTGTTACCCCACGTTCTTTATGCTTCTTCCAAACAGCCGAACCATAAATAGCTAAATCAAGTGCTGTGTCGTTAAGTGTCTGATAAAACGAATTAGTATCAAACCAATCTTTTACCTTCTTGCGTAATGCCCATGCCTGCCAATAATTAAGCTGTCCCTTGCCATAAGGCATAAAGTCCTTAGTGTCAGGGCTAATAAGTTTAGCGAAGTGTGGAATGCGTGTGGCTGAAATATTCCAGAAAATAGCGTTGTCATCACGTTCTAAATACTTATCATTTAAATAAAAATTTATTCTACGTAATGTTTCACGCTGGTTATACAATATAGGTTTGGCGTTCTTGCGACCCTCAATCAACTGAACTTCTCCATCGATTGCGTCATCCATTACCGCCCTTACTTTCATCGAAATATTTTCGTACATATTATGTAAATGCTTTGTTAATTGAATTTGTAAACGGATTGTTAACCTTTGGTTTATATGAGTCCAGTCCGTATCTGATGGCATCCATTGCATGATCAAACCCTACATCTGGCACGTTTATGATTCTTCCTTCCTTGTCAGTCTGCCATAGATAGTTACGGTACTCTTTTAATACATTCAGACTGCGCTTTGTAACCCTTATACGTTGATCTTGAACGTATTGTATGCCCTGCCTGACACTATCCCGCCCCTTATTACAAGGTAGGATGTTAATACCGTAGCTTTTAATCTCGTCTATGCTCTTAGGTTCAGCACTATCAGCTATAACCAATGCCCTGGGTACGTTTGCTAGGATATCAGCAATCTGTTTATTGCTTAACCCTTTTTGAAAAGTTATCTCGTCTAATATAAATCCGTCGTTGTATTTGTAAATTGCCACTATTGCAGTGGGATCATTGCTATATCCGAAATCTAATCCGTATCTCTCAAGCCTTGCCTCATGTGGTATTGAATCTATAATCTCCCAGTCTTTGTAAATCTTGCCCTCTACCTCACCTAATTGGCCCAGTCCGTACACCTGCCACCAATTCTTATTGTTTTTGCGCTGTTCTATGGATCGCACAATATCAGGGCTTAACGCTTCATTGTCCTTATACGTCAGCGTAATAAACTCCACGTCATCACGTTTATCCTTTACGTCAGTATAGAACCAAAATTCCTGTACGGGATTCCAATCCAAGAAGATAAACTCCGATGTACGGACCTCTAGTTGGTCAAAAGTCTCATACGGTATATTATT
>Ga0172375_10008057_pt1 | contig 14265 bp, 14 predicted proteins | sample LakKiv1m_FD_114537 | JGI IMG/M metagenome (GOLD analysis project Ga0172375, IMG submission 114537) | Freshwater microbial communities from Kabuno Bay, South-Kivu, Congo - kab_092012_11.1m | ecosystem: Environmental > Aquatic > Freshwater > Lake | place: Democratic Republic of the Congo... | reverse complement strand
GCGGAAACAAAAAACGGGAAAATAGATAAAAATAAGTTATTAGCGGTACTTAATAGGATAATATATTTCTTTCCCTCCGAAGCCTTTTTTAAATTTAGTAAATCCCTTCCAGGATTGGAATTGATTTTGTATTCTTTCATCAAAGACTCCGACAAAATCAAATTGAGTACAGCCTTTTTTTCTTGAAAGCTTTAATGCTTCCCACACAAGAAGAGTCGGAGCAAACAGTTTTTTACCTTTTTTGGTTGCTCCTGCTATCCAATAATAGGCGATAAAATCCCAGAAAAGAAGGAGTATGCCACCGACAGGATGAGATTGTGGCGTTGGCAAATTATTTTGTTTCTGAACTGTTGGATTATGATATGCAAGTAATATCGCTGCATGATCGGGAGAAAAAATATTCCAGAGGTTGTTTACTCCTGATGTGGTGATTTCACCTAAAAATCCAGCAGATGAATTTTTTGTACGGATGAAATCTTGTATGGAATTTGATTCTTTCACGATGACACGATTTTTTTGAGCCCTCCTGACTCCACGGCGTTTACTTTCGGTGAATGACTGAAATAGTTCTTTTTTCGGTTTTGTGAGGTTGATATATATTGTTTTCGTCGGCAGAAACGATTCTTTGTGTATGGAAAAAAATTTTGAGAGGCTTTTTATTTCTTCTTGATAGCGTTTTTCATTGGTATCTTGTGTCGGTTCCACCAATACCCGTTGTACTTTGTGACGTTTCAAAAACGGGACAAGTCGCGGAATATACGGAAGATCTATAGGGCGCTGAATTTTAGCTAAAACCCCATAGAATGGAATTTTTCGGATAAATATGTTTACACCATCAAGCGTTAATACAGTCCAACCCCACAGCTCAATATATTTTCTGTAAAGAGGAGATTGTTGAATTTCCACAAATTTGAGTTTTTATGTAATTTTAGGTTTTTGTTTTTAACAACGTCCATCGCATGGTATCTCCGACACAATACATCGTATAAAGGAGCGGTTTGATAACAAGATCGTATGATCCGACATATTCTACTAATTCAGGACGGTACCCTTCTTTAAATCTATGAAATCCATACCATGGGTCATGGACATCAGGATTTGTTCCCAGCGCACCCCATAGGTCAAAGTTATGAAATCCATGTGATTTCCCCCATCGGGCTATTTCCCAGAGAAGGAGATTGGGCGCCATAACGTCTTTATGATTTCTTGACGAAGCCCCGTACGGGTAATAGAGAGTATCTTTCCAGAGAAAAATAATCCAGGACACAAGTATTTCCCCGTTATAGGAAGCAGTCCAAAGTTTAGCAATACCTGACTTTGATAATGTGTTCCACATTATTTCGTGATATGATCTGTCATGTGCGTAAAATCCCTGTCGTTTCGTGGTTTCTGAGGAAAGTTTGAGGTATTGGGCAAATGCGTTGTCGCTAGAGTCTTCTTTTATAGCTACACCACGTTTTTGAGCGATCCTTATATTATATCTGGTTTTGGAGTGCATGGATGCCAAAAGCATGTCTTCAGGTTTTGTGAGATCCAGTACAAATGAATATTTAGTAAAAAGCGGGTGGTGTGAAGGAATGAGCTGTTTGATTTTCAATGCTTCTATTGAAGGATGAGTATTGACTCGCATTGCGTTTGGCTCCAGCTGAATAAAAATCGCGTTTTTTCGTTTACCCAATTGAATAAGCTCCCCAACCATCTTTTCATCCGGTAAAGGCCCTTTCGGAACATACCCGACGGTAAACGGGATGTAAGGAATAGGGTGAAACGTTATTTGGCACGGGATATGGTTTTTACCCTGATCCACGACGAACCGGACGACATCAATGCCCATTTTCTTCCTACATTCCCCCCATTCCCACGACTGAAGTGGGTGATTGACGAGCTTATTCCAGTCTTTTGGGGTATTTGGACATTCCGGATATGATTGCAAAACGGTCGTTCTCACAGTGTAATTATCGCATGAATTCCGGCTGTGGTACAATACGATAAGTATGGGAACAAAAAAGAACAAACCATACAACTACGCTTCTCATCTTCCAATCGATGCCCGTCTGATCCCTGATATATTTTCATTCAGTCATGTCAGGGGACTGGCGAGACTGTTTCTAATTACAGAAATAACCATATCCTCACTTGTGGTCATAGGCACTCTTGTTCTTGTTGTGCTTCGTGTGCTTGGAAATCAGTAGGATTTTAAGTTAGAGAAGATAATCGTCTTGGTGAAAACCGCGCGAAGAGTCCAGAGAGACGTGTCTGTCTAAGAGAGTTTCAGGGATGTCAGCGATAAATCTGGATACCATATTTTGTGTTCGCGTTCCGAAAAATAGGCGTCTGTTTGCGTAGGAAAGGTATAATTTTTCTTTGGCGCGGGTGACACCTACATAACACAATCTTCGTTCTTCCTCCAATTCTTCTTTGTCCATAAGCGACCGGCTATGAGGGAAAAGACCCTCTTCCATACCAATAAGAAATATCGTATGAAACTCCAGTCCTTTTGACGCATGGAGGGTCATCAGGGTGACGACGTTTATCCTTTGGGTATCCAGCTTATCCGGCATCGGTTCCTGTTCAAGAAGTGCTACGGTATCCAAGAAATCGGATAGTATTGGGAATTCAGTTGCAACAGAACGGAACTCTTTGATATTTTCTAACCGGTACGCTTCTTCTTCAATGTTTGCATCATACAAATCGAGGTAATGGGTTAGTTCAAGGACGGTATCCATGAGTTCTAGTGTCGTAAGTGAGATAAGTTTCTTGTCTTTTTGGTGAGAGTCAAGCCAATCAAGGAATTTTTTCATTCTTCCTTTCCCTAGTTTTTCTATACGTCTCAACGAGACAGTATCTTTCGGGTGAGCTACAAGTCGTAAATATGAGAGCACATCTTTTATTTCTTTCCGTTCATAGAAGCGTATTCCTCCGACAAGCGTGTATGGTATGCCGGCGCGCAAGAATACCTCTTCAATGACGCGTGATTGTGCATTTGTCCGGTAAAGAACAGCAAAATCATGGTATGGTTGATTGCTTTGGAGAATTGTTGTTGAAATAAATGTTGCTTCATCATGTTCGGTGCGTGCTTCATAGAGAGTGATGTCCGGTCCCTGCACCTTTTTGGTCCAAAGTTTGAGGATCGGATGGCTGGTATTTTTTGATATGACAGCGTGTGCTGCATCGAGAATGGTTTGCGTTGACCGGTAATTCTCTTCCAGATGAAACTTTTTCATTTCCGGGTATTGGGATTTAAAATTCACGATATTTCGAAAATCCGCTCCGCGGAACTTGTAGATACTTTGGGAAGCGTCACCGACAACGGTAATATTTCTGTAGCGGCCCGCAAGGAGAGTCGAAAGGACATACTGAGCCTTATTGGTATCCTGGTATTCATCAATGAGGATATATTTATATGTTTCCTGATATTGAGCCAGGATATCCGGATTTTTTTGAAACAATTGGACGGCAACTCCCAAAAGGTCATCAAAATCAAGCGCAGTATTTTCTTTCAATTTTTTTTGATACGCGATATATACCCGGGAGACAACTTCCTGGAAATAACCCCGGCTATATTGAGGATATTCTGTTGCAGTAATAAGTTCGTTTTTTGCTTCACCTATGGTATGGAGAATTGCTCCCGGATTAAAGTTTTTTTGTGAGATATCTAGATCTTTCATAACTTCTTTGACAACGTCAAGCTGATCATTTTGATCATAGATGAGAAAATTTACGGGTAATCCAATGGAAAACCCTTCCTTTCGGAGGATTTTTGCACAGAAAGAGTGGAATGTTCCGGCAAACGGCACAACGGCACCTTTCGGATTCTGAAAGCCGGAGGAGAGGAGCTCATAAATCCGATTTTTCATTTCTCCCGCGGCTTTGTTGGTAAACGTCACCATGAGGATGTTTGTTGGATCAATGAGTTTTTCCAGAATAAGATACGCTACTTTATAGGTAAGAACCCGTGTTTTTCCACTTCCTGCGCCCGCCAGAATGAGAATCGGCCCCTCCGTTTGGACGACCACCGCCTGTTGATCTTTATTTAAATCATTGAGGAGAGACTTGGTCATAGAGTATAATCTTACCATATGCCAGGTAGTAGAGTTTCGATACGCTTTCGTCTTTGCTGAACACTCAAATGCTATTTGGTATAAAAAAGGCTACCTTTAAATTGAAAGGATACGAAGATTTTGTCAGCGTAAGAGCAAAGATCGAAACTTCACTACCTGGTATGAAACAACTCTATTTGGTTGCAAATTGGAAAAGCAATAAAACTATAGATGAGGCAAGAGATTGGATTCTTCAGATTCAGTTCAGGGAAAAACCCGATACTGCACATGTTATTCTCTGTGCGCCGTTTACGGTTTTATCGGTTTTGAAGACAGAAATCGAAGAAAGAAAATTACCGATTTCATTAGGAGCAGAAACTGTTTCAACATACCCGGATGGCGCATATACAGGTGAAATAAGCGCGAGCATGCTGAAAGGATTAGTAGAGTACGTGATCATTGGTCATTCTGAACGGCGACGATATTTTCATGAAACGGATGAGGAATTAACGAAAAAAGCAGAGGAGGCGCAAAAAAACGGCTTGAAGATTATTTACTGTGTCGAAGGATTAACTCAGCCAATTCCGGAAGGAGTCACAATGGTGCTATACGAACCAAAATCAGCAATCGGTAGCGGAACAAATGAAAATTCCGAAATTTCTAATACCATGTGCGAAGAATTATCCAAAAAGAACCATGGTATACCGGTGCTGTACGGCGGAAGCGTAACAGAAAAAACCATACATGAGTATGTTGCAGCGCCTTCGATAAGCGGTGTTGGTGTCGGGGGAGCAAGTTTGAATCCGGAACAATTTATGATGATCATTGATGCAGCTTCTTGGATATGAACAGACGATATATCCGTATAACGACCAGAATCATTGCAGTGTGTCTCCTTATTGGGTGTGTTATTCTCGTTATTCAGACTTTTCGATTGGCAAAAGCCGCTGAAAAACAATTCGGACTTTCTCCGCTTTCTATGTATCAGCTTGTAACGGACGGAGAGGCGATGGTGAAAACAACTGAAGGAAGAACAAATATTCTGATTTTAGGTATCGGTGGCGGAGACCATGAAGGTCCGGACTTAACAGACACCATTATACTGCTGTCTTTTTCTTTGACAGAAAAAACTCTTGCTCTTATTTCGATCCCACGAGATATTTGGTCTGATTCTTTGAAAGATAAAATTAACAGCGCGTATCATTATGGAGAAGAAAAAAAGAAAGACGGAGGATTGACGCTTGCTTCTGCAATGATTGAAGATATCGTTAGTATGCCCGTTCACTATACGATTGTTGTTGATTTTTCTCAATTTGAATCGATTATCGACTATATCGGAGGGATAGATATTACCGTGCCTGTGGCATTTACTGATTCTGAATACCCCATATCAGGAAAAGAAAATGACGACTGTGGAGGAGATCTGACATATGCCTGTCGTTATCAAACAGTCAGTTTTACCCAAGGGTTTCAACATATGGACGGAAAGAAAGCTCTTATGTATGTGCGAAGCCGTCATGCAGAAGGGGGAGAAGGAAATGATTTTGCACGTGGACGTCGTCAGCAGGATGTCATAGTAGCGGTGAAATCACGGATTATACAAATGGAACCATGGTATCATCCGGAAATGTCTTTACAACTCTTCCAATCATTTGATAAAGCGACGAAAACAGATCTTACCATTGGTCAATTATTAGCACTTGGAAAACTCGGTATGGCGATAAAATCCGAAACGATTCAAAAAATATCCATTGAACCATATTTAACGGAAGCACCAACGGAAGCCTATGGCGGATATGCACTTATCCCGAAACAGAGTTGGGAAGAGATTCATGTATACATCCAATCAATTATAAGCGGAAGCTGATTATCGAAGAAACACAACTCCACCTGCGACCAGTCCCACCCCGATGATAAGAAGAAGGATCGTAGGAAGCGTTGATCCGGGTTCAGGCATGGGTTCTGCAGTAATCGGTTCAGCAGTTGTTGAAGCTTCCGGTGTTGGCTCAATAGTAGCCGAAGGGGTAGCATCCCCTAACACCTGTGACCCTGACTTAAGAACCGTAAATGTGGTTGTAAGCGCGACGGATTTACCTTTATCATTTACTGTTGTAATGGTGACGCTTTGTTTTCCGTACGCAAGAGGCTTAGCCGGTGTGTATGACCAAAGACTGTTGGCTCCGACAGTAGCTTTTCCACTTACCGGTTTTTGTATACCAATGGTAACAGTAACGGTTTTTCCGGGGATTCCTGCTCCTTGGATAAGCGGACGAGTTGATACAATTGACGCATTTTGTACGGGCGTAGTAATGGACACTCCACCGATTTTTTCGTTCGGAAGTGGTGTAGGAGTATTTGTCAACGCTTGTGTACCAAGCACCCCCTCCTGTTTAGTAGTAGCAAGGGTGTTTGTCGTTTTTATTTTTGATTGCTGGTTCCGGAAATCATATGAATTTCCCACAGTCATATCAGGAACTGGCGCGTCATTATCAGTATCTGTGAGACTTTCGGTTTTTTGGGAATCATAATACACTGTAATCATTTCCATTATGTGTTCTTTGAGAGGGACATAACCGGATAGGTCTTTCGTACGAATGAACGTAAGCGGTATTAACCAGGATCCTGAAGGTGTGATGAGCGTAGATACGGTTTGGCTGTCTTCAAGAGTAAGAACGACAATTCCACCGGAAGCAGGTTTTCCGTCCGGCATCCTCACGGTTCCGTATGCCGGTTCCAGACCTGCAGTGGTAGCAGCAGAAATGGTTGGACCGGTCACAAATGTAAGTGGATTGCCTTTTGTAGGAAAGCGTTTTCCGTTTGAGAGGATTGTGACGTCATACGATGTACCCGGTAACAAATTTTTTATACTGGCGCTATGCGTTATATATTTATTTGATTTTCCCGTTATATCGCGTTCATCAAATGCAGTGATTTTTGCATTTGTTTTTGATGTAAGAATAACTCCTCCTGATGTCGGAGCTACGGTTTGCCATATAATTTTACACGCGGTGTCACTTATATTGGTAACTAAGACATTCTTCGGTTCTTCAGAGGGAGTTGCCATCGAACGCCAGGATGTTATTTGCTGGACAAATACGCTTATTGCGCCAATAGCGAAAAAAAGGATAAATAAGGCCAAAAGCGTCGGAATTTTTTTTGGTGTTGTGATCATAACACATTAATAACGTTTCCTCATATTTAATACATTTAACGTATGTGTGTCAATGGTAGAAGGAATGGGAGCGGATAGTTGTTGGACAGTCGTAGTCACCGTTGACGTTTTTGTTGTTTTAACAAATTCAAACATAATCCATAGGAATACGGTTATGAATGTAAAAATTGATATGAGAAAAAGATCGCGATCGCTATTTTGTTTCATAATATGCTATGAGTTTTATAGACAATTCCAGTGTAGCCGGTATTCCGGATTCGGATGCGGATGACAGCTCTTTTTTTACCGGCGTGAATATCATTGATTGAATGGTGAGGATTCTTCTTATGTTCACCAGTTCTTTCAAAAAAGAGACAACAGAGAGGTACTGTCCTTCAATTTTACACGTTATTGGGATTTCTACAAATACATTTTTGTTTTTTGATGCTGTTAATGCAGATTGAGTAGCAAGGGGAATGTCGCCCATTTGTAGAAATGACAGCATAACATTTTGCTCAGTTGCAAGGTTTTGCATTTGTGAAACGATATCTAAGGCATCCGGGGATTTCGGTACGGCTTCTGAGAGGAGTGGAAAAAGTTGCTGATTGTTTTCATAAACACTATTTGCTTCAATAAGTGCATTTATTTTTTCATCCATTTTTTTATCCGTTTCCGTTTTATCTTTTATCTCCCGTTGGAGGTACAGGATGGTTTGGATAGTAGGCCGTATTGCATACCACCCGAATACGGACAATACGAGAAAAAAGAAAATAACGGTAGAATAGTTTTTTGTTTTTGTACTTTGAATAAATGGAGTAATGGATTGAGCGTATTTTCTATATTGCTTCGCAAACGGTAAGATTGGTTGTTCCATGGAAAATTATTGCGTTTTTGTTTGTTCTTTTTGTGCTGGTTTTATTTTAGCTGATAACGCAAAGGTTATACCGGATGCTCCTTTTCCGATTCTGCTGATCTCCACATCAGAAAGATTGTTGGATGCGGAAAAATTGTTAAGGAATGCCGAAAAACTGTCTGATGATTCAGCGATGACATCTGATGTAATTTTGCCGTTTTCAAACCTCAGGTTTTTCAGGTGAGTATCCATAGGCATAAGCGTATGGACAAGGATGACGGTATCTATTGGTACAGATTGCTGATTCATGAGAGATTTGATCGAGTTAATTTTATCCTGTACACCGCGGATATTCTGTTCCAAATCAACGTTAACCTCAAGGATTTCCTGTTTCTCCATGATATTTTCTTTTAAATCCGACAGTTTTCTGTCTAAACTGAATCGGGAGGCAAAAGCCAGAAGAACAATAAGTTCGGTGGTGATCATGATATACCGCCCGTATGTCGTTATCCAAATTTTAATACGGTTGAACGGAGAATTGGTCGATTCTTCCAGTGCAAGGAGATTGATGGTTACTTGATTGGCAGGCATACCAGGTAGTGAGGTTTCAAATTTTGCTTTTTACGCCATCAAAACCTCTGTGATTTCTTTGTTAATATACCATTGTTACATAACCAGATAGCTGAACGGTGTTCAGCAAAGACGAAAGCCTATCGAAACTCTACTATCTGGTATACTGTAAGTATAAACGGAGAGGAGATACGTGACAAGTGATTGGAAAGAAAAAGAAAGGTACATTCGGTAAATGTTTCTTTTATACCATCTTCTGCCAGCGCTTACTTTTTTGTAAGAAGTTTTGTAAGGCGGGATTTCAATCTATCAGCTTTATTTTTATGAATGACGTCTGTTTTTACTGATTTATCCAGGATTTGGAACACAGATGATAATGATTTTTGAGTAGGTTTTTTTCTGAATTGTTTTATATTCTCACGCAATGCCCGCTTTTTATTAGCATTTGTGATTGTTCGAATTTTATCGTGTCGTAGCTTCTTTTCGGCCTGTTTTGTTATTGGCATATCAGGAAGTATAGTCGATTTGACCCTTTAAGGTCAAGCCTGCCATAAGGTATAATCATTGAAGATGAAACGATTTTTTAACTTTTTTTCTGAAAAACAGACCTCAGTTCGTTCAGCGGCAACAGTGCTCATGTCTATGGTTTTGTTATCCCGCGTATTAGGACTTGTCCGCGACAGGCTGCTTGCTGCCAGATTTGATCCAGAGATACTCGGTGTATATTTCGCCGCATTTCGGTTGCCAAACCTTGTGTTTGAGCTCCTTGTCATGGGTACTCTGACAGCAGCGTTCATACCCGTTTTTACGAAGTATATAGCAGGCGAGAAGAACGGAGAGGCGTGGCACATATCTTCGACGCTTATCCATGTTTGTTCTATTCTTTTCGCCTTGCTTTCCCTACCGCTATTCCTGTTCAGCGATACATTCTGTCAATATATCGCCCCGGGCTTCAATCATGCGCAAATTATTCAAATGAGCCAATTTATGCGGTTCATGATCATTTTTCAGGTATTCCCGCTTCTTATAGGTAATTTTTTTACTGGAATTCTTCAGTCGTACAATTTATTTTTTGCACCCGCAGCAGCTCCGGTCATCTATAACGTCGGCATCATAATCGCAATTATCGTTCTTACGCCCTTTATTGGTATATGGTCGCCTGTTGTCGGAGTGGGAATCGGATCAGTGCTTTTTCTTTGCATTCAAATTCCGTCTCTTATTTCGGTAGGATACACCCATAAGCCGGTCATGGATCTGTCTCATAAGGGAGTCCGGGAAGTAGGTAAACTCATGGTGCCAAGGACAATTGGTCTTGCTGTATCTCAAATAGATACGACAGTTGATCTCATATTGTCCACACTTCTGGGAGCCAGAATGGTTACTATATTTCAATTTGCTCAGCACTTACAGATGTTGCCGATCGGACTGTTCGGAACGACAGTAGCTCAGGCTGCGTTTCCGATTCTCTCTCAAGCGTCAGCACGGGACGATAAAGAGCTGTTTAAGAAAACTCTCATATCAGGGATCAATCAAATGTTATTTTTTATTTTTCCGATGTCAGTCTTTTTTATTGTTTTCCGTATTCCGATAGTTCGGCTCGTTTTCGGTGCATCCCGGTTTGATTGGGATGCGACGGTTATGACAGGAATAACCTTATCTGCATTCAGTCTTTCATTATTTGCTCAATCCATCTCACCGCTTCTTGCGCGCGCATTTTTTGCGCTCTATGATACCGCTACGCCGGTTATTATTGGTATTTTCTCTATTTTGTTAAATACCGTTCTGAGTATTTTATTTGTGTCACATATGCACTTTCCGGTGTGGTCTTTGGGATTGTCCACGTCGATCTCCAGTATTGTCAACCTCATACTGTTGCAGATATTTTTAATAAAAAAAATTCCGTCATTGACTATTCGTGATATCGGATGGAGTCCGGTTAAAATGATCGTGGCTGCCTGTATCATGGGAGTTGCTCTCTATATACCTCTCAAATTATTTGATCAGCTGGTATTTGATACGACCCGGATATCCGGATTAGTGCTTCTTACCGGAGTGAGTGGGTTTATCGGCCTTTCCTGTTATGTATTTTTTGTATGGATTTTAGGTGTATCTGAACTGCGGGCATTTCTCTCAATTATAGAGAAGGTCCGCCGGCCAAAACAGGTTGTCTTGGAGCCTGCCAAAGAAGTGGTCAATAATGGCGGTCAGGATAGTACGAGTTGAAACATTTTTTCCCGTAGGTACGATTCCTTCTAATCTTATATTTCTGTAAAAAAAATTGTGGACTGTAATCTCAATGGGGGATTTTATTTTTTCCGATAAACCATCCGGGAAATCAGACGTCGGATTAGTCTTTTTTTGTGAGCTCCAATATGACTATGCTTTGGGTAGCCATGTAAAGCTTTAGATCCAATACTCCGTCTGAAACTGTCTTTGGAGTCGTAGTGTCCGTACCGAACAGAAAGTGTTCACGGAGCGTGTATGATCCGGGATCAAGATTTGTAAATTTTACTGGTACCGTCTCAACGTGGCCGCCGCTTTTGTCAAAATTAACAAGCATAAGCCGTATTGTTTTCTCTTTTACGGATGCAAATCCCGTAACCCATGTTCCTTCTCCGGTCACCTGTAAGCGGTCTCCGGCCATCTGATCGATAAATGAATATACCCAGTAGCGCGGTTTAATCTTTTTTCCGTCATTTTGGTGTCCGACAAGCCCCCAACCGTTAGATTGTCCCGGTCCGTCTTTGAGTTCAAACGAGAACATGTATGATGCGCTTCCTGAAATCATTTGCCGGATGACTGCAGCAGTATATGCGGCTGCATACGTTGAGTTATACAGGGTGCTTTTGTCTCCTGTAAATCCAAATTCAGTAATAAGGGTTGGTTTAAGCGTATGCCAGGGGTAGGGAAGCATCCAATTGATGAAATTCGTCTGGTCTGTTGCATACCGTTTCGGATCCTGGAGATACGAATGCCATGAGAAAAAGTCGACGCGGTATCCGCTGGACGCCAGCGCCATAATCCAAGTTTTGTACAGCCCTGTTGTAGCCGGACCGCCAAGGTAAAACCAGTTTGTATTTTGGGCACGTTTTGCTCCATCAGATGCATATTGGTACAGTGTCAGGTAATTTTTTGGTCCGCCCACTTTCCAGCTGCCAAACTGTGCAAGATCAGGTTCATTCCATACTTCATAATAGATTCCCCCGATGTTTTTTTGATCTTTTCCACTGTAGTGCTCTATGGTTTTTTGGACAACTGTCGCCCAGTCGTTCCAGTCATTAGGGGGGTTAATGACTACTCCTCCCTGTGCAATTGACTGGGGCATATAGGATAAGGCAAGAACCGGTTTAGCTCCTGCTTCAAGAATTGTATTGACTGCAATGTCAAGCTTTGAAAAATCAAATGACATTCCGCCTCCAGCGCCCTGCACGACGGGGAAGCGGTCATACAGATGGTCAATGCGGATATATTTGGGACGCAAGCCTTTTACTTCAGAAAGAATTGGTCCGATCATATCTTCAGATTCCTCTCCGCCCTGTGCAAACGCATGGTAGAAATCGGTTTTAATTGGTTCCAACACTGCTTTTGTATCAACAGTGATATTAGCAGGTGTGCCTACAGCTCTGGTTATGAGTGTTACCGATTGGTATGTGGCAAAGAGGAGAAGCGGAAGAAAAAAAAGAAGCGAGAGAATGGATATAATCGACATGAGTTTGGGTGACGTATTGCGTTCCAGTATATTCATATGCGTATTGCCGTATGGGAAAGGATGCCCAAAATAATCAAGATTCCAGATGCGAAGATGAGGATAAGTGTATTTCCTATGAATCCGGATTCCGGAATCTCATCTCCGATTGTTCCGTTTGTGTCTTCTCCGCCAATTCCTCCGCCTATGGTAAAGGTAGAGGAAAGGGTTTCTGACACCCCGAGCGTCGGGAGAAGTGCTGTCACCACAACAGTATATGTGCCTGTGGAAAGAGCGGTAGTCGGTACTGTTTGCCAGTTGCCGTTTTCATCTGCAGTAACGACTGTTGTTTGAGCAGGAGTTGAATGAATAACCACAGTGACGGTAGCACTGGCGGAAGCCGTCCCCTGGATGAGTGGTTTACCTGACCGCGTCGCTTCAGCACTTACATGTAATGTGAGAGCAGATGATGTTGCTGTTTGAGTAAGAATTTCCGGAGAATTTGTTGAAAGTGGGGTTGTCGTGAGGGTAAGAGGCATAACGGTTGGCGTTGGAGTTGAATTTGCCAGCGTTTGAGAAGATCCACCTGTAATTGTGACGGATCCGGGCTGGCTGCTTGTTAATACATTTACGGTATTTTCACCGATTCCGGCTACAAACGTATCAGGAGCAAACTGGATAGCAATCGGACCCGCGCTGCCACTAATTGCTTTTAAGCGTAACACCGCAATTTCTCCCTGTCCGGTTATCGGTTTTGCCGTGTTTTCAGCTGCCACTGTAATTGTTGCTGTACCGGATCCTACTGTTCCCTGATTTAATATGCGCGGAGCAAGAGTGGAATTTGTAATACTTAAAGCTTCGAATTTTGTCTGATCGAACAGTATGGAAACTCTCGCTGATGCAACCCTGTTTTCAGCAGTGTTTATCATCACCTTACACGATACTGTTGCTCCTACAGCTACCGAAGCTGTGTCCGGTTGAATTGAGAGAGTTGTTGCAGGGGCAGCTTTACTTCGAAGCTCCTGTTGTTGCCCGACGAAAAACACGATGACTGGTACGGAAATAAAAATAAGAATACCGGTAATAAGAAGAAGAATTTTTTTCATTACCATCTATTATGGGAGTATTTTTTGTGTGTGACAATAGGGGATTGACAAAATTAGCACTCGATATATAATAGTGCTAATTTGGAGAATTTCATGGATACAATGCAGATTGTAAAAGATTTGACACCGCGCCAGGTAGAGATACTTAAGGCGATTATCGAAGAGTATATAACCACTGCAGAAGCAGTGGGTTCTGAAACACTGGACAAAAAATATAATCTTGGCGTATCTCCCGCAACAATTAGAAACGAGATGGTGAGGCTCACTGAGATGAAATTACTTAAACAACCCCACACATCTTCAGGAAGGACTCCTACTCCTGATGCGCTGCGGTTTTATGTCGATGTCCTCATGAAGCCAAAACATCTGTCTGTAACTGAGGAAATGTCGGTAAAAGAACAAATTTGGGATGTCCGTCAGGAAGTGGATAAAGTTTTGCGGGAAGCGACGAAAGCAATGGCAAGCAAGACAAAAACGCTTGCCTTGACCACAACGGATGACGGCGGTCTGTATTATGCAGGAGTCGGAAACATTTTGGACATGCCGGAATTTTACGATTATGAACTGACTCATTCACTGTTTGACAAGATAGAGCAGTTTGACTATTGGTGGAAATTGTTTGAAGGTCACAAAGAGCCGTTAGTAGTCCTCTTGGGAGATGAGTTGGGCATGAAATCGCTTTCCCAATGCGGATATGTATATCAGATATTTGAAACGCCGCATATCAAAGGAGCAATCGGGGTAGTTGGGCCATTCCGCCTGAATTATTCCTCGATAGTCCCATTGGTGCGATACATGGGAAATCTCATTAGTGAGCTGGGAACTCAATGGTAATCGCCTTATCGGCGATCCGTATGCAG
>Ga0172375_10008056_pt1 | contig 14268 bp, 7 predicted proteins | sample LakKiv1m_FD_114537 | JGI IMG/M metagenome (GOLD analysis project Ga0172375, IMG submission 114537) | Freshwater microbial communities from Kabuno Bay, South-Kivu, Congo - kab_092012_11.1m | ecosystem: Environmental > Aquatic > Freshwater > Lake | place: Democratic Republic of the Congo... | reverse complement strand
GTAGCTTCTCGTTGTTCCTCTATCTGCGGTTTCGGGCAGAACGGAGCGTAGGACTCAAGTGCCCAAGCATCTACCCCCTTTTGCGGTATCCCGCAAAAAGAAGAAAAGACAGTTGCTATCCGCTTCAGGACTTCGATGCCTCCGATGGCACGCCCGGCGCGGTCAGGGACGTCGCGCAGACGGACACCCTGGACGAACTGGTGATTGTCGACGCGCGTCGGAAGGATGCGGGCGGGAAGGACGTTCCTCTGCTGCCGGCCGATGACGTCGACTATTTCCCGCAGGCGCTCACGCATTTGCCCCGCGCGAACGACCCGGCCGGCATCGACGAGTGGCTCGACGGCGTCGTGTCGAGCAGCAACTTCTTCAGGAAAGTCTCGTTCGCGGGACGACACGCGTCGAGTGCCGTTACCGGACTCGTGAACGTAGCCGAATTCCCGGCCGGCACCGTGAATCCCGTGCTGGTGGCGACCACTCGGAACGGGGGACGCGCACTGCTTCCGCTGGGGACGAACCTGCTCTATTCCGTGGGCCTGCCGCGCTGGCTGGCCTTCTCGGCCGATTTGTTCGCGACCGCGGCGACCGTTCAGGGCACCTATGCCGAACTCAAGGAGACCTACGCATCCAAACAGCCAGACGGCAAGCTCTCTGCGCTGCCGAGCCTGACCGGCGGGATCAGTGAAGAGAACGGATACCTCACATACGCCTACGGTCTCGGCGTCGCTTGGAAAGAAGGCGACGAAGCGCCGGGCGAAGGCGGGCTCGGCATTGGTCCCGGATTGCTGGGCCTTGAATTCGAGGCGACGGCCTCCGTCGGATTCAGCGGCGAAACCACCAACCTTTCGTTCACCGTCGGCGGCACGGTCGGCAAGGAAGAGATCGACCTGTCCGACTACATGCCCGGTTTCGGCAAGGCGCTGGGACTCGAAGGCACGATCAATTCGGTGGGAGGAACCGCCGAAACGAAACACAGCGGCCAGTTCGACGGCGGCGACTGGACCGAGCGCGAGCTGGAGACTGCGGTCGGCGCGTATCTCGACCTGACGATCCGGTACAATCTGGAGGGTATCACCGGCAAAATCCCCTACGTCGGACCTTTCATCACCGCCGCTGACAAGACCGGCCTGCTGAAGCTCTACGCGCGGCTGGACGCGGGCGGACGCGTCGAATCGAAAGAACGGTGGCGCACGGTCGAGCAGGAGCGCAAACCCGTCGGGGCCGGCGACGATTATGAATATCCGGGCGGCTATGTGATCATCCCGGCCGATCCTGATCCCGATCCGCTGACGCCCTCGCGGCACGCGTTCGGCGGCACGCGCGACACCAGCGGCTCGTACACGAACCAGTTCGCGCTCGGGATGACCTTTGCGACGAGTTTCGAAGGCAGCGGGTTGGGCGACCACCTGTACCTGCGGACCGGTCTGGAGATCACCGGCAACGAGAGCGATCTGGTCGCGGGCAAGCCCTCGCTCGTCATCATCCCGAACACCTTCGGCGACTGGCCGCCGATCAAACGCGTGTCGGGCGACGTGAACGCCTTCGCCAACGCGAAACTCGACGTGTACGTGACGGAGATCGAGAAGACGTGGACGATGAATCTCGCCCGCATCGATCACCAGTTTACGACCGACAGCCTGATGACGATGACGGACTTGAACATCGCCGTCACCGAGCGGGAGCGCGCGGCGACGGCTTTCACCGGCACGTTCCCGGTGTTGGTGCGCAACCTTCCCAAAGGCTCATCGTTTGCGGTCGGCAACGGTTGGGTGATCTTCGGCCGCTACAACGACGCGACGCGCGCGACGGAACTGGTGGTCTCCCTTTTCGACGGCACGAGCTACGGGGAGCCGACGGTTTTGGCCTCGGTCGAAGGCTTGGGGCGGATGCGCTTGACGGACCTCGGCGGCGGCCGCTGGCTGCTGGTTTGGGAGGAACGCCCCGGCATCGCCTCCAATCCCTCCGCGCCGTCGGTCTTGCACGCCGCGTTCTACGACGCTGGCGCGTGGGGCGCGCCGCATGCGGTGGTCACGTTGGACGGTTATCTGACGAAACTCGAGGTGTTCGCCACGCGCGATAAGCTCAGCATTCCGTACGTCGAGTCCTACGAAAGCAACGACAGCACGAACGCCCGTATCCGCGCGGTGGTGTACGGCGGTTCCGGCACGACGTGGTCGGCACCGTACAACATCCGCGCCTCCTCTGTTGTGCTCGACCGTGCGATGGCCTGCGCGGGCGCGGCCGGTGACGCGGTATGGAGCGACGAACCGGGCCGCATCTTTTATATTCAGAGCAACGGTTCCGTTTCCTCGCGCTATTGGGATGGCGAGCGGTTCTACGTGCCCGGCAAAGCCGACTATCTCTACATCACGGCGGGCCCTGTTCAGCGCACGGCGATATGCCCGGCCGGGACGAACGACGCGCTCTACGCAGCCTTGCTCGAGAGCGACGGCGAGATTCGGCTCAGACGTTATGTGCCCGACGCCTCGCGCGATCCCGCCAACCTCGACTACAACTGGAATGGCCGCACGGTCACCGCGATGTGGCCCGAACTTGGGGTTTTCGCCGACGGCGCGGACGGCGCCAGCGAGCTGGCCTGCGGCTGGCTTGCCCAGACAAACTTGCTGTTGACCGCTTGGGCGCGCAACGGCCTTCTGCATGCGGCCTTCACGGACCCGAACCAGGTGAGCAACAGCGTGCTGTGCAGGATCAGCTCCAACGGCAACGGGCAATACGGCGATATCCGCATCGAGCCGGTCAGCAACGCGACCGCGCGGATTTATGCGTGTTACCGCTCCGAAAGCGTCCAAGAGCTGCGCGTTTTCACCGTGTCGGCGGACGGCGGCGTGACAGGCCCCAACCCCGACGCCACCGGCAGTTTCACACTCATCTATCTCGCGGGCGCGGGCGGCACGGTGGATGGCGTGACCACACAGTACGTGGCGCAAGGCGAAAGCGGGGCGGCCGTCACCGCCGCGGGCGCAGACACGGGCGTCGTCTTCCGCGCATGGAGCGACGGTTGCACGGGAGCCGTGCGGACGGATGCGAACGTGCAGTCCAACCTGACCGTCACAGCCCGTTTCCGCAGCGTCGGCGGAGCCGATCTCGACTGGTATTCGGCGTACGGATTTGCGCCGACGAACGGCGAGTCATGGAGCGCGCTCGACGCGCGCGCGGTTCCCGACAAAGGCACGACGCTGTTCCACGAGTTCGTCGCCGACACCGATCCCAACGCCACGAATTCCGTCTTTCGTGTCGAGGCGGTCGACCCCGGTCCGCCCGTCAGCGTCCGCTTCACGCCCGGTTCGACAAGCCGCCACTACACGCTGCAATTCGTGGACGATCTGATCGGCGGTGTCTGGAGCAACGTACCCGGCCAAGGGCCGCGTCTAGGCGCAGGCGAGACGGATACGATGACCGACTCTGACACTGCGCCGACGCGCTTCTATCGCGTAAAGGTCGAAGTGCCGTAGAAACCTGCGGAAATGTTTTGTTCCGGCTGTTTTTGCCGTCTGATCGCGTCCGATACGGAAACAACGCTTGATTTCTCATTGCCGGATTTGCGATACTCCTTTCATACACTCCAATTAGGAATGCCATTGGTGTGGCGTTTACATGGGGACTGGGAACAAAACGGACGGGCGTTGAGTGCCGTTCGGAAAAGACGGAATGATTTACCATGAGTGAAATATCTGTGTCAAACGTCCGGAATTTCGCGATTCTCGGGCATAGCGGAAGCGGAAAGACCACTCTCACCGATGCCGTCGGCTTCAAGCTGGGGCTCAACGACCGCCTCGGCTTGGTCTCCAACGGATCCAGCATTTCGGATACGACGGACGAAGAAAAGAACCGCAAAATAACCATTTTCTCCAGCAGCTTCACCGGCATCCACAAGGTCGGGGACCAGGAATACAAAATAGTTTTCACCGACACGCCCGGTTTCATGGATTTTTACGGACAGATTCTCGGCGCGATTCGGGCTGTGGATTTCGCGCTGATCGTGGTCGACGCGGCATCGGGCGTTCAAGTCGGCACGCGTCGGGCGTGGAAGCTGTGCAAGGAAAACAACCTTTCGTCGGTGGCGTTCGCGATCACGGGACTCGACAAGGAGAACACGAGTTTCGAAAAGACGCTGAATGCGATCCGCGATGCCTTTGGCGTCAATTGCGTGCCCGTCACGGCCGTGCTCTCCGCTGGCACCGTAGTGAACCTTTTGGACACGGAGGACCTGCCGGAAAACTTGGCGGAGATTCGCAGCAGCCTGACCGAGGCGGCCGCCGAGACCGACGAGAAGCTCATGGAAAAGTACTTCGCCGATGGGAGCCTTTCCCCCGCAGAGATTCGGAAGGGGCTGCACACGGGGATCAGCGCGGGCTCTGTGCATCCCATCTACACCGTGATGCCGCTAAAGGGCGTCGGCGTCGGCGAGATGCTCGACAGTGTCTGCCGGTTGCTCTCGGGGCCCGGAGGACGCGTTTTCAGGGATGTGTCGGAGAAGGACGTTTCCTGCGACCCGAACGGGCCGCTCGTGGCGCAGGTCTGGCGCACAGCGATCGATCCTTTCATGGGCCAGCTCAGCTATGTCCGCGTGATTTCCGGAACGTTGACCACCGGGATGGTGCTCCTGAACACGTCGAACGACGGCAAGGAATCGATCTCGTCGATGCTTTACGTCATCGGCAAGAAACAGACGCCCGTCGCCAAGGCGGGCCCTGGCGACATTGTTGCGATCCCGAAGCTGAAGAACACCAAGACCGGCCATACGCTGGTGGCCGTCGGCTCGGCCGTGAAGCTCCCCGAGATCGCGTTTCCGCCTCCCGTGATGTACATGGCGGTCACGGCCAAGACGCAGGCCGACGACGACAAGCTGAGCACCGCGATCCACCGTCTCTTGGATGCCGACCCGACGCTGCATTTCGAGAAGCAGGTCGAGACCAAACAGGTCATTCTGAAAGGACTCGGCGACGTACACATTGATGTGGCTGTGAACCTCATGAAGTCGCAGTCGAACGTGAGCGTTGATCTCTCGGTGCCCAAGGTGCCGTATCGCGAGACGGTCACCGCGCTGGGCGACGGCCACTACCGCCACAAGAAGCAGTCGGGCGGCCGCGGCCAGTTCGGCGAGGTCTATCTGCGCGTCGAGCCCAAGCGTTCCGATGAGGAGGAGTGGTTCCTCAACGAAGTCGTCGGCGGCGCGATCCCCGGCAATTTCATGCCCGCCGTGCAGAAGGGCGTCGTGGAGGGCATGCTGGCGGGGTCGGTCGCCGGTTTTCCCGTTCAGAACATCAAGGTGCACATCTACGACGGCTCCTATCACGATGTCGACTCGTCGGAAATCGCCTTCAAGATCGCCGGCTCGCGCGCGCTTCGCGAGGGTATGGCCAAGGCCCGACCGGTTCTGCTCGAGCCGATCATGCGACTCAAGATCACGATCCCCGAAGCGTTCATGGGCGCGATCAGCGGCGACATGCCCCACAAGCGCGGGCGCGTGCTCGGCATGGAGGCCGAGGAGGGCGTCCAGGTGATCACGGCCGAGGCTCCGCTGGCGGAACTCTTCAAGTACGCGGCGGAACTTCGTTCCATCACGGCGGGCCAGGGTTCGTTTACGATGGACTTCGACCGCTACGACATCGTGCCGTCGAACGTGGCGCAGAAGATCATCGCCGAGGCGGCGAAGAACCGCAAGGAAGGGGTCGACGAATAACAATTAGTTGAATGAAGGAGCCGCGCTTCAAAAAAACGGGCACCGCGCCGCTTGCGGCGGCTCTTCGCGAACGAGAGCACCGCGTTGTGCGTCACTCCGAGACCGTAGGAGCGGTTCATTTGCTCGGCGATCTGCCTGAAACTCCGGCCCGCGTCCAGCAGGGCGAAGATCTCATCGGTTGAATGTGGACGGTCCGACACACTTCAGACGCTTGGCTGCTTAAGTATTGGCCTCCTTTTTTCGTCCTTTTACCTTCAACGCCCGAAGGATTTTGATAAACGGGTTGCAAAAATGGCGAGGAACGACGAAACTGAATCGCTGTGTTGTTACCGACAGTCTCCGGTCGAGGTCGCACGGAAGCGGTCAGGACGTGATTCGCAGGTCTGGCAAAGCGGCCGGAGGGAGGAAAGGACGGGACGATGAATTCGGCGTGCATTGTGGTTGTGGCGGCGCTTTTCTTGACACTGGCGTATCGACTTTTCGGCGCGTTCATGGCGGCGAAGGTGTTGGCCTTGGACAGCGCGAGGAAAGTGCCCTCGGAGGCGCTGCAGGACGGGCGCGACTACGTGCCGACGAACAAGTGGGTGCTGCTGGGGCATCACTTCGCGGCCATCGCGGGTGCCGGTCCGCTCATCGGGCCGGTTCTCGCGGCCCAGTTCGGATGGTTGCCGGGGACGCTGTGGATTCTGATCGGCGCCGTGCTTGCGGGGGCGGTACACGACTCGGTGGTGCTGCTGGCCTCCGTGCGCCACCAAGGGCGGTCGATCGCGGAGATCGCGCGCGAGGTCATCGGCGCGCGCATGGGTGCGGTCACGTCGGTCGCCGTGCTCTTGATCCTGATCATCTCCATGGCCGGGTTGGGCATTCCCGTGGTGAACGCCCTGAAGCACTCGCCGTGGGGCACCTTCACGGTCGGCTTCACGATTCCCGTGGCTTTCCTCGTCGGCGTCTATCTGAAGTTTCTCCGGCCGGGGAAGATCGGCGAGGCGACGGTCATCGGCGTGGCGCTGATTCTGTTCGGCGTCGCCGCAGGCCCCTACGTGAAGGACATGGCATGGGCACGGTTTATTTCCATGGACGAACGGACGATGGCGGTGGTGTTGGCCTCCTACGGTTTCCTAGCGGCGGCGCTCCCGGTCTGGCTCCTCCTCCTTCCGCGCGACTACCTGAGCACGTACATGAAGCTCGGCGTCATTTTCGCGCTGGCGGTCGGCATCCTGATCGTCCATCCCGATCTCAAGATGCCGCCGGTGACAACGTTCGCGAACGGCGGCGGGCCAGTGATTCCGGGCAAGCTGTTCCCGTTCCTGTTCATCACCATCGCGTGCGGGGCGCTCTCGGGATTCCACTCGCTGATCAGTTCAGGCACGACGCCGAAGCTCATCAGCAACGAACGGGACATCCTGCCGATCGGCTATGGGGCGATGCTGCTGGAATCGTTCGTCGCCATCATAGCGCTGGTGGCCGCCACCGTGCTGCCGATGTCGGACTATTTCGCGATCAACGCCAAGCCGGCGGTTTTCGCGACGCTGGGCATGATTCCAGAGGAACTGGCGCAGCTCTCTCAGCTGGCGGGTGAAGACCTTGCCGGGCGCCCCGGCGGCGCGGTGACACTGGCGGCGGGCATGACGTGGATCTTCCATCGGATACCCTTCCTCGATCGGTTGATGGGCTTCTGGTATCACTTCTGCATCATGTTTGAGGCGTTGTTCATCCTCACCACGATCGATGCCGGCACGCGCGTCGGACGCTATCTGCTGCAGGACTTCGCCGGCCATCTGTGGGCACCACTCGGCGACAAGTCGCGGTGGACCAACATTCTCGGTTTCTCGGCGGTGTTCTCGGGGCTGTGGGGATGGTTGCTCTACACCGGGGACGTGAAGACGATCTGGCCGCTGTTCGGCGTGGCCAACCAGATGCTGGCGATCGTTGCGTTCGGCGTCGGCACGGCCTTTCTGATCCGCTTGGGCAAGCGCCGCTACCTGTGGGTGACGGTATTGCCCATGGCGTTCGCGCTGGCGACGACGCTGTCGGCGGCGGTGCTGAACATCACGCAGAATTTTTGGCCCAAGAAGAACTATACGCTTTCGTTCATTTCGGTGGCGCTGATCGTGCTGGTGGCCGTGGTCGCGGCGGAAAGCGTGGCGTCGTGGTTCCGGTTGCTCCGCGAGCCGCAGACGCCGGAAACGCCTTCGGGACCGGACGGCGCGATGCCGGTGAACGTGCCGGATTGAGCGGCGTCAGCGCGACGCGCGGCGGAAGAGGCGCGCGCCCGGAATGCGAGCGAGCCAGCCGAGTTCGCGGCGGCGCATGCGGGCGCGTCCGACGGACGTGCCGTCGTCGGCCCCCGTCAGGTGGTCGAAACCATGCGCGAGATAGAGCGCGAGTTCGCGGTCGGGCGACCAGCCCGGCCGACGGGGCGCGGCGCGGCGCGCCCGTTCGACGTTCACGAAGAGTTCGCCGATCAGGCCCGCCGGTTCGCCGGGCATCGTTTCGTAGCGTTGCGTGATGACATCCGTCGCGCCTTCGTGGGCCATGATCGCGGCGTTGATCGGCGCGATGCCCGCGTCGTCCAGCAGATGGATCGTGACCTCCCGCCACGGCGGTTCGTCGGGCATCCGCGCCTGCGCCAGCGGCGCGAGCGCGGACGCCAACCGTTTGATGGCGTCGGTGTCGAGCCGACTGTGGCGTTGAACGTTGTTAAGGATGATTTTCACGCGCGCTGATTTCTGAGACTGTGCCGATTCAAGGGAAGAGCTTTCCGGGCCATGGTTCCGCATTTTCCGCCGAGCGAATGACAATAAATTTACCATCGCCGGGATGCGTTTGCCAGACGGAAGACCAATCCTCGAAAGGGCGGAGCGCATCCGGCGCAACTCAGTTCGGCGCACGCTGAATCGATTACGCTTAACCGGAAATCGGCAATTGATGAAACAACGAAACACACGAAAAGCGCGAAACCGCATTTGACGCCCCTGTCGCTTTCTTGACACACACCTTCCTCGGATCGCGGGTTTGACAGAGGAGGGGACGCTTCTTTATGATTCGGGTATACGGGCAAGATGGAATGGGGAAAAAAGGAGCGCGCGATGTCAATGCGAATAGGGGTTCGGGTTGGGGGCGTTGTGGCGGTCGTGGCGGCCGCGTTGTGCGGACGGGGCGCCGAGGTCGCTGGGCAGGCCGTTGCCGGTCCGAGGCTGTCCGACGCGCAGTTCTTTTCGATGGTCGATCTCGACCGACCCGACTTGGCGGCGGTTCGGGAAGCAGCGGCCAAACAAGATTGGACTGCGGCCAAGCACGCGTTCGCGGAGCATCTGCGCGCCCGCTTGGAACCGCACTGGACGTTCGATCCCAAGGCCGTGGGCCGCGCGCGCAAGCCGAACGTCGCCCAGGCGGAGAAAGTGCTGCGGCACACGCTTTCCAGCATCGGCATCGAATGGACGTTCGGCGACGCGATCGACTGGTCGTTCAACCCGACAACGCAGCCCGGATCGAAGTGGCCGGCGAACCACGAGTGGACGTGGCAACTCAGCCGCCATCCGATGTGGCTCGACCTGGGACGCGCCTTTTACGCCACGGGCGATGAGAAATACGCCGCCGAATTCGTGCGCGAGCTGGCGAGTTGGGTCCGCGACTGCCCCGTGCCGCCGAAGGCCGACAACAAGCCGTTTTCGCGCTGGCGCACGATCGAGGCGGGCATCCGGACCGGCTCCGTGTGGCCCGAGGTCTACCACTTGTTCTTGGCCTCCAAGTCGTTCGACGACGAAGCGGTGACGCTGTTCCTCAAGAGCTATGCCGAGCACGCGCTCTACCTGATGCAGTTCAAGACCGGCGGCAACTGGCTGACCATGGAGGCGAACGGCCTCTACCACGCGGGCGCGCTGTTCCCGGAGTTCAAGGACGCCGCGCTGTGGCGCAAGACCGCGCTCGACAGACTGAGCGCCGAACTGGACATCCAGGTCTATCCCGACGGCGCGCAGGTCGAACTGGCGCCCGGCTACCACGGCGTGGCGGTGCAGAACTTTCTCGGCCCCGTGGACTTGGTGCCGCTGACGGGGTGCGAGGTGCCGCCTGCCTACACGACCAAGATGGAGCGCCTGTTCGACTACTTCCTGTATTCGATGCAGCCCACGCGGCGGACGCCCGCGCTGAACGATTCGGGCCCCGGCGGCGTGGAACACTGGATGACGGTCGGGGCTAAACTTTTCCCGGCGCGCGACGATTTCCGATGGGTGGCGACGCGGGGAAAGGAAGGCAAGCCGCCCGCGACGCTGTCGCACCTTTTCCCGTATGCGGGGCAGGCGATCTTTCGCAGTGGCTGGGACCGTGATGCGCTCTGGCTCTGCATGGACGCCGGTCCGTTCGGCTATGGCCACCAGCACGAGGACAAGCTGGGCGTGACGATGACGGCTTTCGGCAAGTCGTTGCTCGTCGAGGGCGGCGTCTATACGTACGACGCCAGCATTTGGCGGCGCTATGTGCTCAGCAGCCGCGCGCACAACGTGGTGCTCGCCGACGGCTTGGAGCAGAACCGGCGCAAGTCGCCCAGAGAAACATACGTCGTGAAGTCGCCCGTGCCCGTCGCTTTCGAATGCGGCGACGCGTTCGAGCATGCGGCGGCGCGCTATGACGAGGGGTGGGGGCCCAACGCCGAACGGCTCTTCTCCCACGTGCGGCACGTGTTCTACGTGAAGCCCGGCCTTTTCGTGGTGGCCGACATGCTGACGCCGAAGGACGACCAGCCCCACACCTACGAGGCGCTGTACCACTTCGACTCCGAGGATGTGAAGGTGGACGGCTTGGCGCTCGCCACACGCGGTCTTCGCCTGACCGGCGATACGCTGACCGTGACGCAGGCGGACGGGACCGAGCGGAGCGTGACGTTCGAGAAGGTGCCGTAAACGGACATCGCTTGAACGGGAAAGAGCTGTCAGAAATGAAAGTGACTGCGGTGTTGGTTACGGGTGTTGCGCTCGCGGCGGCCTGCGCGTGCGCGGCGGCCGACCGTCCGGGATTCACGGCCACGCGCGGCGGGCTGGGCGGACGGGTCTTGCGGGTGACGACGTTGGATGCCGACGGGGCGGGCTCACTGCGCGCGGCGCTGTCGGAGAAAGGGGCGCATCATCGATTCGCAACGGGAGGTCGGCGGCTATCCGACGTGCGAGCCGACGGCGCGCAAACTGGATGTGCCGACCGAAGGCGTTGAAGCTTGGCTTGCGACCTTCGCCGACAAGGTCGAATAGGCTTCGCCTACAGGCCGCGCAGGAGCGTCTGCTCGGCGCGGACGAGCGCGTCGTACATCTCGTCCGCCGTGTCGACAGCCCGCAGTTCGTCGAAGAGCGGGCTGCCCGTCGCGAGCAGGCAGAGGCGCGCCAGAGTGTGGAGGTGCAGGACGTCGTCGTTGCAGCAGACGAGAAAGAACAGGTCCGTCTCGCCGCCGTCCGGCGCGCCGAAAAAGATCTGCCGGTCGGTCCGGCCGAGCACGACGAACGACTCTTCGCAGAGATAGGGGTCGTGATACCGCGCGTGCAGGAAAGCCGCTCCGCCTTCGACGGCCGTGGAGGAGACTCCCTCGCGCGCCTCGATTTCGCGGAGGAAGGCGACGTCGTCGTAGAGCAGGCCCGTCGCGACCGCGAGGTCCACCATATCGTGCAGCACGGCCGGTTTGGTGCGGGAGGCGAGGTGGGGTTCGATCCATTCGGGGCGGAAGAGCCGTTCGACGAGGACGTCGTCCTGCGCGTTCTTCACGCGGTCGGCGATGCCTTCGCGGTGCCGGACCTCCAGTGTGCGGGAGGGCAGGTCCATGATGTGCCGCTGGGCCCAGTCGTCCAACTGGCAGTGTTCGAAGAAAACCTCGTCGCCGCGGCGCACACAGGGGATCTCGCCGCGCTGAACCAGATGGAACAGCTCGCGTTCGGGAATGCGGATGTGTTTGGCCGCCTGTTGCAGACTGAGAATTCGGTGGGGCATCACCTGCCTCCTGCGCGGGACGCGCAAGCGACTTGCCTTGGAAATGTTTCTCAGTCTATGACATCGGCGGGCGGCTGTCAAAGGCGGAGGCCGTGGAAAACCGGGAAAAATCGGGAAAACGCTTCCAATCGGGCGCGTGTTTGCTATCATAACATCAATGCTTGGTCGCACGCGCGGGGCGGAGCGTTTCGGGCGTCGATCCGGCGAACGGACTTGTGGCGTGTGTGGGAGGGTGTCGGCCTGTGGGCGGTGGGACCGGTGTGCCCCGGCGCTTGACGGCCGCGAGGTTGGAGGTGGACATGCATGGGTTGTTCCCGAACGGAGTGATAACGGACGAGACGCTACGCGTGCTCGTGTCGGTGGCCGTGTCTGTTTTCACGGTGGTTCTTTTGGTACTTCCCCCTCTGGTTTGGTTCAACATCCGCAGACTGCGCATCGACCTTCACGCGGACTTGTCGGAGCTGCGCGCGAGCCTCGACCGGTTGTCGGCGCCGAACGCGCCGAGCGCGGAGGCGGACACGGCCCAGACGGCGGATGCAGAAGAGGCCGTCGAGGTTTCTGCGGACGGGCAGATCGGCTTTACCTGTCCCGAGTGCGGCAAGTTCTTTGAAGGGCCAGGCGAACTGGCGGGGACGGATTTTGCCTGTCCGGAATGTGGAGTTCGATTCCATATTCACTAATGGGCGCTTGGACGCCGCTTGAACGCGTTGGCGCGCGGTTGTTTTCGGGTGGGCGACACCCGTCCGCAGGGTTGCGTTCGGGGCGGTTTCACCTTATACTGGAACACACTGATTGTCGGTGAAGGATGGACACATGATACGTTCGTGCATACTGGGTGTTTTGTGCGCCGCCTGTGTTTGGGGCGCACGCAATGCGGCGGCCGCCGACCTCTCCAATCTTTCGGAGGGCGAGCGCAAGCAGCTCAACGAGTGGATGGCCAAGAGGGCGGAGCTGATGATCGAGGCCAACAAGGTCGAACGCGAAGTCGGTTCGGCGTGGCAAAATTCTTCCTATACGTCGGCGGAAGTGGAGGCGCTTCGGAAACAGTACCGCGGGCTGCAGGACGACTTGCTTCGGACGCAGCGCGCGATTCAGGACAAGGTGCTTGAACTGCCGGCGCTGCAGTCGAAGACGAATACGCTGGCGACCATGAGGGCGAGCGCGAAGGAGCTTTCGAAAAAAATCGCCGAGAAAACCGGGGAATAGACGAGGGAAGGAAACAGCGAACGATGGCGAAGGCAAGGAAGAAAGAACAAGGCGACGCCGCCGAGAAACCGCGGATTCTGATCGTAACGCCCGAGATCACCTATCTCCCGTCGGGCATGGGAAACATGGCGTGCAAGCTGACCGCCAAGGCGGGCGGGCTGGCGGACGTGTCGGCGTCGCTGGTCGCCGCGCTGTTCGACCTCGGCGCGGACGTGCATGTGGCGTTGCCGCACTACCGGCGCATGTTCCACATCGACGTCGGACAGCTCATCAGCGACGAGTTGCGCGTTTACAAAAGCCGTCTGCCGGACTCGCGCATTCATTTGGCCGAGGACCGGTGTTTCTATTACCGCGACACGGTCTACAGCAATTCGCAGAACGAGAATCCGAAACTGGCGCTGGCCTTCTCCCGCGAGGTGATCAACAACATCATCCCGACCGTGCAGCCGGACCTGATCCACTGCAACGACTGGATGACGGGGCTGATTCCTGCGGCGGCGCGGCGCATGGGCATTCCCTGCCTGTTCACGGTGCATAACATCCACACGCATCACCTCACGCTGGCGCAGATCGAGGACTCGGGCATCGACGCGGCGGAATTCTGGGCGAATCTTTTTTTCACGCGTGTGCCGTACAACTACGAGGAGTCGCGCAACACGAATCCGATCGACATGCAGACGAGCGGCGTGTTCGCGTCGCACTTCATTAATACGGTGAGTCCGACGTTCTTGAAGGAGATCGTCAACGGGTGGTACGACTTCATCCCGGTTTGTTTGCGCCAGGAAATCCGCAACAAGTATGAGGCCGGTTGCGCGGCGGGCATCCTGAACGCACCCGATGCGACCGACGATCCCGCGACCGACCCGTTGATCGAAATGTGCTATACCGCCGAGAACCACCGCGAGGCCAAACGCGTCAACAAGCTGTCGTTCCAGCGCAAGGTCGGACTGGAGGAGGATCCGGACGCGCCGCTTTTCTTCTGGCCGTCGCGTCTCGACCCCGCGCAGAAGGGACCGCAACTGTTGACGGACATTCTCTACCGGTTCATGTCGCGGCATTGGAAATCGCGCGTGCAGGTCGCGGTGGTCGCCAACGGCGTCTACCAGCAGCCGTTCCACGATATCCTGCGTTTTCACGAACTTTACGGTCGGCTGGCGGTGTGCGACTTCAATCAGGCGCTTTCGAAGCTCGGTTTCGCCGCATCGGACTTTACGCTGGTGCCGTCGCTCTTCGAGCCGTGCGGCCTGCCTCAGATGGTCGGCCAGCTCTACGGCTCGCTTCCGGTGGTGCATGACACGGGCGGGCTTCACGACACGGTGGAGCATCTGGACGCGGCGGCGGGCAAAGGCAACGGTTTCGTGTTCAAGGTCTATGACAGCCGCGGGCTGGAG